>Ga0209184_1000359_pt1 | contig 52889 bp, 55 predicted proteins | sample EN8Hudsemesocosm_2_FD_184627 | JGI IMG/M metagenome (GOLD analysis project Ga0209184, IMG submission 184627) | Methane-oxidizing microbial communities from mesocosms in the Hudson Canyon - EN8C Hudson Canyon (SPAdes) (version 2) | ecosystem: Environmental > Aquatic > Marine > Cold seeps | place... | reverse complement strand
AATCCGAATGATAATTTTAAAACAGAATATGGAGAAGCAAAGTAACAGGGCTATTCGCCCTGTATCCCGACTTTCAGTCGCCAATTTCTCTAACCCACCCACTTTCTTCAGTGGGTGGTTGTTTAGTATTTAGACCTGATTATCTTATACTCTAACACCTTGGAGCATCAAAAATAATGTTTAAAGTCTAATGTTCTAAACGGGATAGCATGTATTTAATACTATTAAAGCACATTACCCAGCCTTACCCAAAAAAGAAAAAGACTGAGCTTTAATCAAACAATAAACCTCATTACCTTGTCTTAAACCTAATTCAGAAAAAGCTTTCGGGGTAATATCTACTGTTAAAACTGTACCAATATCAATAATAAGTGATACACAGCTGGTGTTTTTGGTATAGCTAATTATCTTGCCTTTAATCTGATTCTGAATGGATATATGTGCAATATGATGTTTAGCAATAGCTATTTCATTGGAGCGGATTGAAATATAGCAGCTATCTCCTTTTGATAGTTTATCCGCTAAAGGAAGCAGTAAAGTGTGGCTTTGAATTTCGGCAATACTATGACCTGATTCTGTATCGTGGCCAATAATATTGGCTGTGATAATATTCTCTAATCCCATAGCATTTGCTATACCTTTAACTGCTTTGGTTTTAATTACATCGTAAAAGTCACCATCACCTAAAATTTTCCCATCATTAATAACGACTAAATGATCTGTTAAATGCAGTATTTCTTCCATGGAGTGACTGACATAAACCATGGGTAATTTTAGTTCGTCTTTTACCCGTTTTAAAAAAGGCAAAATTTGTCCTTTTAACCCTTGGTCTAATGAAGCTAGAGGTTCGTCTAATAGCAGTAGTTGGGGTGAGGCTAATAATGCACGACCTAAAGCAACTCGTTGTTTTTCTCCGCCAGATAATTGATTGGGACGTTTTGTTAATAAATGTCCAATTTCTAATAGATCAATAATCTCTGTAGGTTCAAACCGACGGAGCTTTTTTTCTGTTCGATTATAACCATAGGATAAATTTTTGCTGACAGTTAAATGAGGGAATAGCTGGCTGTCTTGAAATACTAAACCAATTTTACGTTTATTTGCGGGAAGGTTGATGTTTTTTTCTAGGCAAAATAAATGATTGCCATTTAGTCTTATCCAACCTTTATCTGCTTGTTTTAAGCCTGCAATTAAACTGAGCAAAGTGCTTTTACCTGAACCTGATGAACCAAAGAGTCCTGTTACTGGGTTTTCTAATGCAAAGCTGGTATCAAGTGTAAAACTGCCTTGTTGGTATTGTAAATCAACAGATAACATTATTTCCCTCTTAACCAGGGTGCAATACGTTGTTCAATAAAACCACTAAACAATAATGCGGCCATGGCAATAATAACTGAAATTATAAGTAGTCTTTGTGCTGATTCTGCACCATCAGGGACTTGAATATAAGTATAAATAGCTAAAGGTAAGGTGCGTGTTTCTCCTTCGATATTACCTACAAAAGTGATAGTTGCACCAAACTCACCTAAACTACGAGCAAAGGCTAGAATTGATCCAGTGACAATACCAGGAATAGCTAAGGGTAGGGTTATGCTGAAAAAACAGTTAATTGAACTGGCTCCTAAACTTCTGGCAGCTTGTTCTAGTTGTATGTCAATTGCAGAAATAGATAGGCGAATAGAGCGAACCATTAATGGAAAGCTCATTAATGCGGTTGCTAATACAGCTCCTTTCCAACTAAAAGCTAGGGTAATATCAAATTGCTGGTATAGCCATTTGCCTATTATTCCTTGTCGTCCTAGAGCTAGAAGTAATAAGTAGCCAGTAACGACGGGAGGTAATACTAGGGGTAAGTGCAATATGCTATCAACTAAAGATTTACCGACAAAGTCACGGCGAGCAAGTAGCCAGCCCATATAAATCCCAGGAACTAAGATAATGCCAACACTCCATAAACTGATTTTTATGGAAAGTAACATCGCTGAATATTCTTCTGGAGAAAGCTCAAACATTAAAGTACCTTGTTAATTTGTGCTAAAACCATAGCTGTTAAATATTTTTGAGGCTTGTGGGCTGCTTAGGTAGTTGAGAAAAATATTGGCTGAGGTGGTTGCTGCAAATGTTGTCGCTACGGGATAAACGACGGGCTTATGAGTGTTTTCTGGAAATTCAGCAATTAAGTTTATTTTTTTTGATGATTGAATGTCAGTTGAGTAGACAATCCCTGCTGCACACTCACCCCGTTCAATAAGAGCTAAAGCGGCTCGCGCATCTTTACTGCCAACAACCTTGGATTTAATCTTGTTCCACCAACCTAGTGAAATTAAAGCTTGTTTGGCATAAATTCCTGATGGAACATGTGAGGTATCACCAAGACATAATTTGCCTTCAATTTTATTGGAAAGATCAAAGTTATTATTCATTTCAACAGTAAGCTTGTTTGGTTTTGGACTTACCAATACTATTTTGTTTTTGAGTAAGTTATGACGAGATTGTAAGGAAATTAGTTGGCGTTTGTGTAAATAATCCATCCAGTCAGGGCTTGCTGAAATAAAAATATGAGCAGGTGCTCCAGCTTCTATTTGTTTAGCTAATGTAGATGAAGAAGCAAAAGAGGCTTTAATATTTATTGCTGGTGTGGTTTTATTAAATTGATTAATAATTTCTGTCATTGCGCTACTGGTGCTGGCGGCGGCATAAATTAATACGCGTTCAGTTGCAGTAGCTGAATAAGAGAGCAGTAATAAAATAAGACTGCTTAAAATATTGTGTTTTTTCAAAATAAAATAGCGTGTTTTTGTAGGTATGACCGATGTATATAAAAGCTAAAGTGTATTATTCAGAAAGCGTACCAATATCCCCAGCTGTTTTAAGGCCTAATTTAGCTAGTGATGATTGTACAGATTCATCTTTCAGTAATTCGATAAACACATGAACGGCTTTTTTCTGTAATTTTGATTTTGAAATCATAAAATCATAACATTCATCTTGAATAGCTAAGAACTCTGTATCATCTTCTGTTGACGATTGAGTTGCTACCCCCCAGTCAGCTCTTTCTTGCTGAATGGCTGCAAAAACTGCTCGATGGTTGCTGGTTTGAATAAGATAACCATTGGGTTTGTGTCCATCAAGTAATTGATCGATTAGAACTCTAGTACCACTGCCTAAATTACGGTTGATCATTAAACAGGAGTCATCATTTTTCACTTGTTCGATAACTTCTTTAATATCTTTTCCTAAAAATCGATTATCATTTTTTCTAAAGATAATGCCTTGTTTGCGATGATAGCCTTTAATTAAGTGTAAGTCATCAGTGAGGCAATGTTGGTTGTAAGTCTTCTTTTTAGGGTTGAAAATATGCATACCTGCAATATCACATTGTCCTCTTTTTACAGCGATAAGACCTGCTGAAGAGCCGACGGACATAAAACGAACTTGAATACCTTTTCGTTTTAATAAACTCATAATTAAATCAAGCCCCATGCAGTGACTACCGATAATCACTAGGTCTGCAGGTTTGGTATCAGGACTGATAAGCTGTACTTCTACTTCAGTTCCAGATTCTAAAAGTTCAACATGTTGGTCGATACGTACAAAACCATCAGCATTACTAAAAGTTGTAACACTGCCTGAACCTTTACCAATAGGGTAGGCTGCTAGTTTTGGTTTTTGCTCTGTTGTTTTGTTTTGTGATTCTTCTAATAACCTAACCAGAAGAAATTCTGCTCGTCCAATTTCTGAATTAACTCTTACTGAAAGTTCAGCTTTTTCAATACTGTGGCTAGCTGGTAATAGTCCTGCTAATTGACGAATAACGGGAGCAATAAATTCGTGAAAAGTAAAAATGGCTGAAGTAGGAAATCCTGGTAATACAACAACAGGTTTACCTTGGCTAGCTGCCAGACAAATTGGTTTGCCTGGTTTTAAGGCTACACCGTGAACAATAACGCCTGGATCATTTAGTTCATAAACTACTTGATACGATAAATCGCCTTCACCTTTACTGGTGCCACCAGACAATAAAACCATATCAGCTTTGGATAAGGCTAGGTTGATTTTGTCTCTTAATTGAGTGACATCATCAGAGGCTATACCTAATTCAAGGGGTTCGCCATCTAATTCTTTAACAGCATCAGCAATAATACGGGCGTTTGAATCAAATACTTTTCCTGGAACCATAGGTTGTCCTGGTGCAATAATTTCATTGCCCGTGGAAAGTATTGCAACAATAGGGCGCTTCCAAACATGAACTTTTGTTTCGCCTATGGCGGCTAATATGCCTGTTTCTCGGCTAGTTAGTAAATCACCTTGATAAAGAATAATTTGTCCGCTGGATACATCTGTTCCGGCAAAAGCGATGCCTGTACCTGGACTTACTGCTTTTAACACTGTTAGCTTGTTATCGCGAATATCTGCATTTTCCACCATAACAATAGCATCTGCCCCCCGAGGAAGCATGCCGCCTGTTGCGATAGAAGCTGCTATACCATGGACTATTTCCTGATTAGGAATTACACCAGCAGAAATTGGCTGTTCGAGTAATTGAATAGTAATGGGGGAATGTTCTTCTGCACCAATAGTGTCGGAAGCTTTAACTGCAAAACCATCCAGATTAGAGCGATCAAATGATGGGACATTAACTTTTGCTATAACATCTCTAGATAAGGTACGACCTAAAGCTTGATTTAAATTAATAACTTCTTCAGATGGCGTGATAGCTAATGCAGATTCAAAGCGAGATTTAGCTAAATCAGGGCTGATAACATCTAGGAATTGTTTTTGTTGGGCCATTGTTGAATAAATAATATCTATTTTTTGCGAATAATCAGGAATAAAAGAGGTTTTTAGTCTTTCTAATCGTTGTTTGTTAAATCAGTCATAAAGAAAAACTTCAACTTCGGCATCGGCCGCATAACCTTCTTTATTGGCTGGTACTATAACAAAGCCATCTGCTTGAGTGGTTGAGCTTATGATGCCTGCACCGCTAATTGCAATAGGTTCAATTCTATCGTCAGCAGATATACGAACACGAGCATAATCAGTTCGCCCCAACATTGATGATAGTTTTTGCTTTAGTTTTTTTCTGGCGGAATGATAAGGCCATTCTGTTTTTTGGCCTGACAGCCGCCTTATAAATTTGCCTGCAAAAAAATCATAAGCACACAGGCAGGCAACAGGGTTTCCAGAAAGTAAAAACACATGTTTCTTGTCAATCGTCCCCATTCCAGTTGATCTGCTCGGGCGCATGGTAATACCATGGAAAGCAAGATTCCCTAGTTTAGATAGTAGCAACGGCACAAAGTCTTCCTCACCTACGCTGGTTCCTCCAGTAATAAGCAAAATATCATAATCAGCAAGCATCACTTGTTCAATGGCTTGCGGGTCGTCAGTAATCGTTGTTGAATTGATAATAACGGCACCATCTCGGCTGCTAAGAGCTTCAAGCATTGGGCCGTTAGAATTGGTTATTTGAAAACCTGTTGGTTTGCTGCCGACAGGAAGTATTTCATTTCCTGTAACGACGATGCTAACGCGAAGAGGGCTTAAAACAGTAACCTCTTTTTTTCCAATAGAGGCTAGTAAGGCAATATCTTGAGGGCGAAGTTTACGGCCTTGTTTTAATATAATAGTGTCTTTCGTTATATCCTCACCTATGCGACCAATATTTCTACCTTCGGCGACACTTTCCATAATTAATATAGAGGAATCGTCTATTATCTCTACATTTTCTGCGGGTAAAACAGCATTGGCGCCTGCTGGAATGGGGGCACCTGTCATTATTCTAATAGCAGAGCCTGAATAAACGGTCGTATCTATGCCTTTTCCAGGCATAGATTTTCCTATGACCTGTAATTGTAATTGGTTGTATGGGGATGCACCTTGAGCATCTTCGGCAATAATGGCGTAACCATCCATCATTGAGCGTGAAAAACTTGGTATATTAATTTCACTAACAATGTTCTTAGTAAGAACCCTGTCGGCAGCTTGTTGAATGGGAATTGTTTGCTCTGGAAGATCAATTGTTTGCTGATCTAACCATTCTAAAACTTCATCCGTAGTAGAGCGGTGTTTAAAGCCTCGCATTCTAACGTCGTCAGCTATAAGGTTTTTATCAGCAAGTCTCATAATAATAGTTGTTCAATTAAGGTGTGTTTAATTTAGTAGCTGGGGTTCGTTTCTTAAGTTCTTTGTAAAATAACTTCAAGAACAACTTTACTTCCAAAATAAGCCAGTAATAAAAATCCAAAGCCGACCAAGGTCCATTTAACGGCTGTTTGACCTCGCCAGCCATATTTAATTCGTCCAATTAATAAGCTAGAGAATGTTACCCAAGCAATGATGGCCAAAATGGTTTTATGAGCTAAGTGTTGGGCAAATAAATCTTGTATAAAAATAAAACCACTGGTTAATGAAATGCTTAGAAATAATAGGCCTGTAGCAATCATTTGAAAAAGCAATGATTCCATGGTTTGCAAGGGAGGTAAGGTTTGGATAAAACGTTTTGGGGGGTGGTTGTGTAATTGTTGCTCTTGAATGGCTAATAAAATAGCTTGTAACGCAGCTATGTTTAATAAGCTAAATGCAATGATTGAGCTAAGTATGTGAATGCCCATTTGCCAGTTGTTTATTTGAATATCACGATCTTGTTCGGGAAAAAGAAGGGCTATTAATAAGGCAATACTTGCTAGTGGAAAAATGGCTAAGCCTAGTTTTTCGACAGGCTTGGTTAGAGTCGCTAGTAGTAATAATAATGCAACAAGAGATGAAATAATGGATGCAGTGCTTGATAAGCTGAAATTTAGATTGTTTTGCTGAATAAAGAGATTGGCAATGTAGCTAAAATGCAGAAAAACGGCTAGCCAAGCTGGCGTGGTCGATACTTTTTGTGGGATATTTCTAAGGCTATCTTTTATAAGTAAAGTGGAGCTTAATAAATATAAAAAAATACTGAAGGTGCCAAGTGTTATAGCTGTCATAGGGGTTAATCTAAATTTTATAGCGCCTTAAAAAGGAATGGATTCAGGACTTATATATTAGGGTATGAGTAAAGCTTGTCTACATAAGTTTTAAATGTCTGAATCCACTATGAGTATATTATCAATACCTATGGTAATATATTGGGCTAATTTCTCATAGGACAATTGTCTTATTTAAAGTCACTCAACACAAGATGTAGATATGTTTGATAATTTAACCGACCGTTTAGGTAGTACGCTTAAAAATTTAAAAGGCCAAGGTAAGCTGACCGAGAGCAATATTAAAGATACTCTTCGTGAAGTGCGTATGGCTTTACTTGAGGCTGATGTTGCTTTGCCAGTAGTGACTGATTTTATTGAAAAAGTAAAAGAAGGTGCTTTAGGTAAACAAGTTCAGAGTAGTTTGAATCCAGGCCAAGCACTGATAAAACTAGTTCAATCTGAATTAGTTAAAGTGATGGGGGAAGCAAATGAAGAGCTTGATTTAGCAGCAAACCCTCCTGCTGTCGTTATGATGGCAGGTTTGCAAGGTGCAGGTAAAACAACAACTGTTGCCAAGTTAGGGCGTTGGTTAAAAGAGTCTAAAAAGAAAAAAGTAGGTGTGGTGAGTGCCGACGTTTATCGCCCTGCGGCGATTAAACAGTTACAAACACTAGCTGAAGATCTTGATTTAGTTTTCTTTGAAAGTGATGTGTCGCAAAAGCCAGTTGATATTGCTAATAATGCAATTGATGCCGCTAAAAAACAATTCCTTGATGTAGTTATTGTTGATACGGCGGGTCGATTACATATTGATGATGAAATGATGGGTGAGATTAAAGAGTTGCATGCAGCTATTAATCCTGTCGAAACCTTGTTTGTTGTTGATAGTATGACTGGGCAAGATGCCGCAAATACTGCAAAAGCATTTGATGAGGCGCTACCATTAACGGGTGTCGTGTTAACTAAGGCTGATGGTGATGCTAGAGGTGGTGCTGCTCTATCTATTAGGCATATTACTGGTAAGCCAATTAAATTTATTGGTACAGGTGAAAAGACAGATGCTCTAGAGCCTTTCCATCCAGATCGTGTTGCTTCTCGTATCTTAGGTATGGGAGATATGCTTACTCTGATTGAAGAGATTGAGCAAAAGGCCGATAAGAAAAAAGCGGAAAAGTTAGCAAGAAAAATCAGTAAAGGTAAAAGTTTTAACCTAGACGATTTTAAAGATCAGTTGCTACAGATGCAAAATATGGGTGGTGTTGGCGCTATGATGGATAAACTTCCAGGAATGGGGGAAGTGCCTCAAGGTGTTAAAGATAAAGTTGATGATAAAATGTTGGCGCGTCAAATTGCAGTAATTAACTCTATGACTTTTCAAGAGCGTAGATTCCCTGATCTAATTAAAGGGAATCGCAAAAAGCGTATCGCGAAAGGGTGTGGTCAAGAGTTGCAAGATGTTAACAGAATTCTTAAGCAGCATAAGATGATGCAGAAGATGATGAAGAAGTTCTCTAAGGGGAATATGACCAACATGATGCGTGGAATTAAAGGGAATATGAAAGGAATGAGAATGTAGTTTTTGAACTATATTCATAAAACTGCATTATTTTTTTAATTTGCTCTTCACATATTATAAAATTCGCGTAAAATAGGCGGATTGAATTTTGATTGAATGTTTTTTAAGGTATTTACATGGTAACTATTCGTCTTGCTAGAGGTGGTTCTAAGAATCGTCCGTTTTATCACGTTGTTGTTACAGACAGCAGAAATAGTCGTGATGGTCGTTATATAGAACGTCTAGGCTTTTTTAACCCTTTTGCACGTGGTAATGAAGAATCATTACGTTTAAATGATGAGCGCATTGATTATTGGAAGTCTGTCGGTGCACAGCCTTCTGATCGTGTTGCAAAGTTACTTAAAGACGCAAGTAAGGTTGCAGCTTAAGCTTGTCTGATAAGGAGCTCATTAGCGTTGGAGAAATATCTGGCGTCTTTGGGGTTAAAGGTTGGGTTAAGGTCTTTTCACTGACAGACCCAAGAGAGAATATCGTAAGTTATTCTCCTTGGATTTTAAAAAAAGGCAATGAGGTTAAACAAGTAAATCTTCTTAATGGTAAGCGGCAGGGAAAAACTGTTGTTGCTCTTATTGAGGGAGTTACTGACCGAAATGATGCAGAGCTGTACTGTGGATGGGAAGTGCTGATTAATAAAAGCCAGTTACCAGAAACAGAAGAGGGTGTGTATTATTGGGCGGATCTTGTTGGTTTGGTGGTAGAAACAGACCAGGGAATTAGTTTAGGTAAGGTTGATTATCTTTTAGAAACGGGTGCAAATGATGTGCTGATTGTAAAAGATGGTGAGCGAGAAAGGTTGATTCCCTTTATAAATGAACAAGTGGTTAAAACGATAGATCTAAATGACAAGAAAATGATTGTCGATTGGGATCCAGAGTTTTAGTAACAGTTAAGCAGCCTTATTTAGCATTATATGCGATTTGATGTAATCACGTTATTTCCAGAGATGATTCTGGAAAGCTCCAGTTATGGAGTGACGGGGAAAGCAATTGAGCAAGGAACTGTTGGTTTATCTGTGTGGAATCCTAGAGATTACACGCAGGATAGGCATAGAACAGTTGATGACCGTCCTTATGGCGGTGGTCCAGGTATGGTAATGAAATACCAGCCTCTTTGTGAAGCTGTCGATGATGCTAAATTAATAAACAAAGATGCTGATTGCAAAGTTGTTTATTTAAGCCCACAAGGAAAACAAATAACGCAAGATTTATTAATCGATGCAAGTAAGTTTTCCCAGATAATTTTGGTTGCTGGGCGTTATGAAGGAATTGATGAACGATTTATCAATTCAGTTTGTGATGACGAGTGGTCTTTAGGCGATTATGTGATCAGTGGTGGTGAGTTAGCTGCACTGGTTGTTATTGATTCAATAACACGATTGATTCCCGGTGTTTTAGGTGATGATGATTCGGCACAGCAAGATTCATTTATGAATGGCTTGTTGGATACACCGCATTATACTCGACCTGAGCAGGGTGATATGGGGCAAGTTCCTAATGTATTACTAAGTGGAAACCATAAGGCAATTGAAAGATGGCGAATGAAGCAAGCTTTAGGGCGAACTGAATTAAGACGGCCTGATTTATTAAAGAATTTAGAGTTAACAGCAGAGCAGGAAGCTTTGTTAAAAGAATTTAGGAATGAAGTGCATGAGTCGGACTAAGCCCTTTATATCCTTTGTATAAAATTGATGTTTATAAGGTGTGGTAATGACAAATATTATTGATGTAATCAATGCAGAACAAATAAAAACAGATCTTCCTGATTTTGGACCTGGCGATACAGTTACTGTTCAAGTTAAAGTAAAAGAGGGTGATCGCGAAAGATTACAGGCTTATGAAGGTGTAGTTATTGCTAAGCGTAACCGTGGAATTAACTCTGCATTTACAGTTAGAAAAATATCTCACGGTATTGGTGTTGAGCGTGTTTTCCAAACACACAGCAAAATGATTGGCGGAATTGAAGTTAAACGTCGTGGTGCTGTTCGTAGAGCTAAATTGTATTACTTACGTGACCTGACTGGTAGAGCAGCACGTATTAAAGAAAAATTAGGCTAAAACCTAGTTTTTATCTTTTGAAAAAAAGCAGCTTTTTAGCTGCTTTTTTTTGCCTTTTTTTAGGTAGGTTGGGTTTAATATTTTTTTCAAGTTGTTAAAAGATGTGGCGTAATACAGTATCTTTAATTTTTCCTATTATTCCTTCTTCTGGAAAAGTCTAGGATGATGCCTGTAAGTATGTAGGTAAGTGGAGCATGCAGGAGCAATTGCTGAGGAGATTAAAGCAAAAATTTATAGTGTTTGGTATGGCAAGCCACGAGGAGAATAAAATCAAGGTTTTCTATAGTCCTTAAAAATATTTATAGGAAGTTGGGGTGTTTTGTTGGTTGGTGCTGGGTTGTTGTGGGAGGCTTTGTGCTGCTGGGGTGTGGGATAGGGGGTTGATATAAGTGATATTAAACCACGTCCTTGTGGTTTATAGATCTAAATACTGGTTTTAATGGATATCTTTCCAGTATTCTTTTTTCAGTAAGTATGCGATAACGCCAAACATAAGTAGGAATAATAGAACGTATTTCCCCAAGCGTTGTCTTTCAAGTTGTACAGGTTCTCCTACATAAACTAAGAAGTTAACCAATTCAGTAAGAAATTGATCGAACTGCTGGCGAGACATTGTACCCTCAGTTTCTTGTTTTAGATAAGAGATAACATCGTCGCCATGCGATCTTTCCATTACAGCTGTTTGTGTGCCTTGTAATTTCCAAAGCATGTTAGGCATACCAACATCTTTGAAAACAGTATTGTTAGTACCAAAAGGCTTGCTCTCATCAGTGTAAAAACCTTTTAGATAAGTGTATAGCCATTTTGGACCACGAACCCTAGCGATTAGAGATAAGTCAGGAGGGTTGGTGCCAAACCATTTTTTAGAGTCATGCTCATTCATTGCAGTGAGCATAGGGTCATAAATGTTGGCACCTTCGGGTGCTATTTCAGCTAAAACTATGTCTTCATCAATCTCTAAGTCCATGGCGATACGTTTGTATCGCATGTATTTAGCAGAGTGACAGCCTAAGCAATATGTTACATAGTGTTTTGCACCTTTTTGGATGGCTGCAAAATCTTCTAGGTCTACATCAACTGGTTGTAACTTAACACCACCTGCAGCGAACGAGCTAAGGGGTAGTAAAAGTAATAATGTATATATAATTTTTTTCATGATTACTCAAAGCTCCTTTTTAGTTTTTCTAGTAGGCGAGTTAATACGTGCTTAATCCCTTCTTTATTTGGAGATACAGGAAATGCAGTTGCACCCCAGCTAGTTTTAAGTGGTTCGTGAGTTGTCATTTCCTCAAAAGCCTCAGCTAATGCTGCATACTGCTCTTCAGCATCTGGTTCGTGAGTAACTCTTTTAGGAACTGCTTTGGGTTTTTCCCAGCGTGTGTATATAGGCATTAATAGGAAAAATGCAAAGTATATAACCGTAAATACACGAGCGATCATTGTAAAAGTAGGTGTGGCAGGTTGAGTGCCTAAGTAACCTAATACTAGAAAGCTAACAACAAATAAAGCCAGTGCTTTTTTGAATATGCCACCACGATAGCGAATAGATTTAACAGGACATCTATCTAACCAAGGTAATAGGAACAGCACAACAATAGAGCCGCCCATTGCAATAACACCGGCAAATTTATCAGGAACAGCCCTTAAAATTGCATAAAAAGGTGTGAAATACCATGAAGGTTCAATGTGTTCTGGTGTTTTTAATGGGTCAGCAGGAATGAAGTTGGCATTTTCAAGAAAATAACCACCCATTTCAGGCATGTAAAAAATTACAGTAGCGAAAAAGAATAAAAATACAGCAACGCCGACAATATCTTTTACTGTGTAGTATGGGTGAAACGGAATGCCATCTACAGGTTTGCCCCAAGGATCTTTAGATGCTTTGATTTCAATACCATCTGGATTATTAGAACCTACTTCGTGTAACGCTACGATATGTAAGAAAACAAGAATAATCAAAGCTAAAGGTACTGCTATAACGTGAAATGCGAAGAAGCGGTTTAACGTTGCATCAGAAATAACATAGTCTCCACGAATCCAGAGTGATAATTCATCACCAACAACAGGAATCGCACTAAATAAAGAGATAATTACTTGAGCGCCCCAGTAAGACATTTGTCCCCAAGGTAATAAATATCCCATAAAGGCTTCAGCCATTAGACAGACAAAAAGTAGCATGCCAAAAACCCAAATAAGTTCTCTAGGTTTTTTATATGAACCGTACATCATGCCTCTAAACATATGTAGGTAAATAATAATAAAAAAGGCTGATGCACCTGTTGAATGCATATAGCGAACTAACCAGCCCCAGTTTACATCACGCATAATGTATTCAACTGAATCAAAAGCTAATTTGGCATCTGGCTTATAGTTCATGGTTAATAAAATGCCTGTTAAGAACTGGTTAACCAGCATTAACAAAGCAAGAGAGCCGAAAAAGTACCAAAAGTTGAAGTTTTTTGGTGCATAGTATTCGGCCATATGCTCATTCCACAACTTCGACATTGGGAATCGTTCAAGTAGCCAGTCTGTGCACTGATTCATTGTGTTTTTCATGCGCTTGCCTCCGTACCATCTTCACCAATTATAATTAAAGTATCAGTAATATAGCTGTAAGGAGGGACTTCAAGGTTGGTAGGAGCTGGAACTGATCTGTAAACTCGGCCAGCTAAATCAAACCCGGAACCATGACAAGGACAGAAAAAACCACCATTCCAGTCTGGGCCTAAATCGTTAGGAGCTATTTCGGGTCTAAAAGTTGGAGAGCAACCTAGGTGAGTACATAAGCCAACTGCTATAAATATTTCTGGCTTAATTGAGCGTAATGAGTCAGAAGCGTATTCGGGTTGTTTTGATTCGTGAGAATTTGGATCGGCTAATTTTGCTGTATCTTTCTCTAAAATTTCAAGAATTTCAGGTGTTCTTGATAGTACCCAGACAGGTTTTCCTCGCCAAGCTACACGAATTAATTGTCCAGGTTCTATTTTACTAATATCTACTTCAACAGGTGCGCCTGCGGCCATTGCTTTGGCGCTAGGTTGCATTTGTGAGAGAAAGGGAACTGCCAAATATCCAGTACCAACTGCACCAACTACTGTGAGAGCTGTAGTCAGAAATTGGCGCTTGGAATTGTCGACGCCTTCGTGATTCATATGTAATGCTCCTGTTTCGATAGGGATGTATGCTTTCGAGCGTTTTGAAATAGCATAGAAGATTAGTTTGCCCCTTTCGTTGTAACAGATGTTACATTTTGAATACGAATAAGAATTTAGTAACCGACTAGTTTATTTCGTTTTCACTCCTTTAAGAAAAGCCCACTTGAAAATAGCTTTCTATTCTCAAGTGGGCTTTCTGATACATCAAATTATTATAATTATGTGACCAATATACCACTTCAGCTTACCTTTTTTGAAGCAGTTATTGATGTTTTGCGTGTGTTTCTTTTAAAAAGTTTAGCTTAACCCTATGTTTAAGCATTAATTGAGCCAGTTTGTATCTGTTTGAAATGCAAAGTTTATGGGAAAGCAATGGGCTTTATAGTGTGTCAAAGCACTTTTTTTGTGCGTTTTATGCACTTAAACAGAACTTGGCAAGTATTGGGGTGATTGTAGGGGTGCGTTAGTAGTATTAAGTGCTAGTATGTTAGTGATAATAAAAAATCTATCACTTTAATTTAAGAGTACTGAGGGTTTATGAAAATTTCTATTCCAACTGAAATTAAAATTCAGGAAAAACGAGTTGCCCTAATACCTAAAGCTTGTGCGCAACTCATTCAACAAGGGCATCAGGTTTATTTACAATCAGGTGCAGGGAGTCGATGTGGTTATTCTGATGAGCAATATATAACATATGGTGTAAATGTTTGTCCCGATGCAGAAAGTCTTTATGCTGTGGGAGAACTTATTCTTAAAGTTAAAGAACCTCAGCCAGAAGAATGGCATTTACTCCATTCTGATCATCTTTTATTTTGTTACTTACATCTAGCAGCTGAAGCTAAGTTATTACATCAATTAGAAACAATTGGTTTAACGGCAGTAGGGTTTGAAACAGTAATACAGCATGGAAGACTGCCTTTGTTGCAGCCTATGAGTATTATTGCTGGGAAGTTAGCAGTATTAGCTGGTAGCCAGCTATTGCAGCATCACAAAGGGCTTTTGCTTGGCGGTTTGGCTGCAACGGAACGAGGGCATGTAGTCGTTTTGGGTGCTGGTAATGCAGGTTTTGCAGCAACCGAACTTGCTGCTTCTATGGGTGCGCAGGTTAGTGTTTTTGATTTGAATTACCAAAAACTCGATCAAGTTAGGCAGTTAGGTCATCATGTAAGTAGTTTTTACCCTTATGCGGAAGCTATTGCGGATAAATTAAAGCAGGCTGATTTGGTGATAGGTGCTGTATTGGTGGCGGGTAAAAAAGCCCCGGTTGTTGTGACTGAAAATATGATAAAGCAGATGCAAGGGAATAGTGTAGTTGTTGATATTGCGGTCGATCAGGGAGGCTGTATTGCGACTACTCATCCTACAAATTATGAGCACCCTAGTTACAAAGTAGATAATGTTATTCATTACGCAGTGACAAATATGCCTGCAGCCGTAGCAAATACAGCAAGTCAGGCATTGTCTGCCAGTTTATTGCCTTATGTTAGTCGTCTAGCTTCAATTGATTGGCGTGAGGATAATGTTTTAAGCTCTGCAATAAATGTAGAAAATGGAGAGAGTCAGTTATCTTTCTTTGCTTGATTATGAGCTAGTAATGTTAAAGCGACTTAATAATCTCGCTCATAGCTATAATAAATTTTTCATTTTCTTCTGGCTTACCAATGGTGACACGCAAGCAGTCGGCTAAAAGGCCGCCTTGTGGTGACAGGTTTTTAATTAATACACCATGTTGTTTTAACTGTTCAAATATTACAGTTGCTTGGTTTTCAGCTGTTCTAAAAAGAATAAAGTTTGCTGCACTTGGGTATGCCGAGATAGATGGTAACTCATTGAGTTGTTTTAAGACTAAAGCTCTATCCTGACAAATTTGTTGAGTCTGTTGCTCGAACAAGCTTTTATTTTTTAGCGCAAAGTCGGCAGTAGACTGAGTTAAGCAATTAATATTATAGGGCAGGCGAATTTTATTTAATTGCTCAATAATTTCTTTACTCCCAGCAATATAGCCTAATCGTAAGCCTGCTAATCCTAATTTAGAAACGGTCCGCATAACTAAGAGGTTCTCATAGTCAGCTAGTTTGTTAATAAAGCTTGCGTTAGCAAATGGAGCGTAGGCTTCATCAACAATGACTAACCCTGGAGCAATATCTAGGATTGATTTAATGTCCTGCTCTTTAAATAAATTACTTGTTGGGTTGTTTGGATATGCTAAAAAGATAACAAGAGGCTGTGTTTCTTTTATTTTATCTAGCATTGATGGTAAATCTAATTCAAAACTACCTGCTTGTAATGGCACGTCGTGATAATTCAGGCCTAGGCTTAATGCAACTTGTTTATACATAACAAAGCCCGGTGAGGGTGCTAAAACAGCCGAGCTTGCTGGCAAAGCCATTAGTAACAGTTGAATGATTTCATCAGAACCATTACCTAATAAAATCTCGCTTTGAGAGGGGATTTCATTGGTTTCTCTAATGGTTTGAGCAAGTTGTTTGGCTTCAGGGTCTGGGTAGCGATTAAGGGGGGAATCTTTAATTGCTTTAAGCCATTGCTGTTTGATGTCGTCAGGCCATGTATAAGGGTTTTCCATGGCATCTAATTTGATAAGGTTTTTAGCTTCTGCAACTTTGTAAGCAGATAGGTTTAAAACTTCTTTACGGAATACAGTGGTGATTAGATTTTGAGTCATTAGAGCCAGAGGGTGATGGTAAAACTGGATTTAGCTATGTGCTTAATCCAGCTTAAAATTGGAGTTATTTTACATGACTCTATACAAACCACGGTTTTATAAAAAATCAGTAAATTACTAGGTTAAGCTTTTGTAGTCTTAATGAAACAAAGTGGAATCTAGGTTTAGCTGAGATTTCTCTTGATTTTGTTTCACTACATCAAGGCTACATTTTTTATTCTCTTTAACCTATGGCTGATTAATAGCCATATTATTTTATTCTGAATTCAGCTGAGCGAGCGTGAGCAGTTAAGCTTTCGCCTCTTGCTAATACTGAGGCTACTTTACCTAATGTATCTGCACCTGATTCAGAGCAATTTATTATACTTGAGCGTTTTTGAAAATCGTAAACACCTAGAGGTGATGAATAACGAGCCGTGCTTGATGTTGGTAAAACATGGTTTGGACCAGCGCAGTAATCACCCAGTGCTTCAGCTGTATAACGCCCCATAAAAATAGCACCTGCATTACGAATTGATTCGTTCAAAATTTCAGGGTCTTCTACAGAGAGTTCAAGGTGTTCTGGTGCGATAAGGTTAGCAACTTCAGCGGCTTGAGATAAGTTGTCGACTTTTATTAAAGCACCTCTAGAGCTTAAAGAGGCTTCAATAATATCTTTACGCTCCATTTCTGGTAGTAATTTATTGATGCTTTGTTCGACTTGGTCTAAATAGGCTGCGTCATCAGAAATTAAAATGGCTTGTGCGTTTTCATCATGTTCTGCTTGAGAAAAAAGATCCATTGCAATCCAGTCTGGATTTGTTTTCCCATCACAAATAATAAGAATTTCTGAGGGGCCGGCGATCATATCAATGCCAACTTGGCCAAAAACAAGTTTTTTGGCTGTGGCTACATAGATATTGCCAGGGCCAACAATTTTATCAACAGCCGGAATAGTTTTTGTACCATAAGCTAAGGCTGCAACAGCTTGAGCTCCACCAATAGTAAAAATTCTATCAACCCCAGCAATATACGCTGCGGCTAGAACTAATTGGTTGGTTTCACCTTTAGGGGTGGGGACAACCATAATAAGTTCACCAACACCTGCTACTTTTGCAGGGATTGCATTCATTAAAACAGAAGAGGGGTAAGCTGCCTTACCACCAGGTACATAAAGGCCTGCTTTGTCTAAAGGTGTTATTTTTTGACCTAAAACAGTGCCATCATCTTCAGTATATTGCCAAGACTGCATTTTTTGTTCTTCCGCGTAAGCTCTTACACGGTTTGCAGCTGTTTGTAGTGCATCTGCTTTTTCAGCAGAGAGTGAATCCCAAGCTTGTTTTAGAGTATCAATTGATAATTCAATATCAGTCGCTTTTTTAAACTGTGTTTGGTCAAACTGGTTACTGTATTCTAAAACTGCTTTATCACCATTTTTTCTGACATTGGCAATTATATCTAATACGCGTTGATGAACTTCTAAGTCATCTGTTTCATCCCAAGCAAGTAAGCTTTTGAGTTGTGAGTCAAAATCGGATGTTGTATTGTCAAGTCGAGTGATATTTAAAGCAGTCATAATAGTTTATAGTCGTTTTGCTAAGGTTTTTTCAAATTGGTCTAATAATGATTGAATAACCTGATGTTTCATTTTCATAGAGGCTTTGTTTACAACAAGGCGCGAGCTAATATCCATAATATGTTCGCGAGGCTCCAAGCCGTTTGCTCTTAGTGTATTTCCTGTGTCAACAACATCGACAATACACTCAGCAAGCCCAACTAAAGGAGCTAACTCCATTGCACCATAAAGCTTAATAATTTCAGCTTGTACGCCAATATCAGCAAAGTAGCGTTGAGCCGTTTTTACATATTTTGTAGCAACTCTGATGCGACCTTCGATTTTAGGTGCGTTGACAGGAGCAGCTGTCATTAGCTTACATTTTGCAATGCCAAGGTCTAAAGGTTCATAAAGACTTTCTGCGCCATGCTCTAATAGTACATCTTTTCCGGCAATTCCCATATCAGCTGCACCGTACTCTACGAAAGTAGGGACATCTGTGGCTCTTATTATGACCAGCTGAACATCATCTTTGCTGGTGCGAAGAATAAGTTTTCGACTAGTTTTTGGGTCGTCTATAGGGACGATACCTGCTTCTGCTAATAATGGAAGCGCGTCGTCATAAATACGACCTTTTGATACAGCAATTGTTAACATGTTTTTTGTTACCTTGGAATTCTTCTGATGGTTGCGCCTAATTGAGATAATTTCTCTTCAATATGATCATAACCACGGTCAATATGATAAATACGGTCGACAAGTGTGTCACCTTCAGCAACTAAGCCAGCAAGCACTAAGCTTGCAGAAGCTCTAAGGTCTGTTGCCATAACAGGTGCACCTGTTAATTGTTCTGAGCCTGTGCATATAGCAGTATTTGATTCTAGTTGAATATTGCCACCCATACGCTGCATTTCTTGAACATGCATGAATCTATTTTCAAATACAGTTTCTGTAATAATGCCGACACCTTCAGCAACAATGTTCATTGCAGTGAATTGTGCTTGCATATCAGTAGGGAATGCGGGGTAAGGTGCTGTACGTAAGGTCACAGCTTTAGGTCGCTTGCCATGCATGTCTAGTTCGATCCAGTCATCACCTGTGGTGATTTCAGCACCTGCTTGTTTTAATTTATCTAGTACGGCATCAAGTGTATCTGGGCGCGTATCTTTAACTCTGATCTTACCGCGAGTTATTGCTGCAGCAACTAAATAGGTGCCTGTTTCTATACGATCAGGAATGATGTCGTAATGAATATCTTTTTTATCTAGTTTGTCTACGCCTTCAATAACAAGAATATCAGTATCTATTCCCGTAATCTTGGCTCCCATAGTATTTAGAAAGTGTGCTAAATCTGATACTTCTGGTTCTTTAGCGGCATTTTCTATAATGGTTGTGCCTTCAGCTAAAACAGCCGCCATTAATAGGTTTTCAGTACCTGTTACAGTTACTTTATCTAAAACTAATTTGCAGCCTTGTAGGCGTTTAACTTTTGCGTGAATATAACCGGCTTCAACCTGAATATCTGCTCCCATTTTTATTAGAGAATCGATATGTATATCAACAGGACGACTACCAATCGCACAACCACCAGGTAAAGAAACATGAGCTTCGCCAAAGCGAGCAAGGAGAGGGCCAAGTACTAATATAGATGCGCGCATGGTCTTAACAAGTTCGTAGGGTGCTTCGTAACTTGTAATAGTGCTGGAGTTTACTTCGATGTTCATTTTTTCATCGATAGTTAACTGTATCCCCATTTGCCCTAATAATTGCATGGTTGTTGTAATATCATGCAAATGGGGGATGTTGCCTATAGATACAGGGTTTTCGCTTAGCAGGGTGGCAGCCAATATTGGAAGTGCCGCATTTTTTGCTCCAGAGATTCTAAGATCCCCAGAAAGTTGGGCGCCGCCAGTAATAATTAGTTTGTCCATAAGAGTTTGATCTAACCTTAAGTTGGGTGTTTGGTTTAAGAAGTTGTTGGAAGCTTCTTAACTGACATCAGTTATATATTCATCTAGGTCTAAACCACTTAATGTGGCTAGCGTTAATAACTGGTGCGGAATGTTTTTGAAAACCAGTTTTGTATTGTATTGTTTACTATGTTTAATCCATTCAAGGGTAAGCGCTAAAGCAGCGCTATCAGCAGATGTGACTTTATTAAAGTTTATGCATACTTTCTTTGAGTGCTTTAAAAAGTCAAAGGCTGGAATAGTCTTTTTTGTAATTGATGAGAAAGTTAATTCGCCTTCAATAAGAAAAAGTTCATCAGTCTGTTTGCTGAAATTAAATGATTGCATTATTCTTCGGCTGCTTTATCAAACAGGAATTGTCCAATAATCTCTTCTAGTACTATGGCTGATTGAGTAATATCAATCAAGCCATTTGCTGGTAATGGGTCTTCCGAACCACCGGGTTCAAGGCTGATATATTGTTCACCGAGTAAACCAGCAGTAAAAATACTAGCTGAAGTATCATCAGGTAGTGAGTATTGAGCGTCTATTTGCATTTCTACAATAGATTCGTAACTATCCCTATCAATAGATATATTGGAGACTCTACCTATACGAACACCAGCAACAGAAACAGGGGATTTAACTTTAAGGCCGCCTGAGTTTTCAAAGCGAGCGTTAATGGTGTATGCGTTGTCCGTAGAAAATCCATTAAGGTTGCTAATTTGCATTGCCATAAAAAATAAGGCTGCAATGCCACAGGCAACAAATAGGCCGACGAGTGTATCTTGGGTTTTTGTGTTCTGCATGTTAAATATCTCCAAACATGAGTGCGGTCAGGATAAAATCAAGACCAAGAATAGTAAAGGCAGAGTTAACAACAGTACGTGTTGTTGCTCGACTAACACCTTCGGATGTGGGTATTGCATCATACCCTTCAAAAAGTGATATCCATGAAACGGCAAAGCCAAAAACAATGCTTTTGATAATGCCATTAATTATATCATCTTGAAAATCAAGACCTGCTTGCATTTGTGACCAATAAGCCCCGTCATCAACGCCAAGCATTCCTACGCCAACCATGTGCCCACCCAAAACACCGACTGAGCTAAATAAGGCGGCTAACAAGGGCATGGCAATAAAACCAGCTAAAAAACGGGGTGCAATGATACGCTTAAGTGGGTCTATTGCCATCATTTCCATACCAGAAAGCTGTTCAGTTGCTTTCATTAAACCTATTTCAGCTGTTAAAGCAGATCCTGCTCGTCCTGCAAACAATAAAGCTGCTACAACGGGACCTAGCTCTCTGACTAGGGACGCTGCAACCATTACGCCGAGTGTTTCTTCTGCACCAAAGTCAGATAAGATATAAAAGCCTTGTAAACCTAATACCATGCCAACGAATAAACCTGAAATGGTAATAATTAAAAAAGATAATACCCCAACAGAGTAGAGTTGGTTAATAAGCAATCTAGGACGGGGGATAACCGAAACTGATGCAGTTAAAGTATGTGTTAGGAAAAAGAAACTTCGTCCTAGTTTTGCAAAACTAGAAGTCGTTGAGTGTCCTAAATGTTGAAAAAAACGAATCATATTTTTTGGTGAGGTTAATTCTCAAATAAATCTTTATGGTAATTATCTGCAGGGTAATGAAAATGGACGGGACCATCTGCATGACCGTTCATAAATTGTTGTACCCATTCTGAATCTAAATTCTTTATTTGTTCTGGTGTACCTTGCCCTGCAATTTTACCTTCTGATAGGACGTAAATATAATCAGCAATACCAATAGTCTCTTCAACATCATGAGAAACAATAATGCTAGTAAGGCCTAAAACATTATTCATTTCTTTGATTAACTTAACTAAAGTACCTAATGAGATAGGGTCTTGGCCAGTAAAGGGTTCGTCGTACATTATCATCATTGGGTCTAGCGCTATTGCGCGAGCCAATGCAACTCTTCTTGCCATGCCGCCAGATAATTCGTTGGGCATAAGGCCTCTTGCCCCCCGTAAACCAACAGCTTGCAGTTTGATTAAAACTAGAGATCGAATCATTGATTCGCTCAAAGTTGTATGTTCTCTTAAAGGCAGTGCGACATTATCAAAAACACTTAAGTCAGTTAGCAAAGCTCCGCTTTGAAAAAGCATCCCCATGCGTTTCCTAAGGGTATATAAATCAGCACGTTTTAGTTGGTGTACGTTTTGTTTATCAACTAAAACTTTACCTTGGTCAGGGTATAGCTGTCCGCCAATAAGTTTTAATAAAGTGGTTTTTCCTGTGCCACTTGGACCCATTATGGCCGTTATTTTGCCACGTGGTATCGATAGAGAAATATCGTTAAATATTTTCCTGTCTCCTCTGGAAAAACTTAGGTTTTGTATTGAAACAATTTCAGTGTCTGAATCCACGCTATTATCCATCGCGTATTATATTTGTTTAAAGTCAACAGAGTATTCTCTCTGAGTTTTATATGATAAGTCAAACGATTGTAAATAAATATCTATCGCTTATTTTTGCTGCATTGTATAAAAGACCTTTGGCACAGTAGATGTAAATGGCATAATAGGGGATTACAAACATCACAAAGAATATTTATGGTATTGAATTTTGCTGCTTTAGTTGTTGGACTGATTGTTTTAGTTGTTGCTGCTGATAAATTTATTGTTGGTACGGTTGCTATTGCACGAAAACTTGGAGTTTCACCTTTATTGATAGGTCTTACTATTGTTGGGTTGGGTACTTCTGCTCCCGAAATTTTAGTTTCAGCAATTGCTTCGTGGCAAGGTAATTCAGGATTGGCGGTGGGTAATGCATTGGGGTCCAATATTGCTAATATCGGATTGATTCTAGGCTTTACGGCGCTTGTATCACCTTTAGCATTTAATTCTGGTTTGCTTAAAAGAGAGCTGCCAATTTTGATGGCAGTCAGCATCATATGTTATCTATTAGTTTTTGATGGATTAGGAGTGATTGATGGTATTTTAATGCTGTCAATGTTGCTAATATTCTTGGTATGGCTTATTCGCTCAGCTAAAAAGGATAGCAACAAGGAATCATTAGTAGACCCTTTAGAGCAAGAACTTGTTGATGAAATGCCAGAAGATGTATCTGAAGTAAAAGCCTGGATGTTTTTTGTTTTTGGTTTAATTGGTTTGTTGGCAAGTTCTCGGTTATTAGTTTGGGCTGCGGTAAATATTGCAGAATCCTTTGGTGTGAGTGATCTGGTTATTGGTTTGACTATTGTGGCTTTGGGCACCAGTTTGCCAGAATTGGCTGCATCTATTAGTAGTGTATTGAAGAAAGAAGATGATCTTGCAGTAGGCAATATTATTGGTTCAAATATGTACAATCTATTAGCTGTTTATTCTTTGCCTGGTCTTATTGCTCCTGGGCCAGTTGCCGAAAGTGTAATCTCACGAGACTTTCCTGTGCTATTAACTCTGACTGGAGTTTTATTTCTTCTTGGATATGGATTAACTAAATCTGGGCGAATTAATCGTTTGGAAGGCGTAGGGTTGTTACTTGCTTACTGCGGATATCAATGGGTTATTTTTCAGAGTGTGGTGGCTTAAAAATGGATTCTACACATGATCAAAATTTAAAAAAATTAGGCTTAGCTGTTATCAAGACTGAAACAGATGCTGTTTCAGCTTTAACAAGTAAAATTGATGATGCGTTTGTAAAGGCTTGTCATTTAATGCTCGATTGTAAAGGCCGTGTTGTCGTTACTGGAATGGGTAAATCTGGTCATATAGCAGGGAAAATTGCTGCTACTTTGGCAAGTACTGGGACGCCTGCCTTTTTTGTGCATCCTGGTGAAGCAAGCCATGGCGACTTGGGGATGATCACCCAGCAAGATGTGGTGTTAGCTTTGTCTAATTCAGGAGAAACAGGCGAAGTACTTACAATTTTACCTATCATTAAACGCATTGATGTTCCTTTTATTGCAATGACAGGAAACCCATTGTCTTCTTTAGCAAAGTTTGCAACTGTTCATTTAGATGTTGCTGTTGAGCAAGAGGCATGCCCTTTAGGGTTAGCACCAACAGCAAGTACAACTGCCGCCTTAGTTATGGGGGATGCATTAGCTGTCTCTATGCTGGAAGTTAAAGGTTTTACTCGAGATGATTTTGCTTTATCACATCCAGGTGGAAGTTTGGGTAAGCGTTTGTTGTTACTGGTAAGTGATATTATGCATTCAGGAGCGGAAGTCCCTTCTATTTTAGAAAATGCATTGGTTTCTGATGCGTTATTAGAAATGACAGAAAAGAAATTAGGCATGACGGCTATTGTAGATAAAAGTAATGACGTTGTTGGTGTTTTTACTGATGGTGATTTAAGGCGGATGTTGGGAAATGGTTCTAATGTGCAGCAGGCCAAAATAACCGAAGTTATGACGACTTCTTGTACGGTTATTAATTCAGGTATATTGGCTGCAGAAGCTATGAAAATCATGCAACAAAAGAAAATTAATGCTTTATTAGTTGTTGATCAGAATAATAAATTGGTAGGTGCATTAAATATGCATGATTTAGTACGCGCAGGCATAGTATAAAAAATGGACAACAAAATGGACAACAAAATGGATGAGATTACAAAAAAAGCTCAGCAATTGAAATTATTGATTCTTGATGTTGATGGTGTTTTAACCGATGGACGATTGTTTTTTGATAAAAATGGCGATGAATATAAAAGTTTCCATGCAAGAGATGGTCATGGAATTAAACTTTTGCGTCAAACAGGTGTCGAGATAGCAGTTATTTCAGGGCGAAAATCTCAATCTGTGGCTTTAAGAATGAAAGCACTAGGCGTTGAATATGTTTATCAAGGGCATGAAAATAAGATTGCCGCCTTTAATGAAATAATTCAATCTATGGGGATTAAGCCAGAACAAGCCGCTCATATGGGGGATGATTTGCTTGATTTACCCATTATGGTGCGAGTAGGTTTGTCAATTGCCGTTAATGATGCCAATGATGCAGTTAAAGATTATGCTGACTGGTGTACAGAAACATCAGGTGGCTTGGGAGCGGTTAGAGAGGTTTGTGACTTTATTATGAAGGCGCAAGGTACTTTTGATGGCGTGTTGAAGAGTTATATGCAATGACTTTTGGTCAATATAAAATTTATTTTGTTTTATTGATGCTGGTAATAGGGTCTTGGTTTTTAGCTGACCTGTTTGATACTGAAAAAGTAGTTAAAGTTAAAGTTGTTGATCATAGTCCCGATTATTTTAGTTCTGGATATTTAAAAAAAGAGATGACTGACGGTGGTTTACTCAAGAATGAATTAGAGGCTGATAGCATGATTCATTACAGTGATGATGAAACTACTCACCTAGAAAATCCTATTATGACTTTATATAATCCTGGTGTTCCACCGTGGGTAATTAAATCAGAAAAGGCAATTCTAGCGGCGGATAAGGATAATATACAGTTGTTAGGGAAAGTCTTCATCAGTAGGGACGGGGCAAAGAAACTTCGTCCTTTTAAGCTAAATACTTCAGAGTTGAAGGTTAAAATGTCGACTAGCTATGCAACAACAACTCGCTGGGGTGAAATTATTGATGCTCAAAACAAAACGCAGGGTGTAGGGATGCAGATGACGTTTGCAGAACCAGTTAAAGTGAAATTTTTGTCAAAAGTTAAAGGGCGATATGTATTTAATTAAAATTTTTATTGTTACTGTTTTACTAAGCGTTAGTCAGTGGGTTGTCGCGCTTGATAGTGATGCAGATCAACCTGTTCATATTGATTCAAATACCGCATCATATAATGACAAAACAGAGACGAGTATTTATACGGGGAATGTGGTAACTACTCAAGGTAGTTTACATATTAAATCTGACAAATTAGTTGTTTATCTGAAAAATGGTAGCGTAGATAAAATGGTTTTTACGGGGAAGCCTGCTAAATTCAGACAGCTTCCTGGGATAGGGAAGGAAGAGATTCGGGGGCAAGGATTAACAGGGGAGTATTATCCTGCTAAAAATAAATTGATTTTGATTGAAGAGGCTATTGTTTTTCAAGGAGCGAGTAGGTCAGCAAGTCGATTGATTGTTTATGATAGTAAAAACTCTTTAATTAAAGCAGGGGAGAAAACCTCAGATTCTAAACGTGTGCATTCCGTTTTTAAGACAAAACCAAAAAATAAAGGTAGTAAATGACCAGGTTAGCATCAAAACATTTAGTTAAAAGCTATAATAAACGTTGTGTTGTCGATGGGGTTTCCTTACATGTTGATAGTAGTGAGGTAGTTGGCTTACTTGGGCCAAATGGGGCAGGTAAAACAACTAGTTTTTATATGTTGGTTGGGTTGGTTAACCCTGATGATGGGGAAATTTTTCTTGATGATATGGATATTACCCATTTCCCTATGCATAGCCGTGCAAAACTCGGTATTGGTTATTTGGCTCAAGAGCCATCTGTTTTTCGTAAATTAACAGTTGTTGAGAATTTGCGAGCAGTTATACAGATTAGGGCTGATTTAACTAAAGGGCAAGGTGAGTTATTAATTGAAGAATTATTAACAGAGTTTAGTATTACCCATTTGCGTGATCAAGTTGCTTTGGGTTTGTCGGGTGGTGAGCGACGAAGAGTTGAAATTGCACGTGCTCTAGCAACAGATCCACAGTTTATTTTGCTGGATGAACCTTTTGCTGGTGTTGACCCTATTTCAGTTATTGATCTGCAGAAAATTATCGCTCAATTAAAGCAACGAGGAATTGGAGTGTTAATTACTGAACATAAAGTGAGGGCGACACTGGAAATATGTGACAGAGCATATATACTTAATGCAGGGAAAGTTATTGCAGAAGGAAGTACTGCAGATATTGTCGCAAACGAAGAAGTTAGAAAAGTTTATTTAGGTGACAATTTCAGTTTGTAAACATTTATACGATAATTAAAGTGGGATAGAATTATTTAATGAAGCAATCGTTACAGTTACGCATCGGTCAAAGTTTAACTATGACGCCTCAGTTACAGCAGGCGATCAAGTTATTACAGCTATCAACATTAGATTTGCAGCAAGAAATTCAGCAAGCGCTGGAGTCAAATATGATGTTGGAAGTTGAGGAAGATGTTGTAACTGCTCCAAATGAAACTGAGCAAAAGCCTGCTGAGGGGCAGGATGAAGTTACCAGTGAAGGTTCTCAAACAGATATGCCAGATGAATTGCCAGTAGATTCAACTTGGGACGATGTTTACGAAAATACGCAACCTACTTTAGCAGCTCAGGAAACTAATGATTTTGAAGCTCAACGAAGCAAACCTGTCAGTCTGCATGAATATTTATTGGAACAATTAGATTTACTGTCTATCTCAGAAAGAGATAATGCCATTGCTATTGCTATTATTGATTCAGTCAATATGGATGGATATATTAGTGAGTCGATAGAAAATATCTTTCAAGGGCTGCATGAACAGTTAGAGGGTCTAGAGCAAGATGAGGTTGAAGGTGTTTTGCATAGAGTGCAAAACTTTGATCCTGTTGGTATAGCGGCAAAAGATTTAGGTGATTGTTTGATGATTCAGCTAAAACAATTGGCTGATACTGTTCCTTATAAGGCTGAAGCGATAGAGCTGGTTCGTCGTCATTTAGATTTATTGGGGGCTCATGAGCAAGCAAAGCTTATGCGTAAACTTGGATTATCTGAATATCAGTTATCTGAAGTTATAGTGTTGATTAGGACTTTGGATCCTAAGCCAGGATCAAAAATACAAACAGATAATTCCGAATATATTGTACCTGATGTATTTGTATCGAAGAGGAAGGGTGAATGGTATGTTGGGTTAAACCCAGATATTTCACCAAAATTACGTGTTAACTCTGTTTATTCTAAAATGATAAAAAGAGCTGATAATAGTAAAGAAAATACCAGTATGAAAGAGCATTTGCAGGAAGCAAAGTGGTTTATTAAAAGTTTACACAGTAGAAATGATACTTTATTGCGGGTTGCTAGAAGTATTGTTGAAAAACAAACAGGCTTTCTTGATAATGGAGCTATTGCAATGAAGCCTATGGTATTAAGAAATATTGCAGAAGAATTGGAGTTGCATGAGTCAACAATATCGCGAGTAACGACTCAGAAGTATATGCATACACCCAATGGTATAGTAGAATTTAAATATTTTTTCTCCAGTCACGTTTCAACGGAGGGTGGTGGAGAGTGCTCTGCAACAGCAATTAGAGCATTTATAAAAGAAATGGTTGAAAATGAAAATCTGGCAAAACCATTAAGTGATAGTAAAATGTCGGATATTTTAAAGGAGAAAGGCATAAATGTAGCTCGAAGAACGGTCGCAAAATACCGTGAAGCTATGTCTATTCCTTCATCAAGCCAAAGAAAACGTCTTTTATGACGATTGATAGAAAGTTTTTTAATAAGGAGTTATTCCATGCAAGTAAGTGTAACGGGTCACCATGTTGAGGTTACAGATTCATTAAGAACCCACGTCGAAGAAAAAATAGGTAAACTTAAACGTCATTTTGATAATGTGACTGATGTTCACGTTATCTTAACCGTAGAAAAATTAGAGAAAAAAGCAGAAGCCACTGTACAAGTGAGTGGTGCAAAATTATTTGCTGATGATACTCAAGAAGATATGTATCAAGCAATTGATAATATGGTTGATAAATTGGATCGTCAAATTATTAAGCATAAAGAAAAGACAGGAAGTCATAGGTAACTATGAAAAAAAAGGCAAAAGGTAATCTTATCTTTTGCCTTTTTAATGAAAATAATGAAACTTTTAATAGTGAGTGGGCTTTCTGGCTCAGGTAAAAGTATTGTCTTAGATACTTTGGAAGATTGTGGATACTATTGTATTGATAATTTACCAATGACTTTGCTTCCAGGTTTTGTCAGTCAGGTTATGCCGTCGGACTCATCAACCTACGCTAAAACAGCAATAGGTATTGATGCTAGAAATCAGGGTAAAAGTTTATTGTGCTTTTCTGAGATTTTAAGCTCAATTCGTAAGCAAGGGATTGATTGCGAAGTTATGTTTTTGCAGGCAGATGAAAATATTCTGCTAAAACGATATAGTGAAACACGTAGAAAGCACCCTTTAAGTAGTGAAAAAGTTGCTTTAAAAGAAGCAATAGCTATTGAAAAAGAAGTGTTAAAAACGGTATTGAATGATGCTAGCATCGTATTAGATACCAGTCGAACTGCTGTTCAACAGCTACGTGAGTTAGTTAAAAACCAATTAGAAAAAGACGATGAAAAGCATTTATCGTTACAATTTCAATCTTTTGGTTTTAAGCATGGTGTGCCACTTGATGTGGATTTTATGTTTGATGTACGTTGTCTGCCTAATCCATATTGGGATGCAAGCCTTAGAGGCTTTACAGGGAAAGATGCCCCAGTTATTGAATTTTTAAATAAATCAGAAGATGCTCAGTCTTTGTTTCAAGATATTTGTACCTTTCTTGAGAAATGGGTAAATCGATTTGATACTGATAACCGTAGCTACTTAACCATAGGGATTGGGTGTACGGGAGGGCAGCATCGTTCTGTTTATTTGGTTGAAATGCTAGTTAAGCATTTTAAAAAAAGAGATTTAAATGTGATTCTTCGTCATAGAGAATTGCATTAATGCTTTAAGAGAAGAATGTTATGGAATGCATATTCTTAAAGATTACTACAAGGTTTTACCTTAGTGAAAAATTCCAAGAGTCCCCCTTTTAACTTCATATTTTTGACCTTATGCCATCATCAATTCTAAATCAAGAAAACAAGGAAAATATTCTAGTTCAAGCGATTGAATTATTAGAAACTGGTTCACAGGTTCAGGTTAGAGATTTTATTCATGCTCTTTACCCTGCAGAAACCGCTAATATTTTAGAGAGTTTGGATATAGAGCAAAGAGTTAGAGTTTGGAAAGTAATTCCACCTAATGTAATGGGTGAGATTCTTGTAAGGGTTCACACAGAAGTCGGGCAAGGTTTATTAAAAATTACAGATAGACGTGACCTGATTAAGGCAACAGAAAACCTTGAATCTGATGATATGGTCGATTTGCTGCATGTTCTACCTGAGCCATTATTGTCAGAAGTAATGGAATCAATGGGAGTTCATGAAAGAAACCGTTTGGAGTCAGCATTAACTTATGATGACCATACAGCGGGTGGTCTTATGTCATTGGATGTTTTGACTATTCGGCCCGATGTCACTCTTGAAGTTGTTATGCGATATTTGCATCAACGAGGTGAAATGCCAGAATCAACAGATAGCTTAATTGTCGTTGATCGCTCTGATCACTTATTGGGTGTTTTGTCATTAGCAGACTTACTGTCAAATGCTCCTTCAACAAAAGTTGAAGATGCTATGGATGATAAGATAAAAGGCGTTTCGTACTTAATGCCTGCTCATGATGTGGCTATGATGTTTGAGCAGAGGCAAATGCTTTCTGCCCCTGTAATTGCTGAAAATGGGCGATTAATGGGAAGAGTAACAATTGATGATGTTGTAGGTATTATCAGAGAAGAAGCTGATCACTCTATTATGAGTATGGCTGGTTTGGATGAAGAGCAAGATATGTTTGCTCCAGTTATGACTAGCGCCAAACGTAGAGCGGTTTGGTTGGGTGTGAATTTAGTTACTGCATTTTTAGCTTCTTGGGTTATTGGTTTGTTTGAGGCAACATTAGAAGAGATTGTGGCCTTGGCTGTATTAATGCCTATTGTTGCAAGTATGGGTGGTATAGCAGGAAGTCAAACATTAACCCTGGTAGTAAGGGGTTTGGCATTAAGACAAGTAAGTCATTCAAATGCGACGCAATTACTATTTAAAGAATTGTCGGTAGGTATCGTTAATGGTGTTTTTTGGGCAGTCATTGTAGCTATTATTGCTAGTATTTGGTTTCAAAGTATGGACTTAGGTATGTTGTTGGGTGCGGCTATGGTGATTAACTTGGTTTGTGCTGCTTTAGCTGGGGCAAGTATTCCAATGGCGTTGGATAAGATGGGAATTGATCCAGCATTGGCTGGGGGTGTGTTGTTAACAACGGTAACAGATTGTATTGGCTTCTTAGCCTTTCTTGGTTTGGCGACAATCTTTCTTCTTTAGCTGTAAGGGCGTGTTTTTGTGATGAATAAGTTTATATCTTATAGCTTTCTTTATGGTTATTGGTCTAATAAAGTATAACCAAGTTTGTTTAACGCATAAAAAAACCAGCATTTGATAACAAATGCTGGTTTTTTTTTTATGCGTTTTAATCCAGAAATAAAATTATTTCAAAGATAATAACTCAGTACGCTTATCCATTTCAATATTAAGCTTTCCTTCTTTGGCTAACCAGCCAATAGCTCTTTGAGCATCATTTTTACTTACTCCTGTTTCTTTTGTTACCTTTGAAACGCTAGTTGCGCCGTTTTCATCAAGGTATTCCCAGATTGCACCTGCAGCGGCGCCAATAGTATCAGACATGGTCTTTCTCTTTATAGTTGTTAAAAATTAGTTATTTTTTATTTGATTCTTCAGGCAAAACAATATTAAGCTCTAAAACTTCCTGGTCATCATCTTGTTCAAAGTTTACTGAAATAGCATCTTGTTCAACATTAACATATTTACGTACCACAGCAAGTAATTCTTGTTGTAGTTTTGGAAGATAGGAAGGTTGATTTCTTGAAGCGCGTTCATGAGCAACAAGAATTTGTAAGCGTTCTTTTGCAACCGAGGCTGAGCTAGGTTTAGAGGATTTGAAGTAGTCTAGTAAGCTCATTTATTTTTTCCCAAATAATTTACCGAATATGCCTTTTTTCTCTTCATCAATAAATCGATGTGGAACGTCTTCACCTAAGTAACGGGCTACGACATCAGCATAGGCTTTTCCTGCATTACTCTCTTCATCAAGAATAACAGGAGTTCCAGAGTTTGAAGCGTTTAAGACGGATTTGGATTCAGGAATAACACCTAGTAAATGTAATGAAAGAATATCTTGTACATCTTCAACACTCAGCATTTCACCTAGTTTTACTCTTTCTGGTGAGTAACGTGAAAGAAGTAAGTATTCTTTTATTGCCTCCTCACCATTTTCTGCTCTGCGTGATTTACTGGCTAAAATGCCTAACATACGATCCGAATCTCGAACTGAAGATACTTCAGGGTTTGTTACAACAAAAGCATCATCGGCAAAATACATGGCTAGATTTGCACCACGCTCAATTCCAGCAGGTGAGTCACATACGATGTATTTAAATTCTTTAGAAAGTTCTTTTAGGACTTTTCCAACGCCTTCTTGAGTTAGCGCATCTTTATCACGTGTTTGTGAGGCTGGTAATATAAAGAGTTGGTTGCAGCGTTTATCTTTTATTAATGCTTGGCGCAAACTTGCTTCACCATTGATGACATTAACAAAGTCATAGACCACGCGACGTTCACAACCCATGATTAAATCAAGGTTACGAAGGCCTACATCAAAATCAATAACAGCTGTTTTATGGCCTTTTTTTGCCAATCCCATGGCAATGGCAGCACTAGTGGTTGTTTTACCAACGCCGCCTTTTCCTGAAGTTACAACAATAATTCTAGCCAATTTTTTGTCCTCTACAATTGGGGTGGGAGTGAAAGTTAATCAATCCCTAAAGGTTGTTAATAATTAATGCTTGGTCTTGCAATAAAATTTGTGTCGGTTTTTGCTGGTCTAATGTATCCAAATCTTCACTTGTTTTGTAATGACCAGCAATAGAAATAAGTTCAGCATGTAAAGCAGAGCAAAAAATTCGACTTTGAGTGTTTCCCTGGACGCCAGCTAAGGCTCTGCCACGAAGTGCACCATAGATATGAATGTTACCCTCAGCCATGACTTCTGCACCGGCACTAACATGAGACAGGATTGTTAGATCACCTTTAGCATAAAGGCGTTGTCCTGATCGTACAGGTTGAGTGATTAGCATGTTTTCTACAGTATTTATTGCTTCATCACTAGATTTTTTATTAGTATTCTCAGCTGTGTTGGTTGTGGTGCTTTGAGGGGGTAGTTTGCTTTCTGCATGCGCTCCACGAATGGTGTGTAAAGGTATGTAAAATTTGAAAGCAGTATTCTTTTGCTCTTCATTAGCACCACTAACACCAACAGGAAATAGTTTTTCCTTATGTAAGAACTCTATTAACGGTTCAAACTCTAAAGGGTGTTCATTTTCATTGCAGAATTTGAGGTCTATTAATAAAGGGGAGTTTTTAAAAAACTCAGGTGCCTGAGCTATCTTTTCTTTCAACTGATGCTTAATTTGTTTTAGATCCGTTGAATGAATGACTAAAACAGGCGAGCTGAAAGAGGAGCTTTTAAACTCTAAAGCAGATTTGTTATAGATAGGGGCTTCAGTGTCTGTCGACATTTGCTAATAATTCTGTTGATGTAATTGATTGAATAATAACATTTCTATTAAGAAAAATCATTGTTCGGATGATAATTAATTTAGATGCTTATTAAGCCAATCAAACTTTGAGTCAATTGATAGTTAATTAAGGTGTCTTTTGGGGATGGGTAGAGAGGTTTAAGACCAACCTCTCTACAGAATAGAAATGTAAAATAAGATTAAGGGTTAAAATGTATTATCAAGGAAGCATAAAACCGCGAATGGTAAAGAATAAAAATGCAGCTAGAAGACCAGATAGCGGTACGGTAACAACCCATGCTGTTGCAATTTTATACAAATGAGAACGTTTAACAAGTTCTTGTTTATAAGCTTTATTTAGGCTTTTTCGTTCTTTATTTGTTAATGGTGATGTTTTTTTAGTCGCTTTTAGCTCTGATAAAATTTTAGCTTTTGCTTCAAGTGATGATTCTTCGTAATGTTTTAGAAGTTCTTCAACTTTTTCTGGATCAGCGTTTTCGTGATGATCTCTAATTTCATTAATTCTTTTCGCGTTACTGTGTTTTAAATATTCACGTAAAAAACCAACACCAAAAATGGCACCAACAGCGATGTGGGTTGAGCTAACAGGAAGCCCCAACTGACTAGCAATAATAACGGTAATAGCAGCAGACATGGCAACACAAAATGCGCGCATTTTATCAAGTTCTGTAATACCGCTACCAACTGTACGAATAAGCTTTGGTCCATATAAAGCTAGACCAATTGATATACCCAAGGCACCAACTAACATAACCCATAAAGGAATACTGGCTTTTGCAGTAATACCTGAATTAATTACGGCATCATTAATTGCAGCAAGTGGCCCGATAGCATTAGCCACATCATTAGCTCCATGAGCAAAACTGAGGAGTGCAGCAGAAAAAATTAAAGGTACTGTAAATAAAGTATTTACACTCATTTTTGAGTTTTCTAATTTATCTGCAGCCTTCTTAATAAGAGGTGCAGTAATAAAATAGATAATTACTGCAATAGCAAGTCCGATACCACCTGCAATAAAAATATCAAGTTTCCATATTTTTTTAAGGCCTTTCATTATTAAATAAGTAGAAAATGCCCAAGCCATTAAAGAAGTGAGTACCGGTACGATACGTTTAGCTGCTGAAATTTTATCTTCTTTATAGGTTATTGTTCTTTTAATAAGATAAAGAAAGGATGCAGCAATAACACCACCAAATAAAGGTGATATAACCCAGCTTGCAGCAATTTTTCCAAAGACTGGCCAGTTAGCAACGCCAAAACCACCCGCTGCAATACCTGCGCCTAATACACCGCCTACAATTGAATGGGTCGTTGATACAGGAGCATTTAAAGCGGTTGCAATATTTAGCCAAATTGCAGCAGCTAATAATGCAGCCATCATTAACCAAATGAAAGTATCTGTATCTGTGATGGTCGCAGGGTTAATAATTCCTTTTTTGATGGTGCTGACTACTTCTCCACCAGCAATTAAAGCACCTGCTGATTCAAATATGGCCGCGATAATAATAGCACCAACTAATGAAACAGCTTGTGAGCCAACGGCTGGACCAACATTGTTAGCAACATCATTAGCCCCGATGTTAAGCGCCATATAGGCACCAAATGCGGCAGCTGTGACCAAAATATGGTTCCCCGACTCTGGCATTATAAAAGCTGAGACGAAATAAACGACTAGCAAGATAAAGGTAAAGGCAAAAAGCGCTTTAAATAAATCTTGATTTAAGAGGGATGTACTTTGTATGTTCTGGTTATTCATTACACTGTTCCAAGCATATTCATAGTGTTGCTAATTATGTCAAAAATTACAGCTGTATTACAGGGTTATTACAGATTTATTACATGGAGGTTGTTTGTGAACTTATAGAAAGCTATAAAACCTTTTGATTATTAAGGTGTTTAAAGGATTGAGTGGAGGGAAACAAATTTGCAATTCAGTTCATTTTCATATACTTTAGTCGATTATCCAAAGGCTAGGGGTGCTGATTAAATCAGCTGAGAAAAACCCTTTGAACCTGAATCCGGCTAACACCGGCGTAGGAAAGCCAAAATTTTCCTGCGCTTGAGCCCTTATAATTCTGGAGCTATCCATGAGCGCTGTTCGTAAAGATATATCTGCTACTGAATCTAGTAGTGTAAAAATTGATTCATATCCCGCATCTGAAAAAATCTATATAGAAGGCAGTCGTCCCGATATACAAGTACCGATGCGTAAAATAACTTTATCGGATACGCCCGTTCATTTTGGAGCAGAAAAGAATCCACCACTTTATGTATATGATACTTCAGGTGTTTATACCGACCCTAATGTTGAAGTTGATCTACAAAAAGGTTTGGCTGGAATTCGTGATGCTTGGATTGCCGAGCGTGATGATACAGAAGAATTAGTAGGGCCAACTTCTGATTTTGGTAAAGAGCGATTAAATGATCCTGAAACAGCAGAAATGCGTTTTGAGCATATTCGTAAACCACGTCGTGCAAAATCAGGCAAAAATGTTTCACAAATGCATTATGCTCGCCAAGGAATTATTACTCCAGAAATGGAATATATTGCCATTCGTGAAAACCAGAATATGAAAGAAATGCGTGATCTTTATAAAGATCAGCATAAAGGTCAATCATACGGTGCATCAATTCCTGATGAAATTACGCCTGAATTTGTCAGAGACGAAGTGGCGCGGGGTAGAGCTATTATTCCTCTTAATATTAACCACCCAGAAGTAGAGCCAATGATTATTGGTCGTAATTTCTTGGTTAAAATTAATGGTAACTTAGGTAATTCAGCAGTAACGTCTTCTATTGAAGAAGAAGTAGAAAAGATGATGTGGGGTATCCGTTGGGGTGGAGACACCATTATGGATTTATCGACAGGTAAAAATATTCATGAAACACGTGAATGGATTTTGCGTAATTCGCCAGTGCCTATTGGTACAGTACCGATTTATCAAGCATTAGAAAAAGTAGACGGTAAGGCAGAAGATTTAACATGGGAAATTTTCCGTGACACATTAATCGAACAAGCAGAGCAGGGTGTGGATTATTTCACTATTCATGCTGGTGTTCGTTTAGCACATGTGCCTATGACTGCAAAACGTATGACAGGTATTGTTTCGCGTGGTGGTTCAATCATGGCGAAATGGTGTTTGGCTCATCACACAGAAAGCTTCTTATATACACATTTTGAAGATATCTGTGAAATCATGAAAGCTTATGATGTTTCATTCTCATTGGGTGATGGTTTACGTCCAGGTTCAATTTATGATGCTAATGACGAAGCTCAATTTGCTGAATTAGAAACATTAGGTGAGTTAACTAAAATTGCATGGGAACATGATATTCAAACGATGATTGAAGGTCCAGGACACGTACCTTTACATATGATTGAAGAAAACATGACTAAGCAATTAGAAGATTGTCATGAAGCGCCTTTCTACACATTAGGGCCTTTGACAACAGATATTGCACCAGGTTATGACCATATTACTTCTGCAATTGGTGCTGCAAACATTGGTTGGTACGGTTGTGCCATGCTTTGTTATGTAACTCAGAAAGAACATTTGGGTCTACCTAATAAAGAAGATGTTCGTGAAGGTATTGTGACTTATAAAGTAGCTGCTCATGCGGCTGATTTAGCTAAGGGACATCCTGGCGCGCAAGCACGTGATAATGCTATGTCTAAAGCACGTTTTGAATTCCGTTGGGAAGATCAGTTCAATATTGCATTAGATCCAGAAAAAGCACGTTCATTTCATGATGAAACTTTACCAAAAGATTCAGCAAAAATTGCTCACTTCTGTTCTATGTGTGGGCCACATTTCTGTTCAATGAAAATTTCCCAAGATGTTCGTGAGTATGCGAAAGAAAAGGGTATTAAAGAAGATGAAGCTTTGCAAAAAGGTATGGATGAAAAATCTAAGCAATTCTTAGATGAAGGCGCTGAAGTTTATCATAAGGTTTAATCGCTAATTTGGTTTTGAAAGCGGGGCTTAGTCTCGCTTTCATGCCTGTATTAGTTCTTTTGTTTTCTAATCCGTAAAAAACTAGCAAACCTTGGAATGCCCCTTAAAGTTTTACCGTAATATTTATAAGTAATAATATCGCCAATTTTTGGTGGTTTTCTTCTTTGTTGATCAGAAAAGCCTGAACCAATTTTAAATTGCATTCCTTCTGTCGTCTCAACGACAAGAGACCCCAATAAACCAGTATATTTTCCTTTGCCACCAATATGATTAATAACAGTGGCTTCGGCATCATAGTATGGTTTTACTTTTAATAAATTATTGTTTCTCCCCACTTGATAATAGCTGTCTGCTTTATGCAGCATCAAGCCTTCACCTTCAGTAGCTGTAATGTTATCTAATTCCTTTAATAAGGCAGATTTATCATTAAGTTGATATTGTTTTACTGCTTTTAAATAAGGTGAGTTAGATAAAGAGATAGTCTTTTTTAGTTCTTTTAAGCGATGGTCAAAGGGTTTGTTTGAGTGAGGTAAATCAAACACAAAATAACGAACAGTTTTCCATTCTTTATCAATGGCTTGTTTTTTCTTAACGATACTGAGCAGTGCTTGAAATTGTTGGCGGCCTAGCCATAGTTCACCATCCAAAGCTTTTGCTGGGAATTCTTTTGTGAACCAGGCGGGAGCAGGGAATGGGTTACCTTGTCTGGAAATTAATTGGTGACCATTCCAATAAGCTCTAACACCATCAAGTTTTTCACTGACCCAATATTGTTTTAAATCAATGTTATCTTGATAGGTTTTTGCTAAAGTCAGGGGTGGCTGTGTTGTACTGCTAGCATAACTGACTGAATTGGTGATAGATATAAATAGACTTAAGAGAATAGCTAGAGGCTGTAGAGACAAGGTATGCCTTGTCTCTACTTTGGGTGAGCCTAGATAGAAATTGAACATGATTAGCTGTTAAAAAAAATTTTGGAACAATTAATATGATAATTATCAGTATAGTCTGTTCACCTATATTTAATAGCAAAGGCTAGCTTGTACTTTGGGTATTAACTATTTGTAATAAAAAATTAATACTGAAAGCGATAATCAGCAGTAATAAACCCAAGGCTAAGCCTAGTTCAAAATCACCTTTACTGGTTTCTAAAGCAATAGCTGTAGTCATAGTACGAGTTAAGCCTTGAATGTTGCCACCTAGCATCATAGCGGCACCAACTTCACCAATTGCTCTGCCAAATCCAGTAATAATTGCTGCAAGTAAGGTGAAGCGTAATTCACTAATAATGGGGATTATTTGTTGGTAAGGCTTTGCTCCCAACATGGTGAGAGTACTGATTAATCGCTGGTCTGTTGACTGTACAGCTATTAATGTCATATTCATAATAAGTGGAAGTATCAAGCAGGTTTCACCTATTATTACCGCCGTTTCAGTATAAAGTAGGCCGAAACTACCTAAAGGCCCTTGGCGACTTAAAAGGCCATAGAAAATTAGCCCTATCATTACAGTCGGCATGGCCATTAAAGTATTAAGTATTTGTTGAATTAAATGCTTGCCTGGAAATTGGTTAATAGCTGTCACAATGCCTAAGAAAAGACCAAAAATTGATGCGATTATGGTAGCAATAAGGGATATTTTTATTGAAGTCCAGGCTATTTGATAAATTTCAGGATCAAGCTGAATGATAAGTTGTAATGCTGAAAAAAATGATTCTGAAAAATAATGCATGGCGATTTTTTAAACAGAGGTCGCTGAATTTTCTCGTTGCCAATGACCAGATTTTCCGCCATCTTTTTCTACTAATTGTACTGATTGAATAACCATTCCGCGATCGACGGCTTTGCACATATCATAAATAGTTAATAAGGCTATTTGAGTGGCATTCAGTGCTTCCATTTCAACACCTGTTTGGCCATTTGTTTTTACGGTTGTTTGGCAGTGGACACGATGGTTTTCAATGTCAGGTGTTAACTGGACTTCAACGTGAGTAATGGGAAGGGGGTGACATAGAGGAATTAATTCAGCTGTTTTCTTACTCGCCATAATGCCGGCAATTCTAGCAATACCCAGTACATCACCTTTTTTATGGGAGCCTTGGGTGATTAAATTTAAGGTTTCAGCTAGCATTTCAATATAGCCTTCGCAAATAGCAGTACGTTGAGTTACTTTTTTTTCGCCAACATCAACCATGTGTGCTTCGCCTGATTGATTAAAATGAGTGAGTTTGGTCATTTTTTTGTATAGTAGGGTTAATATTTTGATACTCTCTTGCAAGCAGTGAGTATGTCGTATTCTCATGTGAAAATGAGATTGTTTATCTATTTTATAGGAACTTTTGTTAATGTCGATTAAAGTCCGTTATTTTGCAAGTTTAAAAGAGTCACTAGGACGATCTGAAGATGAGTTGGAATTTGTTGAGGTTATTACGGTCATAGATGTCTGGTCACAAGCTAACCCAGATAGTGAATTGCCAGCTAATATTTTGGCCGCCGTTAATATGGAATATGTTGCCCTTGATAGTTTGGTGAAAAATAATGATGAAGTTGCATTTTTTCCACCCGTAACAGGAGGATAGAGTGGAAGTTAAAGTGGTAAGTAGTGCTTTTGATCCATGGCAAGAAATACAGCAGTATCAGTCTTCGATTAAAGACATAAAGGGGAAGTATGGTGCAACCAGTGTTTTTGTCGGCACAATGCGTGATTTTAATGATGGTGATAATGTAAAAGGAATGACTTTAGAGCATTATCCAGGGATGACAGAGTTGCAGTTGAGTAAAATTATTACAGAAGCGATGAAAGAATGGCAGGTTTTGGATATATTGGTCGTTCATCGGGTTGGTGATCTTTTTCCTGATGATCCCATTGTACTTGTAGCTGTGTGGAGTGCGCATCGTGGTGATGCCTTTGATGTTAGTCGTTATATTATGGAAGCATTAAAGTCAAAAGCACCATTTTGGAAAAAAGAGATATTACAGACAGATGCAGAACGTTGGGTAGGGGAAAATACAGATGGGTATAGTAAGGGTAAAGAATGATTCCAATTAGAGATAATATACTTTGTAACACTCGGCCTTATGTTAGCTGGGGGATTATATTGCTTTGTACTATCATTTTTAGCGCTATGAAAATGATGCCCGATGAGGCTCAACGCCAACTTACTTATTTGTATGGAATGGTACCCATTAGGTATTCAAATTCAGCATGGTCAGAAGCTTTCGGTCTACCTTTTGATGGCTATTTGTCTTTTTTTACTAGCCTATTTTTACATGGAGGATGGCTGCACCTTATTATCAATATGTGGTTTATGTGGATTTTTGCTAATAGTATTGAAAATGTAATGGGTCATGCTAGGTTTTTGTTCTTTTATTTGTTTTGTGGGTTATTTGCAACCTTTTTTCAGTGGTATTTTGAGCCTGAATTGACTGTGCCCGTTGTTGGAGCCTCTGGTGCTATTGCAGGTGTTTTAGGAGCATATTTTCGTATTTATCCCTTTGCAAGAGTTGTTATCTGGTTTCCGTTGTTGTTTTTGCCTATTTTCTTTGAGTTGCCAGCAATTGCTTTTTTGGGTTTTTGGGTAATTATACAGTTACAAAATGCGACTGCATCGCTGATTTTTGATGATATTGCTTTAAATGTAGCATGGTGGGCGCATCTTGGAGGTTTTGTAGCAGGAATGTTAATTCATCCTTTGTTTGTTAATCAAGGTGAAGAATGATTCATAATACGATATAATAAAAGGATTCGTTTTAAGTAAAGTTAGATTTGCATCGCAGGGGATTCAAATTGAGCTTTCATTCTCTAAGTAGGAAATTCACTGTTATGAATAAAGTTAATGTTGCTTTAGTAAGGTTACTCCAGTTTGTTGTTTTTGTTATATTTACATTCATGGTCTTGGCCTATTTTGGCGCAATGATTTTGGTTCCATTGGATTTGGTTGTATTGTTCCTTAAAATATTTGGTCTTGTTGGATTAGATGGAATGATTGGAGCAGCTATTTCAGTCGTTATTGTGGCTTACTTGGGAAAGATGATTTACTCGACACCTGGTTTGATTAAGATTATTGTTGATACAGGTCTTGATTTAGTTAATACAGGTAAAGATCGTGTAGAAGCATTTAATAAAATTGCAGAAGACGTTAAAAAATAAATTTATAGTTAAAAAAGGGAGGCTTTGTAATGAAGCCTCCCTTTTTTTATGCCTGAAAGAAAGTTTAGTTATACGTTGGCTGCTTATTAAGACTGGTATATGAGAGTTTGGAAATATATGGGTGGGTATATATTGTCGGCTAAAGGGTTTTATCAATTTAGAAGATAATAGCTATACTAAATGACAGTGCATTAAAGTGAGCGACAAAAACATCATAGTTAGCTCAGTCAAAAATAAGGGAATTAATGTTTAATTTATCAAATACATTGGTAATAGGTATTTCGGCAACGGCTCTCTTTGATTTAAAAGAAGCTGATCAGGTTTTTCGAGAAAAGTATGCTGAGGATAAAGATACAGCCATTGTAGAATATCGTAAATACATGCTTGAAAGGGAAGATGAGCCACTTGAAGATGGAACAGGAATGCCATTAGTGAAGGCTCTTCTTGAATTAAATCAATACCAGCCAGAAGATGAAGATCCTCTGGTTGAGGTGGTGGTAATGTCAAGGAATAGTCCTGAGACAGGTATTCGAGTGTTACAAAATATTAGGAATAGGAAGCTTAAAATATCCAGACATGCTTTTACAGGTGGGGAGTCGGTTGTTGGTTATTTAGGGGCTTTTGATGTGGATTTATTTTTAACCACGATGGTGAAAGATGCACAAAAAGTTATTGATGGAAAAACCTGTGCCGCTGCTATTTTAAAAGATCCACCCAAAGCCTCTAAAAGTATACCCGAAGGGCAGGTCAGGATAGCGTTTGATGGAGATGCTGTTTTATTTGATGAAAGCAGTGAAATTGTTTTTAAAGCAGAAGGACTAGATAAGTTTTGTGAAACTGAAGATCAGCAACAAAATGAACCTATGCAGGAAGGACCTTATGCTGCATTGTTAAAAAAAATATCAAGATTACAAGAGCGCTTGCCCTTTAGTGTTGAATTATCACCTGTACGTATTTCAATAGTGACAGCTCGTAGCGCACCTGCTGAAATGCGAGTGATTAAAACCTTAAGGCACTGGGGTGTTTATGTGGATGAAATATTTTTTTTAGGTGGTCTGGAAAAAACTAAAGTATTAGAGGCTTTCCATCCACATATATTTTTTGATGACCAGGAGTTGCATATTGAGAATGCAGCTAAAGTTGTTCCTTCAGGAAAAGTGCCTTATGCAAGTTCATCAGTATTAAATAAAGTGTAATGGGATTGTTTATTGCGAGTTGCCTTAGTTTTTAGTGTAAAGGCGTGAGCGGAAAATATTCTAATATGAGTCTTTAACTTTTTGATACTGGGTTAAAGAGAGCTTAACCTACTGCTATGATTTTAACTAGATATAAATTATAGGCAAAAAAAAGGAGGGTAAAAACCCTCCTCTTGTTTGTGCCTTAATTGATATTTGATTACATATCAGTTCTTTTAAAGCTAACTCGACGGTTGTGTGCTCTACCAGCTTCTGTATCATTTGAAGCAACAGGTTGAGATTCACCAAAGCCAACAGTTGTTAAGCGAGATGCAGAAATACCGTTATTAACAAGATGTTGTTTAACTGCTGCTGCTCTACTTTCAGATAGTGATTGATTGTATGACTCAGCACCTCTGCTGTCAGTATGGCCTTGTATTTCAGCTGTTAAGCTAGGGTTAGATTCTAATACAAGAATTGCATTGTCAAATAATTTCTCATAACCCGCTTTGATAGTCGATTTGTCGAAATCAAAAAGAACGCCGTGGAATGCCCAGCAACCATCTCTATCTACGATTGCGCCTTTTGGTGTGTTAGGACACTTATCTTTGTCATCTAGTACGCCGTCTCCATCACGATCTCCAATTGATGGTGTTTTGTGGTCAAAAAATACTTTGGTTACAAAGTTTGCCATGCCATCACTTGATGAAATTTCGCTAGCTGTAGTAGAAAACCCACAACCAGAAACAGATGATAATCCTGCTAGAACTGCTTGACCCATTTTTTCGTTTTCATTACCAACCCACACTGTGTAAACACATAGTTTGTCGCCGAAGGTTGATTTAAGTGTTTGAATCGCTGGAATAGGGGATGTGTCGTAGTTATGACCATCACTGAAAAGAATAACACCAATATTACCAGTAGCTGAAGCAAGGTCATCATTTGCTGCTGTAAAAGCCGAAGCTACAGGTGTTCCACCGCTAGAGCATTCTAATGTCTTAATAGCGCTGTCAAATGAAGAGGTTGAATAGTTTTGAACTGGTTGGTTTATTTTTGTGTATCCCCAATCTAAACAAGGGCCATAACCAAAGCTACGAAGACCAGAGCTTAGCGTAATATTTGGAATGGTTTTATTCATTCTATTTAAAAGCTCTTTTTCTATAGAAAGCTTAGTTGGGTTTGATTGACCCGGGAAACCTGAACCAAGATAAGTCTTGCTTGTAGATGAAGATGAGTCGTTAATAACGAAAAAAGTATCTTTTTTCTGTTCTAAATGACCAGAACTAATTAAGCCGTTTAAGTCTTTTGCTTGAAAGGGCTGAAAAGTATTAATGGATTGAGTTGCACAACCAGATAAAGCAACAGTTGCTATAGTTGTGGCGGTTAATAGCGTTTTTTTCATATTTAAAATTCCCTTAACGTTTTAATTGAGTGTATATAGTCAAAATTTACCAGTTACGATGAATATTAGCAAACTATTTTATTGATTAGAGCATGGTTATTATTAATCAACCCTGAATTGTAACTATATTTAGTTGATTTTAATTTGTTTCTTAGTTTTAACGGATTCTAATGTAGCTGTTATGACTTTGCAGTTAGTTTTTGCATCACCAAGAGTTAATAAAGTTTTTTTGTCGTTGAGTATGCAATCACTAAAGTGCTCAACTTCTAAACGAAAGTGATTTGCAAGAGGTAGGTTTTCTTGCTCTTGTTTACCTGCTTCTGTCCACCATGAAATTACAGGTGTTTCAGCTTGTTTGGCCCACACGTTATGACATTTTAAGCCACCTTTGGTACCTATGATTTCATATTCTGCACGACGAGCGTGTTCAAAACCAAAGTCAAAATGGGCATATTTACCATCACCAAAATCTATAATACCATTGCAACTGATATCTGCTCCGCTCTCTATATGCTTTGCCATTGCGGTGACTGCAATAGGAGTTTCAGCAAAAAAAGGTAGTCTGGCCGCATGAATGGCGTAGCAACCTATATCCCACATTGCCCCGCTTCCATTTTCAATAGTATTATCAATACGGTATTCGCGTGCTGGTTGCATAAGATAGGAAAAGCAAGCCCTTACTGAACGAACTTCACCAATTTTTCCTGAATCTAAAATTTCTTTTATACGGGCATGTTGTGGGTGGAAACGATACATAAACCCTTCCATCACTTTCACATTATGTTTTTGTGCGGCAGCTTCAATGGCTTCAATATCTGCAACTGTAAGGGCCATTGGTTTTTCACATAACACGTGTTTACCCTGTTCAATGGCGCGTAATACCCATTCAGCGTGGTCTTTATTTGCTAAAGGGATATATACAGCTTGAATTGAATCATCTTTTAACAGTAATTCAGGGCTGTCATAAATAATTACATTTTTTTGTTCTGGTGCATATGTTTTTAAAGTTTCAGCAGCAGCCCCAGGTCTTCGGCTGGCAATAGCGACAAGCTCACTATTTTCTGCACTTACAATAGCAGGCATTAATTGTTGATTTATACGCGCAGCGCCCAGTATGCCCCAGCGTAATTTTGTATTGTTATTCATAATTATTCCTTAATATTGGAAATAATGCTAACAGTCGCATTGATTAGAAAGTTTAGATCATCCTTCTCTATTATATAAGGTGGCATTAGGTAAATTAAACGATTAAAAGGACGTACCCAAACACCTGCTTCGACAAATTGAGGTTGTAATATATGCATATCAATAGCTTGATGTAGCTCTATCACGCCTATTGCCCCAAGAGTACGCACATCTTTAACCTGAGGAAAGTTTTTGCATTGCTCTAAGCCAGTTGTTAATAGTTGTTGTATCTGTGTGACTCGATCTTGCCAAGGTGATTTTAATAATAGATTTAAGCTCGCCAATCCAGCGCTACAAGCTAAAGGGTTAGCCATAAAAGTAGGGCCATGCATAAATACGCCTGGTTCACCTTCACTGATAGTTTGAGCGATAGAATTAGTTGTTAAGGTTGCGGCTAAAGTCATATAGCCGCCAGTCAGTGCTTTACCGACACAAAGTATGTCAGGTTGTATTGCTGCATGTTCACAAGCAAATAATTTACCAGTACGACCAAAGCCAGTGGCAATTTCATCTAGTATTAACAATACATTGTATTGATCACAAAGTTTACGTGCTTGTTTGAGGTAATCGGGAGAATAAAACCGCATGCCTCCAGCACCTTGAACAATGGGTTCTAAAATAAGGGCTGCAATATATTGATGATTATTTTCTAATTGATACCGTAAAGAACTTATATCTTTGTCAGTACAAGGCTGATTAAATTTGCAGTTAGGCGCATCGGCAAAAAATTGTTGGGTTAAAGTGTCTGAAAATAAACTATGCATACCGTTAACAGGGTCGCTTACTGACATGGCACCAAATGTATCACCATGATAGCCGTGGCGAATAGTCAGTATTTTCTGTTTTTGAGGGTGGTTTTTTGCGTACCAGTATTGAATAGCCATTTTCATAGCAACTTCGACAGCTACAGAACCAGAATCAACAAAAAAAACTTTTTTTAAAGAAGGTGGTGTGATTTGAACGAGCAATTCTGCTAAATCAACTGCTGGCTGGTGAGTTAATCCCCCAAACATAATATGAGACATATCCTTAAGTTGATTGGATATTGCTTGATTCAAAGCGGGGTGGTTGTAACCATGGATAGCACTCCACCAAGAGGACATGCCATCAATTAATTCGCGTCCATCAGCCAATTTAATGCGGACACCATGAGCAGATTTTACTGGAAAAATAGCTTGGTTGGAGCTTGTTGAACTATAAGGGTGCCATACATAATCCCTGTCGCGTTCAAGTAAGTTTGTATAGTTTGTCATTGTTTAATGCATGGAGTGTTGAGTTTTCGGTATAATTACATAAATTAAAGCACTCTGGTTATAAAATCAGGGTGAGAAGTTATTATTGAAGGGTATAAACCGGAGTTCTTAATGAATAAAATGTTAATTACGGATGGCTCGGATCAGGTCGATGTTGATCCACTAGAAACACAAGAATGGATTGATTCTTTACAGTCTGTTATTGAAAATGAAGGCCATGAAAGGGCTTATTTTCTAGTTGAGCAATTGTTATCTTCTGCAAGAAAGTCCGGAGCTGACATTCCTTTTAGTGCCAATACTGAATATTTCAATAGCATCCCAGTTGAGCAGCAGCCTCAATTCCCTGGTGATACTACTATTGAACAAAAAGTACGTTCATATATTCGCTGGAATGCGATGATGATGGTATTACGGGCAAATAGAGAAACAAATGTGGGTGGGCATATTGCCAGTTTTGCTTCTGCTGCTACTTTATATGATGTAGGGCAAAATCACTTTTGGCATGGTAATTCTGAAGAAAGAAACGGTGATTTGATTTTTACCCAAGGGCATTCTGCACCAGGTATGTATTCTCGTGCTTTTCTGCAAGGTAGATTAACTGAAGAGCAACTTGATAAGTTTCGTCAAGAAGTTAAAGGAGGAGGGTTACCTTCTTATCCTCATCCTTGGTTATTACCTGATTTCTGGCAATTCCCTACGGTATCTATGGGCTTAGGTCCTATTATGGCGATCTACCAAGCGCGATTTATGCGTTATATACAAGGTCGTGGCTTCTCAGATACTTCTGAACGTAAAGTTTGGGCCTTTTTAGGTGATGGTGAGACTGATGAGCCAGAATCTTTAGGTGCTATTGGTATGGCAGGTAGAGAAAAATTAGATAATCTGATTTTTGTTGTTAATTGTAACTTGCAACGCTTAGATGGACCTGTGCGTGGTAACGGTAAAATCATTCAGGAATTAGAAGGTGAATTCCGCGGTGCTGGCTGGAATGTTATTAAAGTGGTCTGGGGGCATTTATGGGACGCATTATTAGCACGTGATAAAGAAGGTTTGTTAGCTAAGCGCATGATGGAATGTGTGGATGGTGATTATCAAACTTTTAAATCTAAAGATGGTGCCTATGTTAGAGAGTTTTTCTTTAACACACCTGAATTACAAGAAATGGTTCGGGATTACTCTGATGAAGATATCTGGGGCTTGAACCGAGGTGGCCATGACCCTGCAAAAGTATTTGCTGCTTATAATAAAGCGGTCAACCATAAAGGCCAGCCAACCGTTATTTTAGCCAAAACCATTAAAGGTTATGGTATGGGCTCTTCTGGTGAAGCACAAAATACTTCGCATCAACAGAAAAAAATGAGCCTTGAGTCATTACGCCGATTTAAAGAAAAATACTCTTTACCTGTTTCAGACAGTGAATTAGAAAATTTACCGTATTTAAAATTTGAAGAAGGTTCCGCTGAACTAAACTACATGCTGGAAAGGCGTCAGCAATTAGGCGGTTTTATTCCTGCTAGACGAACTCAAACAACACCATTAGATGTTCCAGTATTAGCTGACTTTAAGCCTTTATTAGCAGGAAGTGGTACAAGCCAAAGTTCAACAACTATGGCTTTTGTACGGATGCTAGGCATTATCATTAAAGATAAAAATGTCGGTAAACGTGTGGTGCCAATTGTCCCTGATGAATCTCGTACTTTCGGTATGGAAGGTATGTTCCGTCAACTAGGTATTTGGTCTCAAGTAGGTCAATTGTACACACCGCAAGATGCGGAACAATTGATGTATTACAAAGAAGATAAACACGGTCAAGTTCTACAAGAAGGGATTAATGAAGCAGGTGGTATGAGTGATTGGATTGCAGCGGGTACTGCATATTCGACTCATGGTGTACCGATGATACCTTTCTATATCTTCTATTCCATGTTTGGATTTCAGCGTGTTGCCGATCTTATTTGGGCGGCAGCTGATCAGTGTACTCGTGGTTTCTTGCTAGGAGCAACAGCAGGTAGAACAACGCTAAATGGCGAAGGGCTACAGCATGAAGATGGACATAGCCAAGTATTCGCGGCAACTGTACCAAACTGTGTATCTTATGATCCTACCTATGCTTATGAAGTGGCTGTCATTATTCAAGACGGCATGAAACGGATGTATGCTGAACAGGAAAATGTTTTTTATTACATCACTGTGATGAATGAAAATTATGAGCAACCGGCATTGCCAGCGGGAACAGAAGAAGACATCTTAAAAGGGATGTACTTATTCCAAGAGGGCGCTAAAAGTAAGAACCCTCGCGTGCAACTGATCGGTTCAGGTACTATTTTCCGTGAAGCGGTTGCAGCCGCTGAATTATTGAAAAATGATTGGAAAGTTGAAGCTGACTTGTGGAGTTGTCCAAGTTTTAATGAGTTGGGTAGAGATATTCAAGCATGTGAGCGTTGGAATAGATTACATCCGACTGAAGAACCTAAACAATCACATGTTTCACGTTGTTTAGCTGATACGAAAGGGCCTGTTATCGCAAGTACAGATTATGTACGTGCTTTTGCAGAACAAATTAGAAGTGATATTTCTGCGCCTTATACTGTTTTAGGTGCGGATGGTTTTGGCCGTTCAGATACACGTGAAAACTTACGAAGCTTCTTTGAAGTAAATCGTTACCACATTGTTATTGCTGCACTGAAAAGTTTAGCGGACAACGGCGAATTTGATTTGGCTAAAGTAGATGTGGCAATTGCAAAATACGATATTAATCCAGATATATCAGCACCTTGGTTGGTTTAAAATATGAGCGAATTGATTGAAATAAAAATACCTGATTTAGGTGGCGCTGACGAAGTTGAAATCGTCGAGATTCTTGTTCAAACAGGTGATGCTGTAGAGCAAGAGCAAACGTTAGCAGTGATGGAAAGTGATAAGGCAACAATGGATTTGCCTGCTAATATGGCTGGAACCATTCAGGATATTATCATTAAAGTTGGCGATAAAGTTTCTCAAGGAACTTTAGTTGCAATGCTAAGGCCTAGTGCTGCAGACTCAAGTGCGACCGAAGCCGTTGCTGAGGAAAAGCCAGCAGAACAAGCTGCTAAAGTTGAAGCGCCTAAAGCAGAACCAGTAAAACAACAGCCTGCAGCAACTAAAGCTATTGCTGTTTCAGAACCTGTTGCAAGTATTGGAAAAGCACATGCAACACCGAGTGTTCGTCTGTTTGCAAGAGAACTGGGTGTCGATTTAGCAAAAATATCACAAGGTACGGGTCGTAAAGGTCGTATCTTAAAAGAAGATGTGCAAGCTTTTGTTAAGAAAGTTATGACAGAAGGTGTTGCACAAAGTGGTGGTGTAGGTATTTCACCTATTCCAGAAGTTGATTTTTCTCAGTTTGGTGAAACTGAAGTTAAACCATTAGGTAAAATCAAGCGCTTAACAGGCGACCATATGGTTAGAGTTTGTTTAAACTTACCTATGGTGACTCAGCATGATGAAGCCGATATTACTGAAATGGAAGATTTCAGAAAAGCACATAATGGGAGTAAGCCAGAATATAAACTGACAGGTTTAGTTTTTATTATTAAAGCTTTAACTGCAGCACTTAAACAGTTTCCACAGTTTAATAGTTCGCTTTCAGCTGATGGCCAATCACTTATTTATAAGAAATACACTAATGTCGGTATTGCTGTTGAAACACCGAATGGTCTTGTTGTTCCTGTTATTCGTGATGCAGAACAAAAGAGTTTAAATGAGTTATCTGCTGCGCTGATTGATTTAAGTGGTAAAGCCAGAGACGGTAAGTTACCGCCAGCAGCAATGCAAGGTGGTAGCATGTCTATCTCTAGTTTGGGTGGTATTGGTGGGACTGCGTTTACACCTATTGTTAATGCGCCTGAAGTAGCTATTTTAGGTGTTAGTCGTGCAAAAATGCAGCCTGTCTGGAATGGTAAAGAGTTTGTACCTCGGTTAATGTTACCACTAGATTTAACTTACGATCATCGAGTAATTGATGGTGCGGAAGCAGCTAGGTTTTTAGTCGCTATTACCCAGTCCTTGGGTGATATTCGTCGTTTATTATTATAAGAAGGGATTAATCTGATGTCAGATATGCATACAGAAGTTTTAATTTTAGGTGGCGGCCCAGGTGGATATACAGCAGCTTTTCGTGCAGCAGACTTAGGCAAGCAAGTCACTTTGGTAGAGCGTTACCCAGTGATCGGTGGGGTCTGTCTTAATGTGGGATGTATTCCTTCAAAAGCTTTATTGCATCTAGCTCATATTATTCATGAGGCAGAGGCTGCTGAAAGTCATGGTCTTAGCTTTGGTAAACCAAAGATTGATTTAGATAAAGTTAGAGGCTGGAAAGAAAGTGTTTCTAAAGCATTGAATACGGGTTTGGCTGGCTTGGCTAAACAACGAAATATTAAAATTGTACAAGGCCTGGGTACTTTTGAATCGGCCAGTTCAATGTTAGTTGAAGGAAATGACGGCAAGCAGGTCATTACTTTTGATGATGTCATTATTGCTGCCGGCTCACAAGCAACGCAGATTCCTGTGTTCCCAAATGATGATCCGCGCTTATGGGATTCTACTGATGCTCTTGAACTAAAAGAGATTCCTAAGAAACTGCTAATTGTCGGTGGCGGTATTATTGGTTTAGAAATGGCAACAGTTTATGATGCCTTGGGTTCAGAAATCAGTGTTGTTGAATTGATGGATCAAATTATTCCTGGTTGTGATTCTGATTTGGTTAGACCATTACATAAACGGATTAAAAAACAATACAAAAACATTTGGTTAGAAACTAAAGTTGAAGGTATTAAAGCTCTAAAGTCTGGATTAAAGGTGAGTTTTTCTGGAGATAAAGCGCCTGAATCAGAAACTTTTGATGCAGTTTTAATTGCGGTGGGTCGTAGGCCAAACGGTTTTAAAGTCGGAGCAGATAAGGCTGGAATTGAAGTGGATGATATGGGGTTTATTCAGGTCAATGAGCAACAGAAAACCAATGTAGAGCATATTTATGCTATTGGTGATATCGTTGGTAATCCTATGTTAGCGCATAAAGCCTCACATGAAGGTAAAGTGGCGGCAGAAGTTATTTCAGGTGAGAAATCAGCTTTTGATGCATTAACTATTCCGGCTGTAGCTTTCACCGACCCAGAAATAACATGGATGGGATTAACCGAAAACGAAGCTAAGAAACAGGGGATTGAATATGATAAAGGTACCTTCCCTTGGGCTGCCAGTGGTCGTTCATTAAGTTTAGGTAGAAATGAAGGTTTGACTAAAATTATCTGTGAAAAAGAAACAGGCCGAGTGCTTGGTGCAGGTATGGTTGGACCCAATGCAGGCGAGTTAATTTCTGAAGCTGTGCTAGCGCTTGAAATGGGGGCTGATGCAGAAGATATCGGTTTAACTGTTCATGCTCATCCTTCATTATCAGAAACTTTTGCTTTTGCAGCTGAAGTGGTTACTGGGTCTATTACAGATCTGTATATTAAAAAAAGATAAGTATTCAATAGATGTAGTCTGAGTTAGCTTATTGCTTAAAGTAAGATAGGCTAACTCAATATCAAACACTAGTAGAGGGTAATTATGTCAGTCAATGACCAAGAATTTAAAAATGCACTTAAATTATGGGCAAGTGGAGTAACGGTGGTTACTGCACAAACTGAAAGTTTAGGTCTAAAAGGTATGACTGCAACGTCATTTAGTAGTGTTTCAATGGATCCTCCCCAGGTTTTAGTTTGTATTAATAAATCAGCGGATACAGGTGATGCTGTTTTAGAAGGCAAGACTTTTGCGATAAATATTCTTAAAGCTGAACAGCAAGAAATATCTAATCAATTTGCTGGTGGAGCAAGCCAAGAAGAACGTTTTGCTAATGTTAAATGGCATAAGGGTGAAACAGGATCTCCAGTCATTGATGATGCTTTAGCTTCTATTGAATGTACTGTTGTTGATCAAGTGCTAGCTGGTACACATTGGGTGGTTATTGGCGAAGTTCAGAATGTTGAATGTCGTTCTGGTAAACCATTAATGTATTACAATTCAGCTTATCGAGAGCTAAAGTAGATAAAGTTTTTTAAATTTGAAGGTTTCTTTTACTGATGATTAAAATACTAAAGCATACATTATTAGTAACTGCTCGCCCCCCCCACACACACAAATTATAAAAAAACACTTGACAGGTTTTTAGGCTAAAAAATATCGTTTTTTCATGCCCCCACCAAATTACATAATCACAGCCGAATATAAGCTCAAAGAAGTTGCTTATGGAGAGCTGAGTAAGATTTTATCAAAACACCTTTTTTTGTCTTACTATGGAGATTGTGAAAGGTCAAAAAAACCAATGATATGATAGGTTTATTATAAATCTATCGTAACCCTATTAATGGCGAGTCTTGATAAATCCTCAGTCAGAAATGAAGTCAGTCGTTTAAAAGCTGATTTTGAACAGCTCTGTACTGAAGGAAAAATCACAAGTGAAAGTAAAGTAT
>Ga0209184_1000358_pt1 | contig 52976 bp, 54 predicted proteins | sample EN8Hudsemesocosm_2_FD_184627 | JGI IMG/M metagenome (GOLD analysis project Ga0209184, IMG submission 184627) | Methane-oxidizing microbial communities from mesocosms in the Hudson Canyon - EN8C Hudson Canyon (SPAdes) (version 2) | ecosystem: Environmental > Aquatic > Marine > Cold seeps | place... | reverse complement strand
ATTATCGAACTAAAATGTATCATACTAAATAGTGCGATACTGTCAAGTGCGATATTCTCTCGCTAACTGTGTTGATTTGACTCGGTTTTCTTATAGCCACCTTTTACAGGAAGTCAAAACTCAACTATTCGATGAAAATTAAACAGAAACGGGAATTGAATTTAAGGTGTGACAATTATTTTGTGCATTTTGTGTAGATCGACGTTTACCTCGACAAATAATAGCGTGTTGTGTGCTATTACATTATCAAACCTCACTAGGCTCGTGCCGACCTAAGCTGCTTAAAAGGAATTTCAAGCAAATAAGCTTCTTTATCAATTTTAAGGCCTGCCCCATAATTTTTCCCGCGATGCTATATGGTTAAGAGCACCACTGAATTCAATGCATGAAGGCCTAGTCATCACTCCACACCTCTTAGTTTAAGCATATATATATATATATATATATATATATAGAAAACAATCATGTCAAATGTAAGGCCTGACCCCAAAGCCTGCATTTATTTCCCAATACAAAGGTGACTAAACAAGTGAATTACCACTATAAAGATTATGGATATCCTTTTTTACTCATACTTAACAAGCTTGCTTTACCTATCTCGGCAGGATCGACCTTAAAACACAGCCCTAATTACTCGGAAAAATAACTAGATCGTGATAACCTTAATATAAACGCTATCATAAAAGGATAAATTTTTTATGCGATACCAAGACTATATTGAAATAGTATCTGGAAAACGCAGCGGAAAGCCCTGCATCAAAAATACTCGCATAACGGTTTATGACGTATTGGAATGGCTAGCCCTACCCATGACGCCCGAAGAAATAACAGAAGATTACCCTGAAATTACCACCGAACAAATTTTAGCATGCCTAGCTTTTGCTGCCAGTCGTGAACATCACCTTCATACCATTGCAGCATGAAGTTATTACTTGACCAAAACATATCTCATCGACTTATTGCGAAATTAATAGAAACCTTTCCTGACAGCTCGCACGTTGCTTACCTTGATATGTCTGACGCCCCTGATATTGAAATTTGGAAATACGCCCAAAAGCATAACTTTAGCATAGTGACTCAAGATGCTGACTTCCATGAACACAGCTTACTTTACGGAGGACCGCCATTAATCATTTGGCTTAAAAGTGGCAACCAACGGAAGCAAATAACTCTAGAAAAGCTGCTAAATGCTAAAGATGAGATTAAACTTACGACTCAAAACCCTAAAATATGGTGCATTGAAATTTACTAAACAAACCTAATACTCACGCCTTGTTTCAAGCCTACTCAAAAATCACGCTCAAGCCGTTCATAGACAATTTAGATAATTAAAAAACACCCACATCAAAAAGAACTAACCCACCTGCCGGTAACAGCACATAGAGTGCGTAATACCTTTGCACCACTTCTTACCTGACTTACTCGCATAGTCCGATATCGCACTAACACTCCCTGCACAAGCACTATAGGTTTTACCAAAATTTTGTATATGCGCTACCCAATAGTCAGGCTCTATACCTAGCCTTTCAACAATACTGGGTATATCACTATGAATAGCCCCTCGTTTACCCTCACGAATCAAACGCCCAGTTACATCGACCAATTCAAAATAATCTTCACGCGTAAAAGGCAAAGCCGACTGTATATTAGTATGGCTACCACCATCAAAAGGCATCAACGACGCTTCTGGCAACTCACCTAAGCCTTGCGCCTGCTTCAGCGCTTGCTGCTGATTAACACGCTCAACCAAACCCTGCTCTGCTTTGGAATTTGATTTTTTTGGCGCTGTATAATCATACAAATGCTGCTGAATTGACGTAAAATTACTGTCGTAAAGGTCTTTTTCCATCCCTGCACGAACAGGATTTAAGTCAACATATGCCATACAGCTAAGCACGGCAGCCTCATCTAACAAAGCCTGACTTTTGAAGCGCCCCTCCCAAAAACGACCAGAACGCCCCTCTTCCACGTTCGCCATACGCGCAATCGTTTCATTCACCCCACGCATAAACCAACTAATACTAGCTAAACGTTCACGCCATCCCTCAATGTATTTGCGTACTTTCAACAAACTGGCTTTATCGATGGTATTAGGGTCAGCCAACCAACGGTCAACCAACACATTCCCTTTATATAACTGCATCCAACGCTCAACCACCTCAAGATCTGACCACGATTGCGCTCTTTGTTTATCGACATGCAACACCACATGATAATGATTACTCAATATCGCGTAAGCGCATATATCAATCGCGTAGATATAAGATAAAAAACGAAGACGAGACACCAACCACTGCTTTCGATGGTCATAGTTCTCACCGGTTGAATGATCTTCACCGCACAAATATGCCTGCCGCACACAACGAACATAGCAATGGTAAAAAGAGGTGTCATCTAAGGATATTTGTTCTTCACGAGATTTTGTCATGGAATAGAATACTACAGGCATTAAAAACCCATATCAAGTATATGGATGTCCTTTTTATTTCTATATACCTGGCCAACTCTAACAAATAAGGCTCTTTCTCTACCAAGATGCCTTTAAAACGCCCCTGAAGCACATGCCCCACTCGCTGATGACGTCGATTATACTGCTGCGTATAAACACCATTAAGATATTTCATCCCCTTCGACAGCGTTGCAGCATTCGTTTCAATTAGAAGGTAGTAGTGATTAGACATAAGACAGTAACTATGACACAACCAGTTATGCCGCTCACAGGCACGATTTAACAGATCTAAAAATACAAGCCGATCAGAATCATCCCGATAGATATTCTGACGAGCATTTCCCCTCGAGGTGATATGGTAAAGCGCACCACTGAATTCGATACGTAAAGGTCTAGCCATCACTCCACTCCTTTGGACTTAAGCATAATATAGAGAATAACCATGTCAAATGTAAGGCCTGACCCAATCTTCTTGATCTTTGACCCCATCTTCTTGACCCCATCTTCTTCGTTTTTATGTGGCGTCGATAAAACCAGTGGTAAAAACTACGAACAGCGTCAACAATGGATTGAAGACCGAATTCGAGTGCTATCCTCTCTCTTTGCGATTGATATCTGCGCGTACGCGGTGCTTTCAAATCACTGTTTTCGGTGGTCGTAGTTTTACTGTTCACAGTGTCTTCACCACATAAATAGGCCTGCCTTACACAACGAACATAGCAGTGGTAAAAAGGTGCGTCACCTAAGGATATTTGTTCTTCACGAGATTTTGTCATGGAATAAGATTCCACAGGCATTAGAAATGGATATCAACTTTATGGATGTCCTTTTATAATTGTAGAAATTCACTTAGTCTTTCCATCATAAAAAGACCTAAACCCATTCACCACCGAGAACACAGCGGCGCTTCACTACACAGAGAAGGGATTTAAACACGAACCATCTGGCACAAAAAAAGCGTCACCTTAGTAAGCGCCTTTACCCCTAAATACTTTAATCTTTTCTAGATGTAGCGCGCAGCGCCTCATCCCTCTCGATGGTGGAAAATCACTTAGTCTTTCATCATTAAAAGACCTAAACCCATTCACCACAGAGAACACAGAGGCGCTTCGCTACACAGAGAAGGGATTTAAACATGAACAATTCCACCGCCCGCTGGTTACCTCACTAGTATATAAATTCAACTGGTGCTTTTTGGTTTATCAGGCGTTTAGATAACTGAGTTAATTATATGGCGCTAAGGAATCACTATCTTTGATGTATCGCCTAACAATAGCTGAAAGCGTTCTTTCAATATTTGTTTGGCTTCATCATCGCCATGAACAATGCGAATTTCACACGGTTTACGGCGCATTCGTTTCACGAAGTTGAGCAGGTCGCTTTGGTCTGCATTGGCTGAATAACCCGAAATCGTATGTACCCGAGCATGAATATCATACCGCTCATTATCTAACATCACATAGCCGCCATACTGACCATAGCGTTGAATATCATTACCTGGTGTACCCTGCGCCTGATAACCTATAAATAAAATATCGGTACGCTTATCACCTAATAGGGCCTTCAGATAATTAACGATACGCCCTCCGGCACACATACCACTTGCCGCCAGAACAATGGTCGGTCGCGCGGTCTTTTTTAAATACTCAACGGTGCGTAAATGACTTTCATGGTCATTGATCGTGGTTAATTGCTCAAAGGATAGAGGATGCCGGCCAGCACTCACCCTGCGTCGCGCCTCCTTATCCCAGTAAGATTCTAGTGTTTTATAAACGGCGGTAAATTTACTCGCCAGGGGGTGAGTCAATCACAATTTCAATATCCTGCCAAAGCAGACCATTGGCTAGTGTTGACTCGGAATTTTTGTGAATCAGGGTTTCCAGTTCATATAAAAGCTCTTGGGTACGACCAATACTGAAGGCAGGAATAAGCACCACGCCTTTATCAGCTACCGCCTTTTCAATAACCGCTTGTAATTGCTGGCGACGGTACTTTCTATTTTCATGCACCTTATCACCATAGGTGCTTTCTATGACGAGGGTATCGCAAGCGAAAGGCGCTTTAGGTGAATGCAATAACGGCGAATAGGGAGCGCCTAAATCACCTGAAAATATCACTCGCTTGGCTTGTCGGCCAAGCCCTACCTTACACTCGACATAAGCCGAACCCAGGATATGCCCCGCCGGTTTCAATTTAATGGCTAGTCCATCAAAAACAGCCTGCCACTGTCCATAGGGCACCGGAACAATTCTCTGCTGCAAGGTTTTAAGAAAACGTTCAATAAGTCTTCGGTTACGGGTAAAGCCAATTTTAACGGCATCTTCCAAAACTAAAGGCAAAAGTGCTGCGGAAGGTTCGGAGCAATAAATGGGGCCTTTAAAACCAGCCGCCAATAAATAGGGAATACGACCAACATGGTCGATATGCACATGGGTGACCACCAGTGCTTTGATATGTGCAATGGGAAAATCTATTTCGAGCTGAGACTCAGTCGCTCCCTTCCCTGAGGTTTCAGCCCCTTGGAATAAACCGCAGTCGATAAGTATTCCTGAGTCATCATCGACACTTAATTCGTGACAAGAACCGGTGACGCCATTCACCGCTCCGTGGTGAAGTATTTTCATTTTTATCCTTATAAATTCAGGGTAATGTTAAGAGTCAGTTTTTACTCTATCACCAGATCCTTTACCCGTCACTGTCATAATGATGAATTTAAAATAGTTTGTAATCGATAGCTCACTGATCATCTTTGCATCGACTTCAGCTAACAACTCAGGGGTAGACATATCTATTTCATTCACCTGAGCCTCGCCTGTAATACCAGGTCTAACATTAAAAACACCTTTCGCTTCACGTGCCGCAGTCAACTCTTCTTGATTAAACAAGCCAGGACGAGGCCCTACCAAGCTCATTTCGCCTTTAAGTACATTCCAAAGTTGTGGTAATTCATCTAATTTTGTTTTACGTAAAAATGCTCCCATTCTCGTAATAGAAGCCGAACTAGCTAAATGACTTGCAACCGATGCGGTATCCACAGTCATCGTGCGAAACTTTACAAGTGTAAAAGGCTTCTTGTTTCGACCAACACGCTTTTGCCAAAAAATCGGAGAACCTGTATCAAATAAACCAACCAAATAAATAGTAATTAGAACTGGAAACCCAAAAATTAACCCAAGCAATGAAAAACAAATATCAAATAAACGCACTAACATCTCTTAATTTACCTTTTTATGAAAACAACGAGCCAAACCTTGTTCTAACGTAATGGGCGGCGACCAACCCAATACGTTTTTAGTGTGCGAGATATCAACCTGTAAGTTGCCACACAAACGATCTGCTACCGCCTTCTTCCCCAGTAACATAGCACCTAACTGTATCAGTTTCATAGGTACAGGAATTAACCAAGGTTTTTTACCCGCAGCCACCGTCATTTTATTTAATAACTCAGTTGTTGAAACGTCCTGATCATCGCTCACCAAAAAAGTTTCATTTGCAGCTTTAGGGTGATCAATACAGGTCACAATGAGATCTACTAAATTTTCTAACGCAACCAAGCTACGCTTGTTATGAATAGCACCTAGAGGTAAGGGTAAGTTTTTAGCTGCGAGTTTCATCATCGCCGCGAAATTTGCTTTAACGCCAGGCCCATAAACCAAAGGAGGCCGAATGATTACAACCTCCATTCCTGTTTCTTTTGAAAGAGCTCTTAAACTAAATTCAGCTTCTGATTTTGATACTGCATAAGCATCTTCATACGAAGGTAGATCGTCTGCCCTGAATGGAACACTAAATTGAGTAGATTCACCATTAACCTTAATCGTACTAATAAAAACAAACCTTTTCACACCTGCAGCTGCTGCTTGTTGCGCTAAATTCAAAGTACCTAAAGCATTTACTTCACGAAAAGCGTCAAGGGGATTTTGGGCTTTGTCATTCATGACATGGACACGAGCAGCTGAATGAACAATCACACCCACACCCACTAGTGCGATTGAATAATCTACATTAGACTTGATTTCAGCCGCTACAAAATCAACTTCAGCCAATTCTGGCCTACTACGCCCTAATACCCTTACATCATTAAATTTAAGCTTATCTAATACAGCCCCACCTACAAAGCCTGTTGCACCCGTTAATAAGATTTTCACTTAAATATATACCCTAATAGCTTTTTGGGGTACTTAGATAACAACCTAAACCAACTAGTCTTAATATTATTTTCCCTACATGACTGTAAAATTTCTTTATTTAACTTAATATTGGCTTTCAAGCCACCTGTGCTCACGCCACCCATGCGCATTTTAACAAATTCGATAGGGACATAACGACTCTTAAAATTAGGCAAACTAAATAACCTTATTACCATATCAAAGTCTGAAGCAATCATGTAATCGATACTGTAAATACCAGCTTTAGCATAACATTCACTTCTAACATATAAAGATGGGTGTGCTGGCATTATTCCTCTAGACAGTTTCGATAAAGAAAACCCACTAGATGAATAGTGTCTTACCTTTTTGTCTAAATCATGCTCTTTGTAAAAACCAATATCGGCATACACACAATCAATATTTTGAATATTATCTACTACTTCCTGAATAATAGTTTCATTAGAAAAAATATCATCAGAGTTCAAGACTCCAATAACATCTCCTGTAGCTAACTGGATGCCCTTATTCATAGCATCATACAAGCCATCATCTTTTTCACTCATATGAACAGAAACAATGCCCGAATACCTTTCAACTATTTCATTCGTTCCGTCTTTAGACAAACCATCAATAACAATATATTCAATATTTGAGTATGTCTGCAATGCAACGGACTTTAGCGTATCTTCTATGGTCGCTTCAGAATTAAAACAAACTGTAATTATAGAAACTTTCATTTATGACCTAATACAAAACAGACTAATTTAATAACTTATATATTGGATTATAAAGATAATAAGCTATTACTCAACTACGACCACATCGATCCTTAAAACACACCAAATATTTCTAACTGGTTAACTTGAGCAAGAGGCGAAGCTATTTCTTCCAATGAATGGAAGGGTTCTGTATTTTCAATCAAATGATAAGCAGCCAATTCTAATAAAATAGATTCTTCACCTTTTGAAAACCACCTTTTAATGCCTGAAGTGCAGCTAAAGCAATTGCGGGTGCAGTATTGCGACCAACATGCCCGCTCACCCAAAGTTACCTAAACGTAGCTGCTCACCTGTTACGGTAAGAAACTGCTTAGGATAAAGTTCTCGTGAGAGAGGCCACAACCGGCTTCCAGCTCCTCCAGCATAATCACAGGTATAACCATATTCCAACTATCTCTTTATTTAGCTGCAGGGTCAAAGTACCAACGACTATGCTTATGCACTCTAGGATGAGCTAATAACTCGTCAACAGTCATCCAAATATATTGACTGTGTTGCTCTAAGGGTAATTGCAAATTAGAATGGTCTACCGTCAAACAGTAGCCCAGCGCAATGTAATGCGTACTAAACTCATCACCCGTGACGTTATCACTGTAGAAATGTTCAAATGGCCCAATAAGCTTTGCAGTTGAAAGGTTAAACTCAGCACCTAACTCATTCAAGGTCAAACGCTTAAAAGCACACCCCATCGATTCATCTTTTAAAATACGACCACCAGGTACAAACCAGTAACCCTGCGCAGGTCGGTTATTTCGATAACCTAAAAGCACCTCTCCTACTTTATTCTGAACAACCAGATCAATAGAAATTAAAGGCGCATGCTTAATGATAGATTTGAAAGTAGGTAGCGGCAGGTGCATAGTAAATAATCGTAAAATTCAATCGCAATAGGCAGGAATAGCACCACCTATTACTTAAATTAACCTCGAAAATTGTTTTGATTCTCTAAAAACCATTGGTAAGCAAGCTTAAGTCCTTCTTCCAAAGAGACACCTGCTTTCCAACCAAGATTCTCTAAACGAGAAACATCCATTAATTTACGAGGAGCGCCATCAGGCTTAGCGCTATCAAACTCCAGTTCACCCTTAAACCCTGTCACTTTTGCAATAGTCTCAGCCAGCTCACGAATAGTACAATCAACACCTGTACCGACGTTGATATGAGACAACATAGCTTCGGTATGCGTTTGATAGGTTTCAGCATCAAGATTCATAACATGAATAGAAGCTGCTGCCATATCATCTACATACAAAAACTCCCGCATTGGTTTACCAGTACCCCATACCACGACCTTAGCAGCATCAGACAAGGTCGCTTCATGGAAACGACGCAACATAGCAGGAATAACATGGCTGTTTTCAGGGTGGAAATTATCATGCGGGCCATATAAATTAGTAGGCATGACACTACGATAATCCACACCATACTGACGATTATAAGATTCGCACAATTTAATACCTGCAATTTTAGCAATGGCATAAGGTTCATTGGTTGATTCTAAGGTGCCAGTGAGCAAGGTCGTTTCCTGCATCGGCTGTTGCGCTAATTTCGGATATATACATGAAGAACCAAGAAATAATAGCTTTTGAACTCCAGAAACATAGGCTTGGTGGATAATATTAGCTTCCATCATCATGTTTTCATATATGAATTCCGCGGGGAACGTATTATTCGCAAGAATCCCCCCTACTTTAGCGGCAGCTAAATAAACTACATCCGGTTTTTCTTGAGCAAAGAAATTAGCGACAGCTTGCTGATTAACTAAGTCTAACTCACCATGGGTTCGCACGATTAAATTCGTATAACCTTGTGCCTCAAGCAGTCGAACGATTGCAGAACCAACCATTCCACGATGGCCTGCAATATATATTTTAGAGTGTAACGGTAACGGCATGACAGACCTTAGTTTTCCATTGAAAGTGTAACATTATGGCCATGCGCTTTAAGTAGCGCATGTTGTTTTGCGTTAACTAGATCATTTTCAACCATTTCGGCACACATTTCTTCAACCGTAATCTCAGGTACCCAACCCAGCTTTTCTTTAGCCTTGGTAGGGTCACCTAATAGCGTTTCAACTTCTGCAGGACGGAAATAAGCTGGATCAACCCGCACGATTACATCACCAACTTTTACTGAAGTAACATTATCACCCGTAACCGACGTGACTGTAGCAATTTCCTCAACACCTTCACCTGAGAATTCAAGCCCAATGCCCGCTTCTTTTGCAGACATACGAACAAATTCACGCACCGAAATTTGCTTCCCTGTTGCTATAACAAAATCATCTGCAACGTCTTGCTGCAGCATCATCCATTGCATACGCACATAGTCTTTGGCATGCCCCCAATCACGTAACGAGTCCATATTACCCAAATACAAACACTTCTGAAGACCTTGGGCCATGTTGGCTATAGCACGAGTAATTTTACGTGTTACAAATGTTTCACCACGGCGCGGCGACTCATGGTTAAATAAAATGCCATTACACGCATACATTCCGTAAGCTTCACGATAATTGACCGTAATCCAATATGCGTACATTTTTGCGACTGCATAGGGTGACCGAGGGTGAAAAGGCGTCGTTTCTTTTTGAGGCGTTTCTTGTACTAGACCATACAATTCAGACGTAGAAGCTTGATAAAAACGCGTCTTCTTTTCTAAACCTAGAAAGCGAATAGCCTCTAATAAACGAAGTGTACCCATTGCATCAACATCGGCAGTATATTCAGGCGCCTCAAAAGAAACCGCAACATGAGACTGCGCCCCTAAGTTGTATACCTCATCAGGCTGAACCTCTTTAAGAATACGAGTGAGATTTGAAGTATCAGTTAAATCCCCATAATGAAGATAGAAATTAGAGTTTTCTTCATGATGATCTTGATATATATGATCAATACGTTCGGTATTGAATGAAGAAGCACGTCGCTTTATTCCATGTACTTCATACCCTTTTTCTAATAAAAACTCTGCTAAATAAGAACCGTCTTGCCCTGTTATACCTGTTATGAGTGCTTTTTTTGTCATCCTGATTTTCTAACCTTGTTATGTACTTAATCAAATATCTTCTATTTTTACGTGCATAGTATACATATTTATTTCTAGTTATAAGCTATAAGACAAAAAAAGACCTCATTCCTATGATGCAAGTGTTTCTAAAGCACTTAAACTAAATAAGTCAGATATTTAAACCTTGGGTTTATTATTTCAATATGGAAGAAACGCAATTACCAAAATACACCATACAGTCAAGTAACTTCATCTATCCAATAAATCGACAAACTGCTCACCTATAACATTCCAGTTAGCCGGCAACTTTTCTAAAGCTTTACCCCAAGACGGCCTCCACCCAGAAATAAGTTTCTCTCTCAGGAGGTTAATTGCCTTAGCCGCACTTACAGCATCCTCAGGATCAAAATAAACAGCATTATCACCGCACATCCAACGAGCAAAAGGTAAATCAGAACATATGATTGGTAAGCCTAACTTCATTGCCTCAACCAAAGGAAGCCCATAACTTTCTGCTAATGACGGAAAAAACAAAGCATCAACTTTGCTGTACATTTCAAGACATACATTTGGAGAAACCTGCCCTATATTATGATTTTTTTTCTGCTGCAGCATACCATGAAAGCTGTCTTTATTTTCAAGTGTTGTCACTACCTTAACTATGTTTTGACTAAAAGAATCGTTTTGAAGAAGGACTTCTATTAACTTATGGTTTTTGTGTGGATATCCAGCTGCAGGATAGAACAACACCAAGCCATCATTATGAAACGTCCTACTCAGAATTTTTGTTTCACGAAACCAATCCGGAGCAGGTTGCGGAATCGAAATCACACGCCCTCTTAAATCTGGATAAGAGCTAATCAACCCTTCTTTCATCACATCTGACTGAACTATAACATTACGAACAGTCTTCAAATTATAACGAAAAATGCCCCTCATCACTTTAAACTTAATTGATCTGGAACTGTTGCTTGAGACAGATGGATCTAATAGATTTGGCTGATGAACCAATACGATTTGATTTTTTAATCCTCTCAATGGAATGTCACCTAAAACTATAACTCCATCGGAATCAGGATAAAATAACTTAGGAAATAAACATTCCAATACTCTAGACAATAATCGTCCGAACCTTAAACTAACTTTTATTTTCCTCCCTTTTAGGCTCTGCAAAAAAAGATCATCTGATAGAGAACTGTTTTCGGGTAAGATATATGTAACGTCACCTAACATGCAATCTAGCACACTTATGAGAGAACGGACTACCTGAGTTGCTCCCAAACCGGTTACATTCCCGGCATGAATCAGGATCGATTTATTATACAAATTCACAGACATCAATTTTTACCTTAATAGTCAAAGTTATATCAATCTTTATTAAGAACTTCGTTTATACCCGATCTCGTACGGGATAAGACGTAACTCTATATGGATTTCTTCTAATTGAGTGCAACAAACCATAAAAACCTAAAGACAGCCATAAAAGAGAGGTCATAAAGTTTTCTGTTGAAAATATTATTAAAATAAGAAAAAAGACAATAATTGAGTCAAGCCGCTTACCAGTCGTTCTTTTTGCAAATAAATAGTAGATGTACAAGATAGGAAAAAAAAACAATAAACCAAATACCGATAAGGTATAAGTAAACGAATTAACGGTCCCCCCCAGCTCAAGATAAAACATGTCAAATGATACAATTGGTATTAATGAATCATATAAACTATAACCAACACCGTAGATGATTGATTTAGAAAATATCATTAGATCACTGACCGTACTCACGAGCCTTATTCCACTAGAAGTATTCCCTTCTACGAACTTACTTTGAATAACATCATAGAAATATGGATTAAATATGCATATGCTGCCTAAAATCATTATTGAAGCTCTTAGAGACCTCGAAACCCCAAACGACTTACCCATTAAGGAGACATAACTCCCTAAAATCGCGAGCATAATATATGCTGTCGTAGACCTTGTTGTTAGCAACGCAATGAGCAAAACCACTGATTGCCAATGACGTTTAAAAGAAAAGATATAACACTCAAATAACAACGCTAAAAATAGAAAAGCCTGAAATGCTCCTGGCTCCCAGAATATTGAATAATTTCTACCGTTAAAGCCTGTTTCAGGGACCACATATAAAAATAAGTTAAAATAACTAAAATCAGTCAAACCATTAATCTTGGAAAAATTAGCTGCTATACCTGGGTAAAAAACAAGGCATACATATATAACAAGCGATGATATTGCTAGAAATACAATAATATTCGAGTATGCCGTAGCTACATCTTTAAACCTAAAGAGAAGAGGAATAAAAGCCGCAATAAAAATATGCAAAGCAAAATTTGAGTAGGAATAGAACCGTCCAAAATCTGATTTCAAGGTCATTGTTACAAAAATGCAAAGAGTAATAGAAAGCACAGCGATCAAATATCGCTGATTAATCGTTATTACGTGAGCATTAAAAATACAGTAGATTGAAACCAAAAAAACAAAAGCCAAAAAGGCAAAATGCGCATAACCTTGAAAGAAAACCGCGCCACTGGTCAGAATTAGCCCAGCGGTAATCACATAACAAAATCCAGATACCATTTACAACCAGCCGAACTCGATCCATCCCCAACCAAACCGGCTAAGGTAAGCACCTTGTTTAAATATTAATATTCAATAACCATTCCAGTCACCACTGGTTATCACCATATAATTGTTATCACCCTTGCTTAGCTTATAACGAAACCCACAGTTTCTATACAAAGCAATAGCTTGCTCATTAGCAATTTTAACAAACAAGCACACCTCCTTCAAAGAAAGTTCCTCGAAGGCATATGTCAACAATAAATCTGTTGCTATTCTACCTATTCCTTTCCCCCAAAACTGAGGTTCGCCTATAAATATGTGAAACTCAGCACGCGAGAGCTCTATATTTGTTAGCTGAACATTCCCTATATATTCATTAGTACTAGAGACGCAAATTGCAAACCGCTTTTCATTTTTGTTTTTTACTGCCACTCTAATCCATTTATTTTCCATATCCAAGGTAATTTCGCGATCTGGCTTTGTCCCGGTATGCTCCCACACTAAGGGGTTATTTCGCCAAAGATATGAAGTAGCAGCATCCGCAACTTCCAAAGGTCTAATATATACATTCATAGTCATTAAATGATGCCCAGAATTGATAAAATGTGCGCCAAGTTGTCTTCGGAATAGCGTTGGTCTATCGGCACAGCTATTAAATTTTGAGCTAAGTGACGTTCAAACTCACTTGAATCTGGGTTATCGACAACTTCAGGCCAATATGTTGCTACAAAGACATCTTTACCAAGTAGTTTATTTTTTAGTCTGCGATTTTCAGATAAAAACGGATAAACCATAGGGCCGTCAATTGCCCCTATATCTATAATACCGGACAACTGATTATTCGAAGAAAGGTGTTCATGCAAAAAACAGAAGTTTTTATTTCTGACCCGCCTTGAATAGTCATAATCTGCTGACTTGAGAATTCGCCGCGTTAGCGCTGACATTGATCTAATTGGCTGTTCACTTAAAGATTTCTCACATTTTAAATAATCAGAGTAGCCGTGTCTCGCCCCCCCCTCTATTCTTTTCAACAAATGTGCAAACCTATCAGCTGAGATGTCTTGAGGCAAGTCACGATCCAATTTTACATCAGTGTATAAGTAACCACCATCAGGTACACCGAAAAATTTTCTTGGTGAAAATATTGTATCTACGCCTTCATGTTTTTTCGTAAAAAAAGACTGTGAGTTATCGATAACGATATTTCTTGATTGCTGAGACAAACTCAGCACAAAGCTATTTTTGATGCCAAAATAATTAACATATAAAAACGCTTCAGAGCCCGTCAATACTGGCACGTCAACTTCAAGCAAAGGGTTAATATGATACCGTTCAATATCAACCCCCAGTTTAAGCACAGGCTCTAGCATTGAATCACACAAAAAATGCGGAACGTGAATTTTTGTGTATTTCTTCGCTTCGAGAACGTATTCAAATGCGTTCCTTGCACTATTTAAAGCTACTGCAGAAGAATGATACTCAGACCCACCCGAAAGCTCTAAAGAAAAATAACCACCGATTTCACTCACAACAGGTCAAACTCATTGAGCATGGCAATAACCTGCTCAGAAGAATTGAACATCATGACATCGATAATGGAGAGCATTGGCACAAATTCATTCTTAAATTGGGGGTAAACAAGTGGCTTAGTCTTCACAAAATGTAATTCTATCCCCTCTCCTGAGAACTCGTTAACATCATAAAGTTCTGTTCCCCCAATTGGATTGAAATACTGGCTAGCACCTACACGCTTACATATATCAACAACGCGTTCAGCCCCTTTTAAGTAGTGTGAAGCATCGATTGAAGACGAAACGATTATTTTCGTATTGATTTGAAGATGCTTAGCAAGTACTCGGATACTATTTCCAAGAAAAGAAAAAAGGTTACTTTCATCATAGGAGATAACACTTTCTACCAACGGGTAAATGCTATCAAAATACGGAGCCTTCTTATAATTTTGATTTATCAGGTTGAGTAGTTTTTTCTGATGTGTCTGAACATCATCACTGAGAAATCTCTCTTTTATGTCTAGATAATCCGAACCTTTTTTTAGCGGTATCGTGAAAAGTTTGTCCTTGCCGTTCACTAAAATTCTATTTCTGTTTATCCATCCTTTTTTCGTATACTGGATATTGTCATAGATAACAAATTCATCAACTGCATTGAGCAGTTGAAAATACCCGATATACGGAAAAATATAGGGCTGCATTATTCCAAGTTTCATTATTCGCCCCTAATCACGTCTACAATTCGCTGAGCACTTTCAAGAGAGAGATTGCTATGAAGAGGAAGACAAAGCACTTCAGAACTCACCGTTACAGATGTTGGGAATTCAACGGCCTTTCCCTCTGAGGAATTTTCGTAGCAAGGCATATCACTAATAAGGGGAAAAAAGTATTTGCGTGGAAAAATGTTCATTCCTTCAAACTTCTGACACAGTTCATCTCGCGACAAACCATACTTTTCACCAGAAACAAAAATAGGAAAATAAGAATAATTGCTACTGACGTCGGTCAGTTCATCAAGCAGCCGGATTCCAGCGATATCATTTAGCCCATTACGGTATATTTCCGATATACCTTTTCTATATTCAATTGTTTGGTCTACATATTTAAGTTGCAACAACCCCATCGAAGCTTGAATTTCATTCATCTTCCCATTGAGCCCCCACTCCCTGGATATAAAATTGTCTTGGAACGCGAAATTTTTTAAAGAATCAATCCTATCTTTCATCTCTTTAGTTTGAGAAATAATTGCCCCGCCCTCAAACGTATTAAATACTTTAGTTGCATGAAAACTAACAATCGATAAGTCACCTTTACTTAACACACTTTCACCACCTTGCTTTACACCGAAAGCATGTGCGGCATCATAGATAACTTTGAGGTTGTGTCGATCGGCTACTTCTTGAATTTGCTCGGTAAAACAAGGAACGCCATAGACATGAACAGGAAGAATAGCTGTAGTATTTTCCGTAATTGCAGATTCTATTTTAGTAACATCCAGGTTGCATGAGTGTTCATCAACATCAACAAACACCGGTTCCAGTCCGTTCCACTTAATTGCATGTGAAGTCGCGACGAAACTGTAGGGCGTAGTAATCACCTCCCCTTTTAATTTGAGAGCCTTTAACGCCAGCATCAAGGCGACTGTGCCGTTTGAACACAATGAAACATATGGGACCCCCAAATACTCGCACAGCCGGGCCTCTAATTCCTTATGAAACGGACCACCATTGCTCAATACCCCACTTTTCCATATTTCTTCAAGATATGGAATAAACTCATCCAATGGAGGTAAAAAGGGTTCAGTTACAAATACAGGTTTATCATTCATAGTTTAATCTGTTTTATGAGATAAATTGGATTCTAGAATTTTATTAAACTCATCTAGGTGGGAACGAAATGTCAGCTGTTTCCTGCCTATTTCCTTATTAATTTCACTATGAGTTCTCACTAAATCCTTGTTCAAAATATACTTTTCAATTGCATCAAACAATCCGTATTCATCGTTTACAAAAAAGCCATTGTATCCATGAATCAAAAAATGTCGACTTGCGTTTACCGTAATAGTTGAAATGACCCCCATACCTGATGCAACAGCAGACAAAATAACACCCGCACCAGGACTAAAGCTGGCAAAGTTAATAAGCACATCACATCTCTCATAAACATTTGGGATTTCATTCCAAGACCCTACATCGTGAAATTCAACCACGTCTTTTAGAATATTAGAGCTATTAACCATGTCGATGCATTTTTCTTTTTCTGAGCCATAACCACCTATAACCAATTCAATATTATTATATTTCCGTGCGAGCTTTTCAAAGGTCGTAAGTAATTCAGGAAGCCTCATGCGACGATCAATCGAACCGCCATACATAAACGTAATTTTATTACTGGAATTAGGTCTTAGATCATGATCCATGTACGGAGAGTAATCATCGTAATTCATAAATAACCTGACATTTTTGACCTTTAATGCCATGGTTAAATAGTCATAATGCAAGAAAGCATTGGCAAGGAATATATCAATTTTTTTGTACAGAATTTTAAATATTGCTCGATTACGTAAAAGCTTCGAAATTCGATAGAGCTCGCCACTAAACTCTACAGGCCCCATTAGAATTTTTTTATTGTTTTTTACAGCCCATCGGTACGCCTGAAAAAATGAAATCATATACCAAGCGCCACCAAGCATAACGACGTCTGGATTAAATGCATTAAGCTCCTTCACAAGAGTCGGCCCGTAACAAAACTCGCCTTTCTTAAACTTGGAGGGCAATATCCTACAGTAATCCGGCAAGTCTATATTCCAATAACTTGGCCGACCAGTACTAGAGTTAGAAATATCAGTCATAAACCAAAATTCTACTTCATGTTCCTTACGAACGTACTCTGCCCATTTAATTTGATAAGGCGAAGGTATATTCGTAACATAAACTATCTTCATTCTTTATCCAAACTCTTAATTGTTGTACGTTAATGTAACCTGAGTAATTGATCGCGATGTCACCTAAAAGAGTGCTGGATTATTAACTCAGGCACTCATTCGCGAAATAGCTGATCACACCCGTTATTTCGAAAGCAACGCAGATAAAACCTGCATTTTTTATTGCGCTCATCGTAACATTTTCAATACGCAACAATTCTAAACAATACCAGCAATGCACTCCTAGACTTTACAGAGCCAGAATAATATTCACCTTGAATAAATAGGTAGTATAAATATTACAGTCTAGAACTTGCTTTCCGATCTAGACTGGCTCTAGGTCTTGGAAATCACCACCATTTTCAACGGCTTGACTTCGATATTATTAGATTCCATTCGCGACTATATAGCCAACATTAACTTTACCATAAAAAGTCAAAAGGCCTTGGTCTGCAAATAGCACGCTAATTTCACCAAGTAGTATTCCAGTTAATATTTATTCTACTTCTAATAACACCTAGAACAGATAATATCTATTTTTCTCAGGCTCTCAATAAGACCAATTTCATAACGGGATTCATTATTTCGTCATTTCAAAACAAACGGCATCCTCAAATCTAGATTTTTCTTCAACAAATCGAAACATTTCATCGGTGCTATCATTAAATTGACATGCCCTAACATCGCCAAAACCTATTTCTTTAAGAACACTTAAGGTTGATTCTTTATCCCAGAGCCACAAATGATTCGAATTCCCAAAAGAAGCGCTCAAAAAAGCCCTAAGCCCTCTTTTACGTTTCTCCATTCCCACGCCAGCAACCCGAATGAATGTATCAGAAGCCATTGCATTTCCAGCCTCTTTGTTGGCCATATAAGATTTTATAAGGCTCTCTAGATCGGGCATTACTAACCTAAATATTCCACCCTCTTTCAATGAACCATAAGAATTTTTCAGTGCTTTGTAAAAGTCATCTCTGGAAAGATGCTCTAAAACATGAGAGCAATATAGCCCGTCGCAAGAGCCAGCGTCTAATGGAAGTCCTTTAACTATGTCGCCATACCTAATATTAGTCGGAAAAACAACATTTAGCCGTTTCTTCACAAGGGATCCAATGACTGGTAAACGTTGAATTCTTAAAGTGGGGGAAGAGTCAAAATTAATCCACTCTTCAGGAGAACTTAAACCGCACCCATATTGTACATATTTTTTCACTGCGACCTCAAACTTAGTTAGTTTTATTAAAAAATTACCATTTTTCCTTTTTTACACGAAAATTTCCATATAGCATAGGGATTTTATCAATCTAGCCTCTATTTAGAAAAGGTCTTGTTAATAACTCGAACGCTCCTGTACCAAGCGTTTTATTCTGCCAACAATAAATGAACGGGACCGAGTAGCACCATCTTCAAAATACCAATTATTGCGCTACACGCAATCAAGCTAATTTAATGTTGATCTAAACCAGCGAATTTATAAAGCCGGAAAGAGCAACCCTTTTCTGACTAGCTATGGATGAAAACGTATCGATTCTCAGGCTTTCTTCCTCGCTCGAAAAGGTATAATCACGTGTCATGCCGTATATTTTATCCCAAAGCCCGCCAGACGTCTGATCGTAAAAATCAATCAGGTCACTGTAGAGCGATTGCTTTAAGGCAGTATGTCTAGTTGATAACACATATTTACCAGATGACAGGTACATAGTTACTTTAGACGGAAAGTTGATTGTTATACTTTCCCATTGAGAATTGATGCAAATATCTGAAGCACCTATGACCTCATAGTAATCCCTTTCATTTAAATTCCCCTTAAACACGATGCGTTTGTCCTTTTCACAAAGTTTATTGATGTCATGTTCAAGCGGTCCACTGCCGGTGATCACCAGTCTATATCGTTCATCAGCATTCGAAGAAAACGCATTAGCCAAATCCATAACCCCTCGAGTCAGATCCAAAGACCCAGAGTACAATAATTGAATATAGTCATTGTTTACTTTTTTTAGGTTTGTTTTATTTGCACTGCTTTCGTAGCCGCCATTTACATGGACTTGCGCGTCATTGCTCTTTTTCCGCATATGAATATGTTTTGCCATATCAGGTGAAGAGGCTATAAACCTTTGGGCAAACCGAATTCCAAGCGATTCGAATGGATAAACAACGTAATATCGAAAATCGTTTTTATTGTAAAAGTCTTCAAAGTCGATCGTTAGCTTATACTTTGAAAATATTTTTTTTAGTAACAGCGGAAGGGCATAAACAATAGGAAAATTGTAAACAACAACGACATCCCCTTTTTTTACATTACGCATAATCCAAAGTAAAGCGTAAACCATACTGGAAATATATCTTAGATACTTATTGCCACCAATATACCCCAATAATACATACTTAATTTTATCGTGCGTACTTGTCTCAGTAGAAAAAGGGCCATTATTGCTGCCAAAAGCGGTAGATAAAAAATAGGTGGCCTCAAAATCACACTCTTTAAAAACGGAAAGGAGATACTCCTCTCTCTGGCCTGCCGCAGCGGAGCCAGCTAAACGACGGCTAATCATTTTTTTGCTTAAGGCCGGTTTAGGTACACTACTTCCAAAAAAAACAAGTTTCAAACGTCAATCCTTTAAAATTCTTTATTGCAGGGCTATTTCGATACACTCTTCCAATCCCATTGTCTTCAATTTTTGATTGGAACCTTTACTGTAAAATACTCATTTATGAAACTACATTGAAAATTCAATGAACGCCTTCAGCAATTTGGGTTTATCACTTAACTGTAGAGACTCAACTCCATAAATTTGAATCATATTTCTGACTACATCTTTAGCTCTATCCTCAGCAATCACGCCTTGCATGTAGTCGATGTCCAACGGATCACACACCCAATCTTCAGATACAGCGCCTTGAGCTAAAAGTATGTAATTTTTGGCTATTTGTTTTAAGGACCATTCTGTATTCACGTAATCAAAGGCCTTCCTCCCAAGATCCAAGCGGAACTCTGTTTCTGTTATTAATTTCTCTATCCCGTTTTCAATTTTCTTGGGGTGCACATACAATACCGGCGGAATAATCCCTTTCGGAAACCACTTACCAATTTCATTGTATAAGTAGCCTCCAACAACTGTGGGTTTACCGTATTTTGCCGCTTCAACAGCCAGAGTTGCCAAAGGGTTATCTGAATACAGGCTATCAACTAAAAAGTCACACTTACAAATCTCCGTCAAGACTTCTTCATTTGGTTTTCCACTGACCACCACAAAATCAATATTGTGCCCCTTATTTTTGAGGTTATTTATAGCGACGCTGATAGCATCGGTGCTTTTATTAGCACTTGACGGGCAGTGAAGAACTCGAACCGGTTTCTTTGAATCAAAACCCTCAACTTCGTCGCTATAGTTATACTCTATGTCGACTGCTAGCCCAAGCGATAACAAGTTAACGTACTTTCTTTCGTGAAAATATGCTTGGGGCATCCAGTTAATTATGTTGGTTGCATACTTTTCTATTCGCTTAATATTTTCTTTTGTCTTTTCTGCTGTCGTACGTATTGCTTCGTAATTCACATCTTCTGTGTTACAGAACCTACCTGCCAAATAAGGGGGGCGAGAATCTGAACCGTGAAAAATGAAATTCACATTTTTGTTCAGTTTTTTATATAACCACAACTCCCAGCTAGAGTTCGTGATGCTCATACCATAGCCGAAAAATAAGACATCGTATTTTTTGGCCACATATAAGGTCATCAGCATATTTAGAATTTTCGCAAATAAAACAGTAAAAGTTTTCTTAAAAAAGCGGGATCTCGGAGTTGAGGCTCGTAAGCCGTTTGCTGACTGCCACATTCTTACGATCTTGCTTTTCTGGCTGTTGTCTCCATAAAAAAGGTTATTAGGAACAACACTAATAAAGTCAGCTTGATGCCCAAGCTCTCTCATACCTTTTTCGAGATTTTTATAATGACCACAAATCTCATGAATACCTAAAAAAACTCTCATAATAACTACTTAGTAAAAATTATAGAAAATAGAATAACTAACGATCACGCTTCCACTGCACTCTTGCAGTTTGCAATTCACGTAAACTCATTGCAGAAAAACCAGTTACTGTTGCCCCGTCAGGTACATTTTTTGTAACCGAAGATCCAATACCGATGACACAACCTTTCCCAATAGTAATTCCATCTTTAACTGAACAGTTTGCACCGATAAAACTGTTGTCACCAATTTTCGCACTACCAGCGATACAGGAACAACCAGTGACAATCACATTTTCTCCAATGCAACCGTTGTGTCCAACGTTGACCTGAGGGCCAATGATTGTATTGTTCCCTATTGTCGCAACGCCGAGCGTAGCTCGCCCAATTGTTGCATTTGCACCAACTTCAACATTGTCGCCAAGAACAAGTTCTCCCACGTGCCTAAAGGTAATATCACGTCCAAACTCATCCTTTGTAGTCGTCAAACCGTCATTTCCGATTATTGCACCGTCTGCTATGGTGCATCCTTTACCAATAGTAATACCAGACTTAATGACAACATTAGCGCCAATACAGCTATTCTCTAAAATAGAGACATTTGCTTCAATGACGGCTCCGACACCAATACGTACATTTTCGCCTATTACAGCAGTATTATCTATAAATGCATGTTCGGCGTGATCTGCGCGTTTTTTTTGGGCAAACAATAACTCTACGACTCGAGCCATATCGAGTTTCGGGTTCAATGAAAGTATGTATGTACATTTCGGCGAGAGCTGACCTTCGAGACCAGTTTGAACGATCGAAGTAACCCCTTCTAGATCACCTACACCTTTATCCTGAAAAAAAATCGCTCCGGGCTCAGCGCCAGCTACATCAGAAACAAAAGTTACTTTCAAGGCGCTTCCTACGTGCTCACACCCCAAATACTCAGCCAAAAAAGTTGAATCAACAGGGCGATCAAATGCTCTCAATTCGTTTTTTTTTGTCATTGAAGTACTACGCTGCCTTTTCAGTTAAATATTCCACGATCGCATTAACGCTGTTAAGTTTGTCTACATCTGAATCTGGTATTTCAATACCCAATGCATCCTGTATCGCCAATATGACCGTAAACATATCCAGGCTATCAATTCCTATATCGGAAAAAACCGTGGTAGATGTCAGCCCGTTCAAGTCAACGCCTTCGGATGATGACTTAACAATTTCGATAATTTTCTCTTCGTTCATGCTTTACTTACCTTATTAGTTATAATCTATGTAAAATCATTGAAGCCCAGGATAGTCCAACCCCAAACCCTGAAATCAATACTACCTTATCTTCCGCGTAATCCAACACGTCTTCTAAGATTAGTGGAATAGAAGAGGAAACTGTATTTCCGGTTGTCTCCATTTTTATAGGTACCTTTTCTGCTGGCAGGCCCAAGCGCTTTGTCAGCGTTTCAACAATGTACTTACTTCCTTGATGCAAAATAAATTTGTCAATACCGCTTTTATCAATACCTTCCTCATCCAAAAGTTGAACAATTTGTTTCGGCACTTCAGTTGCGGCAAAATTGAATACTTGACGTCCGTTCATTGTCAATTTGGCGCTCTTCTTCTCTAGCGCCCCACCTCTTGCACCATCAGTACAAAACAGAGATCTACCTAAAGAAAATACGTATTCTTCACTGATCAAAGTTGCAGTCGCGGCGTCACCAAATAACAAAGATGTATTTGGGTCCTCAGTATCAACTATTTTAGAATAAGGATCGACCGTTATTAGGACCCCTTTCTTCAAGCGAGCCTTTTCCATGAAACCTGTAATAGCCGCAAGTCCGTATACATACCCTGAACAACCTAAAGATATGTCAAATGCTGCACAATTTTTTGGACTTCCCAGTTTACTTTGAACGATAGCAGAAGTGTGAGGCAAACCCTCGTTATCTGGATTCTGCGTACACAAACAAATACATTCGATTTCATCAATACTTAGGCGATTCTTCTCCAAAAGGGACTGTACCGCCTTGACAGCCAAGTCCGATGTATCTTCATTCTCATGTTTTATTGACAGGTAAGTTGATCCGATTTTTTCTGTTATAAACTCGGCTCCTTTCCCTAATTTTTCCGCTTGAACTACATTATCTATCTTGGAGCTCGGTACATAGTGAGCTATAGAGTGTATGCCTAACATTTCATCTTCCTTCATACTGCTGATAAACTAAAACCTATCCACCCGATTTCTTTTCCATTTTTCGAAATAATCGAGCGAGTATACCTCTGCCCTACTGTGCTCTTTATGATTACAGTATACAGCCCGTCGTCCTCTACAAGCGCCTCCAAAATTCCGGCCTGAACAAATAGCCACTTTCCTTCAATATCATACATTTTTTGATGCAAGGCTTTGGTGATACTCACAATTTCTTCCATTGCAGAGAAACCACCCCTTTGTTCCTGTGAAATCGAGTTTTCACCGAAAGTACATTTATCTACTACGAGCGACTCATCGTAAGAAGTTCGCCCGAGGACGTCAACATCCGTCTCTACAAGCGCGCCCTGAATAAGCTCATCACCATTTTTCCCAGTAAAAGTAGCTTTTTGTCCAGTAAGAGCCTTATCTGCTGGAGCAATTATTAGCTCAACGGCCTGCTTGAATAAGTCTTTGTAATTTATAGAAGATACGAAAGCTTGCGAACCAAACTTAGCCTTCAATTCATCCGTAAGGGCATTAAATATATCTCCACCTTGCAGGTAATTTCGATCACCTTTGTACTGAAGATTCAATACCGTTTTCACCTTACTTTCGTCATCATTGCGGATCATACTATGCCCATTTAATTAGTAAGTGTATATAAGCAGGTAATGCTCTATTCATAAAAGTGTTTATCAAAGTAGGTATCGGAGTGTATTAATAAATAAATCAGATCATGGCTATCTTCAAGATGTTCGGTAAGTGTCTTCCTATTTCCTTCTAGAAGCGTCCCGCGATCATAACACTTCCACTGAGTCCACTCTGAGTCACTTACATAGAAAGAAGTGTCGAATAGATTGAACGCTGATTCCTTGTCATAAGCTTCATATAACAACCCGTAATCAGAGGCCGTTCTTTCTTTCCAAAAATCTAAATTATTTGCCCCCGTCAAGCCTCCGTGGCTGGCAGTACCAGATATTTCGATACCAAACATATGGTTAATCACAGAGATATCCCTCAAAAAACACTTCTCTGCGTCCTCACCCCATATTTCGGATTGATCAACTACTTCAGAATGATAACCAATTTCATGACCGGCATGGATAAGCCCTTTGATAATTCTATAATTCTCAAAGGAGAATGGATTGTATTCACTAGCGTGCAATCTGATAAAGAATGAAGCTTTAATTCCAAGCTGATTGAACAAGTTGCCAAGTCGTTCAGCTCGCTTTACAGAGAAGTCAATATCTACGCGATTAACGATCAGTTTATGAATGCGCCCTTCGCGTTTACGTTGGACATACTCTTCGCAAGTACAAAACTCGTACCCTTTCTCCAATGCTACTCGATACTGTTCCGCAATATTATCAAAGGTAAACTTAAATTTTGAATCTGACACAGTATTCCTAATTAGCTGCACACTGCAGCATGTTTTAATTGAAAGATAATTAGACTATTTAATCTTGGGCTCGTTAGGATCAGTTATTTTTAGACTTGTCGTTCTAACACAACCATAATACTTCATTCTATAGGGCAAAAAAACACAACAAAGTCCATATTTTGATTTCTGTTAATTAGATCTCATCCAAGAAATTAGCTTTTCATTTTGGTGGTATCTTGAAAACGATTCGATACTTTCATTAGATAGCTTCGGCCTCAACAATCCACCTAACCACTTCTCATAAGAACCATCAACAACCTGACGTAGCCTGTTAACATCATTGCTGCATGATACACCAACCTCAAGATCTTCGATAAGCCGACTATAAGCGATTGCCTCATCATTTGACACCCCGACTATATACGCACCACTACGTAAGTAGTCAAAGAGCTTACCTGTTAAGGTATAGAGAGAAGGCTTCAGGTCAGTCGTCAGGATTATCAGCACATCACTCTGTATCATTATTTCTAAGGTACGCTGTGGCGGGACCCTATTTAACAGGTTAATTTTTAGGTCTGTAGACCGATACTTTTCAAATTGACTCTTGTCATCTACCCCAACCAAATTCAGCTCAATATTTTTTGCATACTTAGAGCTAGACAATGACTCGATAAAGTTAGCGGGATCACGAAAACCGTTGTTGAGAATGATATTACTCGCAATATAGGATACGACCATTTTCTCATTTGACAGCTGGTCAGATCCTTTTTCTACATTAGCACTATTACTCAATACACCACGCCATGATTCAATATCATAACCGTTATAAACGGTCATCAATTTCTGATGGTTAAAATCATATGTCTCAGCTAAATCTTGACCGAACATATCTGAGAATACAGTAATATTATCTGCAATATTTAAATACTTTTCTTCTTTGTACCTAGAGCAGAAAGTAGAACCTTTTGGCAAATGGCTCCAGGGGTCACGGTAATCCAGGGTCACTTTTACTTCCGGAAAGTTCTTCTTTATTTTTTCAGAAATACCGAAAGTAGAAAAGTAAGGGCCACTTAATATGACATGCTCAGTATCACAAGATATGCTTTCTTTCTTGATCGACGACCAAGCATTTAAACTCCATATTCTTGCAAAAATGCCAGTCCTACCAAAATCGTTATAGAGCTGCCGCTCAACTAAATAATGACCTTTATGCAATAGATAACTAAACCCATCATGAACCAACGATCTGATTGACTTACTGTTTTTTTTGTTCCTTGAACCTTGTAGGCCAGCTTGATTTCGCTCCTGGAGCTTCTGTATGAATTCAGGTTTTATAGAAACGAGTATCGATTTCCATGCTTTCTTTTTCTCAAAAGATTCATTTAAGCCAAAACTTGCATGTACTAATGAAACATCAAAGCCATTGTCAACTAACTGATTGGCCAAATAGTACATTCGTTGAGAAGCCCCCCACTGATTTGTATAAGGAACCATATGATAAGCTACAATTAGCACATGCTTTTTCTTCATATTGTATAAGCCATTTGTTTAAACGTTAAATATTTTAGTTATTGCAAATAAAGAGTTAGAGTAGTCTACGCTTTAGCCATTCTTCTAAACGCTATATTACTGGACATTAACTCCTCATAGGTTCCGCTTTCAACAACCTTCCCTTTTTCCATCATATAAATAACATCACATTCTTTTAGGGTTGTTAGGCGGTGCGCAATCATAATAATAGTTTTTTTATGGGACAGGTTATGTATCGCATCTATAATCACATCTTCCGTTATACCATCAAGCGCGCTAGTAGCCTCATCTAAGACCAGGACCTCAGGATTATGATAAAGCGCGCGCGCAATACCGATTCTTTGTCGCTGCCCACCGCTTAGCCTAACTCCACGTTCACCAACCAACGTTTGATACCCTTCAGACAACTGTCCTATATAATCATGAAGTTCAGCAAGTTTCGCAGCTTCAACTACTCGACTTTTGTCGATTTTTTCTACAGGGATGCCAAATGCAATGTTATTTTCAAGTGAGTCATCAGTAAGATAAATGCTTTGCGGAACGTAACCAAGGTTTCGTTGCCAAGCTTCAATATTATCTAATGTTAAACGAGTACCATCGACTTTAAGCTCACCAGCGTTAGGCGCAAACAATCCCAGCAAAATATCTACCAGCGTTGTCTTACCAGACCCTGTAGCGCCGACCAACCCAACAGTTGTATTGGCTTTTATGGACAAATTGAGACTATCAATAACCGGCTCATCGACATTTGGGTAGTAAAAACTAATGTTATCTAGCTCGATGTCTTTTTCGAATGGTAATCTGCTGCTTGGCAGTCTTCCCTGAAGCTCTCTATACTCATAACCTTTCAGGTCACTTACGATAATATCCATAGCTGGCAGGTTATATTGAATCTGCGTGATACCCTGGTATATTTGCTGCAATGCTGGCATCAACTTATAACCTGCGAACGCATAAAGCGAAATAACCGGTATAATTTCGCCCAGCTCGTCACCCCGCATAATAAAATACACTATTAACGCCAAGATTCCGCCGAAGGCTAATGTTTCAACAGCAAATTTTGGCATTTGGGCAATGACCGCACTCTGTGCAGAATACTCAGCATTTGCTTTCGTCGGTTCGGAAAACTTCCTTAGAAATTCTGACTCACTCCCGCGTAGTTTGAGGTCTTTAATTCCAGATAATGCCTCATTAGTAGCTTTATAACGCTCTAAAACAGCCTCCGTAGAAGAAACGCCTATATCATTAAGACGTCTGCGCGCGAGTTTGACAATTAGCAAGTAACACCCCGCCAAAGTTATGGCCATAAAAATAGCAACGGAAGGATCAATTGCAACGATCAGCATTAATAAGAAAATCGTAACGATCGCCTTTGCCAGCACAAGCATCCCGGGAAGAACAACACCTGCGATAATCCGGTTGATCTCGGTCAACACATTTTTACTCAAATCTGAAGTATTACGATTCAAAAAAAACAAGTAAGGCTGAGAAAGATACTTCGCGAGTAGTCGTTCTGATAGTCGATAGCCCTGCATATTGGAGAAATAGGTAACCCACCAGTTCATAAAGGCGCTATAACAATTCGAAATAGCTATTACCATAATGACCGAGACTCCGAGCGAAACCAGAAAAGACCTATCATTTGTAAAACCGCCAAATTGATAGAGCATGCCGATATATTTATTCTCATGAATCATATCAGGACTCGAGACCACAGCCATAAATGGCGCAATAGATACAACTCCTGCTACTTCTAAACAGCCCATAACAATCATCCCCAAGAATAAAATCGAGAATTTTTTTCGTTCCTGGCGATCGAATAAAACTGATATTTTTTTACTTAATTTCATTAAAACAAAGCTCTTTTTGAAAACAAAGACAAACTATTACCATAACTAAACACATATTCGCCAAATTCTGAATAACTGACCAGAAAAAACAAGCTAAGATTTCTGAAACGGATCGCAACAGAAAATAACCTGAGTTGTTTGACTCTCATACTGTTTAGTTGTCCCGAATAACCTCATGAGGGATTGTGTATTTGATATAAAAGCTCCATGGAATTAATTCCCACTTAGCCATCAGGTAGAAGAATGGACGCATTCGTTCAAATGTTTTCTTATAGTTTTTGAAATCTACATAGTATTGTTTAGGCAGGTTCATCAGCTCATCAAACTCAGTTTCACTTAGCCTGAGCCTTTTTTTAACGTATTCAAGCAACCCTTGCTCCATATGGGGATCTTCATCCATTAATGACAGAGCTTCTTCTCGACTCATACGACCATCTCTGCAGTAAGCAGAATACCCAGCAATCCGAAAGTCGGTGTTCCACCGAGTAGGCAAAAAGTAACTATGATAGAAGGTGGTCAAACGGTTTTCCAAATGGTGCCCGCCGTACCATTGCCAACCATACTCTCTGGCAAGCAAATCTTTTGCTGCTTCTTTGTCATACTGCATATAATAAAGCGGTCTAATTGACTTTATTCTATTGAATAGCATCCACTTCAACTGCTTATGCAACCATAAGTTAGGAAACGATTTCATTGGCATGCTGCCATATTGTTTATGAGCACTTTGCAAGTATTTAGCATCCATGTATACCCACCCCATAGGTGCTGAACCCTCGGTGCGAAATGAGTGCCCATCTATCTTGTATTTGATGCCATGCTTTTCGGCAGCCATATTCATCGTTGAAGCCAAGCCAAGATCTGTCGCCATTTCTATATCTTTAACACCTGCTTTGAGCACAGCCAATAACATGTCATCAAATTCAGCCGCGTCTACCACATGGGTATACAAATCCACTCCTAACTTTTCAGTCATGCAATGAATGTTTTCGGTCGCCACAGTCGAGTTCCACGTATTATCGAAATGAACCGCTAGTAGCCGTAAGCCATAGTCCTTTACGAATTTGTGCATGAGGTAAGAAGAATCACAACCACCACTGACACCTATGAGCGCATCATACTTCTTTCCTTTACCTGCTTTTTTCATTTCCTCAACAAGCCGATCAAGCTCAACGCCCCCCCGTTCATCATTTGGAAATTTGGCGTCAAGCTCTTCTATTTGATGACAGTAATTACATCCCCCTCTGTCATCAAAAGAAATATTTGGAACTTTTGCGTCATATATGCATTTAGTACAGATTTGATTGATCATGTTTTACCTAAGACAATAAATTTTTTAATTCAATAATTTTTGGGAACTTAATCAGCACACCCATATCTTTCGCCTGAAACACCGCCATGCTTCCAAGACCAACAGCTGAAGCATGCGCTGTTTTTACAACACTAGAAATATCCTCAAGCTTACCCGCCCCACCTAAAGCAACTACCGGCACATCGACCACTTCAGTTACCATTTCTACTAACTTGAGGTCAAAACCTTCCCAAGTACCATCGCGATTGATCGCATTCAACACAATTTCACCTACTCCTAGTTCGATCGCTAACTTTGCGGCCTCTATCGGATTGAGAGCTGTCTTTTTTTTCCCAGAGTGAGTATACACACGATACTTCTTGGTAAAAATGGACTTTTTGACGTCTAAAGTTGCAACAATACTCTGGGAACCATATATTGCGACGGCCTGCTTCACCAATTCAGGCTGCTCAAATAACAGTGAACTAACTGAGACCTTTTCTACTCCCATGTAGAATAATCTTCTAAAGTCTTCTAATTTTTTTACACCGCCACCATAACAAAGTGGCATAAAACATTCCGAAGTAATTTGCTCAATTAAGGGGAAATTAATTGAACCTTTTTCGCTAGTCACATTTATATCAAATAGCACCAACTCATCTACTTCTTTTTGATTAAAAATTCTAACTGCGTTTATCGGATCCCCGACATAACGCTCGTTGGCGAATTTTTGAGTTTTTACTAAACCATTCCCTTTTAATAACAAACAAGGCATTACACGAGTTCTTAACACTTGACTATAACTCCGCAAAGCTTTTCATAAGCTTCATACCGAAACGATGGCTCTTCTCTGGGTGAAATTGAACTCCCCAAATATTCTCTTTATGGACAGCACTAACGAATTCATACCCATAATTACAGGTCATCAATTTATGTTTTTCTTGGACATCTGATGCATGATAGGAATGAACAAAATAAAATCTTGTTTCGCCATCAAACTCTCTAGTGAGAAGACTGTCTTGCCTAGCGTTGACAACATTCCACCCCATGTGCGGAATTCTCATTCTTCGAGAATTATTTTGAAGACTTGAAAAGCTGAACCTTCTAACTTGTCCGGGAATCCAGCTTAAACCGGGAAGTGAACCTTCCTCACTCGCTTCAAGCAATAGTTGCATCCCCAGACATATCCCCAGTATTGGCACTTTATCCTTTAAGACTCGCTGATTTAACGCATCAAGTAAGCCACTTTCTTTTAATTTAAGGGCCCCATTATCCCAACTTCCGACACCTGGGAGGATCAATTTATCAGCCTGCGCTACGTCTTCAACACTGGAAATGATTTGGCTTTTCGCACCGATATGTTTAAGCATATTCTTTACTGAGCCTAAATTTCCTATCCCACAATCAATTATCGATATCATGTTAACTTAAAACACCCCAAATAAGCTCAATTACACACATGTATTGTTATTCAATTCAAAACAAGTAGGCGGCGATGAAAGCTTAGAAAATAGTTTTGGTATGTTTGTCTGTCCTTCCAAATCAATTGCTTGGGTAATTTTAACACCTTGCTGATTCCCGCAACTGATTACAGCATAACTTTGATCACAAAATACAACTTGCCCTGGCGCACCATAACTAGGATATTCGAATACTTCTGCTTTGAGTAAGCGTACCTTTCTTCCTTGTATAAAAGTAAAAGCATTTGGATATGGTGAACTCAACGCTCTAATTTTTAGTACCGTATTTTGTGCCAAATCATTCCAATTCACCACACCATCTTCTTCTCTTCTTTTTGCAGAATATGATGCTTGTTGATGCTCTTGCTCAACACCATTTGCATGTCCAATTAAAATATCCGACAAAATTGCACCAAAACTGGACTCTATTACCAGGTCTAAGTCTCGTAATACTTCAGTTAAATAACGACCTTCTGATTCAACTTTCCATTGATGAAATACTCTCCCAGTATCCATCCCCGCTTCAATTTTAAACAACGACGAGCCAACATCCTTATCACCATTTATCATTGACCAAACTAATGGGGCATGGCCTCTATATTTAGGTAATAATGAATTATGTATTCCGAGTACACCAAGAGGAACGAGAGATAAAATATTTTCTGGAATAAGCCAATACCAACCACAAACGAAAACTAGTCTAGGTTTCTGGGATATTATGGCCTCACCAAGGCACTTCTTCCCCTTAGCAATGATGGGTTCCACTTTATAGGTTTCGCATAGACCTAGTAGCAGTTCAAAGCAAGAACGTACGTCTTCTCGATCATCCAGAACTAAGACACTGACTTCCTGGCTTTCACTTTGTTCTAAGAAAGATTTAAGAGCAATATATCCAGTACTTTTAGATACGACGAATAAAATATTCGTATTTTTGTTCAATGTACAAAGCTCCGAATAACCTTAACTACTCTCTGAACATCCACTCCATCATAACATGGCAGTGTAATTGTGTTCTGTTCTAGCCAAAGTGCTTTGGGCTGAACACTGTTATACTTATCTTTGTAGTAAGTCGTCGCACTCAAACAGTAAGTGCCCAACGTCGACTCAATTTCATGACTAGCGAGATGGTCAATGAGCGCGTCTCGACTGACACTTTCAGGTACGGTAAAAATTAATGACTGCACGTTGTGTTGCGTACCCTCTGAAATACACTGCCTTCCATAGCCAATTTCTTCCAATAGGCATGCGTAGTCATCTGCGATCCCTTGGCGACGAGAGACTATATCATCTAGTTTAAGGATTTGCTTCCAACCTAATAGTGCCTGAATTTCGCTCATACGGTAGTTGTACCCGTAATCGACAAAATCAAGACCTTTTCCTTTCATGCCATCTGCCCCGTGATTCAACTTCACTTGAAACCACTTTGCGTACTCGACATTATTGGTTGTGATTGCACCACCCTCTCCCGTTGTTAACAACTTACGAGGATGAAAACTAAAACAGGTTAGATCTGCAATAGAGCCGACTTTTTGTCCTTCCACTGAGCTACCGATTGCACATGCAGCATCTTCGATCAAAGGAACTCCATATTCCTGACAAACCATCTTTATTTGCGTCAAGCCGCTAGGGTTTCCTAAAGCGTCTACGAAAATCACCGCCTTGATCGCTGGCTCCATTTTATCGCGTAAATCACATAATGACATGTTATAGGTATCTTTATCGACGTCGATAAAGATGGGAGTCGCGCCTAACTCTTCTACCACGTTGGCTGTTGCTGGAAACGAAAAGTCAGAAATCGCAACCTTATCGCCGGCTTTAATACCCACCGCTTTAAGACACATAGTTAAAGCAGTAGTTGCTGACGTCATTGGAAAGGCATAACTACTACCCGTGTAACTTTTTAGACTTTCGATAAATTTAGCGACATTGGGCCCTTTCGTTAATTGACCTGAGTCAAAGATACTTTCCAGCTCACTTGATACCTCATCAAATGAAATATAGGGTTTGATCAACTTAACGAAGTTATTCATTTACTTTCCCCAGTAAATTCTTCACGGTACCAATCTAATGTATCAGCAAGCCCTTTCTCAAAAGGCGTAAGATTATAGGAGATAAGTTTTTTAATCTTTTCATTGCTCGCATTGTGCGTCAAAACATCCGCGCCACGTGCTTTTTTCCTAAGTAACTCACCACTATACCCGTAATAGGTGATTATCTTATCGAGCAATTCTTTAATCGAACAGCAATTATCTGTTGAAATATTGACACTTTCGCCAGTTGGCATAACATCAAACAACTTAACGACTGCATCAACCGTATCGTGGACGAAAATAAAGTCACGACTTTGCTCACCCTCTCCATGCAGCTCAGGTTGAATATCATTATGTAAGCGCCATGCTGTGATTGGAATAATTCCTGCTAACAAGCCTTTATAGTTCTGTCTAGGCCCATAGTTGTTAAAAGGACGTACGATAAAAGCGTCTACATCAAACATGTTGACATAACTTTCAACCGCGAGGTCCGCAGCAGCTTTGCCCGCAGCATAAGTTGTTGTCGGTGCTTTAGGATGAACCTCATCCATCGGTTCATAAACTGCCGTACCGTACACCTCAGAGGTAGAAAAATGACAAAGACTTTTAAACTTACCTTTACGTTGCAATTCTAGTAAATTTATCACACAGGTTACGTTGGTAGTGAATGCATTACCAGGGTTAATAAATGAGTAGTTTAAGGCCTTAGTGGCAAGGTTAAACACTACATCAACATCGTGCTTTTCGAAAATATATTCTAAACTAGCCGCATACTCAATATCTTCGTTATAGAATATTGCGCCCTTGTTTATCGCCTGTTCAATATTAGACTCAGAGCCAAGAAATAAATTATCTACGATGATGACTTGTTTTGCCCCATCACTAATTAGCCGATCAACTAAATGACTACCGATAAATCCCGCACCACCAGTTACCAATATAGTCTTGCCGACATAAGACTCTCTAAGCATTTTCAATCTGCTCCAGAATTTGTTCACTAATCACTAGAGCTTCCAAGCCAGCATCAGCATCAGGAACACTAACGCCCTCCCCGCGACACAGTTTGATAAACGATTGCAGCTCAACAAGTAAAGATTCAAGAGGCTTCACTTCAATTTGCTGTTCAACTGAAGTTACCGTGTAAGGTTTACCCTCTTCTTGAGTGATTTTTGATTGTTTATTAATGATAATCTCTTTACGCAGCAGTTCGCTATCTACAAAAGAATTTTCGGTGGTCACTTGGATCTTGCGCATTTTCTTCTCGGTAATACGGCTAGCCAAAACACGAGAGGCAGTATTGTTTCTATGCTTTAGAACCGCGCTAGCAAAAGCCACCATTCCATGCTCTTTGTTTCCATATGCGTATACAGACTCGACCGGACCGTTAAGGTGTAAGGCTAGATCAATGTCGTGAATCATAAGATCCAGAACAACATCAACATCTGATATGCGATTACTCAATCGATTAGTACGAACAAAGTCGGCATTAATAACGCGTTCCTGATCAATGATACGTTTCAGTTCCGATACAACAGGGTTATACCTCTCAATGAAACCTACTTGCACTTTAATACCTCGTTCAAGAGAGACATCTCGAATAACCGCCGCATTTTTGGCCGAATCGGCAATTGGCTTCTCAATGAAGATATTCTTAACGTAATCTGCACAAACGTTAAAATACTCAAAGTGTGTACTCGTGGGAGTCGCAATTACAACAGCCTCAACATCCTTAACCGCTTCAACTAGGTCCGTTGTGTAAGCTACGTTATATTCAGAGCTGAGCTTTTTAAGCGCTTCTTCATCAACATCATATATGTATGCTAACTCTACATCCTTTAGCATGGACAAAACACGCAAGTGGTTCCGCCCCATCTTTCCAATACCAATTAGTGATATTTTTACCGATTCTACTTGTCTAATCATTATTAAAGCCTATTACCCTGTTTATCAATCAATCCCACATGTCTAGCCGGGTTTCCCATAACCAAGGAGTACGGCTTTACGTCTTTTGTCACGACAGCTCCAGCTGCAATCATTGAATATTCACCTACGGTCACACCACAAACAATCGTCGCATTAGCGCCAATACTCGCTCCCTTTTTGATTAGAGTAGGCGTAATTTCCCAGTCAATATTAAATGCTCGGGGAACTTTATCATTAGAAAAGCAAGCGTTTGGGCCCACGAAAACATCATCCTCGATGCTAACGCCTTGATATATGGATACGCTATTTTGGATTTTGCAGCCGTTCCCAATTGTAACCCCAGTATCGATATATACGTCTTTGGAAATAATGCAATTTTCACCAATGTGTGCATTTTCTCGAATCTGGCAATTAATCCATACTTTAGTGCCAAGGCCGATTTCGGCATTGACATCTACAAAAGCAGACTCATCAATATACGATTCATCACTCATAAACTGACACCTAATAATTTCTGACTAAATAATTAGCAGCAACGCTTTACGTTACTTTATTCTATAGAACTCAAAAAATTTACGATAATCTCTACGATTTTTTCAGACGCGTGCCCATCACCATAGGGCTGCTTTCCGCGCTGTGTAACTTTAGAAGATAACTGATGATACGCAGATAAAATTTTGTCTCGATCTGCACCCACTATCTGATTCCAGCCCAACTCTACAGTTTCTAGCCATTCCGTTTCATCACGCATCGTGATGCAGGGAACCTCGTTAAAATAAGCTTCTTTTTGAACGCCCCCTGAGTCAGTAATGATAACTTTCGCCGACATTTCAAGGCGTAGCATTTCAGTATATGAAACGGGCTCAAGTACTGTTAACCCATCCAACCATGAAGTCTCACCCATATTATCAAGAAGAATTCGAGTTCTAGGGTGCAATGGAAGTACAACATCTAGGTCAGCAGAAATTTCACGTAAAGCACTTAGAATGGATTCAAGACGCGAAGTATCATCGGTGTTCTCTGCACGATGAATAGTACAAAGCGCATACTTGCCATTCGTAACTCCCCACTTAGAAAGAGGTATAACGTTCTTCGCATTGTCACGATAAAGAAGTGTTGCATCATACATAACATCACCAACCAAATGTACGTTATTAACGACCCCCTCATTTTGAAGGTTTTGCACTGCGCTCTCTGTAGGGCACAAAAGAAGATTTGATACACGATCTGCCAGTATTCTGTTTATCTCTTCGGGCATTCGCATATTATTAGAGCGCAGTCCTGCCTCTACATGCGCGACGGGAATATGTATTTTACTTGCAGCGATGGCCCCCGCTAACGTCGAATTTGTATCACCATAGATTAATACAAGATCTGGAAGTTCTTTATTGAGAACAGTCTCGATAGATTCAAGCATTCGCCCCGTCATCGCTCCATGAGACAAACTTGCAATATTCAAGTGATAGTTAGGCTCTGGAATATTCAGCTCGTTAAAGAAAACCTCCGACATATTCTTGTCATAATGCTGCCCAGTGTGCACTATAATCTCTGTAATACCTTGGCCATCATCCCCTTCATATTGATTAATTGCTTTAGACACCGCTGCAGCTTTTATAAATTGAGGACGCGCTCCAATTATTGTAACAATTTTCATTAATCTATAACCTAAATATAAAACTTAACGAGTTTATCGTGAATAACACAGTTAATTGAGCGAATCATTTCAATAGTAGTTTCCCAAAAGGAGAAACTTGCCGCTCTCCCTTCATGATACAGTTAATTCATCAGCAATACTTTTCAAATACTGGCCATAAGAAGTTTTACCAAGCTGCTGACCAAGTAAACTGAGATCCGACGGCGAGATCCAACCATTTCTACATGCAATTTCTTCTAGGCATGCTACTTTAAATCCCTGCCGATGTTCGACAACTTGAATAAATTGACCTGCTTCGATTAAACTGTCATGAGTGCCCGCATCTAGCCATGCAAAACCGCGCCCCAACACTTCAACATTAAGCACTCCTCGCTCCAGATATACGCGATTTACATCTGTTATTTCGAGTTCGCCTCGTTGGGAGGGGGTCACATTTCGCGCGACATTGACGACATCATTGTCATAAAAATAAAGGCCTGTGACCGCAAAATTCGATTTTGGTTTTTCCGGTTTTTCCTCAATCGATATGGCCTTCATATTTTCATCAAACTCAACGACACCAAACCGCTCTGGATCTCTAACCTGGTACCCAAAAACAGTTGCCCCTGATTCTTTAGCAACGGCAGACTTTAACCGATCGACCAAACCTGGGCCATAGTAAATATTATCGCCCAAAATCAGACAAACCTTGTCAGCGCCAATAAATTCTTCGCCAATGAGGAAAGCTTGAGCAAGACCGTCCGGCGAGGACTGCTCCGCATACTGTATATTGATACCGAGTTCAGAACCTTCACCCAACAAGCGCCGAAAGCCAGGTAAATCTTGAGGTGTGCTTATGATTAAGATATCGCGTATCCCTGCCAACATAAGAACTGACAATGGATAATAAATCATGGGTTTGTCGTATACCGGTAATAGCTGCTTAGATATTCCTCGCGTTACAGGATGCAAGCGGGTACCCGAGCCCCCTGCAAGAATAATCCCTTTCCAACTCATAGTATTTTCTCCAACCCCAGCCTTTCCCTCTGATAACTGCCATCCTGTACTCTCTGCCACCAAGGCTTATTAGATATGTACCATTCGACCGTCTTTTGAATCCCGCTTTCAAATGTTTCAAGCGGCTTCCAACCGAGTTTTTTCTCAATTTTTTCAGCATTAATAGCGTATCGAGTATCATGCCCAGGCCGGTCTGCTACGTACGTAATCAACTCTGAAAACTTGGAAATACCGGCAGGATGGAATGTAACCAGTTCATCCAAAATAGAACAAACTTCCTTTACAACCTGCAAATTTGTTCGCTGATTATCGCCCCCAATATTATAAGTCTCACCCACTAGCCCTTCTTCCAGTACCCGCATAAGCGCTCGCGCATGATCATCTACATATAACCAGTCTCGAATTTGACTTCCATCGCCATAGATAGGTAGTGCTTTACCCTCTATTGCATTGAGTATGACCAATGGGATGAGTTTCTCAGGAAACTGGTACGCTCCATAATTATTTGAACAATTTGTTATCAATACAGGAAATCCATATGTCCGGTACCACGCACGAACTAGATGATCCGAAGCGGCCTTAGTTGCCGAATAAGGCGAACTTGGCGCATACGGAGTCTCTTCAGTAAAAGCTCTATCCTCAAGCGCAAGATCGCCAAACACCTCATCAGTAGACACGTGATGAAAGCGAAAAGAATGCCTTTCCTTTTTATCCAGAGATTTCCAATATTCCACTGCCACTTGCAAAAGAACAGAGGTCCCAACGACATTTGTTTTAACAAATGCGCTCGGACCATCTATTGAACGATCTACATGGGATTCAGCAGCCAAGTGCATGATCGCATCAGGCTTGAAACCATAAATAACTCTCTCAACCTCTTGTCGGTTACAGATATCCACGAGTTCGAAATTATAACGATCACTATTAGAAATATCATCTAATGACTCGAGATTGCCAGCATAAGTCAGACAATCCAAGTTAATGACCTGATGCTCAGTATCTCGAATGATATAACGTATTACAGCCGAGCCGATAAAACCTGCACCTCCGGTGATAATAATTTTCAAACCACTAATCCAGCCGTTTTGTAGCTGTTACAAGAGCCTCTACAACCTGGTCTTGCTCTTCATTCGTAAGATAGGGGTGCATCGGTAAGCTTAGGACTTTCTGTGAAATTCTGTCAGCTTCCTTCAGTTCATACTCATCAGTTTGCAATGCGGGCTGTTTATGTAAAGGTACAGGATAGTGCACTGCGGTAGGAATCCCCAATTCATTCAGTTTTTCAACAACACAATCACGCTCTTCTACCTGTATCGTATATTGAGCGTAGACACTAGTATTATCCGCCATAATTTGTGGAGGTGTAACTGCTGAGCAATTTTCACTTATCAACTGCGTATAACGCGCACCAATATTCGCCCGCCGTTCAATCTCGCCCGGAAAAATATCCAACTTAGAAAGTAAAATTGCCGCTTGAAGTGTATCAAGTCGACCATTCACACCTAATCGAGGATGATGGTAACGTCGATCCTGGCCATGAACACTAATCTCGCGCATCAATTTTGCGAGATCATCATTATTCGTAAAGCATGCACCTCCATCACCGTAACCACCCAACGGTTTGCTTGGAAAAAAGCTAGTACAACCAATGTCCGACAAACCACAAGACTGCCGCCCCTTGTACGTGGCACCTAAACTTTGACAAGCATCTTCAATCACCGCTACACCATGTTTTTCAGCAATGTCATTAATGGCATCCATATCAGCACACTGACCATAAAGGCTGACAGGCATTATTGCACGAGTCTTAGTGGATATCGCTGACTCAATACTCGCCACGTTGATGTTGTATGTAACTGGATCAATATCAACAAACACCGGTTTCGCCCCCAGAAGCGCAATAGCTTCTGCAGTGGCTATAAAAGTAAATGGTGTAGTAATAACTTCGTCACCTGCACTAACACCCAAAGCCATCATAGCAATTATTAAAGCATCAGTACCTGAAGAAACACCTACACAGTGCTTAACCCCCACAAGGTCAGCCAATGCATCTTCTAGTTGCGTTATTTCAGGCCCCATAATATATCTACCATGATCAAGAACCTTTTTGATATTCTTCTCAATATCTTCTCGAACAAGATTCTGCTGCGCTTTTAGATCTATAAATTCCACAATACCATCCACTTAAACAATTAAACAATTAAACAATTAAACAAAACATCAAAACATCAAAACATCAAAACAGGCATACTTTTGGAAAAGTTTGACCACTTCAAATACCTACGGCTTAGATAGAAGTCCCCCTCTGAGAAGATATTTTTCGCCTGTATGAGGGCAAATAGTTTCGCCCTGCCCAAATAAAGGCAAATCTAATTGTTCGCCATACTCACTCATCCAGCCGACTTGGCGAGCGGGAACACCGACCACCAAAGCATAATCAGGCACGCTTTTATTGATTACTGCGCCCGCACCTACGAACGCATATGCACCGACAGTATTACCACAAACAATCGTACAGTTTGCTCCAAGTGTTGCGCCGCGTTTTATAAAGGTGTCACGATACCCATCCTTACGAGACACGGCCGAGCGAGGGTTATAAACATTTGTAAAAACCATACTCGGCCCACAAAAGACATTGTCTTCTATAAACACATTATCGTAAACTGAAACATTATTTTGTATCTTGACATTATCCCCTATCGTCACATTATTACCAACAAACACATTCTGACCAAGAGAGACTTTTTCACCAACAATGGCACCGCTACAAACATGAACAAAGTGCCATACGCGCGAACCCTTTCCTATCCGTGCACCTTCATCAACAATAGCACTTTCATGCTTATAATATTCAGCCATTACTTAAGTCACTTTATTTACAAAAGGGTGAATGTCTGAATTATTAAGAACAACATCTTGGTTTCGAATATCACTAACTATCTCTATGCTCTTTCGTGCTTCTTCCAACCCAAAACCTTGCCCTTCAATAATGTGCTGGTAACTAGCAGTATGAAGATCAGTAAAGCCACCAGAAAACTCAATTTCTTTACCGTCAACTGTAATGGAGCGATAGGTTCTTTGCCCAGTTGCTTTAACATCCTTAGGTATATAGTCGTAATTAACCGATAAGAACCACCGAACTTTAGCGTGCTTAAATTCCAAATATCCAGCATTGGCGTCCGCCTGTTTCAAATGGGATTCATTTTTCTGGATATTACCAAAGACCCAACCTAACATGTCATAGAAATGGACACCTATGTTAGTTGCAATCCCCCCTGACTTATTTTCATCACCTTTCCAAGAAGTAAAATACCAGTGCCCTCGACTAGTCAAATAGGTTAAGTCAACGTCGAAAACCTTATTTGGGTTTTTGGAGACTTCAGAAGCCACATATTCTTTTAGCTCAATAATACTTGGATGCAAACGAAGCTGTAATATGTTATATACCTGCTTGCCCGTTTCCTCCTGAACTACCTTCAGAGCATCAATATTATGTGGGTTGAGCACTAATGGTTTTTCACATATGGCATGCGCCCCTTGACGCAAAGCAAAACGAATATGAGAGTCATGCAAATAATTAGGTGAAGCAATACTTACATAATCGATGTGCGTCCCCTCACGCTTTAGCATATCAATGTGGCGATCAAAGCGCTCATACTCGACAAAGAAATCAGCCTTTGGGAAATAGCTATCAATAACACCAACTGAATCATTCTTATCTAAGGCCGCGACTAAATTGTTACCTGTTTCCTTGATTGCTTTCATATGACGCGGAGCGATATAACCGGCCGCTCCAATTAATGCAAAATTCTTCATTTTAAACCCTCAGATATAATTCATTTCTATCAACATGTAACCCATAAGACTATCTATTTTTTGATCTACTTATAAAAAAACGAATCAGTACTATCAACACAGCAAGCCCTCCCCCTAAAATGGTCCCAAATACTACCATTGTAGCTCGTTTTGGCTTTGACCTTTGCTCAGCAACTTTAGCAGGACTGAGCGTTTTAAAAACATACTCACTACTTATCTCAGCCAACATCAATGTTTTAGTCTGTTCTTCAATAAGCTGAAAAAAAATCACTCGCATTTCAGAAATATCGGTTTTATTAATTTGTTCTTTCAAATATGCAATACTATCTAGGGCTTCTTTTCGGTCTTTCAGTTGAATATGTCGATTTATAGACACCACTAACAAGTCAACCCATCGTTTTGCAACAGCTGGAGAGAAATGCTCTACACTTAGAGTAATAATTCCCGTTTTAGCGTCCTGACTAACAGTTATCCTTTGATTCAATTTTTGAAAAAGTCCCCAACTAGTCGGACGTAAAGTTCCGCCTCCTTTAGAGCCTGTATTTCTTACCCAGCTTGATGTTTTCTCATTAAAAAGAGCTTTATTAATAAGTAATTTATCTCGTTGTTTGTCCCACCCAGTTACAGCAAAAACCTCAACTTCCAAGCTATTGTTTTTAATAAACTCTTCTAGAAAACCCCAAGTTTTGATCAACCTTAAAGCAATAGCTGTTTTGTCTCCATCCCCCCCCCCTACATTTATCCCCGCTAAAGAAGCGAAACCTCCAAATTTACCAGCTAACTTAGAGAGCGACGAAGAGCTAGAAGTAGATGCAGGTGTCAGAATAGCTGTTGATTGATACTCATTTTGAATGGAAAGCGCATAAAAAATAGAACAGACAGCAAAAACGAGAGATACACAGATAATTACCCACTTACCTTTCCAGATCGCAGCCCATAATTCTTTTAGTTCTACCTCATCAACTTGACCTTTACTAAATTGTTGCTGAGAGATAACGGCACCCTGAATTTCTGGTTTAGTATTAACTAATCTTTCGTCATTCATTTCTTTTGTTGCCAATTTAAAAATTCGTGTTGAGTAAACGTTCTCTAAATAGATATATCTGATATCGAGATATGAACTAAACAAGACGACAATATAATTACTAAAAACTACTCACAGTCGCAGCACCTAAGGCAATCTGATAGAAGATCTGACTCACGTCGCGCCATAGTACAATTTGGTCTAGTTTATCGGCATCTAAAGGCACTACGATGGTATCACCTGGCGCTATTTGTTGGTCGTTACTCGCAAACCAGCTAGAGCTTTCAGTTATATAAACAGCGCCATTTGCCTTGATGATATACACTCGGTCTTCATCTGCCCTGTCTGTTGTGCCGCCACTTCGATTAATATAATCCCAATAACCTAATTTTGACTCATATATTTGTGAGATTGGTAACTGTACTTCACCAACAACTGTGACCGAATTCTTTTTAGTTGGGATATGTAAGACATCACCTTTTTGTAAGGAGATCATGTATTCAGAGCCCTCAGCGACCACCTTTTCAAGATCAATCACTAAACGCCCTTTCGCCGAAGTGTTTTTTAATTGCGACAATAACTTTTGGGCCTGCCCCACATCACTTGAGTTATCGTTATTAGTCACGGTCACAAGCTCAGCTTTGACAATATCTTCAGAAAGGCGTTCTTGCATTTCTTTTAACTGCCGTGTTTGCTGCTCTTTTAACTCTACACGCGTAAACATAGCCCCTGGCGCATACGCATAATCGGTTAAGCCTCCCGCTCTCTCGATCAAAAGTGCCAAGGTATCGTTTTTATACACTGGGTACACACCTGGAAACTTCACCTCACCACTTAGCGTCACCTTCTCGGACTCTGCCCATTCTGGAATAGTTTTAACTTGTAGTTCATCGCGCGACTTTAATGCTACGGCTAAAGAATCAGAATTGGTTAAGTTCAAATCTACTCGATATTGTTTTCGTTCTTGCTGTTCATTAAATTCTGTTCGGCTTAGCTCTGCGCGTAATTGAAAGGCTTTTTCAGTTAAACCCCCAGCGGCATTGATTAAATCATTCACATCCATATCAGAAACAAGTGGATAAACCCCCGGATAACGCACATCACCACTAATCGCTATTTCCCTAGAGGGCGTATTTATGGATGACTGTGACCTGAGCTGTTCAATTATTTTCGCTACCGTTTCTTGACGCATCGAATCAAACATACCTTGTCGACTTAGTTCGAATGTATCTTTTTGTTCTAGCTCTAATAGTGTTTGCTGCTCTTGCTCACTTAAGTCATCTCGCTCTTCTGTGCTGGACGTTTTCGATTGATTCATTAACGATTCTGTTTTTTGGTCTAAGTGCTCATCAATTTCATATAAACCAAAAAAAATAATTTCATCTTGACTTTGTAATAACATATCACTTATTGAGCCTGGCCGCTTTAAAGCATCGCCCAAACTAAATGCTAGCACTTCTAGTTTTTGGGACGGTACTCGATAGCGTTTGATCAGGCCATATTTTAAATCAGGGTTAGATTTCAATCGCTTTATTTCAGGCAGTACATCAGTCAAACGTAAGCCCTGACGCCAACTAAACGACTGGTTACGGTGGATATGACCTGACACCTTAACGATGTTCTCTATTTTCCCCAATACTTTAGGGATAAAAACCATATCACCATTTTGCATATTCGTTTGTAAAGCATCCGATTCTTTTAAGTTCAAACTTAATAAGGTACGTTCGTTATTTGTATTAATTCGTTCAAGCGTTGCTGCTTGTGGGTAGGCATCCGATAATAAACCACCTGCATATTGAATCAGCGTATTGGTTGTTTCACCTCCTTCTAACTCATATCTCGCAGCTCGCCTTACTTGACCTTGAATATCCACCGTAACACCCACTGGCGGTATAAAAACAACATCACCTGACTTCAGTTGCGCATCATTACTTGTGTCGCCATTTAACAATAAGTCATAAACATCTAAGATTTGTATCAATACACCTTTTCGTTTTAGCTGAATATTCCGTAGCGAACCACTCTCCGATATTCCACCACTTAGCACCAATGCATTAGTAATGGTTGAAAGCGAACTAACCACATACGAGCCTGGTAAATACGCTTCGCCTAATACAAATACCCGAATTGAGCGTAGTTGGCCCATTGAAACACTGGCTTTGACACCGATCATTCTTTGGTTAATCGTATTCGTGATATGTTGCTTAGCTTCTGAGAAGGTTTGTCCGGCTAAAGAAACTGGACCTAAGTCTGGTAGATAGGCTGCGCCTTCTTGATCAATGACTAGCTCATAAGACTGGCTCTCTTTACCATAAAGATTGACCTTTAAAGAATCGCCTGGGCCAAGCACATAGTCAGATGAGACAGGAATATCATTAATCGGCGTGAATGAAGCTGGATTGCCAGCGAATAGATCATAACCGAAAGGGGTTAATTCTTTTTCTGCTTCACTTGTCTCTGTTATTGCTTTATTTGTTGTTTCAGGGCTTGATAACAATCTGGGTTGTACCGTAGTTTCTTGTATTACTGTTGGCGCTTGACTAGTGGCGCCTTGCGGTATCGTTATACCCAGCTGTTTAGCTAAACGAGATTGTTCTGCGGGTGACATGTTTTTGAATTGTTGCAACTGCTCGGGAGTGGGCTGTAATGCAAGCGCAGAGAAACTATAAATGGCGAAAAATAGTGTAACTAAATGACGGACTATTTTATGTTTTGATAATTGCTTAGTACTTACTAATGCCATGGTGCCTATTCTTTAATCTGATCGTGTGATTTTAGGGTGCGTAACTTAACATTTATAGCTTTTGGTGGCTAGGTTTTTTAGACTGGAATTGTTGCATTTTACCGCAGAGAGGCCTTTCTTTAAAGACCAGACCTTTAAGATAAAGGCACTCTACCACCGAGAAAAGATGAGGCGCTGTGCGCTTACACCGAGGAGTGATAAAAAACTTAAAGCGAACTATTATGAAGAAAACAATATTAGTAAGACCCTAATAAAATAAAACTATAAATCTTACTTAATTCAGCTTGTATTTTAGCCTTCTATTTCCGCTAATCGGACCACAAAACCCTAAAGATAAGAGCACTCTGTCTCAGAACTACAATAAGGACGATTTGCAGTATGCATTAGAGCACCCTCGACTCAGCTACCAGAGACTTGTACGAATATATAAGGTGTTCCGCCCAGATTAATAATAGTATTCAGGCTGTAAAGCCGGCTATTGTACAGTCCTTGATTTAAATGAGACAGACGGCCCCAGGTGTTCTTAAAAACTACCTGGTCGGCTGGTTAGAGTCATCATACAGCTGGAACGAGAAGGCCGAAGCATGTCAAAGTTATCAAGCTTTGGGCAGCGGTCACGCGAAAGAAGGTCCAAAAGCTCCCTATTGTTTGCCGCTATACTCCTGGGCAAATGTGCTAGGGGCGGGTTAGTCACTTAATATTCATTCTTTTTTTAATAGTATTAATTGATGATTCAAAATCTTCTTCATAGAAGTACGCATTTTTCTTTTTGTGATTATCTTTCCACGTGTCAAATTCTGACTTCTCCGCAGGGAAACCAAAGTAAGCAAGCCACACTTTACTTTCACCAAGCACCTTCCATATGTGCTTATCAACTTCATGAACTTTAACACCAATAATAAATATTTTACTTGCCTTCGGAACAAAGTCCTTCCACATTTCATATTGTTTACTTACGTATTCGGGCGCTACCATAACGCCCTTACCTACAGCGAACATAGCCATAGCGGGAGCGAATGAGCGCATTTGGCTAGTGTAATATCTTGCGAAACAGGTTGAATGGGGCCTTTATACGCAGTTTTAGTTTCAGTAAACGTACAATTGGTCCATGTGCCAATTATGATGCGGCCAAAAATTACTGGAGCCATGAATTTTTAGCGTCCGTATTGTATCTTTAGCGAGCGTTGAGCTGCACTTGGGAACATATCCCAATGAAATAGCGGACAACTCAAAAAGAAGATCATAATTTAGACTGCTATATATAGCCTTTTGGTTTCCTATAGCACTAATTAGTTCTTGGTAGATATTACCTTCTGTCGGTGTAAACTCGCTAAATATTCAGCCATTTCTCTTTGGAAGGTCATGATATTCCCATTGGAGTGCTCATAATACTTTGCCATGCCTACTTCGAAGTTCTCAACAAACTCATTTTTAATACCGTCTGGCAACGAGCTAGCGATTCCTTCACGAAGTGCCAGCTCTCGAAATAGATCAATTCCTAATGGTGGTGCCTTATCACCTTCTACGTGTTTGCTTCCATAACTAGCTCCAGCACCAAACAGTATGAGTGCTGCCATAATTGTCTCCCTGATTTATTGTTTTCGATTCACCCATCCTATCACTATGAGTGAGGAAACCAACCTGGCAGATATCATACAATCCCCTAAACCAAACAGGAAGTAAGGGGTGTTTGTGGAACTCTCAAATAGTCAAAGAAGCTGCCTCATGGCTCCAGCAACAGCCCGCCCATTCTAACATAGCTTGGGGTCTGACCTCAGAAGCTCTTTCCGGTTGCAGAACCTATAAGGGAACCGAACTTGAACCAATAGGGGAGCCGGAAGAACCTAGTAACTATGCGGATTTCAGCGAATTTGGCATTTTTAGGTTGTAGAACCTGCAGGGGAAACCTATAGGTTCTAGGGAACTGAATCCATAAACGCTGTAATCTAATTCCTAAAGATTAGATTACATATCAAAATTGGCGTCATACATTTGAACCGTATCCAACATCTCAAGCTCCCCAAAACCGCCAAACACATAAACTTTCCCGTTATACTCTACGGATGGAAAGCTTGACCTATTTTCGGTCATAGATTGACGCCAAGACCAGTTACTCGTCAATGGGTCGTATGATTCTACGTAGTCGATTCTGCCAAGAATTTGACGAGAACCACCGAAAACATACAGTTCGTTATCAATCACTGCGCAATCGGCTGGGACTCTAGCCCCTTGCATACTCTGCCCTGATGACCACGAATTTAAATTTGTATCATATACGTAGACTTTAGGAGACTCGGTTGTTGGGTAGATGCCAAAATAATCAGAGCCTTTAAAGGAGTATATATTTTCATTTAACGCGCAGCTCGGTCCTCCGAGTATTTCGGGAGTAGGTTGTCCGTTAGACCAGCTATCAGTCTGTGGATTATATATCTCTACATAATCCTTTCTTTCCCAGCTCCACCCACCGTTCAGTAAGTCGTAATTCTTGCCAACTCCACCAATAACATATATCAAACCATTTACTTCTGCACTACTAAAACCATATCTTAAAGTAGGTCTAGGAGCTTTGAACTTCCACTTGTCATTCACTGGATCATATTCCAAGGTATAAATTTCATACCGACTAGAGCTATTGCTGATTTCTGACATTATATAAATTCTATCGCCAACCGTGTGAGCCTTTAGATTATATAACCCGAGCGGCATAGACGCTTTTTTTGCCCAGCTATTGGTTAAAGGGTTATAAGCATAAGTAGATTTAGGTTCTTCAAAGTCAACAACAGAGTCATTTCCACCAAAATAATATATAATTCCATCGTATTCTGCGGCCGCTCCACCCGATTTAACTAAAGGCATATTTGTCCGTGGAATCCAGGGATTCATCTCAACAGTAAGGCTGAAGGGTTCAAAGTCCACGTAATAAACGCCATCATTTACGCTAAGCCTAATATCCAGATAACTTCCAGCTTGGGAGTTATCTGGTATTCCTGACAGCAACCCACTGTGACTAATTGTCATCCAGTCCGGTAAATTTACTCCTTCGTAAGACAAGTTATTATCATCAACATCCGAGACAACAAGTTGATATGAATATTCTTCATTCGCTTTAATTAGTTCTAATGGTTCACCTGATATTGTTGGCGCATCATTTATAGGGTTGACTTCAATATTGATCGTTTCAGTATCACTTTCAAGCCCTTGCCCTACAGCTTTTAATTGAATATTGTCGAAGCCAAAGAAATCTTCATTCGGCCTATAGGTTATTGAAGGAAAAGTGCCAGCGATCACTCCATGCTTTGGCTGAGAGATTATCACATAGCTTACGTTTTCATCTGTATTGACAGCTATTTCAATCCCAATATCCACATCTTCGTCCGTGTTAATGCTCTGACTGGTGATACTCAAGGGTACTGTAAACACCCCTAGATTCTGCGACCAATCACCAATAATTCCACTATTATTGATTGATTGCACTCTCCAGTAGTAATTTCCTGCATCTAAAGAACTTGTCATAAAGTTAGTAGAAGGTACGATCTGCTCTTCTAACAACACACTGAAATCGCCTTGATTCGAAAGTTGAATACGATAATTTTCAGCATACTGTACAGCTCCCCATATAAGATTTGGTGTAATCGTATCGCTTATTATGCTTCCTTCAGCCGGAAGAAGAAGGTGTGCGGATTCAGGTCCTGTGACCTCAAATAGATAAACACTACTAAAGCCCCCTTCATATCCAATTTCGTTAATGCCCTTTACCCTCCAGTAATAAGTCCCTGCACTTAAGGATGTTGTCGTGTAATTAGTTGTTGACATCACTTGTTGTTGGGCGAAGATTGAAAAGTCGCTGTGCTCAGCAATCTGAACGTGGTAATTCTCAGCGCTTTCAACAGTACTCCAGCTAAGCGTGGGTGTATCGGTATTTCTAATAGCCGAACCATTACCGGGCAATGAAAGCGTGGGAACTTGCGGCGCCGCAATGATAAAACTCTTTTCGGTACTCCATACTCCCGCATTTCCGCCAGTCTCTTGTGCAAGAATTCTCCAATAGTAAGTACCGACACCAAGACCTGTTGCCAAGTATTGATTTTCGCTAATGACTGCATCATCGATTACTGTCGCAAACACGCTATCAGATGCCACTTGAACTCGATATTCAGCAGCACCACTAAGCGCAGTCCACTGCAACAAAGCCTCGCTTGTATTAGTCAGGGATTGACCATTAGTTGGATGAATCAAATTCAGCTGGTCTCGACTCTCCGACAAGACAGAAACCGCTACTAAATTACTGACTATTTCAGCACCAAAACTGTTCCTTGCCTTTACTAATATGGTATGGCGACTAGTACTTTCTGACGACCAATAATAGGGGGCCCATGAAAATTCATAGGGAGCCTCGGTGATCGAATCAACGACAAGACCATCTACCATTAGCTCCAAGATGACATTTTTAAGGCCTGTGGGAACTTCCAAACGAACAGGTGTTATTTCACTTAATGTGGCATCTTCAGCAGGAAAGGTAATTAGGAACTGTCCGATAAAACCTGAGAAATCAGGTACTTCTAGGGTCTCACCCAATACATCATTACTTCGACCTTCAAGATTAGACACGATCTCAGCAGAATCCAATTGCTGAATAGCTAAAGCCAAACCATCTATAAGCTGGCTAGAAGCATCTAATTTCCCATCTTCAAAATCATCAGTCAATACATTCAAAATACTCGTTAATTGCCCACTTAAAGAACTCTCCTGAGGGGTGTAATTTATTGCGTGCTGATACAGTGCTGCAGAAAATAACAATAAATAAGCGTTACCGATTTCATTGGTGCTTTCTCGGTTATAAACACTTAGCTGACTAAAATCATTAATCCCAACTTTCGGGATAATAGACTCAAGTTCACCCAATAATTCTTGCTCAGCTTGCGTGACCGCAAAGCCCGCAGATAAGTTTTCATCTGCCATCAACATGAGCACCCGATCATGAATAATATGTGTCAGCAAATTAACCCTAGCGGCTTGGCCCTCTTCATCACCTGCAATATAAAGCCCGTTGAGTGTCAGCAAACCATCTGAAATCTGATTATTAATTTCATCATAGTGATAGCCGCTGACACGGATTTTAATCAACCCCGGGTCATTAAGTCCCAAGGAAAAACTGCCCATATCATCCGTCGTTACCGTGCTAAAATTTTCTGATAAGGTTTCACCTTCTTCATTGATGTAGTGGTACGTAACTTCAGAACGTTTCAAAAAAGGTCCCTTCTCAGCCTGACCATTCACAATAATCTTTGGTGGCCCACCCGTACCCGATATACCACCTTCGCTAGACCCGCTACTACAGCCATATAAAGCACTGAGTACAATCAGACATAAAATACGTAACAAGTAACTACTCATTTTTTTTCCTTGTTTATAGATTCTTCAAAATAGTACATACCCAGACCTGCACGATAACGCCCATGGCCTGACACTGAAGGGTTCACGCTACGATCTTGCTTAGATAACCAGTCGTTTAACAACAACAGGGTCTTTTGTGCGTGTTCTTCACTCATTTTCTTAAATTCTTTCAAAGCCTCTTCTGGCAAATTGTCGTAGGCCAAAGTCAACTGAAGCCGTGAATCTTCAAGTGTTCTGGGAATATTGTGATCAAGTGTATTCAGGAGGTCAGTGACGCTTACGCCTAACATGCGCAGTTTCTCTGAATCGCTTTTTTGCGGAATGTAGGCTCTACTGCATAGGCTTAGCATGCCACTATTCAGCTTCTTAACGACTCCCACCCTTATTAGCTCATCGAGCACCGCTCGAACCGGCATATCTCCACTATAGGTTTTTACCAAGGTTGAAAAACTAATTGGATCATCACCTAGCGGAAGATCAATTGGGTCGCCGTTACTATTCTGATAGCCGCGACCCCGTAACCAGCCATTTACAACTTGGCCTGCTCGGTTATGTGTGGTTACTTCAAATTCATCATCAGAGGGTAACGCTTGAATTCTGGAGACTTCTTTACGGTTTAAACCCGTTAGCACCGATATCCGAGACACGCTTTGTTTGCGATCCTCAACCCTAAACTCCTGCTCTGACTCAGCCACACTCACATAGAGACACTTTAAAACTTCTACAAACTCACTATGAGAAACACCGTAACGCAGCAGCAATTTCACCAAAGGGCGCATGAGCTTGAATAATGCGTTAAACAGAGTTTTCTTACTTTTGTCCATTTTTGGGATATTATTCCCAAACCAAACAAACTTCAAACATTTTTAGTTTGATCAAATGAAAACTTGATCCTCTTCTCATTTCTTAGTTTAGGTTTTTATTGTTGGAAGAAAGCAGTAAGCCCTCTTTTTTTCTGAGATAACTAACCTAGCACCTGACTTTGCAATTTACGGACAACCGCATTCGCAATTTCATCTGCATTTTGGTTAGTTTTTTCACGCGGTCGTTTCAATTTATGAAAAATCTCAGACTACCTACTCTCTTGAACTTCTCCATAGCTTGTAAATGTGGTCATAACATTGCTATGTCCTAAATTCTGACTCCATGCTTCTTAGAGCAAGAGGAATGCTTACAAAAGAAAGGGCTAGGATAAGGCAATCTTTATCAAGTATTAAAGAGTTGGAAGATCAACTAAACTTAGTGATATCGAGTATTGATAGAAGCATACTAGACATAGATAAGCAGCTAAAAGAGCGCATTTAAAAGTCGAATTACTCAGAAGATTATAAAAAATGTATATCTATTCCTGGAGTAGGCCCAGTCATTTATGCAGCTTTGGTTGCAATGTACCATCGGTGCCAATTTAGGAAAGCAGATTCGTTTATAGCATTCATGGGAATGAATGTTCGAGTAAAAGAGTCAGGCTTATTTAAAGGGAAAAGGAAGTTGACCAAGGGAGGTAATCCTGAAATTAGGAGACTCTTATTCAACGGCGCTAGAACTGCAAAATGGAATGACCTATACAACTCATTAAGGGCAAGAGGTTTATCAACAACTGCAGCTTTTGTGGCAATAGGAAGAAAAATAGCTAGACTGGTGTATGCATTAATGTGAGACAAAAGTGAGCTTATTCTTATAAAATGATTTGCTTTTAAACATAGAATCTCACCCGCAACCTACAGACAAACACTGTCGTTTTATTTCAAGGTGGTTAATGTCTTCTCGGTGTAGCGCGCAGCGCCTCGGCTTTCTCGGTGGTGAATTTCTTTTAACCTAGATACTTATTCGCTTTAGCCCATTCATTAGCTTTACTACATTAAAATTAATTAGTAAGCCGGTGTTGATTTTACTTAGCTTTAGGTAGGTTATTAGCTGTGCGGTATGAATAGGTGCTAGCCTGTCTACCGATTTTAACTCTATAATTAATTGATCTGATAGTAATATATCAAGCCTGTATCCGGCATCAATTTGCATACCTTTATAGTTGATTGCTTGTATCACTTGCCTCTTTGCAATAAGCCCTGCCTTATTCATTTCATACATTAAACAGCTTTCGTAGCTAGATTCCAGCAGGCCAGGCCCTAGATATTTATGTACTTCTATTGCACAGCCAATCACTTTTTGCGTCAGGAAGTCCGTTTCCATCGCTTTTCCCTTTAAATTAGTCCTTTAAAAATTTTTCTGCATACTCTGTAAAGTTTTTTGATGTTTCGACCAATAACGGCACTAATGCGATTGCTCGGTTTATTGCATTCGCGAACTCTTCAGAGTCTTCAACATATTCATGTACCAGCCTATTACGTAAATT
>Ga0209184_1000356_pt1 | contig 53261 bp, 53 predicted proteins | sample EN8Hudsemesocosm_2_FD_184627 | JGI IMG/M metagenome (GOLD analysis project Ga0209184, IMG submission 184627) | Methane-oxidizing microbial communities from mesocosms in the Hudson Canyon - EN8C Hudson Canyon (SPAdes) (version 2) | ecosystem: Environmental > Aquatic > Marine > Cold seeps | place... | reverse complement strand
GCATCACACTGACTGGAGTTGCTTTAGGAAGGTTAATACCCGCTCTCTTGATGGCAATAACTCAAACAGAGATTGGTCAACGAAAAAGGCCAAATCAACCCAGAGTTATCAAGCGAAGACCGAAGAGTTATTCTCTAATGACGAAGCCAAGAAATGAATATGCAACCAGTTGATATAAAAGGAATTAATGTGACTGGTAGCGGCATTAGATCCAGACTCTTTATTTGCTTTGTTCACGCAACCCCAAGTCGATAGCGATAATCTGACTACGTTTGAACACATGAAGCAATTAGGCAGTGATGTCGGTGTCTTTGCTAAATTCATGAAGGGCGCAACCTTTATGATCCCTACGCCTAAACTGCTGGATCAAGTGGTGCAGATGATCGATAAAATCCAAATGGATGATCGGGATACCAAGGGCGACTTGTACGAATACTTACTGTCTAAAATAGCCACTGCAGGCACTAACGGACAATTTAGAACACCACGCCACATTATTAAAATGATGGTGGAGATCATGCAACCGACTCAGGATGATACCTTATGTGATCCTGCTTGCGGCAGTGCGGGCTTTTTGGTGGCGACAGGTGAATATATGCACGAAAAGCATGCGGATTGGTTTCACGATCAAAGCTTTAGAGAGCATTACAATAACACCATGTTTACCGGCATAGAGTTCGATAGCACTATGTTGCGTATTGGCGCAATGAACTTGCAATTACACGGCATTGACAATCCGCAACTGATTGGACGTGATGCCTTAAGTGAAGCGAATGCAGAGATTCGTGACCAATACAGCTTAATCCTCGCTAACCCCCCGTTTAAAGGTTCATTGGATTATGACAGTGTAGAAAGTTCCTTACTGAAAACGGTTAAAACCAAAAAGACTGAATTGCTGTTTCTCGGCTTAATGTTACGCATGTTAAAAATCGGTGGACGCTGTGCCGTGATTATTCCTGATGGCGTATTGTTTGGTTCGTCTAATGCCCATAAACAACTGCGGGAAACCTTGCTCAGCAAACATAAGCTTGATGCGGTTATTTCCATGCCCAGCGGTGTATTTAAACCGTATGCGGGAGTGAGTACCGCTATTCTTATTTTCACCAAAACTAATAACGGCGGCACGGATAATGTCTGGTTTTATGATATGCAGGCGGACGGTTATAGTTTGGATGACAAACGCAGTCCTATTAGCACTAACGATATCCCCGACATTATTAGTCGATTCGCTCAACGCAACCAAGAGCAAGATCGTAGCCGCACGGATAAAAGCTTTTTAGTGCCATTGGCAGAAATTAAAGCTAACGATTGGGATTTAAGCATTAATCGTTATAAAGAGATTGTTTACGAAGAAGTGGAGTATGCTGCGCCGGCTGAGATTATTGCGGATATTGAGCTGTTAGATGTTGAACGTAAGGATGCGTTGGGGTTGCTGAAGGAGTTATTAGGGTGAGCTGGTCTTTGATAAAACTCAGCGAAATTTGTGATCTATTTAATGGTTATGCCTTCAAATCTGCTGATTACGTTGATGAATCAAATACACTGAGTTGCCGAATGAGTAATATTCGCCCTGGTGGTAAATTTGATATTCAATACAATGCTAGATATTTGCCTGATGATTTTGCTAAAAAATATGAGCAATTTTTACTGAAAGATGATGATGTAGTTATTGCCATGACTGATCTTGCAGATGCACCCAAGATCTTAGGTGTTCCTACTGTTATTAAAACTAACGGTAATAATATATTGCTTAACCAGCGTGTTGGAAAGCTTGTTATTAAAGAGAAAAATAAAGTTTATTTTCCATATTTGCAACTTGCTCTTAACTCTCCAAATGTGAGGTCTATTTATAAGCGCTTTGCTGGGGGAGGATTACAAATAAATTTAGGAAAAGCAGATTTATTGAGTGTTGAAATCCCCCTCCCACCACTACCAGAACAACAAAAGATTGCCAGCATATTAGATGCAGCGGACAGTCTAAGACAAAAAGACCAACAACTGATTGAAAAATACACTGCTCTTAGTCAGTCTTTGTTTTTGGATATGTTTGGTGATCCTGTTAGTAATCCGATGGGGTGGGAGAGTAAACTACTTAGCAGTATTTGTGGCGTTGGTTCCAGTAAACGAGTATTTAAGAATGAATTAGTAAGCCAGGGTATTCCATTTTTTAGAGGAACTGAAGTAGGAGCCTTAGGGGAAGGGTTGGAAATAAAACCAACTTTATATATAACTGAAGAACATTATCAGCAATTGAAAAATGATGCTGGTATCCCTGAAAAAGGTGATTTATTAATGCCATCAATTTGTCCAGATGGAAGAATTCATCTTGTTTCAGATTTACAACCATTTTATTTCAAAGACGGACGAGTTTTATGGATAAAAGTAAATCAATCTAATGTTGCAAGTAAGTATTTGAAATCTCTTTTAAAACAAGTTTTTTATGCTAATTATGAAAGTATTGCATCAGGTACAACTTTTAAAGAGTTAAAAATTGTGGCGTTAAAAAAAATTAGTATTCTATTGCCACCAATCACCCTACAAAACCAATTCGCAGAACGCATCCAAGCCATAGAAGCCCAAAAACAACAAGCTCAAGCCAGTCTACAAAAATCAGAAGCGCTATTTAACAGCCTGCTACAACGCGCATTTAAAGGTGAATTAACGCAAAACGACTCTCAAGAGGACTTACTATGACTATGAAAACACTCACTTTAGAAGTTGATGAATCCTTGTACCCATCACTATTAGACATTCTGAAAAATTTGTCTCAAAGTAAAATCCATATCATAGAACAAGCAACGGACAAGGAATTGAGTTTCGAACAGGCAATGGATTACACGTTGGATAAAAATAAAGACTTATATAAACGTTTATCTTGATGATATTTTTAACATTAGAACAAGTTAATCTGTACCCCATCGTTCCCACGCTCCGCGTGGTAATGCATCCCTAGACGCTCCAGCGTCCCGACACATAGATAACGCTGGAGCGTCAAAAGCTGAGTTACCACGCAGAGCGTGGGAACTATAAATTAAAAGCAACAAGCTCAAACCAGCCTACAAAAATCAGAAGCGTTATTTAACAGCTTGCTACAGCGCGCTTTTAAAGGCGAGTTAACGTCTTGCCATAAAGATACTATATAAAGTATCATTCAAACATGAGCAAGGCAGATAAAGTAATCCAAAAAATGCGTGATAATCCGAAAGACTGGAAATTAGAGTCTTTAGAGGTGATTGCGAAAAGGCTGAATATTCGGGTTAGGAAGTCGGGAGGTAGTCATGCGGTTTTTATGCATGAAGATTCTCATATTGTCATCACCATTCCTGCAAAAAGACCGGTTAAAGCAGTGTATATTTATCAATTTCTTGCTCATCATTGATGATATTGGAGTGTAACCATGCATAAAATTGAATACCCCTTTGAAATGAGACCTTTATCAATAGATGAGGGCGGTGGTTGGTTAATTGTTTTTCCCGATTTAGCGGGCTGTATGTCAGATGGTGAAACACCTGAAGAAGCGATTGAAAATGGAATTGATGCTGTCCAATGCTGGATTCAAGCCTGTAAAGCAGACGGTAGAGAAATCCCTAAACCAGACGAATCTTCTAGCGGTAAGTTTATGACTCGAATTCCCAAAAGCTTACATACTCGACTTATATCAAGAGCAAAACAAGAAGGTGTCAGCATGAATGCTTTAGTCTCTGCTTTTATTGCCGAGTCTTTAGGACGGAAAGAATCTACGTCGAAACAGCTTTAACCAAAGAATCCTGCTACTTTAAAGAGTATCTGGTTGGCCGTTAATGATACAAAGCGGAGCAAATTATTTCAGATAATCAAGTCATCAGTATCGAACAAGTAACTCAGCTTGATGACTATAAATTGCAGTTAATATTTAATGACCATTCCAGTCAAACTGTCGATTTTCAACCGTTTCTGACGCAATCGCTTAATCGCTTAATCCATTAATTAGAAAATATTTAGTCCCTGAAGAATTTGCTAAGTTTGAAATTGATGGCGGTGATCTGGAATGGAATAACTATGACCTGTGCTTTCCTGTCGCTGATTTGTATGAAAACAGGATATAGCGTTCTATTTATGCATTTAACTTCCACCTAAGATTCTATGCGTCCATCGACAGCTTTAAATACTTACCGCGATCAAATTAGAGAGATTGTTTTAGCGCATCATACCGTTAATGCGCGTGTTTTTGGCTCGGTTATTCGTGGTGAAGATACCGACACCAGTGACCTTGATTTATTGGTAAAACCTACGCCTGCCACTTCATTAATGGGTATTGCTGCTATACGTTTGGAATTGAAAGCTTTGCTAGGTGTTAATGTGGATGTAGTGACATCGAACGCTCTACCAGACTCGTTTCGAGATCAGGTTGTTAGCGAGGCTGTTCCTGTATGAGCAAAGGTTTAAGGATTAAATCATCTGCTATGGAGCGAGATTTCAATAAAACCCAAAACTTTGTGTAGCCCGTATGAAGCTTGCGGAATACGGGAGTTTGAATGCACTGCGCTTCCTGTATTCCGTAAACTACATACAGGCTACATTTGAGCGTAAACTTTCGGATATTATTAAGTCCGCATCCCTATGAAGAAGTGAGATAACGTATCGACCTTTGATGTAACAATGCTTAATAACAAAGTTTGACATCAAGTTCTTTCATGCTTAGTATTGAATTATCTAACTATAAAATTAAGTAAAAAGTGAGGATAAGCACTATGAATCTTAGCTTGACACCCCAATTAGAAGCCTTTGTCCGTGAATGTGCTGAATCAGGTGAGTATAACAATGCTAGTGAAGTGGTACGTGAAGCCATTCGATTATTAAAACGCGCCACAGAGGAGCGTTCTATTAAGTTAAAACATTTACGTGAAGCGATTACCGAAGGCGATGCAGCAATCAGTCGTGGTGAATCACATACCTTTAATTCAGCTGAAGAACTGGACCACTTTTTTGACGCACTTTAAGCCTTTACGTTTATCAAATCCCGCTAAAAAAGATTTACAGCATATTGCTGCTTACACACGGCAAGAGTGGGGCGAAGTGCAAAAAGAGCTGTACCTTAAGTTGATTAAGAAATCATTCAATACCTTGAGTACCGCCGGCAATATTGGTAAAAAAAGGGATGATATAGAAATAGGCTTGTATGTCTATAGTATTAAAAAGCACACTGTTTATTTTCGAGAAACTGATCAAGAATTTATCGTGCTTCGTATTTTACATTCACGCATGGATCCAGATAGACAGCTGTTATGAGTCATTTCACCTTTACTTGACGCTAGCGCGTCGTACCTGCGTTCCCACGCAGCGCGTGGGAACGAGATATTGGTAAAATGCCTGAGGCTGAACAGTTACTCCCTAGTTCCCACGCGCCGCGTGGGAACTGAGTACGGACGCGCTGCGTCCAGCTTCATAACATACAGCATGTCATAACTCTCAAATTTAGTTAAAAAATCAGGAGTACATTATGGGTCGATCTCGCTATACTATTTACGAACAACAAGCGCCTCACTTTCTGACCTGTACGATCAATAACTGGATACCAATTTTTACTCGCCCGGCAACAGTCCAAGTTATTTTAGATGCATTAAGTTATCGTCAAGAGCAACGCGATCTAAAAATTTATGCTTATGTGATTTTAGAAAATCATCTACATTTGGTTGTTCAGTCAACGGCATTACAAGCTGAGATAAGCAGCTTTAAATCATGGACAGCTAAACGGTTGCTTGACGTACTTAAGACTCAAGGGGCTGAGCGCACACTTAAGCAATTAGCTTTTTATAAAAAAGCACATAAAACAGATCGTGAATATCAGGTTTGGGAAGAGGGCTCACATCCTCAGCAAATCCAAAGCGATGAAATGATGAGGCAAAAAATTGAATATATACATAATAACCCAGTAAAGCGAGGTTATATCGATAATCCTGTGCATTGGCGTAACTCCAGTGCGCGTAATTACTCGGGTGAGAATGGGGTTTTAAACGTCGATATAGATTGGTTTTAATTAAACATGACGCTAGCGCGTCGTTACCTGCATTCCCACGCGGCGCGTGGGAACGAGATAGATAAGGATATTTAAGTCATGAGTAACTTCAACTTTATTAAAACGGATTTTCCTGATTTATATGCCGATGCAGTGGAAGCTGAGAAGTTTACTTTTATTTCACCTACTTCTACCGCTGTCTTTTGTCGTAGTACCTTTGAGAATGCGGTTAATTGGTTGTATGACCACGATGCTAATTTAACGCGTCCTTGGCGTTCTGATTTAAGTACTTTGATGCATGAGCATGCATTTAGTTCGCTATTCAATCGTACTTTCTTTGCTGAACTGAATCTTATCCGTAAAACGGGCAATGCCGCTGCGCATGGCAATAAAATCAGTACACAAGATGCTTTAGCTTCATTGAAGTATTTGTTTCGGTTCTTGCGTTTTTTAGTCATTTACTACGGTAAATATACGCCCGAAGTACAGGCATTTGATGAAGCATTAATACCGAGTGCGGTTTCATCTACTGGTGATACTGAGCAGCAGCAGCAAACAAAACAGCAGCTACAGGATTTGATTGCTGATTTAGAGCAAAAGAATCAGGCATTTCGTGAGGCTGAACAAACACAAAACGAATTAGCACAAGAAAATAGCGCATTAAAGGAACAACTTGATCAACAGCGGTCAGAGATTACTCAACGTAAAGCAAAGCGTGAAAAGTCGGTTGATGAAACCACTGCTATTCCGCTCTTAGTTTCTGAAGCTGAAACACGCAAACGTTATATCGATTTATCTTTGAAAGAATGCGGTTGGGATAATTTACGTGAAGGACGTGAATTGGAATATGAAGTTAGAGGTATGCCACTTAGCACGAATCCTAGTGGTATTGGTTATGTTGATTATGTTTTGTGGGGTGATGATGGTTTACCTTTGGCGGTAGTTGAAGCTAAAAAAACTATGGTCAGTCCTAAGAAAGGTAAACATCAGGCGGAATTGTATGCCGATTGCTTGTTTGCCATGCATGGTCAGCGCCCTATTATCTTTTACAGTAATGGCTTTGAAACCTATTTATGGGATGACTTATTTTCACCTGAACGCGAGGTACAAGGTTTTTATACGAAAGATGAACTTGCTTTATTAATTGATCGTCGCTCTAGTCGCACTGATTTACGTAATTTTAAAGTGAATGAGTCCATTGCTGGGCGTGCTTATCAACTGGAAGCAATTGCGCGTGTCGCTGAAAACAGTGTCAGCGTGAATCAACACGGTGAACTGCGTGGACGAGCAAGACAGAGTTTATTGGTGATGGCGACAGGCAGTGGTAAAACGCGCACTGCCTCGGCAATTGTTGATATGTTGACTAAGTGTAATTGGGCAAAACGCGTGTTATTTTTGGCGGATCGTAATGCTTTGGTCAGTCAGGCTAAGAATGCGTTTAATGAACATTTACCCAGTTTATCCGCGATTGATTTAACCAAAGAGCGTGAAGATAACGGCACACGGTTGGTCTTTTCTACTTACCCCACCATTATGAATCGCATTGATGGCATGCTGGCGGCTGATTTGCGCTTTTATGGTATTGGGCATTTTGATCTAATTATTATTGATGAAGCGCATCGTTCGGTGTACCAGAAGTATAAAGCGGTATTTGATTACTTTGATGCCATGCTGGTGGGGTTAACCGCAACCCCTAAAACAGAGGTGGATCACAATACGTATGGTTTGTTTGGTATTGAAGATGATAATCCAACGTTTGCTTATGAATTAGATAAAGCGGTCGCTGAAGGTTTTCTTGTGCCGCCTAAAGCGATGTCTATTCCGCTGAAGTTTTTACGCGAAGGCATTAGGTACAAAGATTTATCGGATGCTGAAAAAGAAGAATATGAACTCAAATTTGGTGACCCTACTTTAAACGAAGCACCTGAAGAAATTTCCAGTGCAGCATTAAATAAGTGGTTATTCAATACTGATACCGTAGACAAAGTGCTCAATCATTTGATGACTTCGGGCATTAAAGTACAAGGCGGTGATAAATTAGGTAAGACCATTATCTTTGCTAAGAACCATGCGCATGCCATTTTTATTGAAGAGCGGTTTAATAATAATTACCCTGAGCATGCAGGTAAGTTTTTACGTGTCATTGATAATTACGAGACCAAAGCGCAAAATTTATTAGAAATATTTGCTGATCCGTATGAAGAGCATGATCCGCAAATAGCGGTCTCTGTGGATATGATGGATACCGGTGTCGATGCGCCTAGAGTAGTGAATCTAGTCTTTTTTAAGCAAGTTAAGTCAGCCACTAAGTTCTGGCAAATGATCGGTCGAGGTACGCGTTTATGCCCTGATTTGTTCGGTCCGGGCTTGGATAAGAAAGAATTCGCTATCTTTGATTATTGCGAAAACTTTGAGTTCTTTGATGTGAATCCCGATGGTATTGAAGGCAGTTTAATAAAAAGTCTAACGCAGCAGGTGTTTGAAGCACAGTTAGAAGTGGCGCTATTAATCCGTGAGAATGCCGATAGTACTGATGATCAACGTGCGCTTGCTGAGTCTTATATTGCTGAATTACACCAGTTAGTCGCAGGATTGAATACGGATCGTTTTGTGGTGAAAGCAGAAATGCGTGCTGTGGTTGAGTACAGTGATAAAGCACGTTGGGCGAACTTATCTAAAAGCGATATTCTGGACGTAAATACCCACTTATCTAAGTTGATATTGCCTAATAAAGACGATGATGAATTGGCTAGACGCTTCGATATTCTGATTCTAAATTACCAGCTAGCGTTATTAACTGGCGCATACAGTACGGATCGCTATATCAATAAAATTAGTGGTACTGCTAAAGCGTTACTGAAAAAACAGAATATTCCTGCGGTGGCTATGCAAGTGCCGTTGTTAAATGAATTACAAACTGAACCCTTTTGGCGGTCTATTAATGTTAATCATTTAGAGAACGTGCGTGTTGCTGTCCGTGATTTGATTAAGTACCTGGATAAAGAAAAGCAAGTCAATGTTATCACTAGCTTTGAAGATGATTTAGATCATGATGGTATTGGTGAGCGTGATTTAATCCCCAGTTATGGCAAGCTGCAAAGCTATAAGGATCGAGTTGAGTCTTATATACGCAAGCATAAAGATCATCTGGTGATACATAAACTGCAAACCAATAAACCGATCACTGAGAGTGAAATTAACACCTTAGAAGACATTCTATTTGATGGTGGAACTGTTGGTACAAAACAAGACTACATCGACAATTATGGCAATAAACCTTTAGGTGAGTTTATTCGAGGTATTGTGGGATTAGATGTCACCGCTGCTCAAGCTGCATTTGCTGAGTTTATCCAGACTGGAAATCTACGCGCGGATCAAATGACCTTTATCAATAGTATCATCAGTTATTTAACCACTAATGGCACGATAGATAAGAAGATGCTATTCGAGTCTCCCTTTACTAATGTCCATGATCAAGGCTTGTTTGGCGTATTTGATGACGCTGAAGTGGTGCAGGTAATTAAGCTGATTGATCAAGTTAATCAGAATGCTTTAGTGGCTTAGAATAAGCAGCTTCTCCAGAGGGAGAAGGTTGGATGAGGGGGAAGTAAGTTCTCATTATTTATGGGCAAAGGTCTATAAGGTCTCGTCATTCCCGAGGTCTTTTTATCGGGAATCTACGCTCAACAATAGATTCCTGCTAACAACATGCAGGAATGACAAACTGAAAAAATTGTTTGTACTCTTTAATAATGAGACGTTACAGGGGGGAATAAGGTAAAGCCTTGATTTTACTATCCCTCTCGAGCAAGAGAGGGCTTGAGTCAACAGCATTGACTGAAGCCACGCGCTACCAGCACTAGCGTAGGTTGAATATAATCAACCCACACCAGTGATTGTTTATAGCAATGGCATTAACTTGGTCAATGCTGATCGTTTAAATCATTTTTTGAATGCCAACTGCTTTGCGTAGTTCTAATAAGAAGGGGGCGCTTATTGCGCGTGCTTTTTCTGCGCCTTCTTGTAGTTGCTGTTCGATATGTGCGGGTTCTTGTATTAAGGCTTCGTAGCGATCTCTAGCGGGCGCTATATGGTCGTTAATCTTTTCAAATAAAACTTTTTTCATTTCTCCCCAAGCAATTCCCTCAGCATAGCGCTGACGAATGTCGGCTACTTCATGTTCACTGGCGAAAGCTTTGTAGGTGCTGAACAAAGTACAATCAGTTGGATCTTTAGGCTCGCCTGGCTCTAGGGAATTGGTCTTGATTTTGTTAATTAGTTTTTTGAGTTTCTTTTCGGGCGCAAATAACGGGATCGTGTTGTCGTAGCTTTTGCTCATTTTACGCCCATCTAGGCCAGCTAAAGTAGAGGCATTTTCATCGACAATGGCTTCAGGAAGAGCGAAGTGTTCGCCGTAAATGTGATTGAAACGCGCGGCTATATCGCGTGCCATTTCGATGTGTTGAATTTGGTCTTTACCCACAGGGACTTTATTGGCATTAAAGATGAGCATATCAGCGGCCATTAGAATTGGGTAGCTAAAGAGCCCCATATTAATTCCTTTATCAGGGTCGGTATTCGCTGTCGCTTCATTTTCAGCAACAACTGCTTTATAAGCATGTGCGCGGTTCATTAGACCTTTAGAGGCAACGCAGGTTAGCATCCAGCTGAGTTCCATGATTTCAGGAACATCTGATTGACGATAGAATGTGGCATTTTTTGTATCTAAGCCTAGAGCAAGCCAAGTGGCTGCAATTTCTAAGCTGGATTGGCGTACCTTCTCAGGTTCTTGGCACTTAATTAATGCGTGATAGTCTGCTAAAAAATAAAAAGGCTTTGCAAGGGGATCTTTACTGGCTTGAATCGCTGGACGAATAGCCCCTACATAATTACCTAAGTGTGGTGTTCCTGTTGTGGTGATACCTGTGAGTATGGTTGATTTCTGCATTGTGAATTAGATCTCGTTTTTTAGTATTTATGTGAAATATACAGTGATTTGTCGTAGTATGAGTGATCTTAAAGTTGCTTGGTTTTTATTTGGCTAAATTTACTTGTTATTTTTAGTTATTCAGCTAAAAATGGAGTGTCCTTTTAGGATATACTTCTTAGCGGTATATTTTACGTTATTCTTGCCTCTAAGAAACTAAGTTAAGAGTAATTGTATTTAATTTTGAGTTATATTTTGGAGTAACTAATGTTGGATCACGCAGAATCTAGAACATTTATCCGTATGGACGTGTCTTGTGAAATGACTTATAAGTTTCCTGATTCAGATCAGTCGTTTGTTGGAACCTGTTTAAATTTGAGTGGCTCAGGTGTTTTATTTACAGCTGATCAAGTGCTTGAGGCTGGTGCTGCTTTGGAGGTGACTATCTCACCAGAGAATTCATTGACGCCACCTATGAAAGCTTATGTGGAAGTTATTCGTTGTAAGGATATAGAGCCGGGGCTATACGAAGTGGCAACGGAAATAAAAGGAATTAAGGCAGTTTAATTGACGCTATGTTTAAAGTTGCCCCACTAAATAAATCATTTTGTTTGCAGACTGTTTGTGAGGCAAATTATAAAAAAATAGTTCGACTGATACCTGACCTTAGGTATCTGTCTGGTTCCTCTCAAGGACTTTCACAGGGAAAGCCAATGTTGCATGTGCAGGTTCTTGAGCAGACCCCGTACACGAAAACGATACAACTTAGCCATTTTTTTACTGAGGATTCCAATTTACTGTTGGAGCCTGCTGTTAAAATTCGCGTGTATTTTGATGTTTGTATTGCTGAAGTATTGCGTGATTATAAGCGCGTAGAAGTGGCTAATGCGATTACTGATATCAGCCGTAGTAAGGATATTATGGATTATAAGTGGCGCTTAAATTATTTTTTGGAAAAATGGTTGGACCATTGCTTGAAAACTGATTATATCTTTGTCAGCGATACGCAGGAATTGGCCGCTGAGGCTTAGAGCTTATATTTCTCATTCCTCCCGCTCATTACGATTTGTCTAATACCAACCCCAATAAATAACCACTGTAATAGCCGTCATTCCCGAAATCTTTAATCGGGAATCCATGCGACGGTTTCTCTTGGTTATATGAGTTTAAGTATAAATTTATTAGGGTTGATACAACTTGAGCATGATCACCACGACTTAACCCAGTCACCTACTTTTATACCTAGCATATGCGGTGGTGCTTCTAGTTCACCTATGGCAAATAAAGGTGTTATTTCTTTAATGGTTAAAACACCTGCAGGCCTTTTATCAAAGCCTAAAACTTCTTGCTCACCACCGAGCTGATTTATTGTTCCTAAACTACTGTAAACAACTAGTTGATCTCCTTCATTTAGGCGTTCTTGCGCGCCCGCATCAATAAAAACTTTGTTCTCTTCTATTTTTAAAATACGGGTATGAAAAGGATAGCAATTTAAGGATTCTTGTATGTCATTAACTGACTGGTTAATGATTTTAGTGATTTTATTACCTGTATCGGTATCGTTGAATGATTGGCTACCTACCATGACATTTTTAGGGATTCTGATATTACCGGATGCTTGGTCTTTGTAACGATGCTGAAAAAGTAATGCGCCACTGTAACCGTCGTGCATATAGACATCAATGGTAATGCTGCGTGTTGTAAAAAAATAACTATTAAGAGACTTTATCCAAGATATGAAACCTGAGCCACGATAATATTCCCTCGAAGAAGATTCTAAGTCTCTGATGACGCCTGATAACACAAATTGAACTCGGCTTCTTTGCGCTAAGGTCATATCATCAGATATATCGTAGGGGTGAGGCCCTGTAATTTCTGGAGCTAGGTCGGGCTGAGCGTATAAAGAAGTATGGGTTTTATTGCGCCCTAGATAAGCGCCTGATTGAGTTAGAATATTACTGATTTCTCTTGGGATTCCATTACTTAAATCATTGCTTTCGGACATGCTAATATGACTGAGCTGCACCATCGGAAATGCCGTTGCTGCTAGGCGCTTACGGTATTGAGGGGCGCACATACGGCCTGTTGTTAAGCGAACAATAGCGCGCACATGGTAAATGTCATTTTCTATCCACTCATCTATTACTTTTGTATTATTGATTAATGCAGTGGTTCTTAGTGTGAAGGTGTCGAGCGCAATGCTATTTTGATTGATTAATGTACGGCTGTTGATTTGGCTGTTATTTTGCAAAGAGGCTTGACGAATAGCGTCTCGGATAGCCATTTTTCGGGCAAGTAATCGAGCACCGTCTTTTATTATTGCCTGACCCTCAACAGTGGCTATTTGCTCAACAGGGCGGCTTATTGGTGGTTTATAGGTACTGCAAGCCTGCAATAGTAAGAGAAAAATGAGTAGTAGGTATTTAAAGCTTTGCATAGTGTAATTGATTAAGGTGCAACAGCGCCTTCTCCTTCGCGTACAACATATTGTCCATAAGGGGCGTTAGAAGGGTAAAAATTGCCGGAATAACCAGCGTCTAATACGGGGTCGCCAACAGTATAACCCCAACTGATAGGCTGGTTATAGTGAGCATCATCATTGTAATGATGCGAGTGACTGCCGCGTATAAACATGCCCGTTTCACAGGCGCTAAGCGAGGTGAACAGAAGGGTAATGAGGGCGGCTTTGAGTATATGTTTCATAGTATCCGTTCCTTTCTAATCTTCTTTATTGTAAAACCCAGAGACATCAGGGTATTTATAGCAGTCGATGGAGTTGCAGGCGTAGCTAGTTGCGCTGGCAACATTCAACTCTGGCGTGATATTTTCACTGTAATGTCTATGGCCTGAATTAACTCCATTTAGGCATTGACTATGAATGGCTGCTGTACCGTTTAAGCAGGTAAAGAATTTGGGTGTTAGCGTGATTTCAAGGACAGTTTCATAAGTGTCTGCATCAACTGCTGTAATGCTGGTAACTCGTGCACCTTTTAAAAATGCATCAATATAAGTTCTGTAGTTGTCATTTTGAACTGCCATTGCTGATACGGTGGTATGTCCATGAACTCTTACGCCGTAAATTTGTTCGGCAAGGTTGCGGTAAGCATCCATTTTTGATGCGCGCATACCCATTAGGCGGCGTTGTGCTGGAGAGTAATTACTGAACATATCAGTTGTACCATAACCCATTGCCGTTAATATTTTAATGGGAGGGACTTGAATTTTTGCTACTCTTTGAGGCGCGCAAGCAAAAATACTGATACTGAGTAGGGTCAGTACAAAAAGCCGTCTGATAAATGTTATGTTCATTGCCGTTTACTCCATTATTCTTTATGTGTATGTAGTCGGCATGCACTGGGTTTTCTTGAGTACTATTGATTGCTATTGGTCAATAATTCTAAAATCAGTGAATAATATTACTGGGCTGGGCAATTCTATCGTGTTTAGTTCAGTTACTTTGGCGAATAACGGTCCTTTGCGGCAGTCATGGCTGAAATTTTCCATCGCTTGCATCGTACCAGAGGCAATGATTTCTACATCACCATCGGCACGGTTTTTTACCGTGCCATAAATGCCATGTTTTTTTGCTGATTTTAGGGTGAAAGCTCTAAAGCTAACACCCTGTACTCTGCCTTTTACTATGATTTTAACGTGCTGCATAGGTTTAACGGGTGATTTCCCAGCAATAATGAATTTTAGGTGTTCTGGAAAAGTCTTCCGGAATGGTGTCTGCACTAATATCTTCTATAGTGAAGTTTGCTAGCGCTTCGGTATCCAATTTAAAGCGGCGGAAATTGGTCGAGAAATAAAGCACGCCGCCGTCATTTAATAACTGCACCGCCTGTTTAATCAATGCCACATGATCTTCTTGTATGGAAAGGGTGGTTTCCATTCGTTTGGAATTAGAAAAGGTGGGTGGGTCAAGAAAAATCAAGTCGTAGGCCTGATCGCGTTTAGGCTTTGTTGTTTGCTCTTCTAGCCATTCTTTGCAATCGGCACGAATAAAATAATTGTCATTTTTAACTTGATTGAGCTCCATATTGCGCTGTGCCCAGTCTAAATAGGTTTTAGACATGTCGACGCTCGTAGTTGAGCTTGCCCCGCCAATGGCTGCATGTACTGAAGCAGTACCGGTGTAGGCAAATAAGTTTAAAATATCTTTGTCTTTGGCTTGCTGCTGGATATGTAGACGAATAGGTCGATGATCTAAAAAGATTCCGGTGTCTAAATAATCTTCAAAATTCACATAAAAACGTGCGCCGTGTTCTTCAACAATTTCAAATTTTTCTGAATGCGCTTGTTTTTCGTACTGTTCCATGCCTTTTTGTTTGCTGCGTATTTTTAAATACACCTGTTCCTTAGGAATATTAAAGACCTTAGGAATTTCATTCATTGCAGCGGCTAGGCGTGAATTTGCTTTTTCTTCTGAGATGGTTTTAGGGGCTTGATATTCTTGGACATTGATCCACGTTTTTTCACCTTGATACACATCAATCGCAATGGCATATTCAGGTAAGTCAGCATCGTAAATACGGTAGCAGTGCATGTCTTCACGCTTTACCCATTTAGCCGTTTTTTTGATGTTTTTCTTTAGGCGATTGGCAAACATTTGCGCGTTCTCTGTTGCTTCGCTGTCTATTTCTGGTGGATGTTCAATAACTTGTTCGATGCGTTCTTGCTGAGTTTTTGCTTTAGGCGTGAAAAAGTTTTCCTCTTCTATAGCAAAGCGCAAGAGTTTACATTCTAAGGCACCATTGAAAAACGTAATCGGTTTTTGCGAGCGTATACCCAAACGAAAACCAAGTTCAGGATCACTAATAATCATGGCAGCTTGCCAGTGCTTAAACTGTGCTTTGAGCACGTCACCAAAGCTGCGATATAAGAGTGCGGTTTCTTCAGTAGTGCCCAAGCGCTCGCCGTAAGGAGGGTTACACATCACTATACCTGGCTGCCAACTTTCTGCCGCGGTTGCATCGTTTATATCTCGACGTTCAACGTGTATGTAATTTTGTAAGCCAGCATTTTCTATATGTAATAAAGCGGCATTAATTGCTTGCCTACTTTGGTCAAAACCGACAATAGAGGGTAAGTTTTGTAAGCCAGTTGTTTTGCGTTGTTCAGCTTCTGTTAGTAATGATTGCCACAGCGTGGCGTCGTGTTTTTTCCAGCTGGTAAAGCCAAAGTGTTTGTGTTGTAAGCCTGGAGCATAGTCGGCTGCCATCATGGCGGCTTCTAATAATAAGGTGCCAGAACCACACATGGGGTCGATTAAACTACCGCCTTGGCGGGCTATTTCAGGCCATTTGCTACGATAAAGTATGGCAGCAGCAAGGTTTTCTTTGATCGGTGCGGCAATGCTAATATCACGATAGCCACGTCGATGTAAACTCTCACCAGATAAATCCAAGCTCAGTGTTGCCTGCTCTTGTTGTAAGTAGACGTTAATTCGGATGTTCGGTTGCGTGAGATTAATTTCAGGGCGTTTATTGAATTTCTTACGCATCTGATCAACAACGGCATCTTTTACTTTGAGGGCACCAAAGTGCGTGTTGTTGATTACTTTAGATGCTTTGGCATTAAATGAAACGGCAAAGCTATCATCTGGTTTCATATGGTCAAACCAGTTTACTTTATAGATACCATCGTATAAATCTTCTTGGCTAGTAACTGTGAAAGTACTTAAAACCAGTAATACGCGATTGGCAATACGTGACCAAAGGCAAACGCGGTAGGCATTTTCTAGGGAGCCTTCAAAATACACACCGGCCATAGCGGTTTTTACCTGTTGTACGCCCAATTGTTTTAGTTCAGTCGCAAGGATATCTTCCATTGCTTTGGGGCAGGTCGCAAAAAAACGAGAGTCGGTCATGTGATATTTATAAAGGTTGAGAAAAAGGGGGAATTAAAGCAATGGCGTTGACTTAAACCTTCTCTTATTGGGGAAGGCGTTTATTTTTAAGTCAACAGCATTGGGAATTAAAAGCTAGAACGGAAAAGTGTAGTGATTAAAAATACTACACTTTAAGGAATGCGGTCTTAATAATATCCGAAAGTTTACGCTCTAATGTAGCCTGTATGGAGTTTACGGAATACAGGGAACGCAGCGTATTCCACAAGCTTCATACGGGCTACACAAAGTTTCGGGTTTTATTGCAATCTTGTTCCTAAGCTAGGCTTTTATTAGAAGCTGAGTAATTCAACATCAAAAATAAGTGTTGCATTAGGGCCGATTGCACCGCCAGCACCTTGTGCGCCATAAGCAAGTTCAGAAGGAATGAAGAAGCGGTAAGTAGCCCCTACTGACATTAACTGTACACCTTCAGTCCAACCGCCAATCACGCGATTCAAAGGAAAAGTAGCCGGTGCGTTACGGCTATATGAGCTATCAAACTCAGTACCATCCAAAGTGGTGCCTTTATAATGCACAGTTACATTGGATGTAGCGCTTGGCTTGTCGCCTTCAGCATCAGTGAGAATAGTGTATTGTAAACCACTTGCAGTAGTGGTAACGCCTTCTTTAGTGGCATTTTCAGCAAGAAATTCTGCACCTTCTGTGATATTGGTTTGAGCAAGTTCTGAGTTATTTTTTGAAAACATGAAAAGTCCTATAAGTACGAGAATGGAAACTGCGATAATAATGAGTTGAATTTTACTCACTTCTACTCCTTAAATTGTTTAAGCTGGCTATTTTACCAAAAAAACCAACCAGTACTTTCTAATTCTGCTTTACAGCCATTTAATTGGCGCTTAAAGGCCTGAGCTTGTCGATTTACTTTTTTAGCGGTTTTTAATAGCCATGGCTTTTTAAGGTAAGTTTTTCTTTTAAAGCCGCCATGTCCTTCATGATAGGCTAAGTATTGGTTTGCTGTATCCCATTTAGATATGCCGAGTTTTTTATAGCTGACGGTACAATACCAGCCAATAAAATCACTGGCATCTTCAAAGTCGTCTCGATCTGCGCTCCAACTGCCAGCTTCCTTTAGGTACCAATCCCAAGTGCCGTCTTGTGCTTGCGGGTAGCCATAGGCAGAGCTATTGCGGAACCAAGGGATAATACCAAATAGCCAAGGTCTAGGTGGTTTTGCATCCGCAACAAAGCGTGACTCTTGGTGCATAATGGCCATTTGTATAGATATAGGAACGCCCCACTTCAGGTAGGAGTCCTTGCTGTAGTCGTACCAGTCATCTTTTTCTTTGAAAATTGCACAGATATTGTTGGTATTTTTTGGTTGTGAGGCAGTGCAAGCAGTTAATGACAAGGCAAATAAGACTAGGAGAAAATGGCTAATAGTTTGTTTAAGCATGGTTTTTTATTAATGCTGCTGACATAGTGCATCTTAAATGTGAAAGTTTTATTATAAAGTATTGTTTTTCTTTAAATATAAGCTAACCTATGGCTAGTAAGGTATATAATATTAAGGACAAAGCAATTATACTGCTCTGCTGATAAGAAATGATATTAATATGACAAATTCAAGGCAAAATTACCGCAAAAATTTAGCACTTATGGGGTTTATGTTTATTGGTGGAGCAGAGCATGAAATGCAAGTGCAGAATCTCTCAATCACGGGCATGCTAGTCTCTATAGATACTTCCCTTAGTGTCCATGATGAGCAGGATGTATTTTTGTTGGTAAAGCAGTCTAGTTTAGTTGATATTTTTATAGAAAAATTAAATTTAGCCGGCGAAGCTGAAATTGTAAGAGTTGAAATGGATGGGCAACATATTTTAATTGGTTTAGAGTTTAAACAAATTTCTTATGATGCAGATAATTTATTATATAAACGCAAAGCTTACCGGAAAAGTATGACGGCGCCCGGCCAAGCTCTGATCGATAAAAGTGTATACGAATTTATGACTCGGAATGTCTCAGTAGATGGCGTAATGATACGTATTCCGGAGCATGTTGATGTTCAGGAAGGGATGCTTATCGAATTTAAGTTCGATAAGCTACATCTGCAGGGTGAAGCGAAAATTGCTTGGTTTGAGCATGATGATAATGAAGGAACGATATTAGGGCTTGAGTATCAACATATGGAAAAGGGCGATATCAAAGGAATTCCCGAGTTCTATCATAGAGCATAGGCATCTCACAAATCTAAAAGCTCTCTCCAGCAGGGGCAATTCTGTTGACTTAAGCCCTCTCTTGCTGGAGGGTTGAGTGAGGAGAATAAAATCATGCTTTATAATCCCCCTCCCTCATCCTAAGTTTCTTCCACTGGTGAAGGAGCTATTCTGACTTACAGCTCGTTGCATTTTAATGTCAAAAATTTTGTGGATACCTATGATCATAGAGAGCCATAGGCATTTTTATTTCTCTTATGCCAATATTGCGTTGCTAAATCATGAGCATCTGCTTGAGATGCCGCTTTTCCTAGTAGTTTTAAAGCAACAGCCGTCGTACCAATAATACTTGCTTGGGCAAACTCATCCTGCCACTCATCACGCCAAACTTGTATTAGTTGCTTAGGGTCTAGCTGTTCTGGTTTAACATGGCGTCGAGCAAATAATGCGGGCCATATTTCTTCCGAAAGTTCATTGTTATGTACGCTTTGTACCAAGCATTCCATATCTGGGTTACGCTCCGTTTCTCCACCTTCACCTTTTAATACGGCCATATTAGGCTGTTGTAGGAGCAGTGCGGCTTCTTGGTGGACAGGGCGATAACCTGGATGAAAAATACCTTGGATGCTATAAGGCGCGTTAAAAGGGTTAATTAGACGCACTAAGGTATGTACGGGGGAACGTAAGCCCATTAACGAACGCAGGTGAATCATTTTATTTAAAGTAGGGCAGAACTGCTCTAATGATAAATAAGAAAAGTTGCTACTTTGTAGTTGTTGTTCGGCTTGAGCAATAGATTGCGCTGGCGCTAAGGCAAATAAAGGAAGCATATCTTGAACAAACAAGCGGCTTTCTGAATGAGAGGCGGAGCCGTGCATTAATACTTTAATGCCATTTTCTGCGAGCAATAAACTAGATAATATAAACCAAGGTAAGTGTCTACGTTTTCCTGCATAAGCTGACCAGTCTAAATCAGCAGTCTGAGTAGTGCCGTAGTTGGGTAATGTTTCACGCACTGCCAGCACAAAACCAGCAAGCTCTTCAGGGGTCTCTTCTTTGACTCGCATGAGCATTAAAAAAGCACCTAGCTGTATATCTTCAACTTCACCCGCTAAAATCATGCGCATCGCTTGATAGGCTTCTTCTTGAGTGAGCGGGCGCGAGCCATTTTTTCCTTTACCTAGAATACGAATAGTTTCAGCAAAGGGATGTTCTTTATTTTCTGCGCTCATTATTCTTTTACCGGACGTTTATCTAATTTGCGTTGTAAAGTGCGACGATGCATATTCAATGCACGCGCAGCTGCTGAAATATTGCCTTCATGTTCCATTAATACTTTTTGTAAATGTTCCCATTCTAAGCGTTTAACTGAGAGAGGATTTTCATTGATGGCAACGGAACTATCACCTGAATCTTTATTCAATGCTTGTAATATTTCATCCGCATTAGCCGGTTTGGTTAAGTAATGTTTAGCACCGAGTTTGATCGCCTCAACCGCGGTGGCAATGCTGGCAAAGCCTGTGAGCATAATAATTTGCGTATTAGCATCCAGAGAAATAAGTTTTTGTACTAACTCTAGGCCAGATTCATAGCCTATGCGTAAATCAATAACCGCATATTCAGGTTCAAATTGCTCTGCTAAGCTAAGGCCGCTTTTTACGTCGTAGGCAACAGAGACTTCAAAACCTCGTTTTTGCAGTGCCGATTTAAGGACTGAGCAGTAGGTTTGATCATCATCAACTAATAATAAGCGAGCTTGAGTATCTTCAGACATAGGATTTAATTTAGCTAGGGACTAATGGTAAATAAATATCAATGCAGGCTCCACCTTGAGGTGAATTACTGACTTCTATTGTACCGCCTATACGATTAATTGTTGAATAGGTAAGAAATAATCCAACGCCTAAACCTTGATTGCTATTATTAATGGGTTCTTTGCCAATTTTATTGAGCAATTCATCAGGTATGCCCGGCCCATAATCGCGTATTTGTAAGCCAATAAAATTATCTATAGTGCAGCGGTGAATCGCTAAATCAATGCCTTTTTCTCGGGGTGAAACTTCGGCCGCATTATTTAAAATATTAATTAAAGAGTGCGTTAGCGTCAGCTCAGCAATGATAGAGGAGCTTAACGGTGCTTCAGGATTAATCAGTAAATTTAATTTAACGCCTGGCTGCTGGCTGCGCCATTGCATGATCACTTCATCTAAATAATCGCTGAGTAGCGTAATATGACCTGAGTCTGCGCGTAATTCACCAGCAGAAGCAGACATAACGGATAAAGCCTGCTTACAGCGGTTAACTTGATCAAGCATGATAGTCATTTTCTCATGCAATTCGCTCTGGCTAATAGGGGAGGCATCATGCTTTAATTCGTGGGCAATAATAGCCATGGTGCCTAAAGGCGTGCCCATATCATGAGCAGCGCTCGCTGCTAAAGTACCTAAAGAGATAATGCGGTCATCTTGTAAGGCCTTTTCTCGCGCTTCAGCTAGTGTGCGTTCACCGGCTTTAATCGTGTTAGACAGCTCTAAGGAAAAGAAAGCAACTAATCCCGCACTACAGACAAAACCAAACCACATACCAAAGATATGAAAATTAAAAAACTCCTCATCTTTTTGACTATGCATGTTATGCGCCATATCACTCATTTCAGCATGCATTAAATGTGGTTCGACGCTCAATAAAGAAGCATGATAGGGAATCAAAAAAGTGTATATGGTTGTCGTTAATATGACCATATACCAAGTGTAGGCATGGGGCAGGGTGATTGCTGTAAGAATGACCGGTAGCAAGAAAATCCAAGTGAATGGGTTGGTTGCACCGCCGGTTAGATATAACAGCGCGGCAATCGCAAGAACATCAATTGCAAGTTGGGAAAAAATCTCCATTTCGGTCACAGGTAAATCGGTTTTTAAGCGAATCCACGTGTATAAATTAACTGTACCGATGGCTAGAATAGTTAGCCATAGTGCCTCTTGATGTAGCGGAATTTTTAAAATATCGATAGAAATCAAGAGCAGTAGTGATTCCCCGCCTATCATTAAATTTCTAAGAATAAACAGCCACTGTAAGTTCTCTTTGGCAGAAATTTCTGTTTTAGGCAGGATATTGACTAGCATCTTAGTTGAAAAATATCGCTGCGCTAATCATGGTTGCACTGGCTAATAAAGCATAAAGCGTTCCTTTATGATTGCTTTGCATTTGTTCGTGTAGTCGATCTAATTGTTGGTGATGTGTTTCGGCGCGCTGACTGGTATGTGCCGCATCATCAAGTACCTGGAATAGTAAGCTAGGTACTTCAGGAAAATGCTCGGCTAATTCAGGAAATTTTTTGATTGCTTGTTGTATTTTTGCTTTCGGGCTTAAGCGCTCTTTAAACCAGGCCTCTAAAAAGGGTTTAGCGGTCTGCCATAAATCCAAATCAGGATAAAGTTGGCGTCCTAGGCCTTCAATATTGAGTAAGGTTTTTTGTAATAACACCAGTTGCGGTTGCACTTCCATATCAAATCGGCGCGCAGTTTGGAATAAACGTAAAAGCAATAAACCAAAAGAAATGTCTTTTAAAGGCTTGTCAAAAATAGGTTCACAAACACTACGAATGGCTGATTCAAATTCTTCGACACGTGTATGTGCAGGAACCCAGCCAGATTGTAGGTGCATTTCCGCAACACGGCGGTAATCACGATTAAAGAAAGCGAGTAAATTTTCCGCTAAATAGCGCTGATCGGAAGAGGATAGAGAGCCAACGATACCAAAGTCGACAGCAATATATTTTCCGGGAATATCGACAAAGATATTGCCAGGGTGCATATCAGCATGGAAAAAATTATCCCTAAAGACTTGGGTGAAAAATATCTCTACGCCGCGTTCTGCCAATAATTTAAAATCTGCATCTGCAGCGCGCAATTCATCGATATTACCCACTGGAATACCATAAATACGTTCCATAACTAACACTTTACGGCGCGTAAATTCCCAATGAATTTCGGGTACGTAAAGGGCATCAGAATCTTCAAAATTACGTCTTAATTTTGCCGCATTACCTGCTTCTCTAACTAGATCTAGTTCATCAAGTAGCGTTTTTTCAAATTCAGCAACGATTTCTTTGGCATGTAAGCGCTTAGCATCCGTCCAGAATTTTTCGGCAAAAGAAGCCAGTTCATATAGCAATCCTATATCCGAATGTATCCATTTCTCAACATCAGGGCGTAAAACTTTGACGATAACTTCTTCACCGCTATGTAAAACTGCTGCATGAACTTGAGCAACAGAGGCGGAAGCTAAGGGGCTGGCAGAAAATTCAGCAAAGGCAGCTTCAATAGACATACCTAATTCTTGCTCGATAACTTCGCGTGCTTGTTGGTCAGAAAAAGGCGGTACTTTATCTTGTAATTTGACTAGTTCATCGGCAATATCATCGGGTAATATATCTTTACGTGTAGACAATGCTTGACCAAACTTAACATAAATCGGTCCTAGGTCTTCTAAAGTGCGACGGATGCGTTCACCGCGCGTACCAAACTCTTTTTTGCGCCAGAAATTAGGCGAGAAAATAGCCAGAAAACGTAAGGGTCTGAATAAATGTGTTTTTAAAATAAGGTCGTCGAGTCCATGAGTAATTAGTACCCAGTTTATATTGAGTAACCTTAGTATCAGTTTGGGATGCTTCACGTAATCTTCCTTATTAAGCTTGTTTGGCTTTTAATGTATCGTTTAAACGCGTTACTCGTGCTTCGAGACGGTCAAAGTCTTCTTTAAGTTGGTCAACTTGTTGGGTGAAAATGTTAACTTCAGGGGCAGGGGGAACGTCTTGGGTTTCATCTTGTAAAAACTCGGTAACGTTGAGTTTTAATGTGTTCACGCTATCTTGTTGCCAATCATTTAGGCTGCGAAAAAGGTTGCCAACTTTATGCGCAATAATATCGCCAGTGTAATGCGATAGTTGCTCTTCTAGATCTATATCAAGTTTGGCAAAAAGCTCTTGAAAGTGACGACCTAAATTTAGATCGCCCTCAATAGTGACTTCACCAGAGAAAAAGGAACGTGCAGGCGTGGAACTTAGTCCCATTAATCCAAAGGCAGGTAAGGAACCTGTGAGTTTGGTATCTGGGGTTTCTGCATATTGGTCAATGATCTGAATGCGCTGCGTCGTAGGGCAGAGGTATATCGTCTCGTTAAACGGTAGCAGGGTAACAGCAATGACTTTACCTGTTAGTGGCTGTAAAAAGAGATCAATATCTTCGTCTAAACTAAGGTATTTATTGAGCGCAGATTCAAAAGCGTTAATAAGTAAAGGTTTGATTGTCATACGATTAATAAGCGGCAATGGGAAGAGGAGGGGGTAGGCAGAGGCTGCAAGGTGTAATCAGCTGATTGCACCTTGCATTGTACCGATTTAAAACTTATAACCTCTATGCGCAGCGACAATGCCTTGCGACATATTGAAATACTCACAACGCTCTAGCCCAGCACTTTGCATCATTTCTTTTAGTACGTCTTGTTTAGGGTGCATACGAATTGATTCGGCTAAATAACGGTAGCTGTCTTCATCTTTAGCAACAATTTTGCCTATTTTTGGCAATAATTTGAAAGAATAAAAGTCATAAACTTTTTCCGTCACTTTATCAGTTGGGTGAGAAAATTCTAAAACAATAACACGGCCACCAGGTTTTAATACGCGATACATAGAACGTAATGCCGCATCTTTATCGGTTACGTTACGTAAGCCAAAAGCAATACAGACGCAATCAAACGTATTATCTTCAAAAGGCAGGCATTCAGCGTTAACTTGTGCATAGCTAACATTGCCAATCAAGCCACGATCAATTAAACGATCGCGTCCTGTGCGTAACATTTCGGAATTAATATCAGCCAAAACAATTGAGCCAGTTTTGCCCACGCGTTTTTCAAAAAGCGTGGTTAAATCGCCTGTACCACCTGCTAAATCGAGTACTTTCTCGCCTTCGCGGACATTGCTTAATTGTACGGCAACACGTTTCCAAATGCGGTGAATTCCGAGGGACATTAAATCATTCATAACATCATACTGACTCGCAACAGAATCAAAAATTCCGCGCACTAATTTGACTTTGTCTTTTTCTGCGACTTGTTTAAAACCAAAGTGGGTCGTATTTTCAGTTGTCATAGGTTTTTCTTAAATATAAGGGCTGGCTTTTGTATGCCTGCAATCTGGAAAAGAGGTAGCTCATACTGAGCTACCAATTAGTTTAATTTTGCACGGGATCTACGCGCGTATGGTTCGCTGCTTTTAGTTCTTCTAAGTAGCTAGGCCATATAACATCGAATTCATTGCCGAGTTTATAGAGTAATTCCCAGGTATAAATGCCGCTATTATGACCATCACTAAAATCAGGAGAAATACCATAATTGCCAATAGGTCTGATCGAGTTTATGGTGATGTTTTCTTTGCCGACTTGTAAGGTTTCTTGGCCAGGAGCATGTCCCATCGCTTCAGCAGACGGTGTAAATACACGTAGGTATTCACACGGTAGTTGAAAGGTTTGACCATTATCAAAACTTACTTCAAGTATCCGAGATACTTTGTGTAGCTTTATATCCGTCGGGAAGGTATCAATTGATTCTGCTTTAATACGCATAATTATAAAATGTAACGGCTTAAATCTTCGTCTTGGACGAATTCGGATAGATTGTCATTAACGTAAGCCTCAGTGATAACAAGGTCTTTATCAACTAAATCAGGCGCATCAAAAGATACAGATTCTAATAAACGTTCTAGGATTGTATGTAAGCGACGAGCGCCAATGTTTTCGGTTTTTTCGTTGACTTCCCAAGCAAGCTCGGCGATACGTTTGATACCGCCTTCAGTGAAGCTAAGATTCATATCTTCTGTAGCCAGTAAAGCTTGATACTGCTCAGTTAAAGACGCATCGGGTTCAGTTAAAATGCGGATAAAATCAGCGCTACTTAAATCTTCGAGCTCTACACGGATAGGAAAGCGACCTTGTAATTCAGGGATTAAATCAGAAGGTTTGGTTAGGTGAAAAGCACCTGAGGCAATAAATAAAATATGATCGGTTTTGATCATGCCATATTTAGTGCTAACCGTGCTGCCTTCAACTAAAGGTAATAAATCTCTTTGTACGCCTTCACGAGATACATCGCCACCACCGCTATCAGAGCGTTTGCATACTTTGTCGATTTCATCTAAAAAGACAATGCCGTGTTGCTCAACGGATTCTACGGCTGTTAATTTGATTTCATCTTCATTAACTAATTTAGCCGCATGTTCTTCTGCTAATAATTTAAGCGCTTCTTTAACCGGAAGTTTTTGAGTTTTTGTTTTTTCATTACCTAAGTTTTGAAACATGCCCTGTAATTGGCTGGTCATCTCCTCCATGCCAGGAGGCGCCATGATTTCAACACCGATGCGTGAAGCTTGAACTTCTATTTCAATTTCTTTGCTATCAAAATCACCTTCACGTAATTTTTTACGCATTTTTTGGCGCGTAGATGCTTCTGTATCAGATAGCATTCCGCCTTCAGCACGTGGCAGTAAAATATCTAGAACTGCTTCTTCAGCTTCATCAGCGGCGCGATTTTGTACTTTTTCTGTTGCTGTTTCACGCGTCATTTTCATCGCTGTTTCAACTAAATCGCGGATGATGGATTCTACGTCACGACCAACATAGCCAACTTCGGTGAATTTGGTTGCTTCTATTTTGATGAACGGCGCATTAGCTAAACGAGCTAGGCGGCGTGCAATCTCAGTTTTACCCACACCTGTTGGGCCGATCATAAGAATGTTTTTAGGCGTAATCTCATCACGCATCGAAATATCTACTTGCGAGCGTCTCCAACGATTACGTAAGGCGATAGCCACGGAACGTTTGGCGCTCGCTTGGCCAATAATATGCTTATCTAATTCGTGAGCAATTTCTTTAGGCGTCATTTGTGTCATGTTTATCTTAGTCCTTTGGTTCTGCGTCTAGCTCTTCAATACGTAAATTGTGGTTGGTATAAATACAAATATCAGCCGCAATATTAAGTGATCTTTCGACGATTTCACGTGCGCTTAAATCGGTGCTTTCTAGTAAAGCACGAGCTGCCGATTGAGCAAAAGGACCACCAGAACCAATGGCGATTAAATCATATTCTGGTTCAATAACATCGCCGTTGCCGGAAATGATTAATGAAGTTTTGCTATCGGCAATTGAGAGTAGCGCTTCTAGTTTGCGTAAAGAACGCTCAGTACGCCAATCTTTAGCCATTTCAACCGCAGCACGAGTAAGATTGCCGTGGTGCTTCTCTAATTTTCCTTCAAAATGCTCAAAGAGTGTAAACGCATCTGCTGTCGCGCCTGCAAAGCCAGCAATGACTTTATCATGATATAAACGGCGCACTTTACGCGCATTGCCTTTCATTACTGTATTACCTAAAGTGACTTGACCATCACCACCGATAACGACTTTATCGCCGCGTCGTACAGAAAGAATTGTTGTACCTCTAAAATCCACTTTACCTACCCACAATTAGAAAAGAAATCCTGTAATTTTACATGCTTAATGAATGTCTTGATAGCCTTTAAATATTAGCTCGTATAAGGAGTTTATAGATGAGGCTAGAAATGCTCCGTATTCTGCCTGCTTCATACGGGTTGTGTAGGATTTTTCTAGTATCAATATATTGGTACTTATACTTTATTAAGTAGAATTTCTAAGACGAATTTGCTGCCAAAATAGGCCAGTAATAATGTAAGGAAACCGTATAAGGTCCAGCGTATGGCGGTTCTGCCGCGCCAACCATACAGCTTCTTACCAAGTAAGAGAGCAGAGAAAGTGAGCCAGGCCAGTATGGAAAGTATGGTTTTATGTGCCAGATGCTGAGCAAACAGATCATCAATAAAAATAAAACCACTGACTAGAGATATGCTTAAAAACAATACGCCAGCACTAATCATTTGGAATAATAAAGACTCCATGGCTTGTAGTGGCGGAAATGAAAGCATTAAACGCCCAGGGTTATGGCTTTTTAATTGATTATTTTGTATGGCGAGTAACAAGGATTGAAAGGCGGCGATTGTGAGCAAACAGAAAGCGACAATAGAGCTGAGAATATGAGTATTCATAGCGAGTGAATACTCAGTTTGGATGGGTGTTAAGTGGGGGAAGGCATAGTCTAAAGCTAGCATGAAAGCTGCGAGAGGGAATAGGGCAATACCTAATTTCTCAACAGGCTTTGAAAAAGAGCTGATCAATAATAAAAATACAATAATGACGGAAATAATAGAGGCTGTGTGAAAGAAACCAAAATTAATCGTTTGTTGTTCCCAGGCTTGAAGCGAAATAGCACTCAAGTGTGTTAGAGCAGCAATTGAGGCGAGTTTTAATGCTGTTTTTTGATGGCGTTTTTCTTTAATACCTTTTATTAGCATGATACTACTTGCAAAGTACAAGAAAAATGCCGCGCCTTCGAGTAAAAATAAGTTCATAGGAAATTAAACTTTTAGAGTAAAAGTAACAGGGCCATCGTTGATTAGTGCTACCTGCATATCGGCACCGAATTGCCCTGTTTGTATATTAGGGAAATTATTTTTAGCATAACTAACAAAATAATTAAATAATTCTGCGCCTTTTTCAGGGCTGGCAGCCGGAGTGAAACTAGGGCGATTACCTGAATTAGTGTCTGCGGCCAAAGTGAATTGAGGAATAAGTAATAATCCCCCTTGAATCGCTTGCAAATTCAGGTTCATACGATCTTCAGCGTCAGGAAAAATGCGATAGCTCACAATGCGCTCAAATAAGCGTTGTGCTGATTTTTCATTATCCTGCTTTTCTACAGCAATTAAAGCCATAATGCCGCGTTCTATTGTACCTATTTGTATGCCATCCACTGAGACATTTGCTTGTGTGACGCGCTGAATAAGAGCGATCATATTAAGCAAGTAAGTTATCTAAGGCCATCATAATGATAAAGCCAATCATTAAAGCAAAAGTAGCATAACGTGAACGGCCATTAGCGTGCGTTTCGGGGATGATTTCTTCAGAAATAACGAATAGCATAGCACCTGCCGCAAAGCCCATTGCAAAAGGCATAATTGAAGTAAAAGTAGAAACCATAGTGATACCTAAGATACCGCCTAGAGGCTCAACTAATCCTGTTAATGTGGCAATACCGACAGCTTTCCATTTGTTATACCCTAAAGCCACTAAAGGCAAGGCAACAGCAAGCCCTTCTGGGATGTTTTGTAGGGCAATGGCGATAGCTAAGACGATACCATTATGCATATCTCCAGTACCAAAGCTAACCCCAACAGACATACCTTCAGGGAAGTTATGGATAGTAATGGCAATAATAAATAGCCAGATTTTTTGTAATGAAGCGGTTTGGATGTTTGATACATCATCAAAATGCAGATGCGGCAGTTTTTTGTCAGATAAATGTAGAAATAAAGCACCAACTAACATACCTAAGGCAACAACCCATAAACCCTTGTCTGGCCATAATGCATTACCTGCTTCTATGCCGGGAACTAATAATGAAAAGGCTGTAGCAGCAAGCATAACGCCCGCCGCGGCACCTAGTAAGGTGTTAAAAACATTATTGGAAACTTCTTTGAAAAAGGCGGCGGGTAATGCGCCTGCTCCAGTTGCTAAACTAGCTAAGACACAAGCCAAAAAGCCGATCATCGCAATTTTTCCAAAGAATAGATATAAAGCGCCAAAGACAATGAGCTGAGATAATAAGAATAAGCCAAATAATACCAGCCAAAATTGAGTTTTAGGCAGAGTTTTTAATTTTTGATATTGTGCGCATGAATTGAGTTTAGCTTGGCATTTATCGATAAAATTTACTGAAGTTAGGCTGCTCATTGACTCTCTCTTGGTATCTTGTTGTTAATCAGTTTATTGTATAGGGAATTTACTTATCATCAACAATGATTTTTAAATCTATTTGGTTGCTAGTACATTGAGTCAGGAAAGACCGTGTGATTCCCGAAGTTTTTTACCGAGAATTCATTTTTTAGTTTCCCTGATTTCTGTTAAAACCATTTCGGAATATCACGACAAACTTATGCGTTAATTTGATGACGTAGAGGTTTTTAGTAAGGATTTTATATTAAATGATAAAAAAATATTATTGGGCGATTGCTTTGCTGCTTGTAACGCAACTAAGTTGTGCAGCGGTTTATCAATGGACTGATGCACAAGGGCGTAAGCATTATTCTGATAAGCCACATGAGCTAGCTGCAGTGCTCCAGCTAGCAAAAAGTTATAGTTATTATGCAGTCAAAAAAGTTTATGATGGTGATACGGTGCAGTTGCGTGATGGCAGAAAAATTCGCTTATTAGGTATTAATACCCCTGAAATTGAACACCCTAATCAAGCAGAACAAGCAGGTGGAGAAGCGGCCAAAAAATGGCTGACGAAAGCATTAATGGGTAAAAAAATCCACTTGGAATTTGATCAGGAAAAGCAAGATAAGTATCAGCGCTATTTAGCTCATATTTTTACCGAGCAAGATTTACATATAAATCGTGAATTAGTCCGCTTAGGTTTTGCCAGCGTTAATGTTTTTCCGCCTAACCTTAAGTATGTTCCGGAATTAGCCCAAGCGGAGCAGGATGCTGAGGCTAGTAAGCTGGGTATATGGAGCTATTCTGAGTACAGAGTTAAATCTGCTCAACAGCTTACTAAAAAGAATAAAAAAGGTTGGCAGCGCGTATCTGGGACTGTTTCTGCTGTGAAAGTTACATCAAAAAGTGTGTACTTAAAACTTACAGATACTTTTGACGTGCGCATAAAAAAAGAACATTTACGTTATTTTGATGATGTGCAGAGATTAAAAGGGCAGAAAATTGAAGTAAGAGGCTGGGTTAACCGTTATAAAAAAGGCTATATGATGCTGGTTAAGCATCCGAGCGCATTACGGGAGTTGTAGGTATTATGTGGGTATTTGTAGGAGGAGCTTTTAGTCGCGATTTAATACAAGTCGCGGCTAAAAGCCTCTCCTACAACATATTACCTGCTCAGTTTTTATATGGCCTGATTTGTTGCGAGTAATTGGCGTTGTAAATATCGGGCTGTATATATTGATTAATATTAAAGCGCTGTTTGGTTTCTAAGAAAGGTAAGGCGCTTTTTATTTTGCCATTTTGGTAAAACATTTCATCGGAAAGACCATTGGCATAAAGTCGATAGTCAAAAGGGTGGTGTTTGCCGTCAGCCTTTCGGAAGTCAGTCATTAAGCTAGTAAAACAGTTTTGCGTGACCGTGTTGTAAAACTTCGGAGTGTTATGCAATGAATTGACTCGATCAATAACGATATTAAATAAGTAGCGAATCTCTTGTTTGGAGGAGTTCGTTGGGTAGCTATAAACATCTTCCCCGCGAAAATTAGTTCTTAGCTGTAAAACGTCTCTTTCTGTTGCGAGTACATAAATGAGTTCAAACTGATTATATAAACCAGTAAACCCACCATACTCCACGCCTTTTTGGTTGCGAACCTCAGTCGAAATAGCTAAACGAGCACCGTTTTCAAAGCCAAAAATGAAAATGCTATGTGCAATTTCTTGGTTGCCATCCCAGTAAGATAGGGCGTAATCAAGCTGATTTAATTGCTCTAAATCATAAGTTTTATCAATATATTGAATTTTATAATCGGTCTCTGATTGATAAATAAAATCGCGTATATCGTGGATATGTATTTCATTGTCATCGATTGTAGCGCTGGGTAAACGGCTGACACCATCGGCCCAATTTTTGTCCTGTGCTGGCATCATCTGGTTCCAGCGCAGAAGAACTACCGCAAAAAGAAGGAGTGTAAAAGTTCGATATATTTTTTTATGCGTAGGGATACTTTGTAGTAATAAAAGTAAAACGCCATAAGTGATGGCTAGCGCTAAATTGAAGCTATGCTGAGAGAAAATTTTTAGAAAATAAACAGCAGGAATACTCCATAGGCCAAATAAAATAGCACAGAAGTAGTATAAGAAAGTAAAAGATCTAGTGAGTATGATTGGCATATATTATGTTGCTGCTACAGCCTTTTTAAGGCTGCAGTCTAGTGTCCTAGAAAGGGGTTAAATTTTAAATTGTCGAACTGTAGTGCGTAATTGATCCGCTAAGTCCATTAATTGCTGGCTAGACTCAGATGTTGCATGAGCGCCTTGGGCTGTTTGATCGGATATTTCGCCAATATTATTAACATTACGTTTGATTTCTTCAGTCACCGCACTTTGTTGCTCAGATGCTGTAGCAATTTGCGTATTCATATTATTGATTTGATCAATTTTTTCATTAATACGGCTTAATGCATCACCTGCAGATGCTGCCTGCTCGACACTTGATTTTGCTTGACGTTGGCCTTGTTCCATAACATGAGCGGCAGATTTGGCACGGGCTTGTAAGCGCTCAATCGTTTGGCGAATTTCTTCGGTTGAGTTTTGCGTGCGACTAGCTAAGGTTCTAACCTCGTCGGCAACTACAGCAAAGCCTCGGCCTTGTTCACCGGCGCGTGCAGCTTCAATAGCGGCATTTAAAGCCAGTAAATTGGTTTGTTCGGCGATACCTTGAATTACGCCCAATACCTGCCCGATGCTTTCACTGTCTGATTCTAAGTCATGAATAACTTGAGCTGCACTTTCAACTTCAGAGGCGAGGGAGTTAATTGAATTCACTGCCTGATTAACAATGTCACTGCCTGCAGTAGATTCAATGTTGGCTGAATCGGCTGTTTCCGAAGCGTTTAATGCATTTCTGGAAACATTGTTGACGGTAGATGACATTTGCTCCATTGCGCTAGCAACCTGAGCAGTTTCAGTCTGTTGTCGTTGTACGTCATGCTCCGTTTTTTGTGTGATGGTTGATAATTGTTGTGACGAATTAGCCAGCTGTTCACTAATCTCATTGATTTTATAAATCGTTTTGCCTATTTTTTTGACAAAACTATTAAAACTTGCCGCGACCCAAGCAAATTCTGTTTTACCTTTTATATTCAGGCGCGCTGTTAAATCACCATCGCCACTAGAAATGTCTTGTAGCTTTATGGCTAAGTCAGTTAATGGTGCGATGATAATGCTGTTAATTAACCAATATAAACCAACGATTAAGATAATTAGAGCGGCAATGGTAAAGCCAATTCTCTTGTACATAGACTGCGCTAATTCTTCGTAAGCTGCTGTTAGCGGTGTAATAATTTCAAAAGCGCCGTGTAAATCACCTGCGTGTTTATTTTCCATTTGATAGCCAAGAATATCTAAGCCTTGATTATTGCCCCAGAGTGTTTGCGAGCTGCTGGGCGTGCCATGACAAATTTCACATTGAGTACTTAAAATAACGGGGCGAAAATAATGTACAGTTTCATTGGTTTCATCAACATAACTATACTCATTGGCTTGCGGGTTTTGTTTGAAGAAATTCAGAACTTCACGCTCTTTTTCATTGGCTTCATTTTTAGGATTTCTAGCATTGATATTAGGCGCTTTAAAACTGAAATTTCCTTCCACTGCTTTCGCTTGGACAATTTCCCATGAAGTTGCTACTGGCACAGTAGCTAAGATCTTGGTAAGTCGCTCGCTTGTGTCGCTAATACTATTGTAATTGTTGAGCTGTTGCGTAGTAAATACGCCGTCATCCCATTTTTTTATCATATTTTTACGCACAGACTCAGAGACTAGCAATAGGCTTTTCGCTTGTTCTGTTTTTTGCGTAATAATTTTCTGTCTGTCAGCTCCGTAGATAAAGAACAGTGATGCAGTGGAGATGATGAGTAAAAATATGAATGTACTGAGAATAACTTTAGTACCAATGGAGTGCCAATTCATGCGTATTTACCTTTTATTATTTACGATTATTAGGGTTTATATCGACAGTGTAGAGCAAATCTAAAGCGCTTTCTATGATGGCGGTAGGCTTTGTATCTATTATTTGCTTTAACTTATCTAAAGTTAAGATAAGCATTTTGATAAGTATAGACTATAAGATAACATAGCTTGTTTTCATTCACTTAAAATAGTCGCACTCTCTATATGGGCATTCAGGATAACTTTGAACAAATCCCTTTAAAGGATTTCACCGAAAAAGCATACTTAGATTATTCTATGTACGTTATTTTAGATCGGGCTTTACCTCATATTGGTGATGGTTTGAAGCCGGTACAAAGGCGTATTGTTTATGCCATGTCCGAATTAGGGCTGAGTGCCATATCCAAACATAAAAAATCCGCGCGTACCGTAGGGGATGTTTTAGGTAAATATCATCCGCATGGTGACTCTGCGTGTTATGAAGCTATGGTTTTAATGGCGCAGAACTTTTCTTATCGTTACCCTTTGGTTGACGGTCAAGGTAACTGGGGCTCGCCTGATGATCCCAAGTCTTTTGCTGCGATGCGTTATACCGAATCGCGATTAACGGCTTATGCGCAAACTTTATTAAGTGAGCTGGGTCAAGGCACCGTTGACTGGAATGATAATTTTGATGGTACGTTAAAAGAGCCCGCCTTATTGCCTGATCGGTTGCCAAATATATTGCTTAACGGCACGATGGGGATTGCTGTGGGGATGGCCACGGATATTCCGTCACATAATTTAAGAGAAGTTGCGAATGCTTGTGTGCATTTATTAGATAATCCTGAAGCTCCGTTAGAGGATTTATTTAACTTTGTTCAAGGCCCTGATTATCCCACCGATGCTGAAATTATCAGTAGCCGAGAAGATATACAAAAAATGTATGTCACGGGACATGGTTCGATTCGCATGCGGGCTAAATACGAGTTAGAAGAGCATAATATTATTATTACTGCTTTACCGCATCAGGTCTCTGGGGCTAAATTGCTGGAGCAAATCGCTGCGCAAATGCAGGCGAAAAAATTGCCGATGATCGAAGATTTAAGAGATGAATCTGATCATGAAAATCCCACGCGTTTGGTGGTTATGCCCAAATCCAAACGTGCCGATGTCGAGGCGATTATGTCGCACTTATTTGCCACGACAGATTTGGAAAAGAATTTCCGCGTAAATATGAATATGATCGGTTTAAATGGCCGGCCTAAAGTTAAAGGTTTACGCGAAATCTTAGTGGAATGGCTGAGTTTTCGTGTTGAAACAGTACGCAGGCGTTTGCAGTATCGCTTAGATAAAGTCTTGGCGCGCTTGCATATTTTAGAGGGCTTATTAATTGCTTTTTTGAATATCGATGAAGTGATTGCCATTATCCGTACTGAAGACAAGCCTAAGCCGGTCTTAATGGAGCGATTTGGGATTACGGATACGCAAGCCGAAGCCGTTTTAGAATTAAAATTACGCCATTTAGCTAAGCTAGAAGAAATGGCGATCAAAGGCGAGCAAGCGGAATTGGAAAAAGAACGTGATCATTTACAAAAGATATTAGGTTCGCAGCGTTTGTTAGACCGTTTAGTTAGAAAAGAAATTTTAGCGGATGCCGATAAATATGGTGATGATCGCCGCTCTTTAATTGTTGAGCGCGATACAGCTCAAGCGCTCAGTACGACGGCATTAATTAATAATGAGCCAGTAACAATTGTACTTTCACAAAAGGGCTGGGTACGTGCTGCAAAAGGGCATGATGTAGAGCCAGAAAGTTTGAATTATCGTTCTGGAGACGGCTATTTATGCTCTGCTCTAGGGCGTACTACTCAACCGGTTTATATCTTAGATTCTACTGGACGCTTTTATGTCACTAGCACCCATGACTTGTCTTCAGCGCGCAGTCAAGGTGAGCCACTGACAGGTCGTTTAAAACCGCCTGCTGGTTCACTGTTTACGCATTTGTTAACGGGTCATGAAGATGATTGGATGTTGATGGCGAGTGATGCCGGTTATGGTTTTAGAGTACAGTTGAAAGATTGTGTTTCTAAGAATAAAGCCGGTAAAGCTGTGGTTACTTTACCTAAAGGTGCGCAAGTGCTCGCACCTGTGAGAATTCATAATAATACAGATTTAATCGCGGTCGCTACGCTACAAGGGCGTTTATTGGTTTTTCCAACGGCAGCATTGCCGGCTTTAGCGAAAGGCAAAGGTAATAAACTGATTCAAATTTTACCGGCTGATTTAGTATCAGGCGCAGATAAAGTAATGGGGCTCGCGGTGATTGCTGAGGGCGCTGCTTTAAAAGTGGTTTCGGGTAAGCGCACGTTAACTTTAAAGGCAGCTGACTTAGTGGCTTATCAAGGCGTTAGAGCGAAGCGAGGGCAAGCTTTGCCTCGAGGTTTTCAGCGTGTTGAAGCTTTACAGAGTGTAGATTAAGCAATGGCTACTGGAGCAAAAAAGCCGCGCAAAAAAGTAACGCGTAAGGCCAAAAAAGTCGCTAAACCTTCTTTTCCTAAGAGAGTGTGGCAGGGTTTGAAAAAACCATTGTTGATTTTTTCGGCAGTCGCAGTTTTTTCCTTAGCTTGTTATATCGGATATTTGGATTATACCGTTAGAAAGCAGTTTGAAGGTAAACGATGGTCTATTCCAGCGCGTGTTTACGCAAGTCCTATAGAGCTTTATGCGGGCTTGCAAATGAATGCTAAGCAGTTATTAGCACTGTTGCAAAAAATGCATTATCGCGTAGATCGTAAACTGTCTTCACAAGCGACATATAATGAAAAATCAGGGCATATTAGCTTAAAAACACGGCAATTTTCCTTTGCCGATAAAGAGCGGCTATCGCAGCATATTCGTATTGCTTTTGGTGGCTCTGAAATCCGTTCAATTATGGATGTGCAAACGGGCAAAGAATTATCCATCGTGCGTCTTGATCCAGTGCAAATTGGCAGTTTTTATCCCGCACATAAAGAAGATAGAGTGTTGGTTAGGTTGGAAGATGTACCACCAACTTTAGTGCAAGGGTTATTGGCGACTGAAGATCGTGATTTTTATCAGCATTTTGGTATTTCCTTTAAAGGCATTGCGCGTGCTATGTGGGCGAATTTACGTGCAGGCGGCTTAGTGCAGGGCGGTAGTACCATCACTCAGCAATTAGTAAAAAACTTTTATCTAACTTCAGAACGTAGCTTAAGAAGAAAAATTAATGAAGCGTTTATGGCGCTGATTTTAGAATTTCGCTTTAGTAAAGATGAGATTTTAGAGGCTTATTTAAATGAGGTTTATTTAGGCCAAGATGGTGCACATGCTATTCATGGATTTGGTTTGGCGAGTGAATTTTATTTCTCGCGGCCCTTGAAAAGTTTACCGTTGCATCAAGTTTCGGCTTTGATTGCACTAGTGCGTGGGCCTAGTTATTATGATTTACGGCGTAGACCAGAGCGCGCGTTGAAACGACGTAATTTGGTTTTAAAGGAGATGTTTGCGCACGGTGATATTACTGAAAAGCAGTTAAAGCAGGCTAAGCAGAAAGCGCTTAAGATCGTGCCTTTTGCGCATAGGCCTGCAAATCGTTATCCGGCTTTTATAGATTTAGTCAAGCACCAGTTAACTCAAGAATACAATGAAACAGATTTAACTTCTGATGGTTTAAATATCTTTACGACCTTGGATACTAAAGTGCAGGATGCTTTGGGTAGCAGTATTACTCGGGAATTAAAGAAACTTGAAAAGCGTAAGCGATCTCAAGATTTAGAAACTGCAGCGATTGTTACACGTAGAGATAGCGGTGAAATTGTTGCCTTAGCTGGTGGCAGAGATAGTCAGGGGGTGGGTTTTAATCGCGCCTTAAATGCAGTGCGCCCAATAGGCTCGTTAATTAAGCCTATTGTGTATTTAACAGCGCTTGAATATCCTGAAAAATACACATTAATTACGCCTATTAGCGATACCGCGATAGAGGTTAAGGCGGAAAAAGGGAAGTTGTGGAAACCGAGCAATTATGATCGTATTGAGCATGGTGATGTGCCATTACACACCGCATTAGCACATTCTTACAACTTGGCGACTGTGCGTTTAGGTATGGATATTGGTGTCGCCAGAGTTGCTAAAACGTTGCGCGAAACGGGAGTTACTAGGAAAATTAATTTGTTTCCTTCCATGCTTTTAGGGGCGCTACCATTAACGCCTTTTGAAGTGACGCAAATGTATCAAACTTTAGCGGGTGATGGTTTTGCTATGCCCTTGCGCTCAATTACAGCGGTGATTGCTCAAGATGGCACTTTACTGCAGCGCTATCCTTATGTGATCAGGCAAGAGCTTGATCCGGCGGCGACTTATTTAACCAACACGGTATTGCAAGAGGTGATGCGCGAAGGAACGGGACGGTCAGCTTATCAAGTTTTACCGAAATCTTTACAAGTCGCGGGTAAAACAGGGACAACTAATGATTTAAAAGATAGTTGGTTTGCTGGTTATACAGGCGATTATCTGGCGGTGTTTTGGGTTGGGCGTGATGATAATAAGTCGACCGGAGTGACTGGGTCGAGTGGAGCTTTAAAGTTATGGAGGGCATTGATGCAACAAGTCGCTACACAGCCTGTTTATTTGGCAATGCCTGACTCAGTGGAGTCGGTTTGGATAGAGCCAGAAACGGGCCTATTGGCAAATGAGTTATGTGAAGGCGCGGTAAAATATGCTTTTGTAAGAGGCTCTGAACCGGCAGATAATGCTGTGTGTGTCGACTCGCCAATGAATAAAACAAAAATGTGGATTAACGACTTTATGAAGGAAAATTTTTAATGAGAGTACTTACTATAATACTATGCATGCTGTTTTCAGGCCTTGTCTCTGCACAACCAACGGGGCTGCAGTCGCTAGAGCGTTTTATTGCACAAGCTCATAATTTACAGTCAGATTTTACTCAGATATCGCTCGATGAGTCAGGGCAAGCAAAACAAACAAGTACCGGTGTTTTTTATTTGCAACAACCAGGTAAGTTTCGTTGGAATTATAAGCAGCCTTATGCACAACAAATTGTCTCTAAAGAAGGTAAGGTTTGGTTTTATGATGCTGATTTAGAGCAAGTTATTATTAAAAAAATAGATCGCTCCATTGGTGATACGCCTGCTTTATTATTAAGTGGTAGTGTTAAGTTAGCTGAAAAATATACGATTACTCAGCATGCGCAGGATGGCGATGTACTATGGTTAAAGTTGACGCCTAAAAATACCGAATCTAGCTTTAAATATATTTTGATTGGGCTAAAGAAGGGTGTGCTTTATGGTATGGAGTTAAGTGATAATTTTGGCCAATTAACGCAAATTATTTTTTCTAATATAACTACGCCAGAGACATTAGATGAGAGTCTATTTGAATTTGTGGCTCCAGAAGGAACGGATGTTTTTGAAGGCTAATGCTTGTGTTGACTTGCTAGTGAGAAATAAGCAATGAATCGTTCGCTAAAACCACTGGCTGATTTAATGCGTCCTGAGTCTTTGGCTGATTATGCTGGGCAGAAACATCTTTTGCAACCTGGGAAACCTTTGTATGAGGCAATTAACTCAGGGCGATTGCATTCCATGATTTTTTGGGGGCCGCCTGGCACTGGCAAGACAACTTTGGCGCGCATGATTGCGCACCATTCTAATGCTGAGTTTATGGCTATTTCAGCAGTATTAGCTGGTGTTAAGGAAATACGTGCAGCGGTTGCTTTAGCTAAAAAAATACAACAAGAAGAGCAGCGCAAAAGTATATTATTTGTCGACGAGGTACATCGTTTTAATAAGTCACAACAAGATGCTTTTTTACCACATGTAGAAGATGGAACTGTGTATTTTTTAGGCGCAACCACTGAAAATCCCTCTTTCGCATTGAATAATGCTTTGTTATCACGCGCCCGCGTTTATGTTTTGAATGCCTTAACGGTTGATGATTTGCTGGCGGTGATTAATAAGGTTCTAGCTGATAGAGAAAAAGGCTTTGGTGTATTAAATCTAAGTATTTCAGAAGAGCTAAAACAGCAGTTTGCTGTAGCAGCGGATGGCGATGCACGACGCTTATTAAATTTATTGGAAATTGCAGTTGAATTAACACAGGCAAAACAAAGTACAGAGATTACTGAAGCCATAGCCAAAGAAGTTTTAGCGGGTGGCGTACGTCGGTTTGATAATCAAGGTGAAGAATTTTATAACCAGATTTCTGCTTTGCATAAGTCAGTGCGTGGTAGTTCGCCGGATGGTGCGCTGTATTGGTTTTGTCGCATGATTGATGGCGGTTGTGACCCTTTGTATCTGGCGCGGCGTATTGTACGTATTGCTTCAGAAGATATCGGCAATGCTGACCCGCGTGCTTTGCAATTATGTATGAATGCATGGGAAACTCAAGAACGTTTAGGTAGTCCAGAAGGTGAGTTGGCTTTGGCTCAAGCTTTGGTTTATATGGCTTGTGCGCCGAAGAGTAACGCTGTTTATATGGCATTTAATGAGGCGATGAGTGCTGCAAAACAAAGTGGCAGTCTGCCAGTACCTAAACATTTACGTAATGCACCGACTAAGCTAATGAAATCATTGGATTATGGCAAAGAATATCGTTATGCCCATAATGAACCTGAGGCTTATGCGGCAGGGGAAAGCTATTTTCCGGAGCAGTTAGCAGAAACTCAATATTATCAGCCTGTTGCCCGAGGATTAGAAATTAAAATCGCAGAAAAATTAAAACATTTGCGAGAATTAGATAGAATAGCCGGTAAGAATTAAAAATAAAGGTGCCCACCTCTTTGTTATTTATCATGAAAGAGGGCGGTAGCAGCCATTAATAATAAAAAACGCATTTAACATAAATACTATTTAAAGATAAACGCTATGGACTTAAATTTTCTTGATTTTGAACAACCGATTGCAGAATTAGACGCAAAAATTGAAGAATTACGCCGTGTACAAGCGGAAAATGATATTGATATTTCTTCCGCGCTTAATGATTTAGAAGCCAAAAGTGCAGCAATGACGGAAGAAATTTTCAAGGATTTGAGTGACTGGCAGATCTCTCAATTATCACGTCATCCAGGTCGTCCTTATACTTTAGATTATATTGATTTAATGTTTACTGACTTCCATGAGTTACATGGCGATCGCGCTTATGCGGATGATCAAGCGATGATTTGTGGTTTGGCTAAATTAAATGGTCAAGCGGTTGCTGTTATTGGACATCAAAAAGGTCGTGATACTAAAGAGAAAATTAAACGTAATTTTGGTATGCCGCGGCCTGAAGGTTATCGTAAAGCCTTGCGTGTTATGAAAATGGCAGAGCGTTTTCATTTGCCTATTATTTGCCTTATTGATACTCCGGGAGCTTACCCTGGTATTGGTGCGGAAGAGCGTGGTCAAAGCGAAGCGATTGCGCGTAATTTGTTTGAAATGGCTAAGTTAGAAACTCCAGTTATTTGTACTGTGATTGGTGAAGGTGGTTCAGGTGGTGCTTTAGCCATTGGTGTTGGTGATCGTTTAATTATGCTGGAATACAGCACTTATTCGGTTATTTCTCCTGAAGGTTGTGCTTCTATTTTATGGAAAAGCGCGGATAAAGCGAAACTCGCTGCTGAAGCGATGGGTATTACTTCGGATAGAGTAAGAGAGCAGGGCTTTTTAGATGAAGTAGTGAGAGAGCCTGTTGGTGGAGCGCACAGAGACTTTAAAGTTACGGCTGAAAACTTAAAAGAAACCTTGTTTCGTCATATTAAAGAATTACGCCATGAAAAAATGGATGATTTACTGGAGAAACGCTATCAACGTATTATGTCTTATGGGGCTTTTTCTGAAGAAGCCAAATAAGTTACAGTCATAAGAATCTTGATTTGAATTTTTGTAGGGCGGACTTCAGTCCGCTTTTTTAGCAATGGCGGACTGAAGTCCGCCCTACGAGTTATAAGCTGCCCCGTCTTAAGAGTTCGTAACCATAATTGCTAATAGGGGAGGCTACTAGGAAGGGGCATGTATACCGCCTCGGTAAGGACTCCTTCATATGAAACTCAGTTCATCCTTTATAGCTTCCCAACTCCTCCCTCTTTACGCAAAAGCCAATATTATTGTAGGTTACAGCGGTGGCGTAGATTCTCATGTTTTATTGCATTTATTGGCTAGCCTGCCTGAGTTTAAAAATAAAATAACTGCCGTTTATGTACATCATGGTTTGCAAGACTGTGCTGATGATTGGGCTGTGCATTGTCAGAACTGTTCAGAAGACTTAGGTGTTAAGTTCAAGGTATTAAGAGTCAATGGCCAAGCTGCAGTAGGTGAAAGTCCAGAAGAAGCGGCGCGTAACGCTCGCTATCAAGCATTTAAAGAAATACTGACAAAAAATGATGCGCTTTTATTCGCTCAGCATCGTAATGATCAATTAGAAACGGTTTTATTGCAGTTATTTCGCGGTGCTGGACTGAAAGGTTTATCTGGCATGCCAAATTCAACTGCTTTTGCTGCTGGTGTATTATTTAGGCCATTATTGGATGTTAGCCAGGAAGAAATTAAACAGTATGCCTTGCAGCATCAGTTGCAGTGGATTGAAGATCCGAGTAATCAAGACACGCAGTTTGACCGAAACTTTTTGCGCCAAGAGGTTATCCCTTTATTAGAACAGCGCTGGCCGAGTTTAGATAAAACGGTGGCGCGTGTCGCTGGGCACTGTGCTGAGGCTCAATCGGTCTTGTCTGCAAATGCAAAAGAACAGATGTTGAGGGTTTATGACCAGCAGCAGAGGTGCCTGTTAATTTCTGGCTTGTTGCAACATGATGTTTTAATGCAGCAATGGATAGTGCGTGAGTGGTTGGATTATTTAGGCGTGCGTATGCCTTCAGTGAAAGTATTGCAGGCTGTTTTTCAGGATATTTTAGCGGCATGTCAGGAGGCAAATCCTATTGTTCGGCATGATGGCTTTGAAATTAAGCGCTATCGAGATGGTTTGTATTTAGTTGCGGCACAAGACCCAATTGATGTAAGCCAGATATTCTCATGGAGCGATACGAGTCAGCCCTTACGTTTAAATAATAACGGCCTATTGCAGGCTGGTGTTGCACAGCAAGGCATTGCCGCAGATTTATGGCAGCAAGGACTAGTACAAATAAAGTATCGGCAGGGCGGAGAGAAAATCGCACTAGCTAATAGAGGTGGGCGGCATAGCCTGAAAAAATTATATCAGGAAGCAGGGATTGCCCCTTGGTTGCGCGAGAGAATTCCCGTTATTTATATTGATGACAAAATCGCTGCGATTGCTGACCTTTGGGTGAGTAAAGATTTTTATGGAAGAGCAGGTGAGTCTTGTATAAAACTAACTTGGCAACAAAGCCCATGACGAAAAGCTCAATGTCGATTAAAATAGATTTCAATATTGCTGATCTAGCAGCGTAAAAGGACTTTATTAATAATCTCTTTTTCCAAGGTCTGTTAGCCATTGAGCATGTTAAAATAAATCAATTCATTTTTCCCTATCTTTTTCTAGTTCATGACAAAATTTATATTTATTACTGGTGGTGTTGTATCTTCTCTTGGTAAGGGGATCGCCGCGTCTTCTTTAGCGGCTATTTTAGAAGCGCGTGGTTTAAACGTAACCATGACTAAATTAGATCCTTATATTAATGTTGATCCAGGCACTATGAGCCCTTTTCAGCATGGTGAAGTTTTTGTTACTCAGGATGGGGCTGAAACAGATTTAGATTTAGGGCATTACGAGCGTTTTTTAAAAACGCGGTTGACCAAAAAGAATAACTTTACCACGGGGCAAGTTTACGAAAGTGTCTTGCGTAAAGAGCGTAAAGGCGAGTATTTAGGTGCAACTGTACAGGTGATTCCACATATTACTGACGAAATGAAGCGTCGTGTTTATGCGAGTGCTGATGCTGATATCGATGTTGCCATTATCGAAGTCGGTGGTACGGTTGGTGATATTGAGTCTTTGCCGTTTTTGGAAGCCATTCGACAAATGGGGGTCGAGCTTGGGCGTGATCGCTCTTTGTTTATTCATCTGACTTTAGTGCCTTATATTAAAACAGCGGGTGAAATTAAAACTAAACCAACGCAACATTCAGTTAAAGAATTACGTACCATTGGTATTCAGCCAGATATTTTGATTTGTCGCTCAGATAGCCGAATTCCTTCTGCTGAACGCCATAAAATTTCATTATTTACTAATGTTCCTGAAAAATCGGTTATTTCTGCGCCCGATGCCGACACGATTTACCGCATTCCGTTAATCCTCAATGAGCAAGGTTTGGATGATATTGTTGTCCATCAATTGCGTCTTGATGTACCGCCTGCAGATTTATCTGAATGGGAAACTGTGGTTGAAGGTTTAACAAACCCTACTGATGTTGTCACCATTGCGATTGTGGGTAAATATGTTGATCATTTGGATGCTTATAAATCCTTAACTGAAGCATTAATTCATGCGGGAATAAAAACACGCCATACCGTACAAATTAAATATATTGATTCTGAGACGATTGAAAACGAAGGTGTTACGCAGTTAAAAGGTGTCGATGCAATTTTAGTGCCGGGTGGTTTTGGTGAGCGGGGCGTGGAAGGTAAAATTTCTACAGCCCGTTTTGCTCGAGAAAATAAAGTGCCATTTTTAGGTATTTGTTTGGGCATGCAGTCCGTGGTGATTGAGTTTGCGCGTAATGTCGCTGGATTAGAAGGTGCGCACAGTACAGAATTCTTGCCTAATAGCCCGCATCCGGTTATTGGATTAATTACTGAGTGGCAAGATCATGAAGGTCAAACTGAAACGCGTGATGAGAACTCTGATTTAGGTGGAACAATGCGTTTAGGTGCACAAAAATGCCGCATTCAATCAGACTCTTTAGTGTTTGATATGTATCAAAAAGACGTGATTACTGAGCGTCATCGTCATCGTTATGAGTTTAACAATAATTACTTAGAGCCATTAGAGAAAGCAGGTTTAAAATTCTCAGGTAAATCAATCGATGGGCGTTTGGTGGAAGTCGTTGAAATTGCAGAGCATCCGTGGTTTTTGGCATGCCAATTTCACCCAGAATTTACGTCAACGCCACGTAATGGGCACCCTCTATTTTCTGGATTTATTAGAGCAGCTGCAAAACAAAAACAAGGTACACAAGCATGAAATTATGTGATTTTGAAGTTGGATTAGATAAGCCATTTTTTTTAATTGCAGGCACTTGTGTGATTGAAAGCGAGCAAATGGCCATTGATACCGCAGGATACTTGAAAGAGTTAGCTGCTGAGCTAAAAATTCCTTTTATTTACAAGTCTTCATTTGATAAAGCAAATCGTTCATCGCATGAAAGTTACCGTGGCCCAGGCGTAGAAGAAGGCTTAAAAATACTTGAAAAAGTGAAACAGCAAATTGGTGTGCCTGTTTTGACTGATGTGCATGAAGATACACCCTTATCTGAAGTTGCAGATGTGGTTGATGTAATGCAAACGCCAGCTTTTTTATGCCGTCAAACAAATTTTATACAAGCCGTTGCCGCACAAGGCATCCCTGTTAATATTAAAAAAGGTCAGTTTTCTGCGCCTTGGGATATGGTGCATGTCGTTAATAAGGCTAAAGCAACCGGTAATCAACAGATTATGGTTTGTGAGCGTGGTGCTTCGTTTGGCTATAACAACTTAGTCTCTGATATGCGCTCTTTAGCAGAAATGCGTAATACCGGCTGCCCAGTTGTTTATGATGCTACGCATTCGGTGCAACTTCCTGGTGGTCAAGGGACTTCGTCAGGTGGTCAGCGTCAGCATGTATCTGTTTTAGCGAGAGCAGCTGTTGCGGCGGGAATTTCTGGATTATTTATGGAAACACACCCAGACCCAGATAAAGCATTAAGTGATGGTCCGAACTCATGGCCATTACATCGTATGAAAGAATTATTAGAAACGTTGGTAATGATCGATCGAGCAGTAAAAGCACAAGCCTTGATAGAAAATACCTTATAAATATAATAACAATGGGGAAATTGTATGACCAAGATAGTTGATATTAAAGCAAGAGAAATTTTAGATTCACGTGGAAACCCAACGATTGAAGCTGATGTTATTTTGGAATCAGGTGTTGTTGGTAGTGCCATGGTTCCTTCAGGTGCCTCAACAGGCGAGCGTGAAGCAATTGAATTACGTGATGGTGATAAGTCGCGCTATTTAGGTAAAGGCGTTTTGAAAGCTGTTGAGTTCGTTAATACTGAAATCCGTGCAGCGGTAATGGGTATGGATGTAACGGACCAAGCTGCATTAGATAAGAAAATGATTGATTTGGATGGTACGCTAAATAAAGGGCGTATTGGTGCTAATGCTATTTTGGGTGTCTCTATGGCGGCGGCTCGTGCTGCTGCGGCTGACGCGGGCGTGCCTTTATATCGTCATTTGAATACTAGCGGTGAATTTATTATGCCAGTACCAATGATGAATATCATCAATGGTGGTTCACATGCGGATAATAGCGTCGATTTGCAAGAATTTATGATTCTACCAGTAGGTGCCCCTTCTTTTAAAGAAGCCATTCGTTATGGTGCTGAAGTATTTCATAATCTTGCCAAAGTATTAAAATCTAAAGGTTTAGCGACAACCGTTGGTGACGAAGGTGGCTTTGCACCTAACCTATCTTCTAATGAAGAAGCGATTGAAGTGATTTTAGAAGCCATTGCAATGGCGGGCTATAAAGCCGGTGAAGATATTTATCTAGGTATGGATGCCGCAGCCTCTGAATTTTATAAAGATGGTAACTATGAGTTAAGTTCAGAAGGTAAAACTTTAAGTGCGACTCAGATGACTGATTTATTGGCTGGGTGGGTTGAAAAATACCCTATTATTAGCATTGAAGATGGTCTATATGAAAATGACTGGGCTGGTTGGAAAGATCAAACTGACCGCTTAGGTGATAAAATCCAATTAGTCGGTGATGATTTATTTGTTACTAATCCAGCGACTTTAAAAGATGGCATAGAGAAAGGTGTGGCTAACTCTATTTTAATTAAAGTTAACCAAATCGGTACGCTATCTGAAACCTTAGAGGCTATTAATACAGCGCATGCCGCTGGTTATACTGCCGTTGTTTCGCATCGTTCAGGTGAAACAGAAGATACGACCATTGCTGACTTGTGTGTTGCTACTGGCACAGGTCAAATTAAAACTGGATCATTAAGCCGTTCTGATCGTGTTGCTAAATACAACCGCTTAATGAAGATCGAAGAAGAGTTAGGCGCACAAGCGAAATACGCTGGCCGTAGTGCGTTTAAGAAATTATCTTAATTTATTTCTAGCTTAGTCTATATAAGCCCATCTAACTATTTGTGTTAGGTGGGCTTTAGTTTATCTGAAAGATAGTAGGGCGGACTTCAGTCCGCTATGCTTAAATGAAAAATTGCGGACTGAAGTCCGCCCTACGTATTATATTGAGCAGTTCAACAGAGTAGATTTTTATAATCTAATCCGGACGCTATTGCCAATAAACACTTGCAGGTGTACTCATTAAGTTTCTTATTGTCATTTTACTGATATTTATTGCACTTTTACAAAATCGCCTTTGGCAAGGTGATGGTGGTATTGCGCAAACGCAACAATATCAGCGCCAGCTCGAAGCTCTTCAAAAGCAACTAGCAGTCAAGCAGCAGCGTAACGAGGTGCTTAAAGCAGAGGTCAAAGACTTACGCAAAGGGCAAGAAGCCATTGAAGAAATTGCACGTTATGACTTGGGTTTGATTAAAAAAGATGAAACTTTTTTTCAAGTGATTGAGTAAGCTATAAGGTAACCTCGTAACTTCTCATTATTCACAGGCAAGTACATGTAAAAACATCATCATTCCCGAAGTCTTTTATTGGGAATCTACGTCGAGCATAGACTCCCGCTAACAGCATGCAGGAATGACGAACTGAAAAATGGATTGCACCTTATTAGTCATAAGAAGTTACCTAACCTTCACGTAAAGTTTTTCCATAAAGTCCTTAATGTGACTCAAACACATCAAATTCTATGAAAACAACAATTAAATATTGGGGAATTGTGCCAGCGGCAGGCGTTGGTAAACGTATGCAAGCCGATCGACCTAAACAATACCTCCCCTTAAACGGCGTAACGGTTATCGAACAAAGCTTAACGCGCTTATTGCAAGTGCAACAGTTTACCGCTGTCGTAGTCGCTATTTCACAAGAAGACCCTTATTGGCCAGAATTAGCGGTCTCTAAAAATGCGCGCATTCGTACCGCAGCAGGCGGTAAAGAGCGAGCAGATTCGGTATTGTCAGCCTTACATTCGATTGCCGATAGCGCTGCGGATGATGATTGGGTGCTTGTGCATGATGCAGCGAGGCCTTGTATTACTCAAAGCGACGTTGAACATTTGATTGATGCATTACAAAATCATGAAGTAGGCGGCATTTTAGGCCAAGCTTCGCACGATACTTTAAAGTCGGTTGATGACGATTTAGCCATTACAGAGACGGTTGATCGTAGTAAAATTTGGCGCGCTTTTACACCGCAAATGTTTCGTTATGGCGCATTGAAAACGGCCTTACAAGAAGCAGCAGAAAAAGGCTGGGTCGTTACTGATGATGCCAGTGCATTAGAATTACAAGGTAAGCAGCCTAAAATGATTGCCGGGCGAGCGGATAATTTAAAAATTACGCGACCTGAAGATTTAGCTTTAGCACAATTTTATTTGGAGCAACAACAATGATACGAGTTGGACAAGGTTACGATGTACACCGTTTTATCGATAGTGGAGATGTAATTTTAGGCGGGGTTACAATTCCTTACGAGCAGGGCTTAGAAGCACATTCAGATGGCGATGTTGTTTTGCATGCTTTATGTGATGCCTTATTAGGCGCCGCAGCTTTAGGTGATATAGGTAAACATTTTCCCGATACAGACCCAGAATTCAAAGGCGCTGACAGTCGCGTTTTACTACGCCATGTCTACGGCATTGTGCAAGAAAAAGGCTATAGCTTAGGCAATGCAGATATTACTATTATCGCTCAAGCCCCTAAAATGGCACCACATATAGTGGCCATGTGTACCAATATTGCAGAAGATTTATCAGTCGATTTGGGTTGTATTAATGTTAAAGCAACGACGACTGAAAAGTTAGGCTTTGAAGGTCGTAAAGAAGGTATTGCAGTGCAAGCTGTTGTGCTTATTAATAAATAACTCAAGCTTATACTGTAGGGCGCGGCTTCAGCCCGCCTTTAAATATAATGAATGTCTTGTCCTAAGTTTATAACCAGAAATTAGAATTACCCTATTGAACACACAATCAGCTTTACCTAATTGGGCCTATGCTTATGGCGGCGCTCAAAGCCAAGGCATTATTCGCAAAACCCCCGATGATTTTATCGTCAATGAAATTCAATCTTTTGAATTGTCAGGTGTCGGGGAACATGCGTTTTTACTTATTGAAAAATGCGGTGAAAATACCGAATTTGTTGCTCGAGCACTGGCACGATTTGCAGGAGTTCGGCAACGAGATGTTAGCTATGCAGGTTTAAAAGATCGTCATGCGCGTACCACGCAATGGTTTAGTGTTTGGTTGCCAGGCAAACCAGATCCTGATTGGGCGGAGTTAAATAGTGACAGCATTAAAATACTGCAGGCTAAGCGTCACAGCCGAAAGCTAAAGCGCGGTTCTTTAGCGGGTAATCAATTTATTTTGCGTATTCAAGAATGGCAGGGTGATAAAGCCGTTCTTGAGCAACAATTGCAAGCGATTAAAGAACAAGGTGTCCCCAATTATTTTGGAGAACAACGTTTTGGTCGTAATGGTAACAATATCGCTAGAGCACTTGCTTTATTTGCGGGCGAAAAAATCTCTCGTAACCAGCGTGGCATGTATTTATCTGCGGCACGCTCTTATTTGTTTAATCATATAGTCAGCGCGCGTGTCGCTGATAAGTCCTGGAATCATGCAATAGCAGGCGATGCGTTGATGTTTGATGACTCCCATAGTTTTTTTCAGGCAGAAGCACTAGATGAATCAATTGTACAACGAGTGGCACAGTTAGAATTACACCCAACCGCTGTATTATGGGGTAAGGGTGAATCTCAAGCCTCTGGGGAGATAGCCTTATTAGAGCAGAAAATTATTCAGCAGTTTGACGATTTGGCGCAAGGCTTAATCGCTTTTGGCATGGAGCAAGACCGCAGAGCGCTACGCAGTCATGTAAAAGAGTTACAGTGGGATTTTATTAGTGATGACTGTTTGGAATTAAGTTTTAGTTTAAATGCTGGGTGTTATGCAACTGCTGTGCTACGGGAAATAGTACGGGTTTGATTTTATAAGGTATAGATGTTGCGGTCTATGTAGACTCAATATTTGCTATGCAGAGTAGTAAAGGGTTTAAATTGTACGAACCACTTTTTCCCGAAGTTTGAAGGGCTGTCAGTTTAATTTATATATCACAATGTGCTATAGTGGAATCATGAAAAGATTGTCCACCAAATGGTTTAAGAAATGGTCAAAGAAAGTTAAGCTGACAAATGATGATTTACTTGTGGCTATCAGTGACCTAGAAGATGGATTATCTACAACAGATTTAGGAAGTCATCTATTCAAAGTTCGAGTTAAAAGAGAGCATAGCGGAAAAAGTTCAGGGTTTAGGACAATTATCGTATATCAAGAAGGTGAGAAAGCAATTTTCTTATATGGATTTGGAAAGAACGAAAAAGAAAATATTGAGAAAGCTGAATTACAATATTTCAAGAAATTAGGGAATGATCTTTTAGCTTTGGACTCAGAGGAACTTGAAGAATCTATTGAGCAAAAAATACTATTTGATCTTGAGGGTGAGGAATGAGAGAGTCTATAAAAGATGCAATTGGAGAGACTGTTCAAGATATGATGGATTCTGGAATAAAAGTCTCCTTTACAAAAAAAGAACTTGATCTGCTGGGTGTAGAAATTCCAAAAGTTCAATTAACAACAAATCAGATTATATCCATAAGAAAGCAAATGAATCTCAGTCAAACTGTATTTGCTAAAGTGTTAAATGTTAGCGCATCCTCAATAAGGCAGTGGGAGCAAGGAAAAAGAAAGCCAAGTGGCTCCACTAAAGTTTTACTTGAACTCTTAGAAAAATCCCCTCACCTTCTTGATTATAGACTCAGTGCGCAATAAAAAGACATAACCAAAATACAGCTGACCGTTAGCACGATACTCGTGTGTGCCAAGAGAACAACGAAGTTATTCGTAACTATATTAAAGATGAGAGTAGGTCTCTCGTAATCGGCTGAAAGGAGCAGGTTACAAACCGCCCCTGCTGCTGAGGTAAAGAGCTTTGGTAGTGAGCGAGAGGGAAAAAGGCACGGCTAGGACTGAGTCAGGTGCGTATCAAAGAGATGAATGCAAATGAACCCTTGATGAGGTGTCGAAAGCGCTGATCATTGTTGTCAAAACTTGAGTTCACAAGCTACTCAGGGATAAGTTTGGAAGTTCCTTTATTACTGTCCAACCGGCATAAAGAGGGCATGACTTTGATATAGGCTTTAGTATGGAACTTGAGAACCGGTAATTTGATGTTAAGGGAAAATCCAAGCAGAAGTCCTGTGGAGTGATAATAAAGTAGTTTAGTGCTATATACTGTACAAAATATTGTAAATTTTAAGGTACAACTATGCGTAGAATGATCATAGAACAAGATATTAGACCAATGTCTGAGTTTCGTTCAGGCGTGGCATCTTTTGTAAAACAGGTTCATGAGACTAAAAGACCTTTAATAATTACTCAACATGGAAAAGGTGTAGGCGTTTTATTGGATGTTGGCGAATTTGAGGCAATGCAAGAAAAAATTGAATTGCTGGAAGATATACAAGCCTCAATTTCTCAGTTAGAGGCTGGAAATGGTGTTAGCCACAGTGATGCGCGAAAGGAAGTGTTGCAGAGACTTGAAAGGTGAAAATAATTTGGTCTCCGTTAGCAATTGACCGTGTGGATGAAATAGCACAATATATCGCTCAGGATAGTCCAAATTCGGCTCAAAAATGGGTTGAATCAACATTCCAAATCGTCGAACGATTAGAAAAGTTTCCAAAGAGTGGTCGTATTGTTCCTGAAATAATGCAAGATGATTTTCGCGAAATAATTCATGGAAATTATCGTATTATTTATAGAGTGCAAAGTAAGATTGTTGCAATTCTTACGGTTAGGCACGGTAGACAAATATTACCAATTGATGAAATCAAATCATGCAGTAAATCAAGCTGGCTGACCCCTTGATCCTTCTTGATCCTTAAATTGCTGTGAATACGATTAACTAGAAAACACCAACTAACACAACCAAGGTTCTAATATTATGTTTAAAAAACTTGCAATTGTTGTCACTATTAGTCTTATTTCTACTGTCAATGCTAATGCAGCAGAAGTGGATCTCTCCACATGGACAGCTCAAGGCGGTTCTTCTGCCTGGACTGTTCAATCAGGAAACGACACTGTCCTTCAAACCGTAAATGGGGCACCAACTATATTCTTTGATCCCTCTGCAACCAGCACGCAAGGCACAGCCCTAAATGGAAAAATTAGAGTAACCTCTCCTGGTAACTGGGATGATGACTTTATGGGTTTTGTTTTGGGCTATGACTCAGGAGAAATATTTTCTTCTACGGCAGACTATTACCTAGTTGATTGGAAACAGGGTACTCAATCTGGCTGGGATGCAGGTTTAGCTATATCTCATGTTACCAACGGCTCAAACGGTAATACCACAGGTACTAGTGGATCTTTCTGGCAGCACACTGCTGGTCAAGTAGACTTGATAACTCGAGCTACAAGCTTAGGAAACACTGGTTGGTTAGACAATACCGAATATGATTTCAATATTTTATTTACCAGTAGCTTGATTGAAGTGAAAGTTGATAATATTCTTCAGCTTAGCATCACCCCAGATGATGTTGCTGGGGTCTCCTCTTTTGACGACGGATCTTTTGGTTTTTACAATTATTCACAGCAATCTGTGCTTTATAGTTCAATAGCACAAACCAACTGCCAGACAAACCCAACTGCACCAGAATGCCAAACGGGCAGTGTTCCTGAGCCAACTACCTTGGCTCTAATCGGTATTGGCTTGGCTGGCTTGGCTGGATTAGGTTTTAAAAGAAAACTTCAAGCTTAATAATACAGAATGGTTTTGAACAACTAAACCAAAAGAGACATCATGGGGTCAGCCAGTAATGCCGCTACCAGTCACATTAATTCCTTTTATATCAAGTGGTTGCATATTCATTTCTTGGCTTCGTCATTAGAGAATAGCTCTTCGGTCTTCGCTTGATAACTCTGGGTTGATTTGGCCTTTTTCGTTGACCAATCTCTGTTTGAGTTATTGCCATCAAGAGAGCGGGTATTAACCTTCCTAAAGCAACTCCAGTCAGTGTGATGCACAAACTTGCAGTATTACGCATCAACTGAACAGCAGCCATAAAGCTAAGATGCCGAGGCACTTTTTCATTGAGGCAGGCTGCTCTGG
>Ga0209184_1000355_pt1 | contig 53381 bp, 49 predicted proteins | sample EN8Hudsemesocosm_2_FD_184627 | JGI IMG/M metagenome (GOLD analysis project Ga0209184, IMG submission 184627) | Methane-oxidizing microbial communities from mesocosms in the Hudson Canyon - EN8C Hudson Canyon (SPAdes) (version 2) | ecosystem: Environmental > Aquatic > Marine > Cold seeps | place... | reverse complement strand
GTGAGTCAGGGATTCGAACCCCGGGTGGGCTACAAACCCACGCTGGTTTTCAAGACCAGTGCATTCAACCGCTCTGCCAACTCACCGCAATTGCTTTCTCGTCGAAAGCGGATGCATCTTACCAAATTATTTATTTGTGTCAACGATTTATTCTTAAAAGAATTGTCAGTTGAATAATTATTTTTCATCACTATTATAGGTGTATAAGCAATAGACATTTTTATGGTTAATATTTAACGGAGCATTTTATGCAAGATAAAAAATTTCCAAACTCGCAAGCGGCAAGCTCTCAAGATGCTGACTTAAGTAGTATCATGAACACCGCTGGAAAAGAAGCACTCAACACCAGCGCGGCATCAGTATTAAAAAATACTTATTTGCTTCTAGGTATAACCATTGCATTCTCTGCATTCACAGCATTTCTTTCAATGGACCTACCTCGACCAGGCTTCATCGTTACTTTGATTGGCTTTTATGGCTTATTCTTTTTAACCGCAAAATTACGTAACAGTCCTTTTGGTATTCTTAGTACATTCGCGTTAACTGGTTTCATGGGTTACACCTTAGGCCCATTAATAGGTATGTTTGCTGGCGCAGGCGCGATGCCTGTTGTTATGAACGCACTTGGCTTAACAGCTTTCGTGTTTTTTGGCCTTTCTGCATACGCATTAACCACTCGTAAAGACTTTAGCTTTTTAGGTGGGTTTTTAACGGCTGGCTTCTTTGTTTTAATCGGCGCAATGGTCCTCGGCGCATTCACACAAATTGCAGGTCTTCAATTAATGATCTCTTGTGGATTTGTATTATTCTCGTCAGCAGCTATTTTGTATGAGACTGGCAATATCATTAATGGCGGCGAACGTAACTATGTTATGGCGACTATCAGTTTGTATGTTTCTATCTATAACATCTTCGTTAGCCTGCTTAGCATTTTAGGTGCCGGCAGCGACGACTAAGATTACCTTTTAAAGATTAAGGCTCTTCGTTTTAAAACGTAGGGCCTTTTTTATTTAACCTTACTTATTTTACTTTTATTTTAGAGCGAGCAGATACATGGTTTTTTCTATCCTTGTTTTAGGTGCTCCCTTTAATTCGCAGTCAGCCTATTCGGCTTTTCGCTTCGTAGAAGCAGCTCTTGAATCAAAACATACAATATATCGAGTATTTTTTTATCAAGACGGTATTCATAACAGTAGCGCTATTGCCACTCCACCCCAAGATGAATTCGACTTATATCAAGGTTGGCAAGACCTACAAGCAGGGTATTCACTTGATTTTGTAACCTGTATCGCTGCAGCAGCCAGGCGTGGCTTACTCAACGAAAGTGAAGCAAAGCGACACAACAAGGATAATTCAAATATGGCCAAGCAATTCGATCTATCAGGTTTAGGTCAATTAGTTGAAGCAACAGCCTTGTCTGACCAAGTCATCACCTTTGGGCAATGAGTAAAACAATGAACCAGCCTAAGACAAAAAAAATACTAATCGTAAATCAGTCTGCACCTTATAGTTCAGGCAATGCAAAAGAGTCTCTCGACCTTGCGCTAGCAGCCGGCACTTTTGAACAAGATGTATCAATATTATTTACAGGAGATGCCTGCTACCAACTACTTGCAGCACAAAAACCTAAAGAAATTGATTCAAAAAACCTCAGTCAGATGTTGAAAGTACTGCCTATTTATGGGGTCGAAAGCTTATTTGTTGATGAGCAAAGCCTGCTAAACAGAAATATTCGACATATTGATAACGACCTTAAAATCACTAAGATTTCTGCTAGCGAATCTCGAGAACTTTTTCAAAGTGCCGCCACTGTTTTTAGATTTTAAAGGAGATTTAGAGTGATTTTGCACACACTTAACAAAGCACCATCACATACTGAGCTTAACCAACAATTAACAAACACTTGCTCCAATCAAGACTCAGTATTATTAATTGAAGACGGTATATACCAACTTCTTGATCCAACTATTTTTACAACTAAGGGTCATTGGGCCTTTACCGCTAAAAACATCTTCGCACTTGCTAGCGATGCTACGGCTCGCGGCATCAACCATGCAAATTTAGACATCGACACCTGCAACATACGCTTTATTTCTTACCAAGAATTTGTTGAACTTGCTGCTTCACATACCAAAACAATTAGCTGGTATTAATGAGTATGACACCTCAAAGAGACAAACAAGGCTTCCTTGTTAATCTAGATGACTGGAATGAAGAGCTTGCTCATGAAATTGCACTTGAAGAAAGCATCACGCTAACCGACGCTCACTGGGAAATCATTCATATTCTGAGGAACTTTTATCAGGAATTTGCCATCTCACCCGCCATGAGAATTTTAGTTAAATCAGTAAAACAACAATTAGGTGATGACAAAGGCAACAGCATTCACTTACTCTCATTATTTCCTGGAAGCCCTGCAAAAATTGCCAGTAAGATTGCAGGTCTTCCAAAACCAACAAATTGCTTATAAAACCATGACCGATACCAATATTTTACAAGACAACCAAGAACACCCTTTTGCAAAATTTGTCAGAATTCTTGGCAAAGGTAAAAAAGGCAGCCGCTCACTCTCAGAGGAAGAAGCCTTTGAGGCGATGAGCATGATTCTAAAAGGCGAAGCTGAGGATTTGCAGATCGGCGCTTTTTTAATGCTACTGCGCGTTAAGGAAGAATCAAAAGAAGAGATCTGTGGCTTTGTTAAAGCCGCTCAAAGTTGCAACCAGGCCCCCGAAAGCATTAAAACAGACCTAGACTGGTCTTCTTATGCCGGTAAAAGAAGGCATTTACCTTGGTTTCTTTTTTCAACCTTTATATTAGCTCAAGCAGGCTATCGTGTATTCATGCATGGCGCGAGCGGCCATACCGCCAACAGACTTTATACCGAAAACATACTTACTGCGTTAAACATCCCACTAGCAAATAATTGGGATGATGCTCAAACTCAATTAGATGATCGCAATTTTGCATATATGCCCTTACGCAATATAAACCCTAAGCTTGCAGAAATGATCAATATGCGCCATATTTTAGGCTTGCGCTCTCCCGTTCACTCTTTTGCCAGACTTCTAAACCCGCTAAAAGCACCCACAGTACTTCAAGGTATCTTTCATCCGCCATACAGCGGCCTGCACCAAGAGTCGGGCGCATTGCTTGGCTATGAGACCGTTGGCGTTATTAAAGGTGAAGGCGGCGAAATCGAATGCAACCCCGATAATATCCTTAATGCCAAATACAGCATTAAGGGAGAATTAAGCGAAGAGACATGGCCGGCAGTTTTTCCACGCCGACACGTAAAAGCCGAAGACATGACCGTCGATTACATGCGTTCATTTTGGAAAACTGATGTAGATGATGAATATGCAAAAGCAGCAATTATAAGTACTGCGGCATTCGCTTTAAGGTCGCTTGATATGTCATTAAGCCAAGGCGCGGCATTAAAGAAAGCTGAAACTTTATGGGATAATCGGGACAAGACTTTCTTATAGAAACCTTAAACCAAAAAAGGGCAGCAAGCCAAACGATTAAGTTTTGCCCGCACCCTTTTTAATTTTCCGTGCATTCTAATTTATAAATACTATTTATAGTAAGCGTTTTCGGTAACCGTATGATCGGTTACATCTTTAACACCTTTGATTTCTGGCAGCACTTCTAGCAATCGCTTCTCGACACCATCTTTTAAAGTGATTGAAACAGCACTACACCCCTGACAGCCGCCGCCAAAACGAAGTATTACGATCATTTCTTCAGTAATTTCTACCAACGACACATCACCACCATGCGAAGACAAGCCTGGATTGATATCCGTGGCTAAAATATACTTAATTCTATCTGGAAGCGGCGAATCATCACTGATTTTTGGCATTTTTGCATTAGGGGCTTTAATCGTTAGCTGGCCACCCATTTTTTCTTCTGCGTAATCAACATAGGCTTCCTCAAGAAAAGGTAAGCTCTTTTGTTCGAGATAAAGCTTAAAACCTTCAAGCACAATAATTTCATCATCTTCAATCACATCTTCAGGCTGACAATAGGCTAAGCAGGTTTCAGCCATCTTAGTGCCCGGCTGAGTTACAAACATACGCACGCCTGTTTCACTTGCATCCTGATTTGTAATTAACTGTGATAGATAACGCTGTGCAGATTCAGAAACTGTAACCATATAGCCAAAACTCCAATTCGATTCTTACAATATGTATATTCTAAGTGTTTTCCATCAGTTGATAAAGCCTTAGTATTTTACTCAAGTAATATTTATCATCGCTTTATGTTCAAAAATGATCTATATCAAAATATTTCAATATAGATTTATTTAAAGTATCATTGTCAGCCTGTAAATTGTAAGTGATATAATCCAAAGCCGTAAATAGGTGTTAATCAAACATCACTCAGCTCTAATGTTAATTAAAAGGTAAAGCACTCAATGTCCGATTTAGCCAAGCGCCTCAGCAATTTAAATGATGCTCTAGAAAACCGTATTCTTATTCTTGATGGCGCGATGGGTACGATGATTCAATTGCTCAACTTAAGTGAGGAGGATTATCGAGGTGAACGCTTCAAAGATCACGCTTCAGACGTTAAAGGAAACAATGATTTGCTTTGCCTAACACAGGCTGACGCGATTGCTAAAATACACGCGCAATACCTTGATGCCGGTGCAGATATCATTGAAACCAACACCTTCAACTCAACGCAGGTTTCACAAGCTGACTACAACATGGAGTCGCTTGTTTATGAGCTTAACTTTGAAGCAGCAAGACTGGCTCGAGTAGAAGCTGATAAAAAAACATTAGAAACACCTGACAAGCCACGATTCGTAGCCGGCGCCGTAGGCCCAACGTCACGTACTGCCTCTTTAAGTCCGGATGTAAATGACCCAGGCTTTCGAAACGTTACATTTCAAGAACTTTATGACAACTACTATCAAGCCGTGCAAGCACTCGTTGAAGGCGGCTCAGATATTATTCTAATTGAAACCATTTTTGACACATTAAATTCCGAGGCAGCCATTTACGCGACGGAACAATATTTTATTGATTCAGGTACAAAACTACCTATCATGATCTCAGGCACCATCACTGACGCCTCTGGTCGTACACTTTCAGGTCAAACTGCCGAAGCCTTCTTAATTTCTGTCGAACATTGTAAGCCACTCAGTGTTGGTTTTAACTGTGCTTTAGGGGCAGATGCCCTTCGCCCTCATATTAAAGAACTTTCTGACAAATCATCCGCTTTCGTCAGCGCTCACCCGAATGCAGGCCTGCCCAATGAGTTTGGCGAGTATGACCAAACACCTGAAGAAATGGCCGACATTATCGAAACATTCGCTAGCGAACAACTCGTTAATATTATCGGTGGCTGTTGCGGGTCACAACCTGAGCATATTAAAGCGATTGCTAAGCGTATGGAAGCGCATCAAGCAAGACAGCGACCAGCGATCGAGCCCAAGCTGAGGCTTTCTGGCTTGGAAGCATTCGTTAGCGATAAAGACTCGCTTTTCATCAATGTTGGTGAAAGAACCAATGTAACCGGCTCAAAGCGTTTTCTTCGTTTAATTAAAGAAGAACTATTTGAAGAAGCACTGGACGTGGCAAGAGACCAAGTTGAGAATGGCGCACAGATAATTGATATCAACATGGATGAAGGCATGCTTGAATCAAAAGAAGCTATGGAGCTTTATTTAAATCTGATTGCCTCTGAACCCGACATCTCTCGTGTCCCGATAATGATCGACTCCTCTAAATGGGAGGTAATTGAAGCTGGATTACGCTGTGTACAAGGTAAAGCAATCGTTAACTCCATTAGCCTGAAAGAAGGTGAAGATGAGTTTATCGCTCGCGCTAAAAGTTGTATTCGTTATGGTGCCGCGGCCGTAGTAATGGCATTTGATGAAGATGGCCAAGCCGATACGTACGAAAGAAAAACCGAAATATGTAAACGCTCTTACGACATTCTGGTTAAAATTGGCATGCCACCAACCGATATTATTTTCGATCCAAATATATTTGCTGTCGCCACAGGAATTGAAGAGCATAACAATTACGCGGTTGATTTTATCGAAGCTACACGTTGGATTCGTCAAAATCTTCCTCACGCAAGTGTCTCCGGCGGGGTTAGTAACGTTTCTTTCTCATTCAGAGGTAACGATCACGTTCGTGAAGCCATACATTCGGTGTTCTTGTATCACGCAATTAAAGCCGGCATGAACATGGGGATTGTTAATCCCGGCCAACTCGTTATTTATGATGAAATTGAGCCAGGCTTTAAAGAGCGTGTTGAAGATGTTGTGTTAAACCGTCGTGATGACGCCACGGATAGGCTGCTTGAAATCGCAGATCAATTTGTAGGTTCTGCTAAACAAGCTAAAGTAGAAAATCTTGAGTGGCGAGAACTCCCCATCAATAAACGCTTAGAGCACGCACTAGTTAAAGGTATTACAACTTACATTATTGAAGATACCGAAGCTGCACGCTTAGTTGCTGACCGTCCTATTGAAGTTATTGAAGGACCGTTAATGGATGGTATGAACGTAGTCGGCGACCTATTTGGTGAAGGCAAGATGTTTCTTCCGCAGGTTGTTAAAAGTGCACGCGTTATGAAACAGTCAGTCGCCCACCTATTACCCTTCATTGAAGCAGAAAAAGGGGGCGTACAAACAACCAAAGGTAAAATATTAATGGCCACCGCTAAAGGTGATGTACATGATATTGGTAAGAACATTGTGGGCGTTGTACTGCAATGTAATAACTACGAAATTATTGATCTTGGCGTCATGGTGCCTGCTGATAAAATCCTAAAAGCAGCTAAAGAACACAATGTAGATGTTATTGGTGTAAGTGGCCTTATTACGCCATCGTTAGATGAAATGGTTTACGTAGCAAAAGAATTGCAACGTGAAGGTTTTGATATTCCACTGATGATTGGCGGCGCAACCACTTCAAAGGCTCACACCGCCGTTAAAATTGACCCACAATATCAAAATAACCAAGTCGTTTATGTTACAGATGCTTCCCGTAGCGTCAGTGTCGCTACCTCATTAATGAGTACGACACTTAAAGATGATTTTATCAAAAATGTACAGGCCGAATATGAAACAGTAAGAGAGCGTCGTAAAAACAAAAAAGCTAAGACTAAATACCTTAGCTACCATCAAGCCTGTGACAACCGTTTACAGCTTGATTGGGACAATTATTCAGCACCCCGCCCCAAATTTACCGGCGTTAAAGTGTTTGATGATTACCCTCTGGAAGAATTAGTTGATTATATTGATTGGACCCCTTTCTTCATTACTTGGGATTTGGCAGGAAAATACCCCAGAATCCTTACAGATGAAAAAGTCGGCGAAGCAGCGACAAACTTATTTAATGACGCGCAAGGAATGCTTAAAAAATTAATTAGTGAAAAGCACTTAACAGCGAAAGGTGTTATTGGATTTTGGCCTGCCAATACAACTGATCACGATGTTGTTTCCGTTTATAAAGATGAAGGTCGAGCTGAAATACAAACTAATCTTCATCACTTGCGACAACAATCTGATAAAGTTAATGGTGCCACGAGACGTTCTCTAGCAGATTTTATCGCGCCAAAAGATACAGGTATTCAAGATTATATTGGTGGTTTTGCCGTTACCACAGGCATTGGCGCTGAGGCATTAGCTAAAAGCTACCAAGACAACCAAGATGATTACAACTCGATTATGGTAAAAGCACTCGCTGACCGTTTAGCGGAAGCATTTGCTGAACGCATGCATGAACGCGTACGTAAGGAGTACTGGCATTATGCTGAAGATGAATCACTAGGTAATGAGGCGTTGATTAAAGAGCAGTATTCTGGAATTAGGCCCGCACCAGGCTATCCCGCCTGCCCTGACCATACCGAAAAAACGCCCTTATTCGAACTTTTAAGCGCAACAGAGAATAGTGATATTGTTTTAACTGACCATTTTGCCATGACACCTGCGGCATCTGTAAGCGGGTTTTATTATTCACACCCAGATTCAAAATATTTTTCTGTCGGCAAAATAACCAAAGATCAAGTTGAACACTATGCTGACCGAAAAGGCATGTCGATTGAAGAAGCTGAAAAGTGGTTATCACCGGTATTAAGTTACGACTAAAAGTTAGCTTTTTGACAAACTCTAAACACAAACTTATTTAATGAAGCTATAAAAGCTGATACTCTTACGCCCCAAATTTTTGCTATACCCGCGTAAGGGTCTTTTTTTTCTGAGAAGCGACAATGTACAAATACGACGAATACGACAGACAAATCGTTCAAGAACGAACTAAACAGTTTCGTGGCCAAACTGAGCGTTTTATTGACGGAACTTTAGACGGCGACGACTTTCTTCCGCTACGTTTACAAAATGGTTTATATGTACAGCGCTTAGCTCCCATGCTAAGAGTTGCCATACCTTACGGTATGCTATCGTCAACACAACTTCGAAAGTTGGCCCAAGTTAGCCTTGATTACGATAAAGGCTATGTCCACTTTACAACACGCCAAAATGTACAATTTAACTGGCCTGAGATTAAAGACGTACCAGATATTCTTGAAGAACTTAACCAAGTAGAGATGCATGCAACTCAAACGAGTGGTAATTGTATTCGAAATACGACGGCCGATCAGTTTTCTGGCGCTATTGAAAACGAAGTGATTGATTCTCGACCTTATTGTGAAATAATTCGCCAATGGTCGACCTTACACCCTGAGTTTGCTTTCCTACCCAGAAAATTTAAAATCGCCGTAAATTCTTGCCCTGATGCCGATCGTGCTGCCATTGCATTTCATGACATTGGTTTAGAAATTATAAAGAACGACCAAGGCGAAATTGGGTTTAAAGTATTTGCTGGCGGCGGCTTAGGCAGAACCCCCGTTGTTGGTTCAGAAATCAGAAGCTTTTTACCTGAAAAAGACCTGCTAACATATCTAGATAGTATTGTTCGTGTTTATAACATGCATGGTCGTCGTGATAATAAGTTCAAAGCGCGTATTAAAATACTGGTAAAAGCCCTTACACCTGCCAAATTTGCAGAAATGGTTGAAGCCGAATGGCAGCACCATAAAGATACTGAAGTTCAATTAACTCAGGCAGAAATTGATCGAGTTAAAAGTTTCTTTACTGCCCCTAACTATGCTCAGCTAGAAAATAACACCAAAGCATTTGAAGAAGCGAAGGCTTCAAATTCAGACTTTGCTAATTGGGTTGCTCGAAATACACATGAGCATAAAGTATCTGGCTACTCGATCGTTACATTAACACTTAAAAAAGTTGGCATACCTCCAGGCGATGTTACTGCAAGCCAAGCCACTGCTGTTGCTGCAATGGCGGATGATTACAGTTTTGGTGAAGTGCGTATCTCGCACGAACAAAACATCGTTTTAGCTGATGTACGCCAAGACCAGTTATTTGATGTTTGGCAGAAGGCTAAGCTATTAGGTTTTGCAACACCTAACCTTGGTATGCTAACAGATATGATTTGCTGCCCTGGAGGCGATTACTGCGGTCTTGCAAACGCCAAATCAATCCCGGTTGCTGAACAGATTCAATTAAAATTTGATGATCTTGACTACCTTTATGATCTTGGAAAGTTAGATCTGAACATTTCTGGCTGTATGAACGCTTGTGGTCACCACCATATTGGTGACATTGGTGTATTAGGTGTAGACAAGCGTGGTGATGAATTTTATCAAGTTTCACTCGGTGGCCGATCTGGTCGTGATGCAACGATCGGTAAGATTTTAGGCCCTTCATTTGCACGCGCTGATATGGCGAATGTAATTGAGAAAATTATTAATGTATACACTGAAAACCGCACAGAAGAAGAGTTATTCGTAGATACCTACCGCAGAATCGGTATGACCCCATTTAAGGAGCGAGTTTATGCCAAAGCTAATTAAAAACGCTGTTGTAAGCGATAATACTTGCCAAACACTGGACAAAGAATTTTCAGGTTCTGTTGATGAGATTTTAGCAAATCACAACCCTGTATTAGTGCCAAAACAATTTTGGTTAGCTAATGCCGAACAGTTACTTAAGAGTGAAAGTATCGGTGTATGGCTAGATAGTGATGAAGGACCAGAAGAGCTAGAGCCATATCTCAACAAGCTAAGCTTGATTGCAATTAACTTTCCTAAGTTTGCAGATGGTCGCGGTTATTCTTACGCGCGTATTTTGCGCGATCGCTTTAAGTATTCAGGTGAGCTAAGAGCAATGGGGGATATTCTGCACGACCAAATGTTTTATCTTAAACGCTGTGGCTTTGATGCTTTTGCTGTTCGCGAAGACAAAGATGCGAACATTGTTATTGAAGGTTTAAATGATTTTTCTGAATGCTACCAAGCATCAACCAATCAAAAATTACCTTTATTTAGAAGACGCTAAACATTGCGTTTATTCGTTGCGACTCTTTAATCCTAAATCTTTAAGAAAATTAAAGAGTCGCCTCTAAATGCCAGCAACTCAAACTAGTTCTGTAAGTTTTTTCCTTCCCCACACGCTAAAATATCAACCAAAGGCTTTAAGTAGTCTAAGTAAGGTGTAGATGCCTTCATAGAGTCTTTATAAATTGGCTGCCTAACCTGACTAACGCTCGCCGTTCTAACCGCGCGCTTATTTTTGTGAAATTCAAAACAAGCCGACTCGCTTTCAAGACCACAATAATCCAACAGTTTTCCAATTTCTTGATCGGAGTCTTCCACCATTCTTTCATAGTTTGCTTCAAATATTTGTTCGCCAAACAAAGACTCCCAATGGTTCATTAAAGTTTGATACAAATTATAGTAGTGACCAAGATCAACTAAATCATTGGAATAAGCATGATTACCGCTAAAATTTTGTTTATATATGGAGAAACAGGTTTCAAGTGGATTACGTGTACAATGAATTATTTTTGCATTCGGTAACGCTAGGGCGATCAAGCCAACAAACATAAAATTGTATGGCATTTTATCTGTGAAATATTCACTACTTTGCCGAGCGCGCACCTGATCCAAGTAAAGTTTAACGGTATCTAGACAATCTGAGACTGCAGCCGCCTCTGTTTGATTTTTACCAATAAACTGATGTATCGACATGCTACGACTTAAATCAGTAATTTCACCCTCCGCCCCTACCAAAGAATGACTGGATAAGATTTGCTCAATCAAAGTAGTCCCCGAACGAGGCATACCTAAAATAAATATCGGTGACGCATCAGATAAACCAGCCCCTTTAAACGCTCCTTTAAAACTTTCATTAAAAAATGCTACCAATTGCGAAAATGTTTGCTGAGTATTTCTATGAAGATACGGTTTATCCTTTCGACTCACATCATTCGCAACTTTAAGATAACGAAATGCTTTCTCAGGAGAATAGCATTTACCATTACTCTTTTTCTCAAAATACATCGACAAGATATAGCCCATATTCATCTGTACGATATTTGGCTGGCCGCCTTGCTTAACACGCTGTTCAAACTGAGGGATCAAGCTTTCCAGAATCGGCTCTTTTTTGCCTTTCCCATACAAAATAAGGTTACGAACAACAGCAAGCTGACCGGGATTCATTTTTACTGACTTCTGAAAAGCATTATAACCTTTCTCTGTATCGCCTAAACGGCTAAGCGCCAAACCTTTAAGGTTATAAGCTCCAGCGTTTGAGGGGTCTAATTTAATGACTGTTTTTACAACTTCTAATGCGTCTTTTTCTTTGTGATTTCCAATTAAGACGCCAGCTAACTGTTGCAATGAGGATACCTCGTTCGGTTTCAAGCTTAGCGCCATTCTAAGCCATTTCTCAGCCACTTCATTTTCAGCAAGCTGTATTGCCGTTGAAATGCCTTGCATCAATAAGTCATATTCACTAGGTAATGCCGTAATAGCCGCATTAAAGTAACTTAAAGCCTCAGTATTTCTATTCGTTTGATGAAGCAACAAACCCAACCTAGCATTAATAATAGGATGAGTTGTTTCATTTTGAAGTAGTTGGCGATAGATCGCCTCAGCCTGCTGAAAGTTTCCTGTTTGATGAAAACTTTGCGCCTTATTAAATTCGGCTTGCATGTTTTAACCTAATGATTTGAATATGATAAAAATTTGCTTAAGATGATAGTGTGGCAGACTTAGGTTTAGCTATATACTTATCTGAAAATACTGCAGCGATTTCCATCCAAGCTTTTTATATTCCTATGAAGTAACACCCTACACTCTCTTAATAAAGAGACATTGATATTTGAATCATACTTTTTTGACCCTAGAATTTCATCTATTAACTTTAAGCAACGAGTGAGAATTTCTGGCATTCCTTTAAAAACATCGTTAATTTCAGCCATCATTTCACCAGACATTTGCTCTGTTCCTTCAAATAAAGAAATATCAAATATGCCTGAGTCCGTAAAAAGGCTCGCTAACTTACGTATCATTATACGCAAGCCATGAACCTCTAAATTGAAATCATAGGGTAAAAGGTCACCACTTACACATAATAAACAAGACATTAGCTTTTCTAACTTTATTCCTTTTATCTTAAGATCATCACTCGTGTAAACGTCTGCCTCAACTAGCTCCTGAGATATGTGCGGCTCAAGAAGTAACAACCACGCATTCTGAGCTTTCGTGAAATAAAGAAACTGCCCAACCTTTAAGTTCGGCAGTACTTTAAGCGCCTGATTATGGCCACCTAATTGATCGAACCGATCACTGATTTCGTTAGCAACAATTAAAATTTGGTTATCAAGATTAAGCTGTGACTCACTAATATGACTCGGATACCCCGTACCGTCATCTTTAGCATGATGATTTAATATTAAATCACTCACCCCATTTATATCAGGTAGAAGACTTTCCACATATGAACTACTCTGCAACGCATGGATATGTTCATCATGAATATGTGAATTTGATAAGAAAGGCACGCCAGACTTTGTCGCAAAATCGGTTATCTCCGCACTTAAAGCATGCTGCCCTATATCTTGTAATAAGCCTGCATAAAATAATGATTGCTGGTGAATTTTATCTAAATTTAATAAGCGAGCAACAAGCAGGCTTCCCCAACTGCAAAATAAGGCTCGCTCAAATTCAATTTGTGAGTTGGTGTGCATGCGAGTAATGGATCGCATGATATTTTCATTTTGAGCAAGTTCTTCGCAATAAACCACTAACTGAGGCCAGCAGGCATTAGCTATGTTCATTTTAAGCAGTACAGGGTGTGAATCTATAAAGCTTCGATATTCTAAAAGAAGACTGGCTGCGCTGATAAAATAATCACCATTTTGGTAATTATAATGACTATCACTCATGCTATTTTTAACCACACATATAAATACTACAAAATACATATAAAGCCATAAGACTTTAATGCTCATTTAATTTTTAAATATAAATTGAGGATAGGCTACAGACGCTATATATTCAAAGAACAAAGAGTGCTAATTTATCCTTTTATTAGACTTGAACTTTTTTAGAGTTCTATTGTCTTCATTAAAGACATACCGCTTTACACACAACCACACAGATAAGCAAAGAGATGCTCCTATGCATGAAGATGTACAAAATTATTACGGTAAAGTTTTACAGCATTCTGATGACCTTAAAACAAATGCTTGCTGTACAAGTGGAAACCTACCTCGCCACGTTAAAAATGCACTTTCAAACGTCCACGATGAAGTTTTAAGTCGCTACTATGGTTGCGGCCTAATTGCCCCTCAGCTGTTAGAAAATATGCATATCATGGATTTAGGAAGTGGCTCTGGTCGTGATTGTTATGTTTTATCACAATGGGTTGGCGAACACGGCAGCATTCTCGGCGTTGATATGACTGAAGAGCAACTTGCTATTGCTGTCAAACATGAAGAATACCACGCCAAAAAATTTGGCTTTAAAACTAAAAACACTGAATTTAAACTCGGCTACATAGAGAAGTTAAATGAGCTAGATTTACCAGATAACAGTTTTGACATTATTGTTTCAAATTGCGTCATAAACTTATCGCCAGATAAAGAAGCAGTCCTTAAGGAGGCCTATCGATTGCTAAAGCCTGGTGGAGAGTTATACTTTTCTGATGTTTATTCTGATCGGCGTGTTCCCACTGAGTTAGTGAACGACCCTGTTCTATATGGAGAATGTCTTAGTGGCGCACTGTACTGGAACGATTTTGAAAATCTCGCTAAAAAGTCAGGTTTTTTGGATCCTAGATTAGTTGAAGATGAACCTATCACCATTGAAAATGAAGCAGTACAAAATAAAATAGGCCATATTGGTTTTTTCTCTGCGACCTACAGACTGTTTAAATTAGAAGCGCTGGAACCATTTTGTGAAGATTACGGCCAAGCAGTGATTTATCTCGGAGGAATTCCCCATTCTGAAGAGCATTTTATTTTAGATAAACATCATTTTATTGAAAAAGGTAAGGTTTTCCCTGTTTGCGGTAATACCTGGTTAATGCTAAATGAGTCTCGCTTTAAAGATCATTTTGAGTTTATCGGTTCTTTTAAAAATCACTATGGTATTTTTAGTGGCTGCGGTACTAGTCTACCTTTTGATGACCTTATATATTCTGATGATAGTGGAGGTGGCTGCTGTTAAATCAGCACCACACTTAACAGTCTATCAATATAACACTCTTGATCAAATCAGTTATCTAAACTGATTTGATCATAATCAAAATTGGCATTTGTGTTACTTTTTCTCCCGGTTTTCGAAGATTTCACAATAGGTGCACGAATTTCTTCTAGACCATCACTATGATGAACAGCTGAGCTGGTTTCGGCTGACTTAATGCTGACGATAGAAGCCTGCCCTTCAAGCTTTTTTGTCGTCATTGAGATTGGATCAACAGCTAGTTTTAAACTTGACTCCAATGCTTTATAGTCTTTTTCTAAATCAGATATTTTTAGTTCAGATGCTTTAAGTTTGGTATGAACTTTGTTTTTAGTTACGATCACAGCTTGTATTTCTTGTTGTTGCTGATCGACAACGTCAGCTAATCGATTCATTTCGACCCGCATTTCTTTTTGTCTGGACATCAAAGCCTTGAAAGCAACTTGTCCATCTTTTAATTTTTTTCGCATCGTAAAACGTTCTTTATTATGTGTATTAATTTTTGTTTCCAGGCTTTTTTCAGTAGACTTGTTTTCGATTTCTTTTTTACTTAATACTGATTTTGCTTTATTTAATGCAGAGACAGTCAAAGTATTTTCTGTTTCTAGCGCACTAATTTTTAGTTTTAGTGTTTCTATAATCTGACCGCTTAAATCAAGTTGAGAGACGGAATCGCCTTTTTGTTGCTCTAGTGTAGTTTTAGCATCCCCTAACAATGCAATATTTTCTTCAAGCTTAATATTCACTTGCTGGCTTTGCTTAAGCTTTAATTCCATCCCAACATTCTTTTCTTTAGATATCTGTAATTTTGAAAGCGCTGTAGATGCCTGCAGTTTTGTATTTTCTGATAATTGAAAGAAGTAAAAGGTTGAAACGGCACAAATGATTGTTGCGCACATAAATATCGGCCAAACTAAATTCAGAACGGTATTTTTTTTCTTTAAATACTCTATCCACTGAGATGCATATTCAGTATTCACTTCTGACCCGCCGGACTGCTTATTAATATTCATTTATTTTTAGTATTCCTCTAAGAAATCAGGTTTTAATTACCATTAAAAAAAGCCACAATAAGAGTCAATAAAAATTATCTGGGCTCAACAAAAAATGAACGACCTATATTTAAAACTTGCAACATCCCAAGTAGGTAAAAGTTTATTTCAAGCACTTAACCTCCCGAAGCCTATCAGCTTGTTGAGAACACCAAACATTAGTCTTTCCTCTCCAACAGGAAGAGTACTCATTGCAGGCACTAAAAACAACTTTGCTTTCAAAATGATAACAAAGTCACTGAATGTAGAATCGATTAAATTAGCGTACCCGAAATCAAACACCTCGCCACAGCTATTCGTACAACCAGCACCTAGCTGTCATGCAGAACAGGTTAACTTATCTAAGAAAGATTCGAAGCATTATAAAGCGATTGTATTTGACGCAACAGGTTTAAGTTCTCCAGAAGAATTGAGCCTTTTGTTTCACTTTTTCCAGCCAACTTTATCTAAAATCAAAACTAATGGTAAAGTTGTTATCGTTGGCTTGCTGCCAGAAAGTGCTGACAAACCTGAACAATCTGCAACACATAGCGCGCTTATAGGCTTTATCAAATCAGCCTCAAAAGAGATCGGTAAAAAAGGAGCGACTTGCAATCTACTAATGTTAGAAAAAGGCGCTGAGCGCAACATAAAAGCGGCTTTGTATTACTTACTCACCGAAAAATCCAGTTTTGTTACTGGCCAAACACTAACCCTTAAAAACTCTTCAGTTCGTCCAAACAAAATTAACTGGGAGTCTCCTTTACGTGGCAAGACAGCCATCGTTACAGGGGCAGCACATGGCATAGGGCAAGAAACAGCAAGAGTTCTTTCTCGCGATGGAGCGTGTGTGATTTGCCTAGATATGCCGACAAATAAAGCACAATTAAAAAAATTAGCCGCTGAAATTGGTGGCCATAGCCTTACGCTTGACTTAAGTGATGAGGACGCACCTCAGAAGATTCTAAATATAATCCGATCACAACTTGGTGTTATTGACATTTTAGTGCATAACGCTGGCATCACAAGAGATAAAACACTCGCTAAAATGCCCGAGCATTTTTGGAATCAAGTAATAAATGTAAACCTGAGTGTCGTCACCAAAATCAATGAGCTATTACTTGAAAATAAGGCTCTTAGCCCAAAAGCGCGTATCATTTGTATCTCTTCAATTTCAGGAATAGCGGGTAACTTTGGACAAACCAATTACGCTTGTTCAAAGGCGGGTATTACGGGTTATGTGAGAGCAATGGCTCGAGCTAGCAATAATGACTTTACGATCAATGCCATAGCACCAGGATTTATCGAAACAAGAATGACCAGTCAGATTCCATTCATAACAAGAGAATTTGGAAGGCGTATGAATACACTCTCCCAAGGAGGGCTAACGCTTGATATTGCAGAAAGTATCAGCTTTTTCTGTCACCCCTCATCACACGCCTTGAACGGTAATGTACTACGCGTTTGCGGACAAAACATTTTAGGGGCTTAATCGCTAGTAAAATCTAAATACTGTTAATTTAAGAAGCTTCTTTGCGTAACAAGTCGAGACATTGTAGACAAAGACATTCGGCAGAAAAACCGAGCGCCTTTATCTCAGCACGATCATCGTCAGACAACTTAATGCTCTGACACCAGCATTTAAATTCTCCATCTAGCTGGCTTTTACAAGCATTTGTTTTTCCGCATTTTGGGCAAGCAAGCCCATCTGATGTTTTTTGTTTCTTCACAACACGTCCTTTTTCTAAACGAACGCTAGGCGTTTTTACCTGTACGGTTTCGTGATGATTTTTTTCCTCTACGCGTACCATATTCCTTAGTCTTAAACTTGCGTACTTTTTGTACCCGCTCCTTTTCACTCAACAAGTGAGTCGGTTTGGAATATGGGTTATCACTCGACTTGAATTGAAAGCGTATTGGCGTACATTTAATCTTCAAGACTTTACGAAATGAATTTTCCAAATACCGCTTATAGCTATCCGGAATATCAGAAGTTTTTGTGCCATGGACAACAACAATAGGAGGGTTAGACCCACCTTGGTGAGCATAACGTAACTTAATTCGTCGTGCTCTGACCATTGGAGGCTGATGATCAGAAACAATATCAATTAGCAGCTCTGTTAAACGATTAGTAGACCATTTTGCAAAAGCAGATGCATAACCCTGATCAATCGACTTATAAAGGTCACCAACCCCTGTACCATGCTTTGCAGAAATAAAATGAATAGGGGCATAGTCCAGGAAGTCTAAACGTCTGTCTAGCTCGCGTTTGACAGAGTTTTTATCATCTTGGGTCATGCCATCCCATTTATTGACCGCTAACAACAAAGCTCGGCCTGCATCCATTGCGAAGCCAATTAAATGAAGATCCTGCTCAACCACGCCTTCACGCGCATCGATAACAATTACAACGACGTTTGCATCTTCAATTGCTTGTAACGTTTTAATGATTGAAAACTTCTCAACCGATTCGGTAATATTCTTGCGACGCCTTACCCCAGCGGTATCAATTAAGGTATATGGTTGTTCACGCCGCTCATAAGGAATATATATACTATCCCTTGTGGTTCCCGCTTCATCAAAAACAACAACACGCTCCTCACCAAGCAAACGGTTTACTAAAGTAGATTTACCAACGTTTGGACGCCCTACAATACCTATCTTACAACCACTAATATCTTCCTCATCGGTTTCGATTTGCTCTGGAAAACCAGCCATAGCTTCATCTATAAGCGCAGTAATTCCACGATTATGAGCAGCAGCTGTTAGCTTTAAAGTATCCATTCCTAGCGCATAAAAATCGGCGGCAGCAACATCAGCATCCAAACCATCTATTTTATTCACAACGAGTGTGTAAGGTTTACCTGTTTGTCGGATGTGTCGGGCGATACTTTCATCTGTTGGCGTAAGCCCTGCCCGCGCATCAACCACGAAAAAGATTAGATCAGCTTCTTCAATTGCCAAGAGAGATTGATTGGCCATCTCAGCATCAATACCTTCTTCATCACCGCTAATACCACCAGTATCAATAGTAATGAAATTTTTCTCTAATGCGGTTCCTCGTCCGTACTTACGATCACGGGTTAACCCAGGAAAGTCAGCGACGATTGCATCACGAGTTCTTGTCAATCGATTAAATAGAGTCGATTTTCCGACATTCGGGCGTCCAACTAACGCAATTACAGGAATCATTAAAACGCCCTTTTTCTAAATAAATAAGTAAATAACTAACTAATTGCCTAATTAAAAATACGGTAGGCAACAATTTCGCCTGACCGCGCATATACATAAACCATATCGTCCGCAACTAAAACATCGCCCATAATTCCATCACTATCAGGATATTTTCTTGCGACAATTTCACCATCAATCTGCGACATAAAATGCAAATATCCTTCAAAATCCGATACTACAACCATATTTTTGACTGTCGTCGGCGTTGAAAGACGGCGATATTTGAGTTTTTCATTTCGCCAAATTTCATTTGAATTGAGTTTATTAAAAGCAACGACATCACCTTCTGAATTTGCGACATAAACTTGTGCAAAACCAACAGCAACACCATTATAAGAAGAAATAGGCTTAGACCAGATTTCACTACCTGTCGTTGCATTAAGAGAGACCACACGTCCTTGATAAGATGCTGCATACACGCGCTCAGCATCAATAATAGCCTTACCATCTACATCCACAAGTCGTTCTAGCTCTGTACGACCTTGTGGCAGACCGATAGAAGCTTTCCAGAAAGTACTACCATTCTTATTATCAAAAGCCAGCATTTCACCATTAGCAAAAGTTGTTATCGTAAATGATTTGCTAACCAATGGGCTTGATGTCCCACGTAATGACAAAATTGGCCCAACACTATCATAACGCCAGCGCTGTATCCCCTCAGTCGTATCAAAAGCAAACAATTTACCATCAATGGTTTGAACAGCTACCATTCGGTCATTACTTGATGGCGCAGAAATAGCTTCACTCGTTAACTCTCGTCTCCAAATCTGATTACCAGAATAACGATCCAAGCAAACCAGCTCCCCTTGAAACGTCGCGTAATACAAACGCTGTGAGTCAACTTCTAAACCACCACTAACATTATCATCAAGTTCTCGTTCCCACTCAACCTTCCCACTTAAGCGATTTAATACCGTTAGTACACCTTCGGCATCTAAAGTGTAGATAAAGTTATCTTTAATGACTGGAGAAAGCTGTAACCTTAATCCATTATCGCCGTTTCCAACTGATACTTTCCAAATACGTTTGATTTTTACTTTATCACGCATTTTTTCAAGTTCAGAAGGTTCATTTACAGCCTCACTACTACAGGCGAACAATAACGTAAGCATTGTAGCGAATAGCCAAAACTTGGAAACAACTTGGCTTAAAGTTGACATCTTTTTTATAAAATTCATATTAAAGAGTTTCAGGGTCAACACCTAGATTAGACAATTTAACCGCGAGTAGAGGCAGTGCTTGAGGATTACTTTTAATTAGTTGATAAGCTTTAGTGTATGCATCAATCGCAGCTTGTTTCTCACTTGAACGAATCTTAATATCGCCAATAATTTCTTGATAGCTTGCTTCAAAAGCTGGGTCAGTTGCAGTCAGTAACGTCAAAGCTGTTTCGTTATCACCCTGAATTGAATAAATTCGAGCTAAACGACCATTAACAATATGCACAATACGTTGATCTTCTGTATTGTCCAAAATCCAATTAAACTCATTTTTAGCTTCATCGTATTTCGCATCAGCTACGTTTTCTTTTGCAATAAACATTGCAGCGTAAATAGCATATTCCGAATCTGAAAACTTGTTTTTAAGTTCTTTTGCCAGATAACTAACCGTAGATCCTTCTTCAGGTACACTAAGATCCGTCGTAGTCGCAGCACTAATCATTTGTTGATAGAGCATCGAGGCTTCTGTTTTACTCTCCACAACACTATTTTGGTAAGCTTTCCACCCAAAAACTATAATTAATGCTAAACCTATACCGATTAATAATGTATTACCATTATTTTTCCACCAATTTTTTATTGCGGCAATTTGTTCTTCTTCTGTGCTGTAGTCGCTCACGTTTTGCTCCTGTTACCCTATTTATAAAAAATTATTTAGTTCGTTTATTAAGTCACTATGATTAACACTAATTTGTTTCAAATCACCCGTTAAAGGTTTGATTACCACAACGCCATCATGAATCTCTTGTTCACCTAGAATTAACGCAATGCTCGCACCAGACTTATCTGCCTTTTTCATTTGGCTTTTAAAACTACCACCACCTGCATTTTGAAGTACTTTATAATTGCCTGTATCTCTTAGCATTTCAGACAATATGAATGCTTGCTGTAGTGTACCCTCACCCGCAGCAATGACATATACATCTACCTGCTTATGTACTTTAACGGGAATTAGATCTAATGCCTCCAGGAGCAGCACTAGACGCTCTATTCCCATGGCAAAACCAACTCCTGGTGTGGCTTTACCACCCATCTGAGCGACCAGCCCGTCATATCGACCACCCGCACAGACGGTACCTTGAGCACCAAGTTCCGTTGTGACCCATTCAAATACAGTTTTGGAATAATAATCTAAGCCGCGGACTAACCTTGGATTAATTTTGTAAGATATTCCTGACGCATCTAAAAGTGCTAACAGTTGTTCAAAGTCACCTTTTGATTCTTCTTTCAAAAAATCAGATAGTTTTGGTGCACCGTTCAAAATCTCTTGTGTTTTCTGGTTCTTACTATCTAGAATTCTTAAAGGATTAGTGGTTAAACGACGCTGACTATCTTCATCTAACTCACTAACAAACTGTTCCAAATAACGAACTAATTCATTTTTAAAAGCCAAGCGTTCCTCAGGTAAGCCCAAAGTGTTTATTTCTAAACATACGTGCTGTAACAAGCCTAAATTACGCCATAAACGTGCAGTCATCATGATCAGTTCAGCATCGATATCAGGTCCTTTAAAACCAAAACACTCCACGCCAATTTGATGAAATTGTCGGTAACGACCTTTCTGTGGACGCTCATACCGAAACATCGGACCAGCATACCAAAGTTTTTGAGTTTGATTATAAAGCAAACCATGCTGCTCTGCCGCACGCACACAACAGGCAGTTCCTTCTGGCCGTAGGGTCAAGCTATCGCCATTACGGTCATCGAAGGTATACATTTCCTTCTCAACGATATCGGTAACTTCGCCAATTGATCGCTTAAATAATTCTGTTTTCTCGACAACGGGCATACGAATTTCGTTGTAGCCATATGCTAACAGAACATCTTTGACTTGATTTTCTAAATACTGCCAAACAGGCGACTGTTGAGGCAGTAAATCATTCATACCCCGGATTGCTTGGATTTTTGCCAAGAACTTATTCCTTATAATTTTTTGCTATTAAATAGTTTTAACTAGCGGCCACTAGGCTTTAGCGATCACTTTTGATTGCTCAATTTCTTTTAGCTTTATCTGCGCACGTATATTCTTTTCTAGCTCATCAACTAAATTATCATTAGTTAGTTTATGGTGAGGCTTGCCATCAAGATACAATAAGTTATTTGGTGAACCACCTGTAAGACCCAAATCCACTTCACGTGCTTCACCTGGGCCATTTACAATACATCCAATTATGGCGACATCTAGTGGTGTTGATACATCCTCAAGGCGCTCCTCTAAGTCATTCATCGTTTGAACAACATCAAAATTCTGACGAGAACAGCTAGGGCAAGCAATAAAATTAATACCTTTGGCACGAATGCGTAAACTCTTTAAAATATCAAAGCCAACTTTAATTTCTTCAACAGGATTAGCGGCTAAAGAAACACGAATGGTATCGCCGATACCATCCATAAGGAGCATACCCAATCCTACAGCAGATTTAACTGCTCCGGCTCTAAGCCCTCCTGCTTCCGTAATACCCAAATGTATAGGTTGGTCAATTTTTTTAGCAATAAGGCGGTATGCAGCGACTGTCATGAATACATCAGAAGCCTTTAAACTGACCTTGAAGTTATCAAAATTATGCCTTCTTAAGATTTCAACATGTCGCATTGCAGATTCTACTAATGCTTCAGGCGTGGGTTCACCATATTTTTTTTGTAGGTCCTTTTCTAAAGAACCGGCATTCACACCAATGCGAATAGGTATATTATTCTTGCGAGCTGATTCAATAACGGCTTTAATGCGATCTTCTTTGCCAATATTCCCAGGGTTGATACGTAGACAATCCACTCCGTATTCAGCAACTTTTAAAGCAATTTTATAATCAAAGTGTATATCTGCAACTAAAGGAATATCAGTTTGAAGCTTTATCTCTTTGAAGCATTCGGCAGCTTCCATGGTAGGAATAGAAACACGTACAATATCTGCCCCTGCGGCTTGTAATTCATTAATTTGTGCAACAGTGGCATCGATGTCTAAGGTATCAGTGTTTGTCATGCTCTGAACAGCAATCGGCGCATCACCACCTACAGGTACATTGCCGACCCATATTTTTTTTGATATACGTCGTTTGATTGGAGATTCAAATTTCATATCTTCGCCCTAGCCTTTATTAAGTGTTAATTGTGCACGGCCATTATTAGCAGTATGAGATTTTAAATTGATGGTATCACCATCAAAGAATAAGATGACTTTTGTTGCATCGCCTAAAACAACTTTAAAAGGCGTAACACCTGAATAAGAAATACGATCACCGTTATGTTTTAGCGCGGCAAAAACTGTTTTCTCATTGCCATCAACCAACTTAAACCAGCAGTCTCCAGAGAATGTTGCTTCAAATATTGAAAGACTTTCAGCCTTAGCTATAACGACAGGTTCAGCAACTATTTCTTGCTCATTTTTAATCGTACCCGCATTAATTGTCGTTTTCTTTTTCTCAGACACAGAAGTTACAACGACTGGCTCAGCAACTATTTCTAGTTCATTTTTATTCATTACAGCATTAATTGCCGCTTCCTTTTCCCCTGGCACAGAAGTTACAACTTTATCAAAAGTAGCAGCCAGCACAGGCTCATTATTTATTTCTACGTCCGTATTTAAATTTGATTCGACTGAAGGGTTAACAGCTATAAGGGATGTTTTTTCAGTATCGACAGTCGCCTTCATTACTTTACTTGATGAATCACCCGTCACCGAGTTAGCATTTTTTGAAAGGGCTTCTACAGGTAATCCAACTGGAACTATTTCCTCATCACCTGGATAATAAAAACTGAAAAGGAAAGAAAAAACACCTACGATGAGTGCAACTAATAACAAACCAATAAACACTTTTTTTTGCTTTTTAACTTGCTTCTCTTTTTTGACTAAGTGAGCAGCATCCTCGATCTCTTTTTGGAGACCTTTTAATTGAGACTCCAGTAAATCAACCATCCGCTCCTCATGTAGATTAACCAAGCGGCAATAGGAACGGAAATAGCCTTTTAGAAATACAGTACTACTAAAATCATCGTACTTTTCATCCTCCATAGCTAGTACAACAGAGGGCCTTAAATGAAGTTCCTGAGCAACTTGCTCTATCGAATAATTCAGTTCTTCTCTTGCTGCCCGAAGAATACGCCCAGGAAAAGTACTATTTTCTGAATCAGATATTTCGTCATCAGCTATTGAATTATTATTGGTTTTGTTTGATAAGTCTTGCGAAGACTCAGACATCAGTTTTTCTCGCTTGCTCACGTTTTAAATATTGTGAATATTCATTGGAATCTGGATAGTTTTTTTCTAACAACATAACAAGGCTAGCCTCTTGAGCATAACTTTGATAGTAATCCGCAATACGTATGCCTTGCCATAAACTTTGCGCTGAATGTTGAAGCCCTTGCTGGCGAATCAAACGGACCAAATGGTTATAATATTGTTGTGCACGTTTAAAATCTTTTTCCTGTATTAACAATTCAGTAATACCAGAAAGGGCCCTACCGTTCGAACGATCTAAACGTAAGGTTTTTTGATAGGCCTTAAGTGCGGCGTCGTAATTACTTAATTTAACGTTGCAAAGCGCGATATTCGTAAAAATCTGAGCACGACTGATATAACTGGTATCTTCAGCTGAAATTTCGAAATGTTTGAGTGCTTCCTGGTATCTTTTTTCAGAAAACAAGAAAGCGGCGTAATAAGATCGACCTCGCGTATAGTTTTTATCTGAATCGATTGCTTTTAGAAATGACGCTTCAGCAGCTTCTGTTTCACCATCTTGGTGAGAGATCAAACCAAATGCAGCATTAGCAGATGCATCTTCTGGGTTAATCGTTAGCGCCCGTGTTATACGTTCACGAGCTCGATACACATCACCACGTTTTAGATACTCTAAACCAAGTTGTACATAACGCTGAACGGCTGCAACAGGATCCGCTTTTTTTGACAACGTGCTAGTTGATGATGTGACACAACCATTTAACAATAAAGTAAATGCTATCAACAATGTAAAAGCTTGAAAATATCTCATGAAATAAGTCTAATTAGCCTTTTTTCTCTTTTAGTTCAATATAACGCGCACTACGACGTGTTCGATCCTCAACCTGACCAACTAATTGCCCACAAGCCGCATCAATATCATCACCACGTGTTGTTCTTACAGTTGTAATATAACCCGCATTGATCAACATGTCCTGAAAAAATCTCACCTCAGTACTTGATGGTTTTTTATAACCAGACCCTGGAAATGGATTAAATGGAATAAGATTGATTTTACAAGGCAAGTCTTTTAACAATTCAATTAGTTCAGCTGCATGTGTTTTTCGATCATTAACACCTGCCATCAAAGTATATTCAATAGTTGCTTTACGTTTATCTGACAACTGATCAAGATAGTTTTTCACCGAGTTAAGCAAAACTGATATTGGGTACTTTTTATTAACAGGTACCAACTGATTTCTTAATTCATCATTCGGGGCATGCAATGAAATCGCAATCGATGCATCCGTTACACCACACATTTTGTCTATTGCAGGTACAACACCAGCAGTACTAATTGTCAGTCGTTTTTTGGAAATACTATAGGCAAAATCATCCATCATGATATTTATAGCATCCATGACGTTGTCGAAATTTAATAACGGCTCGCCCATTCCCATAAATACAACATTCGTGACTGGTCTGTCTTTTACTCGATCCAAGTCATCAAATGATGCTATCGCGTTCCAGATTTGGCCGACTATTTCTTCTGTACTTAGGTTTCGATTAAACCCCTGCTTTCCAGTAGAACAAAAGCTACAATCAAGTGCACAACCAATTTGAGAAGAAATACACAATGTGCCGCGATTACCTTCTGGTATTAGTACGGTTTCAATACTACTACCACCCGGCATTTTCATAACCCACTTACGCGTGCCATCTGCAGAGATATCCTGAAGAATGACTTTAGGCCCTTCTACTATAGAAATCACTTTAAGTTTTTCTCGTAAGGCCTTGCTTATATTGGTCATTTCATCAAAATCATGAATACCATATTGATGTATCCATTGCATAACCTGCTTAGCTCGAAACGGTTTTTCACCCATTTCAGCAAAGAATTCAATTAGCTTAGCCCTTGGCATTCCTAGCAAATTAACTTTGACGTTTTCTTGTTCCATTTCACTACTCTTGAATATGCAAAAAGCAGGTTCCTGAGAGACCTGCTTTATTTTACTTACAATTTAAAACTTAGCTGCGTGAGCAAAGATCTTCTTCTGAGAAGAAATATGCAATTTCACGCGCTGCTGATTCTGGAGCGTCAGAGCCATGAACTGCGTTTGCATCAATTGAGTCAGCAAAATCTGCTCTAATTGTACCTTCAGCTGCTTCTTTAGGGTTAGTCGCACCCATAAGGTCACGATGTACAGCAATTGCATTTTCACCTTCTAATGTTTGAACAACAACTGGACCAGAAGTCATAAACGCAACTAAATCTGCAAAGAAAGGACGTTCTTTATGCTCAGCATAAAAACCTTCTGCTTTCTCTTGAGATAACTGCTGCATTTTTGATGCAACAATCTGCAAGCCATTTGATTCAAAACGGCTGTAGATCTTTCCGATAACGTTTTTAGCAACTGCATCAGGCTTAATAATAGAAAGAGTGCGTTCAACTGCCATGATCATATTCTCCAATAAATGTGTAAAAAATGCGTTCAATCATGCACTTAAAGATACAAGAAGCGAACACCTTAAAATTTGAGGCCAAATTATACTAGGCTACGCAACAGAAAGACATCTTTCAAACTAGGCATTAAAGAATATTTAGAATTTACGCCATTTTGATCAAAACAGTTCGTAACATTTCAGCAGCCGAACGAACCTCGTTTTCTGAAGTAAATCGCCCAAATGAGAAGCGTAAGGAGCCTAAAGCCTTGTCATCAGAAAGCCCCATCGAAGATAAAACATGTGAAGGAGACATCGTAGCAGAAGTACACGCTGAACCAGATGAAATAGCTAAACCAGGCAGTGCTGATAACAATATCTGCCCATCCTTACCTGGAAAGGATAAATTTAAAATACCTGAAACAGACTGATCAACATCACCATTGATATCAAAGCCCACCTCCTCACCCAAACATTCAAGAAAAAGAAGCTTAAGCTTTAAAATTTCAGTCTGTTCTTCATTCATACTTTCCTGAGCAATACTAAACGCTTCACCCATCGCGACCAATTGATGAGTCGCTAAAGTGCCCGACCGCATCCCACGCTCATGACCTCCACCGTGAATTTGCGCAGGTAATGTTAAGTCTGAATTACGACGCACATACAAGCAACCAACCCCCTTAGGTCCATATATTTTGTGAGCACACGACGAGATCAAATCAGCCGTCAATACCTGAGTGTCGAGCAATAATTTTCCAGCGCTCTGTGCCGCATCAATATGAAAAATAATATCTCGCGCCTTAGCAATTTCCGCAATTTTATAAACATCATTAATTGCGCCTGTTTCGTTGTTAACATGCATGATTGAAATCAATATTGTATCCTCGCAAATAGCAGCAAGAACATTTTCAGAGGTTACAACACCATTTTCGTCAGGCTTTAACCAGGTAACTCGAAATCCTGTAGACTCAAGATACATAAAGCAATCAATCACTGCTTTATGCTCAGATTGAGATGTAATGAGATGCTTCCCACACCCTTGACGAGCTTCAGCAACTCCTTTAATAGCCAAGTTGTTAGACTCAGTTGCACCTGAAGTCCAAACGATCTCGCGTGTATCAGCATTCAATAAGCTAGCCACTTGTTTACGCGCACCTTCAACCGCGGCTTCAGCCTGCCACCCATAAATATGCGAACGTGATGCCGGATTAGCAAATATACCATCCATCGTTAAATGCTGAACTAATTTGTCAGCAACTCGTGGATCCACTGGCGTTGTAGCAGCATAATCTAGGTAAATAAGCTTGTTCATAAGATAAAAAAGGTTCTTTGAAGTTAAATATCTATAAGTTGGGAGGTTATAATGCTTGAAATGTTATTTTGTCTGGCTGCCGTTATCTGCACCTCACGTTTAAGCATCAAGCTTTCAAGCGTGACATCATTTAAGAATGCATGGATTTGATGACTTAAATCTAACCATAAATGATGTGTGAGGCATTTCTCACCATCTTGACAGTCACCCTTGTCTCGACATCGCGTAGTGTCTATCGACTCATCAACCGCATCAATTATATTGGCTATAGAAATATTGAACGTTTCTTTTTGTAGCTCGTAACCGCCACCCGGCCCCCTAATGCTTTTAACTAGCGTTTTCTTTCTGAGCTTCGAAAACAATTGCTCCAAATAGGATAGCGATATCCCCTGCCTTAAAGAAATATCAGCTAAGGGTACTGGCCCATCCTTATTATGCAAAGCCAAATCTAGCATTGCAGTGACGGCATATCGACCTTTAGTTGTTAATCGCATAAATAGGACTACATAATTAGTTGTATGTACAAAAAATTATGTATTACCCAAGTATTTTAATCAAGTATTCTTAAGCTGCTTAAAGCAATCAATTTCATCTTCATTGATAGACTCAACATCAGCCTTACTAAACGAACCATCCAATTTTTTTATGGCTCCGCACATTGAATTCATCCGCTCATCAACCAAATGCATATGATCTAGCATACTTCTAATAGATCGAGCGACAGGATCAGGCATTTCATCACTCAAACCATAAGCATCAAAACCTAAATTTTCTTCCATTTTTTGCCTGGATTCATTCGAAGGAGCTGCTTTATTATCCACGGGTTTTAAAATTATGCGCCCGGGAATCCCCACTACAGTTGCTCCCGCAGGAACCGCTTTGGTAACAACAGCATTCGAACCGACCTTCGAATTCTCTCCCACTTCAAAAGGCCCCAACACTTTCGCACCAGCACCTACCACAACACCATTCTTAAGCGTCGGGTGCCTTTTTCCTTTATTCCAACTAGTGCCACCGAGCGTAACCCCCTGATATAAAGTTACATCATCACCAATTATGGCTGTTTCGCCAATTACTACCCCCATCCCATGGTCAATGAAAAAACGACGACCAATCTGAGCCCCAGGATGAATTTCGATACCTGTTAACCAGCGACTAAATGTTGAGAGTATTCGCCCCAACCAAAACAATTTGTAATTCCATAGTTTGTGCGATAAACGATGAAATAACAAAGCATGAAGACCTGGATAATTAGTAAGCACCTCAAAGGTATTTCTTGCTGCCGGATCTCTATCAAATACGCTTTTGATATCTTCTTTTACACTTTCAAACATATTAATCTCAATTATTTCGTGTGTTTTTGCGATGCACTTAAAATACCACGCAAAATATTAACTTCCATTTTATCGAGATGCGCTCGCTGGTAGAGCCGACGTAACCGAGTCATCAATTGACGGGGATTTTCTGGATCGTGAAACCCAGTTTTAATTAGCGTTTCTTCAAGATGTCGAAAGAAACCCTCTACTTCTTCAACCGCTGCCGGTGGCTCATCCCAACCTTCATCATCAGAAGAAAGTATCGAACTAGTTAATAGATTGGGGGTATCGCTCGAAATATCAAGTAGCATCGCCATTCTAATTTCATAACATACCAATTGAACAGCCATAGCTAAATTCAAGGATGAAAATTCAGCAACAGCAGGAATGTTCACATGATAGTGACAGCGCTGTAATTCTTCGTTGCTAAGGCCACTAGCCTCCTGACCAAACAACAAAGCAACTTGGACTGGCTGTGCTGATTCAGACTTAAATACATTTTTTGCAATGAGTGAAGCACAGTCCCGCGGGTTCATCAAAGGCCATACCATTTTTCGACTACGGGCACTTGCGCCAATTACTAGCTGCACACCATCAAGTGCCTCATCAATTGATGAGGTAACGATAGCAGATTCTAAAACATTCTCAGCACCGGAAGCGCGTCGACGCGCTTCTTGCGAACCTTCGTCAGCGCCATTCACTAAACAGAGCTGGTTAAGCCCCATATTTTTCATTGCTCTAGCAACAGCACCAATATTTCCAGGATGCGTTGTTCTCATTAAAACAACACGCACAGCACCAGCTAATTGAACTTCTTGCGGATCTTTATTCAAGTGATAATTCCAGTTGTATCATACTTTCTAATGTAGGCGGGTTAATTATGCGTTTGAACACATCAATAATAGACCGCCCCTCAACAGGCCCTAATGGAATAGCCATACGAATTGCAGCTCCAGCCATATGAGCCAGCAAAAAACTCATTTCAGATATTTTCCCCCAATACTTTTCATCATAGAACTGCTTAATACAACCCATAATTAATTCTGAGGTCTTTCGACTGTCTTCAAGATCAAGTTTTTGAAGTGATTTATCTGCGGAGATAATCATCCAAACATCCAGCAAGGCAGGATCATTCAAATAAACCTGATAATGGTCTTCAATGAGCGCCTGCATAACATGGCACGCCTCAGCCATTGTCGTCATTTCAGGTATTTTTTTTATTAACTTTGATTGGGTTGCTATCAAAACTGAATCAACTAAAGCAAGCATAATGGCATTTTTACTTGGAAAGTACTGATAGATAGATGCTGGCGTGACACCTGCACGTTCAGCAATATCATGTATTTTAAGCTTAGAACTGCCTTTTTCAGAAATTAGTTGCTTTGAGGCCTGTAGAATAGCGTCTACTCTCTTTTTACTTCGCTCTTGAGTAGGTTGACGCCTACTTTCTTTTGAATCATTCAATTTAATTTCACTCAGAAAACATTAAGACACAAGACTTTCTTATTCTAACTAATATATAACGTTAGTAAGTTTAACTCTGTTTAGCTTACTATGGCAGTAGTAATATTGATTTCGTTCAGCTCTAGTGCTCAATCTCATTTTTTTTGTTATTATGCGCGCCAGATTATCACCCGACACCCTATTAAAAGTGACTTGCTATGCAACCAATCCTGAATATTGCTATTAGAGCCTCCCGCCAAGCATCTGAATATATCAATCAAACCCTTGATAAGAATGATCCAACTCAATCAGATGCAAATGCAAATGAGAAGCTACTTAGCCACCTAGAAGAGAGCCTATTTCAAACTTTCTTTGATAGTTTAAAAAAAGCTAATCCTACACATTTTATCGTTGCCCCTGGCGAAACTTTGTCTGAAGTTAAAGAAGACAGCTGGCATATCTATGGTATCCATAATCCGGCCCACTTATTAAGAAAGCTACCCTCAAGTGCTTTTTCGATTGTACACAAAAAAAATGGGAAAGCTCAAAATGCACTACTCGTTAATCCATTTACGGGTGATGAATTTACAGCTAGTCGAGGCAGCGGTGCAGCATTGAATGGCCGTAGGATTCGTTGTTCACCCGTTAAACGTTTAAATGAGTCGATCATCACGACCAATATTTTAAACCAATTATCAACCCATGCAGAAGGTCATGTTATTTCCGACCTTATTACGGAGCTGAGCACAAACGCTGACCAAGTACTATTAAGCTCTTGCGACGCACTAGATTTAGCAATGGTCGCATCCGGTCAAATCGAAGCAGCGGTTCTTTCTAAAATCAATAAAAACGAACTTGATGCAGCCCTATTATTTTGTCAAGAAGCAGGCGCTTTAACAGGCACATTTAACGGCGGCATGTTTAAAGACAATCAAGAAAAAATCATAGTTGCAAATCCCAAGCTCTTTAAAGCATTAGTACAACGTTTAAATGGTTACCAAGACAAACTATAAACAAAGTATTTAGCATACAAAAAAAGCCGCTTATACATCACGTATAAGCGGCTTTTTTGATGTACAGATAAAAACTAATTATGGTCTTTCATCAACCTCTTCACCTTCTTCTACCTCAGGCGCAATTAAATCCTCTTTTGTAATCCCCATCGCTAACAACACGTTGCTTGCTACATAGACTGATGAGTATGTACCGATCACCACACCAATCAATAATGCTTTCGCGAAACCGTTAATCATTTCACCCCCAACTAAGTACAAAGCAACTAGTACTAGAAGTGTTGTCAAAGAAGTAACCAATGTACGCGAAAGCGTCTGAGTTAAGGATATATTTATCACTTCCGTTGGCGTAGCTTTACGTAACAACCTAAAGTTTTCCCGGATCCTATCAGACACAACAATCGTATCGTTTAACGAGTAACCTATCACTGCCAACAACGCCGCTAAAACAGTTAGGTCAAAATCCCAATTAAAGATAGAAAAACAACCAACAACAATTATTACATCATGAATTAATGCACCTACTGCGCCAACTGAGAACTTTAATTGAAACCTTAATGCAACGTAAAGCATAACAATTCCAAGTGCCAGTAACAGCCCTAAACCACCCTGTTCTCTTAACTCCTCGCCAACCTGAGCCCCAACAAATTCAGCACGTTTTAGCTCAACATTTTGACCAGTTGAAGAAAGACTAGCAACGACCTGAGCACCTATTTTGTCATTAAAACTTTCCGACAATCTAACTAACACTGCTGTCTGAGAACCAAAATTTTGAACAACTAACTTCTCATATCCACCATCAGCCAATAGCGCTCTAACTTCTTCTAAATTAGGCGCAGCTTCATACTCAATCTCCACAAGCGTTCCGCCAGTAAAGTCCAAACCTAAAGCAAGACCTTTTATAGACAAAGATGCTATGGAAGCAATTATCAGCGCAATAGAGAAAAACGCAGCAATCTGCCGCTTCCCCATAAAATTAATTTGTTTGTTCATAATCTTTATTTTCCTGCACTTGAGCCAATTGAGAGCTTACTTATTTCACGACCACCATACACCGTATTAACAATTGCTCGGGTGAGTACGACAGAGGTAAATAATGAGGTAAGAATACCCAGAGATAAAGTTACCGCAAAGCCTTTAACCGGACCTGTGCCCACTGCAAAAAGTATTACCGCTGCAATTAAAGTCGTTATATTGGCATCAAAAATGGTAATAAATGCGCGACTGTATCCAGCATGAATCGCTTGCTGAGGCGACAAACCACCTCTTAACTCTTCACGAATTCGTTCAAAAATCAGCACATTCGCATCTACAGCCATACCAACAGTTAAAACAATCCCCGCAATACCTGGCAACGTTAAAGTCGCAGATATTAATGACATAAATGCACACAACAAAATGACGTTAAGGGCTAACGCAATATTCGCAACTACACCAAAAAATCTGTAGTAAACCAACATAAAGATCAACACTAAACCAAAGCCAATTTGCATGGACAATAACCCTGCACTTATATTTTCTGCACCAAGACTAGGGCCAACAGTACGTTCTTCAACAAAATAAATCGGTGCTGCAAGCGAACCAGCTCGAAGCAATAATGCCAATTCGGCAGCAGCAGCTGAAGAATCCATTCCTGTAATACGGAAACTATTACCAAAGGCACTCTGTATGGTCGCCAAGTTGATAATATTGCGTATTTCACGATTGCGTCGTGTTATAACTTCTTCACCATCCACAATTTTACGAGAAGTTTCGGTTTTTTGCTCAATAAACAAAACCCCCATTCTTCGTTTAATTGAACGCTTAGTGGTATCAAGCATCATTTTCCCACCATTGCCATCTAGTGAGATATTTACTTGGGCTACACCATTTTCGTCAAAACCTGAATTAGCGTCAGATACATTACTGCCTGTCACGATAATATCATTCTCTAAAAGAGCTGTTCGACCTAATTCATTTTTAAACTTAAACTTTTGACTAGACCGGCTACTAGCGTCTGGCTTAGCTTCCAAGCGAAACTCAAGGTTTGCCGTTTTACCAATAATTCGTTTAGCCGTCGCTGTATCTTGTACGCCTGGTAATTCAACAACAATACGATTTCGACCCTGACGCTGCACAAGTGGTTCTGCAACACCTAATTCATTCACTCGATTTCTTAATGTAATTAAGTTTTGCTGAATTGCGTAATCTTCAATTTCCTTAATTCGCGCTTCCGAAAGCTGTAGCGTTAAGAAGTAAGCATCGTCTTCTTCCGTTGTTGCCCTGATAAACTCTCTATACTGCGATGAAATTAAAGACTCTGCTTTATCTCTTTCTTCCAGTTTTTTAAACTTAACTGTAAGACTATCAAACCCTGATATATGAGCTGAGCGATAACGGATTTTTTCCTCTCTCATCGTCGATTTAAGCTCACTTACATAAACCTTTAACTTCTGGCTCAAAGCTTTTTCCATATCGACTTCTAATAAGAAATGAACGCCACCACGCAAATCTAAGCCAAGTTTCATCGGACCAGCACCTAAACTCTTTAACCAATCAGGTGTGGTTGGCGCCATATTTAATGCCGCAATATAATCGTCGCCTAACTCATGCTGCAAAACTGATTTAGCTGCGAGCTGTGCTTCACTGCTACTAAACCTAACAAGTAAGTTTTTTTGATCTAAGTCAGCACCTATTAATTCAATGCCTGATTTAGTTAATATTTTTTCGACTTTTTTGTTTAATTTTTCATCGGGAGTAAAGTTCGTTTGCGTTCCAGTTATCTGAATAGCAAAGTCATCTGGGTAGAGGTTGGGTAACGAGTACACCGCACCTAGCCCAAGAGTTATAAGAATTAGTATATATTTCCAAGCGGGGTATTTATTGAGCATATGAGCTCCGAATCCTAATGCGATTTATTATTAATGTTTATGCTTCTACAAAACCTGCCGAAACAGGTTTGATACAACCGTTATTAAATACTTTTCAAAGTGCCTTTTGGTAAGGCGGTAGAAATCGCAACTTTTTGAATTTTGACTTCAACACCTTCTGCGACCTCTACTCGAATAAAGTCATCAGTAACTTTAGTAATTTTGCCTGCGATTCCACCCGTAGTGATAACTTCGTCACCCTTACTTAAGCCTGTCACAAGGTTTTTATGCTCTTTTGCTCGTTTTGACTGAGGACGCCACATCAAGAAGTAAAAAATAATAATAAAACCACCAAAGAAAACCAACTGCATTAATGCACCAGGTCCTTCTGGCTGTACAGCACCTTCAGCATGACCAGTCATGGTAAATAAACAAAATGCCAAGAACAGGCCAATTTTTGCAGTAATATTCATTTCTATTTCCTCAAGTTTTAAAAATATATTTCTTATATGTGTAAGCCTAATCTATGGGCAAAGCAGGCGTTATTTCACCTCTTTTTGCATAGAAGACATCTATAAAGTCCGACAATCTACCTTGTTCAATCGCTTGACGCAATCCGCTCATCAAATTCTGATAAAACCGTAAGTTATGAATCGTGTTTAGTTGCGCACCTAAAATTTCGCCACAACGATCTAAATGATTCAAATAACTTCGACTAAAGTTCTTACAGGTGTAGCAATCACATTCTTCATCAAGTGGCTGAACATCATCTTTATGCACCGCATTTCTAATTTTTATTACACCTGTTGACGTAAACATATGCCCGTTACGCGCATTACGTGTCGGCATAACGCAGTCAAACATATCGATACCACGACGTACAGCCTCTACCAAGTCCTCGGGTTTTCCCACTCCCATAAGGTATCTTGGTTTATCCGAGGGCATTTTGTTTGCGACGAAATCGAGCACCTTCATCATTTCATCTTTCGGCTCTCCGACAGATAATCCACCGATAGCAAAACCATCAAAATCTATTTCTTTAAGCCCTTGTAACGATTCTTCTCTAAGTTGGTCGTACATACCACCCTGAACAATCCCAAATAACGCTGCTTCATTACCTTCATGCGCGTCTTTACTACGCTTAGCCCACCGTAACGATAGTTCCATAGAGGTACGTGCTTCCTCTTCAGTTGCAGGGTATGGCGTACACTCATCAAAAATCATGACAACATCTGCACCAAGTTTTGCTTGTACGTCCATAGATATTTCTGGCGTTAACTCTACTAAGTCACCATTAATTGGGGAGCGAAATGTCACGCCTTGTTCACTTATCTTTCTCATTTCACCCAAACTAAATACCTGAAAACCACCTGAATCAGTAAGGATAGGCCCTTTCCATTGCGTAAAATCATGCAAATCACCATGTTTTTGTACGACTTCAGTGCCTGGGCGTAACATCAGATGAAAAGTATTACCTAAAATAATTTCAGCACCAATTTCTTCAATATCTCTAGGTAGCATGCCTTTTACTGTGCCATAGGTTCCGACGGGCATAAAAGCTGGCGTTTGTACTTTTCCGCGCGGAAATACCAACTCACCTCTTCTTGCATTACCCTCTGTTTTACTGACCTTAAATGACATGAAACTCAATGTAGAACTCCTAAATATAGAATTTACTTTAATTTATTTGGAATAGGAAAATGCTTGAGGACTCAAAAACATGGCATCCCCATAACTAAAAAAACGATACTGCTCTTTAATTGCGTGCGCATAGGCATTCATCACATGATCTTTACCTGAAAAAGCAGATACAAGCATTAATAAGGTGGATTTAGGTAGGTGAAAATTAGTAATGAGCGCATCAACAGTCTTGAACTCATAGCCAGGGAATATAAAAATATCTGTATCCCCAATAAAAGGTTTAATCTGGCCTGATTGACTAGCAGACTCCAAACTACGCAAACTTGTTGTTCCAACACACACTACTCGCCCACCAAGTTTTTTTGTATCTTGAATGGCCTTAACTGTGTCTTCTGATACATGAATCCATTCTGAATGCATAACATGATCTTTTATATGCTCGACCTTAACTGGCTGAAATGTTCCCGCTCCAACATGAAGCGTAACAAACGTAGTATTGACTCCTTTTTTCTTGAGACTACCGATAATTTTCTCATCAAAGTGTAGTCCAGCAGTCGGCGCTGCCGCAGCACCAGGATTTTGTGCGTAGACCGTTTGATAGCGTGATTGATCTAGGTCTTCATCAGATCGCTCAATATAAGGAGGTAAAGGTATATGTCCTAATTTTTCAAGCAACGAAAAAACATCAATATAAGGCTTATCATTATCATTTGATATTTGCAGGACAAACAAGGCACCTTGTCGACCATTCATCGTCAATTCAAAACCATCTTCAAGCAGTATTTTACTGCCGATCTTAGGCGATTTACTTGAACGTACATGAGCCAGAAATATAGCATCATCAATACGACGCTCAAATAAAATCTCAAGCTTACCACCCGTCTCTTTTCGCCCGAATAAACGAGCAGGAACCACTTTTGTATCATTAAACACTAACAGATCATTAGGCTTCAAGAGCGCTAAGATGTCAGTAAATAACCCATCTTTTATGGTACCTTCACCACCATCAAGCACTAGCAAGCGACTATCCGTACGCTTGGCTTCAGGGTAATTCGCTATCAAATCATCAGGGAGTTCAAAATCAAAATCTGAAACATTCATAATGCAGAATCAATACTCACTTAAATAAGAGGTGTTTCACTTGAAACATCTGCATTTTGACCACGATTTCTTAAAAAGTGATCCATTAATACAATTGCCATCATTGCTTCGGCAATCGGTGTGGCGCGTATACCTACACAAGGATCATGCCGACCATGCGTAACTACATCAATTGCATTCCCTTTGGCATCGATACTTTTGCCAGGTAAGCGAATACTTGAAGTTGGCTTTAAAGCCATATGAGCAATAATGTCTTGCCCTGTTGAAATCCCCCCAAGAATTCCACCTGAGTTATTTGATAAAAAGCCTTCGGGCGACATTTCATCACGGTGCTCTGTGCCTTTTTGCTCAACACAATCGAAACCTGCGCCGATTTCCACACCTTTAACCGCGTTAATACTCATAAACGCATGCGCTAACTCGGCGTCCAATCGATCAAAAACAGGCTCACCTAAACCTGCTGGAATTTTACTGGCAACGACTGATATCTTCGCTCCAATAGAATTCCCTTCCTTGTTCAAGGCTTGCATGTATGCTTCCATTTCTGGGATTTTGTCTGCATCTGGGCAAAAGAATGGATTTGAGTTAACGATAGACCAATCGATTTTTTCGACTTTAATCGGCCCAAGTTGTGACAAGTACCCTTTAACTTCAACACCAAGCTTCTGTTTAAGGTATTTTTTTGCAATAGCTCCTGCAGCAACTCGCATTGCAGTTTCTCGTGCAGAAGAACGACCACCACCGCGATAATCGCGCACACCATATTTCTGAGTATAAGTATAATCAGCATGTGATGGGCGAAAGGTGTCAACAATATTTGAGTAGTCTTTAGACCGTTGATCGGTATTTTCAATCAATAAACCGATAGATGTTCCAGTCGTTTTCCCTTCAAACACCCCAGACAGAATTTTTACTTCATCAGCTTCTTTACGCTGAGTCGTAAATCGAGACGTTCCTGGTTTACGTCGATCCAGGTCAATTTGTAAGTCTTCTTCACTAATTTCTATTCCTGGGGGGCAGCCATCTACTATACAACCAATGGCCTTGCCATGACTTTCTCCAAAAGATGTAACGGTAAATAATTTACCAAAACTATTGCCTGACATATTACGATCCAAATCAATGCATAAAACGGTTTATTTGGCATGCTGGTTAATTTTCAACACAACACTCATATAATTTTTACTTAACGCTGCCTACAACTAACGCGGTTAATTGCTCGTAGCCTGTTAGTCTATCGTTGAGAGTAACGCCAACTCTGATGCTTGCATAACAAATACACCATGACCACCAAACTCAAATTCTATCCATGTAAATGGATGCTCCGGATAAGCTTGTTCTAGCGCTTCCCAGCTATTCCCGACTTCAACTACCAATAAACCGTCATCTTTTAGATAGCGAGAAGCTTCTGACAATAGTTTGCGCACAAAATTTAAACCATCCTTACCTGAGACCAAGCCTAACTCCGGCTCCTTAGAAAACTCCTCGGGCATTTGTTTAAAATCGTCCTCATCAACATACGGTGGGTTAGATACAATCAAGTCATAACGTTTTATTTGCTGTGAACCAAAAGCAGAAAAAACATCTGATTCAAGCGTATGAACTCGGTGCTGCAGGCCATAACTGTGAACATTTTTATTTGCAACTTCTAATGCTGGCGCAGAAATGTCCAGTAAATCTACTTCAGCATTTTCATACTCTAACGCACACGCGATACCTATACAGCCACTCCCTGTACACAGATCTAAAATATTCGCAGCACGATCATTCATTAGATTGTCATTACTAAGCCATGGTGAAAAACGATCTAATATCAGCTCTCCTATGGGGGATCTAGGGATTAGTACTCGCTCATCTACATAAAATCGATGTTGACAAAACCAGGCCTGATGCGTCAAATACGGAAGTGGTATTCTGTCAACAATACGAGCATCAATCACGCGTAATAGTTTGTCACACTCTTCTGCGGTAAGTCGGCACGACCATAAATCATTGGCAAAATCCCAAGGCAAGTCAAGACTTTGTAACACTAGACTAACAGCTTCATCCCAACTATTGTCTGTGCCATGCCCAAAATAAACAGGTTCTCGATTCAACCGTGAATAGGTAAAACGAATAAAATCGGCAATCGTGGCTAAAGATTCAGGCACAGCATTAATATCTCATATAATTAAAAAAAAACAATTATATAGAGAGAGCGCTTTGCGCGAAAGAAACTTTCGTAATAAAGTCAATCAAGAAAAAATCTGATGAAGTGTGATTGCTTATTCTGTACTTATTTACTAGACCGAAAGTAGCTCGACCTAAAAACATCTAGATCCTTAATAACACAATATTAAGCGTTGCTATATCGTAATTTCGGGCTGATAGAAAAGCGAAAATTAACATTAGAACTTTATTGCAACAAATATAATTGAAACCAAGTAGCAGCTACATAATTTTCTGGTTTAAGACCAAATGGTCCAATATTTTTAACCATTATACGGCCAGAATTTTGATTTAGCTGACGACTAAGATCAACTTTGACTGCGCTCAAAGTTTTCTCTGAAGTATTTATTGCATCGATTACTTTTTGCCCTTCAAGAATTTCAGCAAAACCAACTACCCATAGAGATAATAACTCATCACTATCTAAAGCCTGACGGATAAAAGCTAGCTGTTCATCATTTAAATCAGGTTTTTCGAAATAAATACCTTGCTGCCACATACGTAACTTATTCGCGCTCTTTGCATCTTTAATTTCTTCAACATCAGATTTCTGCGCCTCATCTAACACGTAACTTAGATATATATACTGCTGCTTTCGTCCATTCTTAACGAAATACACAGATACAAAATAGTTTTGCTGTTTAACACTTAAACGCCCTGCTAAATAATATTGCTCACTATCTCGCCCATACAATTTGCTTTCATTAAAAATACTATTCGCCCAGTAATTACTGCTGCCACACGCTCTTTCCTCACAAGAATAAGAAACTTCACCTTGCTCCAAAAGAAGTTTTTGATAGTAAAGGAAGGCCTCTTTACTGGTACCAGCCGCTTTAACTTTAAGCAACAAGTTGTTCCGTTCACCTGATAACAACACTTCTTTTTCTATATTCAAGGTATTGCTAATTCGCTTAGGCGTACTTAGTAAAAACCGATGCTCTTCACCAGAGCTAATCTTTTGATATTCCAAGCTCGTATGGGGATATAAAGCAATCGCAGAATTAAATCTTACAGAAGCGTCTGCTGAAGCTTGAGTCATAACCCCAAAATTTAATAAAAGGGCTAGCCAAGCAAATCCTTGTGTTAGATACGATACAAAATTACGAATACATAAATTCATTAATTAACTCCGCAGTGGCGGCGACATCGCCATCCATGTGAAAATGATGACCACCTGAGACTAAATGCCGGTCTAAAGTTTCATCACCTCTCTTTAAATATTCCAAGCGCTTTATTAAGCTTTCATAGTTAGAAAAGTAACCGTTATCACCACAGATCAAGCGAATGGGGCACTCAATACCAGCAAAAACAGTCTTAACCTGAGCCTCAGTAAAACGCATTAAAGTAGGCTCCAGCAACCTAGGATCTGATGTCCAACTATACCCACCCTCAACCTCTTTTATGCCTCGTTCTACGAGCAAAGATGCCGCAGTTCGATCTACTTTCCCAACCCCCATCATTCTCACTGAGCAAGCCATTTCTTTGCTAGGGTATACTGTCATTTTAGATGACTTAAATAAACTTGCCTTAGCAATCGCCTTCCTTAGCTGGGGTAAGACATTTCTAGTTTCATCTGTTAACGGCCCAAGACTATCCAGCAACACCAGTTTATCGACACGATCAGGTGAAGCAGCAGCAAGCAAGGAACATACAATTCCACCTAAGGAATGGCCAATCAAGCTAACCGGCTGACCATCTGAAACCTCATCAATAAAAGCAAGCACGTCAACAACATTTTCTAATAAATGATATATCGTAGATGCAGGCCTATGATCACTTAATCCATGCCCAGGCATTTCTAAAGCATAAAAAGGACGGTGTTGTGATATTTTTTCACTGAGCGGCACAAACGAGGCAGCATTATCTAGCCAGCCGTGAAGTGCGATTATTGGCGCACCTTCTGAAACATCATTTTTTAAACCTGCCAAGGCAAGTCGTGATGTATTGATTTTAAAATGCTCAAGCATCACTTTTTAGCATCTTTAAATAAGGTATAAAAATTTTGACTCGTTTGTTCAGCAACTTGCTCAACATCAACCCCCTTGAGTTCTGCGATAAACTTAGCTACTTCCGGCACATATTTTGGTTCATTTGACTTCCCTCTATATGGAACTGGCGCTAAATACGGCGAATCGGTTTCAATTAGCATTCGCTCAAGTGGAACCTGCTTAGCAACTTCCTGCAATGCTTTCGCATTCTTGAAAGTTACAATTCCTGAAAAAGATATGAAGTAGTTATGTTCAATCGCACGAGAGGCCATATCCCAATCTTCAGTAAAACAATGTAATACACCGCCCACATTTGGATCTGAATACTCAGCAATGTGCGCTAAGGTATCTTCTTTTGCATCGCGTGTATGAATAATAACAGGCTTTTTACACGACTTACTTGCAACTAAGTGCCGCCTAAAGCGTTCCAGCTGAATTTCCTTACTGTCTTCACCATAATAATAATCTAAGCCCGTTTCACCAATTGCAATAACTTTGTCAGATTGAGCAAGAGCCAATAAGCGTTCGACACTCGGGTCTTCTCCCTCATGACTAGTGGGATGCACGCCAACAGAAGCATATATTTGAGGGTATTCTGCAGCGATAGAAAGAACATCATCAATGTGTTCCAGATCAATCGCAACACACAGCATAGCATCAATACTATTTTCTGATGCGGCATCAATTGCAAGACTTAGTTTTCCATCATAGGCATCAAGCTTGAGCCTATCCAAATGACAGTGTGAATCTATAAACATATAACTTTATCAATGTAATGAATAAGCGGGCTAGTTTAGCTTAGTGTCGATTAGATGAGCAATGGGAGTACAGCTTTTTAAACAAACGTTAAGCGAACGATTTTAGGGTAAATTCATTCGTTTATATGAAGTGCGTGCTGTTTAACACTACATACTATGCGTTGGTCGGTCTGAACTTAAAGAACCCGCTAAATAAGTTTCAATTTTGTTACGAGCGGTTTCATCTTCTTCATTGAACTGAACACCGATTCCCGCTGCGCGATTCCCTTGTGCGCCTTTTGGAGTCACCCAAATGACTTTACCAGCAACAGGTATTTTGTCTGGCTCGTCCATTAAATTTAATAACAGAAAGACTTCATCACCTAATTGATAGTTTTTTGCTGTAGGAATAAATAAACCACCGTTTTTAATGAACGGCATATAAGCAGCATAAAGTACGGCTTTATCTTTAATTGTAAGTGTTAAAATACCACTTCGAGCACCAAAACCTGCGGACATGAATCTCTCTTTTGCTTTAAATCATAACTTTGTCAGACACATGTCTGACCTACATAATTATCAGTATAGGGCAGCAATTCATTATTGCACCCCTTTAGAAGACATCAATTTTGTCCACTGGTGTAATAAGTATTCAAAACCTAAGGTTTTATTTGGATTTGAGCTTCCTAAAAAAAGACGATACTGATTTAAGCTTTCACGGTATAACGCCAACAACTGAAACTCACTACATTTTTCAGCTAGATAACTAATCATTTTCTCTCCATGCTGACCTTGCACACCCGCTGTTTCGCCCGTCATTTTATGCTTTAGAATCAATTCAAGCCAACGTATCGTCCAGGCAAGCCTTAAACTAAATAAATCATCGTCCCACCGACTCGAAACCGTTGTAACGATACTGTCATTTTTGAGCAAGGAAGCCATTTCATCAAGCATGAGATTGTTTTCAACTAGCGCATTAATTTCGTAATACTCTTTAGCTCTTAACGGAGCATTAGAAGACAAACTTAATAGCGCGGCGATATCCGCTTCAGGTGGTGCGGCACCTCCTCCCCGACTAAGATTACTCTTGAGCCACTCATAGGCCTGTTGCTGGTTTGGCGTATCGAAATCAACAACCTGACAACGAGAACGTATAGTCGGTAACAATTTTCCCGCCGAGTGGCTGATTAAGATAATAATAGATTGCCCAGCAGGCTCTTCTAGAGTTTTTAATAGTGCATTCGCAGCATTATGATTAAGTGCTTCAGCTGGGCACAAAATAGTTATCTTTGAACCACCTTGAAGACTAGATAGCGTGAAGAATTCCACCAAAGAGCGAATTGCATCCACTTTTATAACCGCACTTCCCTCTTCAGGTTCCGTTAGACGAAAGTCTGTATGAGTTTGAGCATATATAAGCTTACACTGCTTACATTCGCCACAAGCCTGTGAGCCTTGTTTACGTTCACAAAGCAGGAACTCTACCAAGCATTTTGCAAAATGAAGCTTCCCGTTACCCTTTAAGCCATTAAAAAGAAAGGCATGAGGTAAGGTTTGATCATGATACTGCTTAGTAATATTCGCCCACTGACCTGTTTGCCAAGGATAAATTTGATTTTTCATTATATTTGATACTGATCCTGTTCAAGCTTTGCCGTAACCTTTTCGGTTACTTTAGCCAAACGTTTATAATTGCTTGACTGTACCCGTAGTAAGAAAGTATTAGGTGTTTCACCGGTCATTCTTTTTAATCCCGACAACCGCGCCAGAAAATAAAGCCAGAGCATATAAGTTTTCTCTACGCTAGAATAGCGCCCTGCAAAGCGTTTATACCATAAAAAGCATAAAATCGTACTAATCAGCAAAGCAAATAGCCCGCCTATCATAACCCCAACCCTTATAGTGTTATCAGTATTAGGCAAGAACCCTGTAAAAAATTTTCTAATAAGCGACCGCTGTTCGTCATCACCGTAATTAACAACTAACTTCTGCCACTTATAATTAAATTCGTCGACTCTTAATCGCAACCAATTTAACCCACTAATTCTTAATACAGCCGAAGCAATCGGACTACCATCTAAAAATCCGCCCAACTCACCAACAGCATCACCCAATCCTCTCATAATTCGCTCTGGGGCAACCATAGCAGTTGGATCTAAACGAACCCAGCCCAAATTCGGTAGTTTTGCCTCAACCCAAGCATGAGCATCATATTGATGAATGATATAATAGTCACTCTGGTGGTTATACTCGCCCCCTTGATAACCAGCAATCACACGAGCAGGAATTTTAGCCAAGCGCAGCATGTAAGCAAGACTGCTTGCATAATGCGCACAAAACCCTTGCTTAGTATCAAATAAAAACTCATCAACAACATCAGCCCCCAATACAGGTGGTTTCAAGGTGTAGAAATACGGCTGCTCAGCAAACCTGTTCATTAAATGATTAATCAGCTTGATTTTATTAGGAAAAGAAATCAACAGATCTTCAATATATTGCTGGGTTCTGAGGTTTGAAGATAATGGCGTTTGAAGATCAATTCGCAACAACCTTTCTTTCTCGTTACGTCTGCTACTACCCTGTAATAGCATCGCTGTGGGTATGACTGGCTGAGACCTAGAAACAGCTTTTTTAAATGTCATTTTATAGCGAGTTGATTGGATAGCATCTGTCTTAAGCTGAAACTGCCCCGCCTCCTTTGCCAAAACATTACTACTAGATGCTCTTGATGACTCTAAAACATAAACCCAAGACTGATTACTGGGCTCGAGCATTACTTCATAGAAATTGTCACCATGATCATACAGCTGGCCAAGATCAACTTTATTAAATCCTTGTTGCGATGAATTAGAGCTACTGGATCGCCACGAGCGACCATCAAAATGATCAAGTACTAGTCCGCGCCAGTATAAATCTTTCTTTTCTGGCGCCTGAAGAGAAAAAGTCGCTCTAAATGCTCTTTCCGATGATTGCGCTAGCTCAGCAATATCACCCGGTGACATAAAATCTGTCATCCCTGTTGTTGCACTCTGAGCTTTAATAGGGATACTCCACAAAGGTGCAATACGAGGAAAGAATAAAAAGCACACCAGCACAATAGGACCTGCAATAAATACAGCCTTAAAAAGGGATGACCATGGCGCTTGATTCTTCGATAAATGCTGACCGCTATTTAAAGATAGAAGTACATATAAACCCGCTAAAATCAAAATAAACTGAAGCATTGCATGAACAAAGCTTTGGACAAAAAGAAATGAACTAGCTGAAAGATAGAACATAATATACACAAACAACGTCACATCTTTTTTGTTTTGAAGTTCTATGAATTTTAAGGTACTAGCTAACACTAGAAATGACGCAGCCATATCGACACTAAAATCCAACTTAAAATACAGAAAAAAGATAGCGACAGATAAAATCACCAACATCGTACGAACACCACCAGAAACCTGTTTACCAATCACTTTATAGGTAAAGAAACCATAACAAGCGATAGCAGCTGTAAATAAGATCAACCAGAGTGGTGAATGATTATAATGCGACAATAATTGCAGTAGAATAATTGATAGTAGTACTTTAAATGGGTAGTTAAAAAACAAAACTCGTAATTTTAAAGGTTCAGACTGAGTCATTCTGCCCATCCTCTGCATCCAAACCAAATAACGCTAGCGCTTTCAAACACGCATACTTATGCTGCTCACCTTTCGAAGGAGCAATTAAAACACCCGGTATATCAAGGCCATAAGCTTGCTGTTTACGGTGAAAGTCTAATATATCAAAGCAAAGATGCTGAAGCTTCTTTTCAATACTTGATACATCATAAAGATCCCATTTTAGCCAAGTAGAATCTATTGCACCCTGATCATGACTTCTAACAACCAACCGATCTTTTGCGGCGAATTGTTTCCACACAATACGCGAAGCTGAATCACCATACTGATAAGACTTCAACTCGGTTAAGTCTTCTGACAAAAATCGGGCACTCCCCTTTGATACAGCCCCCCCTCCACCTAAAGAACGACTCCCCTCAACAGGCTTTGGAAAAACTAACACTTTTGAATCTAGTTTTAACCAAGTCCAAGCAATGATAAATCCAAATGGGTAGCAACTTTCAATACGAAGCCTGTCAAGCACGTGCAACCCCCTTTTATCGGCGGGTAATAATAAATTATGAACATTTTTAATATCCATACTGACACTAACTTCATTCAACGAACATTTATCAACACCTAACCTTAAACCAAAAGCCGGCTTGGAAAGCCTAGTTAGTTCAATCGAATGTGTGAGTAATTCACCCTCAAAACACGTTAAAATTTGAAAGCTCGACACAGTAAGCCCATTCATGTTTAAAAAGCAAAGCAAAATAGAAACAAAAAAGACAGCACTTAAAAAAAATAAAAACAAATAAATCAAGCTATTTTGATAATTAATAGCCGTCAGCAACATCAACACAATTAACAATACAAACGCAAACCCCATCTTTGAGGGGAAAATGTAAATATTTTTCTGCGAGAGTGTAAAGTGATTACTTCTAGTTGATTTAGAAGACAGCCAACGACTAACACTTTCAGGAAATAATGAATATTTCACGACGCTGTACACCCTATTAATGCAAGACCATCCACACCTTTACCTTTCTTAACAGAAAGCTTTCCTAAAAACCTTGCATTCATTGCGCTATCCTTAAATACTTAACACTAATATATTTATTATCACCTTCGCAGGTATCATTATGAAGCGTCACGCTACAGTAGCTTGTCTTATTTGTGCAAGTACAGGCCTATTAACTCCTTTTACCAGCCATGCTGAAGTAAAGTCTTTAACTAGCTCAGAGCTCACTGAAACCTACATTAGAGACTCTACTATTATAGTAACGCCAAAGACAAATAAACAAAAAACGACAAAAAAAACTTATTCTAGTTTAACGATTGCACCGGTCGAAAATAATGACTTAGATATAGAAGAGCTAAGACGCGCACAATCACATAACACAGGCACTGAAGTTTCATTCGCATTGTCTGACGAATCACTTCGAGAAGCGAGTATTGCATCCACCCTAAGTCCTGACCAAACCATCAATGTTCCTACTTACCAGGAAGTGACTACCATTCCTGTAGCCGAATTACTTGATGACCCTCGCTATGCCGTGCCAGAAGGAAACTTTGATTTTTCTTATGTGGGCAATGATTTAGGTTTGAGCCGAACAGATAATCAGCTCACCTTTTCAATCGGTAATTTACCCGGCATTCAACCTATCAATATTCCTGAAGGAATAAATGAAAGTCCACTTCAAATTGTGCCTAGAGCAGACGGCGGCTTTGACCTAACGATTAATATTCCACAAAATAATTAAGTAATATTTTATATTGAAGCCAAAATACAATCATAAAAAACCTCCAATTGGAGGTTTTTTATGACTTAAGAAAAGACTTAATGTGCCGATATTATATGGTTTGTTTTAAAATCCATATCGGTATAAAACTGTTGCCCAATAGACTGACCTGTATCACCAAAACTCATGTGACCAACATCCATATCAGCGCGAAAACGTGATTTAAAGCCAATACCATCTACATAATGAGCAGTATTGTTAGATCCATTCGCATTTTCAGCTACCCCTACCCTAAGCACACTATCTTTCACTGCGTAGATATGTGAACTTGATTGCGCAAAACCCTGAGAAGTAGAAAATACTGAAGGCTGATCTTGCTCCCCATTGTTAAAGTAGCCTAGATTACCGCGATGATTATGAATTTTCATGCCTTCATAACACACCCCTACAATATTAAAATCATACTCCATCTCGGTAATTTCGAAGAAAGTATTAATCTTAATTTTACTATCCGCTATGCCATTAGTATATCCACTACCTTTGTTCTCAATAATCCAATCAAAGCCACCCATATAGCCTTCCATTTTTTAATTGGACATTATGGTTGTAGATTGCGCAGTTGTTGCCGTACCACTTCTATCAAAAATATCTTCACCCGCAACATAACTTGAATCTTTTATTGCAAACTCATCAAGTTCAATACCAAAATCAACTACCTGATAAGATCGAGAAACAATCAATGGATTTTTAACAGAACCATGAATGATTAAATCACCATCATTAGCCGTATAAACACACTACTGCAGCCGAATGATCCATCCCATCAAATCGAAGACCTTGCATCAGAATCGAACCGCCATCCTGATACATAAATTCTCCTACTTATCCCCCCATTTCAATATCAATGGTTAAACCTGCTTTACCGGTTACATCTGATAAGTCGACATCATCAATTTGTTTTAGATCGGCATTTACTGACTGGCTAAAAAGCCATAAAACCGATACTGCTAATAATATTCTCTTTGTTGTATTCGTTTTCGGCTGTCCTTGTTAAAATTTATTCTTCTATTTCTTCTACAAGCCTATCCCTACTATAAGCTCCATTTAATCGAGACCGTAATCCCTTACCTTAAGCTAACTCTGAATACAAAAAGTGAGCAAGTGTTCATTTTTTGTACCCCAGAAACTAAAAAAACCACCTCACAATGTGAGGTGGTTTTTTCATACTAGATTACTTTCGTATTCTAACTCATTAACAATCTTAGTGAGCAGAGATAGTCCAATTTGTAGTATTAGTAACATCAGTCAAGTAGATTTCACCGATAGAAGTACCAGTATCACCGAAAGACAATGAACCGATATCCATATCAAACTTAGATGTAGTGTTGATCGCGATACCATCAACAAAACCTGCTATGTTAGATCCAGATGGAGCAACGCTGCCAGGAGCTAAAGGAGCAGTTGCTAAGTTAAGAACTGTATCTTTAACAGCAAAGATGTCACGCATTGAGTGAGCGAAACCAAAAGCATTCAAGCCGTCTAAACCAGTCGTGTCACCACGAGTGTTCATGATTTTCAGATCATTAATCTGAACGCCAGCGATATCGATATAAACATCTAAATCAGTAATGTTGAAGTAGCTATCCATGTGGATTTTTGAATCTGCATCGCCACGATCAGTACGCAAGCCGTACTCACCAGCACCGATTCGACCGTTGCCATCAGCATCAACACCACCAAAACCATTACCATTGTTTTCGATATGAATATCTTTGTGACCCAAGTAACCAGCAATGCTTAAGCCGCTAATCAAGGTTGTAGTCACTGATGTAGCAGATGCAAGATCTCCATTAAGTGGATTATATACACCTTCACCTGCAACATAATCAGAATCAGCAAGACCGATTGCACCGATTGTAAATTTGAAATCAACCGCTGTAACAGCCGCATGGATAACTTGATCAGTAGTGAAACCACTAAGTGCAGTTGCACCGTTATCAATAAGATCTTGACCACTGATAAGCGCAGCCAAAGGATCTGTTGCAATTTCGTGAATTACTAAATCACCGTTTTCAATCCCAACACGGCCCTTAACAAACGTTCCGCCAGTTGCTGCTGCAACAGCTGCAACTGTTGTAGATCCAGCGCCGTTAGACTCAAGAAACTTAAGTGAATTACCACCTGTAGCACCTTCTATACCACCAGCCAAAGCAGCTAAACGTCCATCATCAACTGCGCCATATGCTAATGCCACTGCTGCTAGACCTTCTGCACCATAAAAATCACTTAAACCACGATCTAACTGATTTTCACCAGTAGCAGCAGAACCAGCGATATCAATATTCATACGAATATTGTCAAGCATGCCAGTATCATTTGCTAGGTTAGAATCAGTAGTGTTTGCATTACCGCCAATGCTAATATCTTGAATAAATAGGCTACCGGCATCTTTATACATGAACTGACCGATAGAAACCTTAGTTTCAAGATCGATGGTCAAACCGGCTTGACCCGTTAACTCACCCATTGCGCTATCGTCTAGTGCTTTTAATTCTGCTTGTGCGCCAACAGAGATTGCAGAGATTGCAGATGCTAATACTAATTTGTTCAGGCCTTTCATATTATTCTCCAAAATTATGTTTACGTTTTAGCGGTGCTTATATTTATATATAATTACATGCTTTGACGTTAATTATGTTTTTAGTTTAATTTTTCCTAAGAAGCTGTTTCGCTTGTCAGTGAATTAATAATATGGATTTCCACCTCCACTTTCCGTGAAGGCAATCACATTTGTAAAGCTCTGTTACTGCATGTAAGTTCTTTTACAGATTTTCACATTTCGGCACTTTACCTAAGCCGGCCAACTCAATAACGAATAAAGCCGCCCTTCGGGGCGGCCTTATAAAGCACATCAACAAGCTCTGCCTATTTAAACTAGAGATAAAAACAAGGAGCAAGCTTTTTCTAGAGAGCAGCGCCTCTCCTTCCTGTTCATTTAATTGGACTGAAAGTAGACGGGCTTCAGAACCAACTCCTTCGGTGCGCCGAGCTTAACTTCACCATTCACCATCTTATAGGGGTAAGACCATGATCTAGCCCAGCCTGCTATATGCTCTGCCACCACCCGAATGTAGTCCATAGATGTGCCATCAGCATTCTCTTTTGTTTCAATATACATCAAGCCGACCGCCCACTTTGAACGTGTTTTTGCGATACGCTTCAAATATTCAATTATTGAGATTAATTGATAATCCATTTTAACAAGACCCTGATGCTCAATAGCAAGCACGTTAAACTCACCCTCCGGGGAAAGCACCATCCCAAAAGGTAAAAAAGCACCACGCTCGAGCAATTGCTTTTCCATACGAATCCAGCCTTGCACCATCATATATTTAAGCTGCGCGACCGCTTGCTCCTCGGTGACTTTAGCTTGTCTCATTTGGTTAAGATCTACAGGCCGCCCCACAATTGGCGCCTCGACAAGATCTTCTGCTTTTATTTTTTTTTTGCCTTCTTCAGCAGACACCAAGGTGCTCGTAACTGAGAACAGTAAACCAAGCAGTATCAAACCAAATTTCAACATCTTCATATAGAGACTCCAATCATTATTTTAACGGTGAGGTAAAATTATTGTGAATATAAATTATCTGGGTGAGAGAAAAATGTCTACAGTGAATCAGTAGAATTTGTGACTTTCTTTTTGGCATTTTTATTATACAGGCGAGGTAGTGTATGGAATTTCATGACAAACACTTTAAGCTACGGGAGTCTGCTCCATATGTTCCTGCCATCCGCATTTATTCAGATTGAAAAAACAATTTTACGCTCATCAGAATTTACAGACCATAGAAACTAAAAAAACCACCTCACAATGTGAGGCGGTTTTTTCATACTAGATTACTTTCGTATTCTAACTCATTAACGATCTTAGTGAGCAGAGATAGTCCAGTTTGTAGTATTAGTAACATCTGTCAAGTAGATTTCACCGATAGAAGTACCAGTATCACCGAAAGACAATGAACCGATATCCATATCAAACTTAGATGTAGTGTTGATCGCGATACCATCAACAAAACCTGCTATGTTAGATCCAGATGGAGCAACGCTGCCAGGAGCTAAAGGAGCAGTTGCTAAGTTAAGAACTGTATCTTTAACAGCAAAGATGTCACGCATTGAGTGAGCGAAACCAAAAGCATTCAAGCCGTCTAAACCAGTCGTGTCACCACGAGTGTTCATGATTTTCAGATCATTAATCTGAACGCCAGCGATATCGATATAAACATCTAAATCAGTAATGTTGAAGTAGCTATCCATGTGGATTTTTGAATCTGCATCGCCACGATCAGTACGCAAGCCGTACTCACCAGCACCGATTCGACCGTTGCCATCAGCATCAACACCACCAAAACCATTACCATTGTTTTCGATATGAATATCTTTGTGACCCAAGTAACCAGCAATGCTTAAGCCGCTAATCAAGGTTGTAGTCACTGATGTAGCAGATGCAAGATCTCCATTAAGTGGATTATATACACCTTCACCTGCAACATAATCAGAATCAGCAAGACCGATTGCACCGATTGTAAATTTGAAATCAACCGCTGTAACAGCCGCATGGATAACTTGATCAGTAGTGAAACCACTAAGTGCAGTTGCACCGTTATCAATAAGATCTTGACCACTGATAAGCGCAGCCAAAGGATCTGTTGCAATTTCGTGAATTACTAAATCACCGTTTTCAATCCCAACACGGCCCTTAACAAACGTTCCGCCAGTTGCTGCTGCAACAGCTGCAACTGTTGTAGATCCAGCGCCGTTAGACTCAAGAAACTTAAGTGAATTACCACCTGTAGCACCTTCTATACCACCAGCCAAAGCAGCTAAACGTCCATCATCAACTGCGCCATATGCTAATGCCACTGCTGCTAGACCTTCTGCACCATAAAAATCACTTAAACCACGATCTAACTGATTTTCACCAGTAGCAGCAGAACCAGCGATATCAATATTCATACGAATATTGTCAAGCATGCCAGTATCATTTGCTAGGTTAGAATCAGTAGTGTTTGCATTACCGCCAATGCTAATATCTTGAATAAATAGGCTACCAGCATCTTTATACATGAACTGACCGATAGAAACCTTAGTTTCAAGATCGATGGTCAAACCGGCTTGACCCGTTAACTCACCCATTGCGCTATCGTCTAGTGCTTTTAATTCTGCTTGTGCGCCAACTGCTACTGCTGAGATTGCTGATGCTAATGCTAATTTCTTCAGGCCTTTCATATTATTCTCCAAAATTATGTTTACGTTTTAGCGGTGCTTATATTTAAATATAATTACATGCTTTGACGTTAATTATGTTTTTAGTTTAATTTTTCCTAGCAAGCTGTTTCGCTTGTCAGTGAAATAATAATATGGATTTCCACCTCCACTTTCCGTGAAGCAAATCACAAAAAGTTACTTGGCGTTACTAATGTGCCCTAAATCGCAATCCTCTGACACAATTTCACATTTGAAACACTTTTTTCCCTTATTTTATCTCTTTTAAAGCGTATTTATTTTTAACAACACACAATAATTACGTGAATAACGACATTTATTAGTCTTATCAACTATAAATTAAGTAAAAAGCACACCGCTCAATAAAATAAAGCAATACTTCACTTGAACAGGTGTAATAGGTGTAATAGGTGTAATAGGTGTAATAGGTGTAATAGGTGTAATAGGTGTAATAGGTGTAATAGGTGTAATAGGTGTAATAGGTGTAATAGGTGTAATAGGTGTAAT
>Ga0209184_1000353_pt1 | contig 53438 bp, 48 predicted proteins | sample EN8Hudsemesocosm_2_FD_184627 | JGI IMG/M metagenome (GOLD analysis project Ga0209184, IMG submission 184627) | Methane-oxidizing microbial communities from mesocosms in the Hudson Canyon - EN8C Hudson Canyon (SPAdes) (version 2) | ecosystem: Environmental > Aquatic > Marine > Cold seeps | place... | reverse complement strand
TATCGCTATAAACAAATCTTCAGTAAAAAATCCTTGATAGCAGTTTGATTTTATCAGCTAGGCTAGAAACTTACTGAGTTACACTTAAAAATAAAGGATAACTCTTATGCCAACTCCACATATTGAAGCTCAAGAAGGCGAATTCGCAAAAACAGTATTAATGCCAGGCGATCCGCTTAGAGCTAAATACATTGCTGATAATTTTTTAGAAAACGTAAAATGTGTTACTCGTGTTCGTAACATGTTTGGTTACACCGGTACTTATAAAGGTAAGCCTATTTCAGTGATGGGTTCAGGTATGGGAATTCCAAGTGTATCAATTTACGCTACTGAACTTTATAAAGACTACGGCGTCGAGAGTATTATTAGAATTGGTTCTTGTGGAGCCGTTCGCGATGATATTAAAGTTCGCGATATTGTAATTGGCATGGCTGCAAGCACAGATTCTAATGTTAATAGACAGCGTTTTCATAATGTTGATTTTGCAGCATGTGCTGACTTTTCATTATTAAAAAGTGTTGTTGATACCGCTGAACGATTAAATCAAGACGTTCGAGTTGGCAACATATTTACTGCAGATCTATTTTATACACCACAACCAGAAATGTTTGCTACGATGGAAAAATACGGAATTTTAGCTGTTGAAATGGAAGCTGCAGGCCTTTATGGTGTTGCTGCAGAATACGGTAAAAAAGCATTAACTGTACTAACCGTTAGTGACCATATTAAAACGGGTGAACAAACAACTGCTGATGAACGTGAAACAACGTTTAAAGACATGATGGAATTAACGTTAGAAAGCTTAATATAATGTCTTGAAAGTTATTATTAAACATAAAAAGGGGTGGCTTATTGCCACCCCTTTTTTTATTTAAATTTTTGATAAATAATGGTTTAAATTGATTTCATAAAGAATTTCGAAAATAAAAAAAGAGCTAATTAAAATTAGCCCTTTTATTTAGAGTTTAAAGTGTAACGTGCAATTTAACTTTAGAAGAAGTTAGCTTTAAATTCTACACCAAAGAAACGTGGTTCATTGACATAACCCGTTAAGTTATTAAAATCAATTGCACCCGTAAGCTTCTCTTCATTCAGTATATTTCGACTAAAGGCTGCAACTTCATATTCTGCATCGTCGCCATCCCATTCATAACCAACACGTAAACCACCTTCTAATATTGGGTCACCTGTAAATTCTTTAGATTCATATAAGAAAAAGCTTACTTCGCTACGATAAGACCAATCGGTATAAACGTATAGTTCACCATCACCAATTTCTTTAGTCCAACGCGCACTTAAGTTACCAATCCATTCTGGAGACTGTGGTAAAGAATTACCATCAATAATAACACGACCATCTGCATTTAAAGGATCTGTGATAGTACAGCCAGCACCACATCCAGCTACAGAAATAGTATCATCTTGAAGCTCTGTGTGGTTATAACTCAAACTAGCACCAAAGACCAAGTTATCAGTTGCCCAAAGTTCTGAGTCTAATTCGAAACCATAACCAACAGCTTTGTCAGCATTAAGTAAACTAGCAACATTACCTGTTCCGCCTACTGCTGTTAGTTGTTGGTCATCAACCACATAATAGAATACTGAACCGTCAATACGGGCAGTGTTTTCTAAAAAGGTAGATTTGAAACCTGATTCGATTGATGTAACCAATTCTGATTTTGCAGTTGTGTGTGAGGCAGAAAATAATAAACTGCGACCTTGAATACTAGGTGATCTGTAGCCTTTTGCTAAGCGGGCATAAAGATTAACATCATCATTCATTCTGTAATTAATACTGATGTCACCACTAACTTGTGAATCATCAACGGTCGCATTCTCACTGAAACCCGGTGCGCCAAATGGAGAGGTAACTAAAGTACCATCCCAAACGCGTTCGTCATCTGAATAACGGATACCAGCAGTTATACCCAAATCGTCAGAAATTTCAAAGTCTAATGATGCAAAAATAGCCCATGCGGTTGTTTCCATATTTTGAACTGCGATACCATTTTGTATACCGGCACCTAATGTATCAAAACTTAAATTATGAATAGTTAAGTCTTCATCAAAATAGAAAAAACCAACTTGATAATCAAAGTCACCTAAATCATTACTAGATAACCTAACTTCTTGGGTAATTTGAGAATGGTCTGGCATTTTAGCGCCAGTTTCTGAAGGAAAAGGTATAAAACCTGGCCCCATATAATCACCTAAGAAAGAAGCGCCATAGCCACCATCGATATCACCAACAGAAAACATTTCAGCAGACTCATAACCCGTTACAGAAGTTAACGTATGGCTGCCCATATCATAAGATAGTTTTAAGCTAGAGCCTTTCATTTCTATTGTTTGATTATTTCTTAAAGCAGCATCTTGATAAACGACTTCACGATCAAAATCATCAACTAAATCATTTGTACCTGGCTTAATGATGTTTGCTCTAAAAACACGAGCGTCGGCATCAGCATCTCTAAAGTGGTAGTTAAACAATGCTGAGAATTTATCACTAGGTTCCCATAAAAGCTGTATTCTACCCGCTGTTTCACCGTAGCCACCAAGCTCGTCTTTTTTTTCAAAACCTGGTGCTTTATTGTCTATCCAGTCATCTCTGTCTTGTTGTAATAATGAAACTCGTGCAGATAGTGTGTCAGTCAAACCACCGCCAACCGCAAGACGAAGATCTGTAGAACCATAGGTTCCATAAGATGCTGATACCGTTGCATCAAAATCTTGTGTAGGTTTTTTAGATTGAACTTTAATAATACCAGCGGTTGTATTACGTCCAAATAATGTACCTTGAGGGCCACGTAATACTTCAACGCGTTCAATGTCGAACATTGGCATGCCTTTAGTTAAGGCGTTTTCTAACACAACGTCATCGTAAATTAACGAAACTGGCTGTGAAGCAAGTAAATCAAAATCTGTGTTACCTAAGCCACGAATATAAAAGCGTGGGAAAGTTCGACCAAATGAAGATTCAATTAATAAACTGGGCACTTTTGCTGATAAAGATCTAACATCCATTCCGGAAGAGCCTAGAACTTCTAATTTTTTAGCCGTAATAGCTGAGATTGAAATAGGTACATCTTTAATATTCTCAGTACGTTTACGAGCAGTTACCTCTATAACTTCGATACCGGTAGTTTTTTCTTTTGCGCCTTCTTCAGCAAAAGTACTCGTCGAAATACTTGCAACACTGGCAAGTATTGACGCTTGAACACATAGTGTTAGAGCGCTTTGTTTAAACATTTTCATTCGTTATCTCCTGAGGGTTATGTTTATTTTATTTTTATATGTTTTTTTATAGTGTAGTAGAAATACTGTTTTAAATTTTAATTAATGTTTGTTTTGCTTGTTATATAAGTCGGACATAAAACTAGTGCCATAGTCCATCGCTTCAACATTAAAAAATTCTGCGATGGTTTGACCTAAATCAGCGAAGGTTTTGCGCTCACCTAAATTCACAGAAGATATATTATGATGATAAGCCAACACTGGAACATACTCACGGGTATGATCATTTCCTGGCCATGTAGGATCGCAACCATGATCAGCAGTTAAAAATACAATATCATTGTCTGTCATTGCATTAAGTACTTCAGGCAAACGTAAGTCAAACGCTTCAAGCTCTTGTGCGTAACCTACAGGATCGCGACGATGGCCAAAATCTTGATCGAAGTTAACTAAGTTTGTAAAAATCAAAGAATTATCTTGAGCTGATTTTATATGATCAATCGTTGCATCTAACAAGGCATCTAAACCAGTCGCTTTCGTTTTTTCACTAATACCTTGATGAGCAAAAATGTCAGCTATTTTACCGACACTAATCACATGTGTCCCAGCATCATAAATTTTGTCGAGTACAGTAGCCGCTGGTGGTAATACTGAATAATCACGACGATTACCAGTACGTGCAAAATTTTCGGGGTTATCACCAATAAAAGGTCTGGCAATAACACGACCTATATTTAGATCTGAGAGTTCTTCTCTTACTGTTTCACAGTATTTATATAAATTATCTAAACCAAAATGCTCTTCATGAGCAGCTACCTGAAAAACACTGTCTGCTGAGGTATAACAAATAGGTAAACCAGACTTAATATGCTCTTCACCTAAGTTATCTAAAATAACGGTACCAGAGGCATGACAATTTCCCAACATGCCAGTAAATCCCGTTGCTTGATTAATTTTATCCATTAAATCTTGAGAAAATGCATTTTCTTTATCGGTGAAATATCCCCAATCAAAAAGTACTGGGACGCCTGCCATTTCCCAATGCCCACTTGGTGTATCTTTTCCTGTGCTTATCTCTTGCATAAAACCATAAGCACCTTTTTTAGGTTCACCACCCTGCTGAGGAAAATCTATATTGGATGCTTCATGACATGCCTTAAATAACCCGAGGCTTGCAAGGTTAGGCAAGTTAATGGCTTTTCCAGTTTCTGTGTAATAAGCCTTGGCAAGATTAGCAAGGGTATTTGCACCAACATCTCCAAACTCTTCAGCATCTGCAGAGTAACCTATACCAAAACTATCAATCACTAAAACTATTGCACGTGTCATGCTATTTCCTTTATCATTTTTTAAATATATATTCATAAATAGTACAATAAAACATGACCACATGGTCAAGTTGTGATAATTTATCATCTTTTAAAAATTGGGTAAATGATCCTTTTAGATATATAGATTATTTAACGTTTATTTAATTATTATTTAACCTAAAAAACATATATTTAGCTTTTTATTACTTTCATCTATGCAGCTAATGATAGTATTTAAAATTACTCTTGAACCTGAAATATCGACAGGCAAAAACATTGAAAGATAATAAACCGACAATAATCACAATTACAGGTCCATCAGCATCAGGGAAAACTCTTTTTGCTCAAACTATTCATGACGAACTTATCGATGAATTAGGGGAAGATGGAATTTCTATTCTAAATGAGGACTCGTATTACCGCGATCAATCTCATTTGTCTATGTCTGAAAGAGAACAAACAAATTACGATAATCCTAGTGCCTTCGAACACGATTTACTTACACAACATCTGAAAGATATTACTGAAAATAAATCAATCGACGTTCCTATATATTGTTATAAAACACATACTCGTACAACTGAAACTCGTGTTTTTACGCCTACAAAAATTGTACTGGTTGAAGGTATTTTATTATTATCTAATAAAGCACTTAGAGACCAGTTTGATATTAAAGTATATATGGATACACCACTTGATATATGCTTAGTTAGACGTATAAAGCGTGATTTAATTGAACGAAACAGAAGTGTTGAATCAGTAACAAACCAATATTTAGAAACAGTTAGGCCGATGTATTATCAATTTATTGAACCATCTAAAGCTTGGGCTGATATAGTGATCACCCGTGGTGGTAAAAATAGAATGGCTATAGAAGTACTAAAAGCAAAAATACGTCAATTATCAATGTTACCGCTACAAAAATAAAATAAAATAACAATAATTATAACAAGAGGTATTTATGGATTTTTCTGCATATAGAGGTGTAATAGGCATATTTGTTTTATTAGCCATTGCCTATGGTCTTTCGAAAAGTCGTAAAGATATTAACTTTCGTACTGTTGGCTTTGCGTTTCTATTACAATTAATTCTCGGCGCTTTCGTTTTATATGTTCCTTTTGGAAAAGACGTATTAACGTCCATTACTTCAAGTGTTCAAAGTGTTATTGATAGTGCAAAGGTCGGTATAAACTTCTTATTTGGTGGTCTTGGTACCGATGCCATGTTTGATAATGGCGTTGGTTTTGTTTTTGCCATTCGTGTTTTACCTAATATTATTTTCTTCTCGTCTTTAATCGCTGTACTTTATTATCTTGGTATTATGCAGTGGGTTATCAAAATTATTGGTGGTAGTTTACAAAAACTATTAAAAACCAGTAAACCTGAATCACTTTCAGCAACGGCAAATATATTTGTTGGCCAAACCGAAGCACCTTTAGTTGTGCGCCCTTACATCGCTAAAATGACTCAGTCAGAGTTGTTTGCCATTATGGTTGGCGGATTAGCATCTGTTGCAGGATCTATCATGGCAGGTTATGCAGGCTTAGGTATTGAACTAAAATACTTAATAGCAGCTTCTTTTATGGCTGCTCCAGGCGGTTTATTAATGGCTAAAATCATATACCCTGAGACAGAACCTGAAAAAATCATGCAAGATTCTATAGATTTTGATGAAGGTGAAGATAAACCCGCTAACGTTATTGATGCTGCTGCATCTGGTGCTGCTTCTGGCTTAAAATTAGCGGTTAATGTTGGTGCAATGTTACTTGCATTTATTGCGTTAATCGCCCTTCTTAATACGATTGTTGGCGGCATTAGTGGATTGTTCGGCTATGACAATATTACTATTGAACTTATTCTAGGTTATGTCTTTGCACCTTTCGCTTTTATTATTGGCGTACCGGTTAACGAAATGCTTCAAGCAGGAAGTTTTATTGGTCAAAAGATTGTGGTTAATGAATTTTTTGCTTACGTAAACTTTGTTGAAATTAAAGATACACTCTCTCCGGCTACTCAAGCAATTGTTACCTTCGCTCTTTGTGGATTTGCTAATTTATCTTCAATTGCTATTTTGCTTGGCGGTATTGGTTCAATGGCTCCTAGCCGACGACGTGATATAGCTAAACTTGGCATGCACGCTATGATGGCGGCAACTTTAGCCAATTTAATGAGTGCAGCCATCGCTGGTGTATTCATTGCTTTATAAGAATTACAGAGGAAAATAAAACTATGTCAGATATTAAAATCATCGCTCAACGTGCACTTTCCTTAATGGATTTAACAAGTCTTACTGACAGTGAAACAGAACAAGATATTATAAACTTATGTCAACAAGCTAAATCTTCTGCGGGTTCAACAGCGGCTATTTGTATCTATCCGCGTTTTGTACCTATGGCAAAAAAGATATTAAAGGCACAACAAACACCACATATCAAAATAGCGACTGTAACGAACTTTCCGCACGGTAATGACGATATCGATATTGCTTTAGCTGAAACTCAAGCAGCTGTCGCTTATGGTGCTGACGAAGTTGATTTGGTATTCCCATACAAAGCGCTGATGCAAGGCAACACTGATATCGGTTTTGATATGGTTAAAGTCTGTAAGCAAGCCTGTGGCGATTTAGCAAAACTTAAAGTTATTATAGAATCTGGTGAACTAAAATCAGCCGAACTCATTCAAAAAGCGAGTGAGATCTCTATTAATGCAGGTGCTGACTTTATTAAAACATCAACAGGAAAAGTTGCAGTGAGTGCTACACCTGAAGCAGCAAAAATCATGTTAGAAGTCATCAAAAACAAAAATATTAATGTCGGTTTTAAACCTGCCGGCGGTGTTAAAAATGCTGAAGATGCAGCAGTTTATCTTGACCTTGCTGATAGTATATTAGGCGTTGATTGGGCTGATAATAATCATTTTCGTTTTGGTGCGAGTAGTTTACTTAACAGTCTACTTATCACACTTGGTCATGGCGATGAGAACAGTTCAGAAAACAAGTCAGCAAGCAGCTATTAATATTCATCAATAAAGAAGTAAATCATGGCTCAATTATATTTTTATTATTCATCAATGAATGCAGGTAAATCAACTCATCTTCTTCAATCGTCTTATAATTATAGAGAGCGTGGTTTAACAACAGCTATTTATACTGCAAAAATTGATGATCGATTTGCGAAAGGCAAAGTTGCATCACGTTTAGGCATTGATGCAGATGCTTTCCTTTTTGATGATGACAGCAATATGTTGACGGAAATAAAAGAGAAACATGAAAAAGCCAAAATTGATTGTGTACTTATCGATGAAGCGCAGTTTCTTTCTACTGAACAAGTTAAACAACTCACAGATGTTGTCGATTTATTACACATTCCCGTATTAGCCTATGGAATAAGAACTGACTTTCTTGGTGAAACTTTTTCAGGTAGTGCTGCCCTTCTCGCTTGGGCAGATAAATTAGTTGAACTAAAAACTATTTGTCATTGTGGCCGAAAAGCAAATTTTGTTATCAGACAAGATGAAAACGGTGTACCTGTTAAAGGTGGTCAACAGGTAGAAGTTGGCGGTAATGAACGTTATGAACCTCTGTGTAGAGCGCACTTTAAAAAACTAGTCTGGTAAATACTGTAAGTTATTCTACGCTTAATCGTAGAATAACATTCTCCGTTTTCTCCATAATAACAAGGAAATATATTTCATGCCTGTTTTCGAAAGCACCCATCCACTTGTCAAACACAAAGTTAGTTTATTACGAGATAACGATATTTCGGTAAAATCTTTTAGAGAGTTAGCCAAAGAGATCTCAATGCTACTAACCGTTGAAGCAACTCAAAACTTTAATGTTAAGAACACTTCAATGACGTGTTGGTCAGGTGAAATATCGGTACCTACATTGGCAGATAAACAGCCAACTCTAGTACCTATTTTACGTGCGGGCTTAGGTATGCTTGAAGGTTCACTTCTAGTATTACCTTGTGCAAAAATAAGCGTAGTCGGCTTACAACGTAATGAAGAAACATTACAACCTGAAAGCTATTATGAAAATATTATCTCTGATATAGAAAGTAGAACCGCTATTGTTATTGACCCTATGTTAGCAACTGGTGGTACAGCTTTAGCAACTATAGACTTATTAAAATCATCTGGTTGTAAGAACATCACTGCAATATTTTTGGTAGCTGCTCCTGAAGGTATTAAAGTCATCAACGACGCACACCCTGATGTAACGCTAACCATTGGTGTGATAGATGAAAAACTTAACGAGCAAGGTTATATATTGCCTGGATTAGGTGATGCAGGGGATAAAATTTTCGGTACGTTATAGTGTTGATATAATCAAACTAAAAAGTCACTTCTTACTGTTTCAGTAACAAGTGACTTTTTAGTTTTAATGACATTATATTCGCATATCACATCAATTAAGTTTAACGAGTTCGGTTAGTAAATTACTGGTAGTAACTCTGGTGCTTCTTCAGAATAAGCAATTGCCTGATTAAACTGTTGAGCTGCTAACTGTGCTGAATTTTCATCTCTAGCATGAACTCGAGCAATAACTTCTCCACTGTTTACTTGAACACCCAAAGGTAAAATCCGATCAAACCCAACCGTGTGATCAACCTTTTGACCTGGTGCAGTTCTACCACCGCCTAAACTAACAACAGACATGCCAATATCACGCGTATTCATTTGTGCTAAATAACCATGCTGGCTAGCTTTAACTTCCATGATGACAGCGGCTTTATGCATTGAACCCCATGGATTTTCAACAAAATCTTTAGGCCCTCCAAGCGCTGCGATCATACGTTCAAATATTTCGGCTGCTTTACCTGAGTGAAGTACTTTTTCTATTTTAAGAAATGCCTCTTGTTCATCTGAAGCTAAGCCTGTGTTTACTAACATGGCACTGGCTAACGTTTTAACAACTTTATGTAAACGAGGCTCTCGCTGTTTACCTGTTAAGTATTTTGCTGTTTCATACATTTCAATGGCATTACCAGCACTCGTACCTAAGACCTGGTTCATGTCGGTAATAATAGCTTGGGTTTTAACACCTGCACCATTAGCCACACTTGAAATACTATCGGCAAGTGCTTTTGCATCTTCTAGCGATGACATCATCGCGCCGTTACCTACTTTTACATCCATGACTAGAGTATCAAGACCCGCAGCTATTTTCTTAGATAAAATCGACGCAGTTATTAATGGAATTGATTCAACTGTTGCGGTTACATCTCTAATTCCATAAAGACGTTTATCTGCGGGGGCCAAATTATCTGTTTGAGAAATGATAGCTACACCCACTTCTTTTACAATACGCTTAAACTCACTGATTGTTGGTTCTACATTGAAACCTGCAATACTTTCTAACTTGTCTGCTGTTCCGCCGGTATGGCCGAGTCCGCGACCTGCTATCATAGGTACAAAAGCACCACACGCAGAAACGATTGCAGCAAGCATAAAACTCACTTTATCACCAACACCGCCCGTAGAATGTTTATCAACAATGGGCGCGTCATAACCTTCCCAAGAAAGCACATCACCTGAGTTCATCATAGCTTTCGTTAACGTCACCTTTTCGTCGACTGACATGCCTTTTTGGAAAATGGCCATCGCCATAGCACCAACTTGACTATCCGAAAAACTGCCATCAACTAAACCGTTAACAAAACTGTTAATCTGGCTATCATTAAGCGTTTGTCCATTACGTTTAATGCGTATTATTTCTTGAGGTAACATCATTAGGGTAAATCCTTATATATCCAATAAATCTTTAGGAGTAAAAGCATCAGGTAAAAGTTGCGCGACACTCCATACTTGTTGTTCATCTTTGTGATTAATCGCGATCACTGGTGCTGATTGTTCAAAAAATTCAGCTATAACTTGTCGGCAAGCTCCACACGGAGGTGTTAACTTGTCTTGTTCGGTATATATAACGATCATTTGAAAGCTTTGTTGACCGTTTATCACCGCATGGCTAATACAATTGCGCTCTGCACAAACTGTTAAACCGTAAGAGGCATTTTCTACATTACAACCTTGAACAATATTACCTTGAGTAGTTAGTGCTGCGGCACCAACATGGAACTGGCTGTAAGGCGCATAAGCTTTACCGTAAGCTTCTTTTGCTGCGGCTTTTAATGAAGTTGGTATATCAAATGTACTTTTATTCATAATTGTAAAATTTCATAAACGTTTAAGGTTTATCAGAATAACATAGCTGACCAATTGGTCAAATAATTAAAGTAAATTGTGTTAATCATTGTTGTGTAAATTTTTGACATAAAAAAACCCTTTAGCATAACTAAAGGGTTTAATATTCAATAATAAAAAATTGAGTTAGAACTTGTAACTAACACCTATTTTTATACGCCACGCTGAGTCAGTCGTATAAAATTTATTATCTAAACTATCTGAACCAACTCTATCATATTGATATTTTCTAGTATCAGGGTCAATGGTAAACTCAACTAATTCTTGCGTACCAAAATCACTTCCGTATACCTTGCCCTTACTGCTGTCTATTAGGTTTAACAGGTTATCAACAGTGAAATAAACAATACCTTTATGATCTTCACTAAAGCCAGGAATTTCTTGACGAACACTTAAATCAAGGGTTGTAACCCAAGGAGTAGTTAGTACACCTTTTGGTAAATAACCGCCAGCATATTGATCTAAACCTAAGCTATTAATTGCAGAGTAAAATTCAGTTTCATTTTCTGTTGAAGTAAACGTTACATTTTCATCACCTGGAGTAGGTATATATGGTAAGAATGAATCGTTATATGTACCTGGACTTAATAAGCCATATGGGTCATTTAAGCCGTTTGCACGGTTACCATCAGCATAGAAAGTTATTGGATTTCCCGACTTGCGTTCGAAGAACAAGTTGATATTTGTTTTGTAGCCTGCAACAAATTCTGCTTCGTAACCTAAGTTAACAACAAGTCTATGTTCTGTTTCATAACCAGATCTACCAACAACTGCTTCGTTACGATTGATAACAGTATTATACCCATAGTTACTGCCAGCTGTTGCACTACCACTTGTATGTGCACTGGTAATATCTTGATTTGTATATGAAGTGGTTAAGCTTACACCGCTTTCCCAATCTTTATTCAACACAACACTAAATATTTTAGAACGCCCTGCTTTATCAGTATTGGTTAACATTAAATCTTCATTATAATCAGCATCATCATAAATAATGCGACCACCGTCAGAAGTTGTTCCATCTTCATCACCAAATAAACTAGCATCTTGCCAAAAAGCGGTATTCTCTTCTTTCTTATACAAATATTCAGCAGTAATTAAGAAGTTATCACCTAACACTGGAATATCAAATCGATAGTCAGCAGCTATCTGATAACGCCAATCCGATGGTAATTTAAAATTAGGATCTGTAAAGTTTGTATCAGCATATCGTGTAGAATTAGCAACTGAATCCATATCTTCTTGACGTGGGCCTGAGATGTCAGTATTTTCGAATGAACCGTTTCTTAAATCAACTTTACCAATACCAACACCTGGATTTGAGTAAGCGTTTGAAACCCAAACAGTCGGTTGACCACCAGAATAACGACCTACACCACCACGAACAATAAGATCTTCAGTTGCGTCCCACTTAATGCCAAACCTTGGTAAAACGATGCCTGTGCCATCTAAGTTTTCAGTATTATTAAAACCTGTACGGTCGAACATTTGATCGTTATAGGTAGGTACATCGCTAGAAGCTAGCATTTCATACCTTACACCCATATCAATAGTAATATCGTCATTAAACATCCATTCATCATGAATATAAAACGCATGCTCATCACGAACAAATGAAGCAGCTGCATCATTATCATCTAAACTGGTCGCATTTTGATATTTGATTGAACTGGCTATTTTATTTTCAAAATCATCAATACTATCAAAGACGTAATCGCCTTTAGTGTTTTGTAAAAATAAATTGAATATATCTAAACGTTTAAATTGGTAACCAAAAGATAAACTATGATCTCCAATTAAATAATCACCATCTAAAGACATGATAAAAGTCTTTTTATGCAAGTCATTTGAATGACGAGAATGATCGGCACCCATAGCTATATCACCAGAGTCAGCTTTAATAACCGTATCTGAAAAATCACCCAATGATGCTTGAGTTGTTGGATTATCAAGGTAAGTTAAGCTAAATTGTGTTGATAGATCATCATTCCAATCTGAATAAACTTTAAACGCGTAATTGTTTAATTCTTCAGTTCTGTTATACCAATGAGATGACAAGCGTAATTCATACGGGTGACTTGACTGGTTACGTGTGCTATTACCTTTGTTATATTGGTAAGTAAATGCAGCACGATGATCGTCATTGATGTTCCAATCAAGTTTTAATAATATTTTTTCATCTTCAATAGCAGGTTTTTCATTCCAGTCACCTGGTTCAACACCGTAAACATCACGTGCTATTTGTTTTACTCTTTCTACATCAGCAATATTAGCAAATGTTTCATTAGGTACATTAGATCCCGATGGGGACCAGTCTACCGTCGAAGTTGCTTCATAAAATTCGTAAGAAGCAAAAAAGAACAATTCATCTTCTATTATAGCGCCACCGAGCGTTGCACCAAATGTTGTTTCATCAAAATCTAAAGATTCTTCTTCACCTTCATGCTTTGGTTTTCCAGCCATGCCATCGTTTTGCGTTTCATAGAAGAATGAACCCGATGTTTTATTTGTTCCTGATTTTGTTACCGCATTTATTTTAGCGCCTTGGAAACCACTATCTTTCGCATTGAATGGTGTTACATCAATAGTAACCTGTTCAATTGCATCCATAGAAATTGGAGAACGTGTAGTAGGATAACCGTTTGCATTTAAACCAAAATCATCGTTTTGACCTATGCCGTCAACACTAATGCTGTTGAATCTTGGGTTAGTACCCGCAACACTTAACTCACCATTTTTTGAAGATAAAACAGCAAGAGGGTTATTACGAACTATGTCTTTAATATCACGATTAAAACTCGGCGAGTTTGTGATATCGTCAGAGTTAAAGTAGCTATTACTGCCAATATTATTTGAAAAAATCTGGCTGCCTGTAACTGAAATACGTTCAACGTTATCAGTAGCAACTAATTCAGCATTTAAACGGAAGGTCTCACCTAGTGTTAAATAAATATCTTTATATACATTTACACCGTTTTCTCCAGTAACTTTTATCGTGTAAGGACCGCCAACGCGCAGACCTTTACTTGAAAATTTACCTGCGTCATTTGATGTAGTAAGCGTTTTAGTACCAGATGGGCCGTGTAAAATTTCAATTTTTGCATTAGTTGAAATTGCACCAGTTGAATTTACAATACTTCCTCGGATAGCTGAAGAGGTATCATTAGACATAGCTGATGTAGAAAGTCCAAGCGCTAAAACAACTGCGCCTGTTATGAGTGAGAGACGATGAGCTTTCATCTTTTATTCCTTGAGTGTGTTTTTTTAAGTATTGATTCGTTATTATTTTATATTTTTAATAGCAACCGAAAAACTTAACCAGTTGCTCTGTTTTTATATTTCGATTGAAATTAGACCAGATTTTTATGTCATTTTCATTACATATTTTCATACTTTTTAAAATTCAAATTACACATAGTCAACCTTGAATTAACAAATCTAATAAATAACCTTAATAAACAGATAGATATAAATATAATTTGCGATATCACAGAAGGTAATAATGAATATATCACTATATAAAAATTTGTTATTTATAAGTGTCCCCTTATAAGTAATAATTATATATCTGTTCAACCAGCTTAAATTAAATAATTTATTTAATTTATTATACTCTTTAAATTCAGGTGCTTGCATGCAGAGCTAGGTTGTGAACCTATAAATTGTACACGCGTACTAAGTATAAAAATTATTATCGTTTCATAAAGTTCCCTTCCAAATAAATGAGTAAACATTTATAGTGGATTTTCATTGCTATATGTAATTGTGTCACTGCTTTATTTTGTAAATAATAGGTTTGACTCTAATAAAACATAAAACTTAACTATTTGGTCAACAGTAATGTGAAAATAAAATAATAACTACAATTTCACTTGAAATGGTTTGTTAATGCATTTTAAATATAGAGCAACTTAATGAAAAATAACAAAGAAATAAAAAAAACAGGGAATATTCGAGTTCAAAGCCAACATAAGATTTTAATTGCGGCGAGTACTGAATTTGTTTTACAAGGCTATAAAGGGGCTACCGTGCAATCAATTGCTGATAGAGCGGGCCTGCCTAAAGCCAATATACTTTATTATTTCAAGAATAAAGAAAATATTTATCACGCAGTTCTGGAACACACATTACAAATGTGGGATGAAGGTATTGGTGATATAACGCCTGAAGATGGACCTAAAGCGGCAATTGAAAAATTTATTGACGCAAAAGTAAGAATGTCATTCAAACATCCTGAATCTTCAAAGATTTATGCAATGGAGATTATTCAAGGTGCACAACATTTAAAAGATTTTGCTAGAACCTATCAACGCAAATGGGTTAGAGAAAAAGCACAACTCTTTCAAAAATGGATAGATAACGGTGAAATGCGAGATGTTGACCCAATTCATTTAATTTTTCTTATTTGGTCTTCAACTCAACACTATGCTGATTTTGAAACACAAATTCTAACAATTATGAATAGAGCAGAATATGAAGAAGAAGATGTAGAACATGTTATATCTTTTTTAACTGACATGATTTTACGCGGATGTGGTTTAAACTAATGAAAATGAAAAAATCACTTTTACACATAACGATGACATTGGCGTTGACATATATGAGTACAGCACAAGCTGACCAATTAAAAATAGCGACATTCAACGTGAGTATGGAGGCCCTAAATTACCAGTCTCAAGAAAATCGTGAAACGTCTAAAGTGACAAATAAAGCGTTACAAATTGCTTTAGATACCAATCACCAACAAATCAAAAATATTGCTGAAATTATTCAGCGGGTAAACCCTGATATTATTTTGCTCAATGAATTTGATAATCAAGAAAACAATGATAATAATCAGCATCAGTCATTAAAAAAATTTATGACACATTATCTGAATACAAACCAAAATGGTCAAAGTGCTATACATTATCCATATTTTTATCAAGGTCCTGTAAATACAGGCGTTAATTCAGGTTATGATTTAGATGGCAATGGAAAAAAAGGTGTTTTACCAGGCGATGGTTTTGGTTACGGACACTTTCCAGGTCATTTTGGTATGGCGTTACTTTCAAAGTATCCTATTAATCTTGAAAATGTACGAACGTTTCAATATTTCAAGTGGCAGGATATGCCTAACGCCCTTAAGCCAATAGATCCAATTACTTCTAAACCTTGGTTTAGTGAAGAAGCATGGAAAAACAGTAGATTATCTTCAAAATCTCATTGGGATATTCCTGTAGAAGTTAACGGTAAAACTATTCACATCTTAGCAAGCCACCCTACACCACCAGTCTTTGACGGACCTGAAGATAGAAATGGGAAACGTAATCATGATGAAATTCGTTTCTGGACCGATTATATAACCACTGAAAACTCAGCTTATATATATGACGACAAGGGTAAAAAGGGAGGATTGAAAGCTTCTTCTCCTTTCGTAATTCTTGGTGATTTAAACGCGTCTAACGTTGATGGAAGTGCTATTATTTCAGGCATATCAAATTTGCTAACGCATAATAATATTCAAGATGTGATGCCTCAGAGTCAAGGTGCTAAAGAGCATACCTTAGATAAAGAAAACGCTAAGCATCATACTGCTTTTTGGCGAATGAGAGCTGATTACGTTTTACCGTCAAAGACAGGCATTGATATTAAAAATTCTGGCGTCTATTGGCCAACCGAAAACGAAGATACTTTTAGATTGATTAAAGATAGAGCAGCATCTTCAGATCATAGAATGGTATGGGTTGATATATTACTCAAAAGTAAATAACGCATAAACTATCTTAAATTTAATAAACTTATACAAGAAGTAAAAAATGAAAAAACTCCTCTCTGCTGTCAGCATAGTACTTGCTTTGTCAGCTTGTGAAACCATCAAAAGTTCTTCAGCAACGGCTAGCTCTCCAGTTAATACTATTGCAGAACTCCAAACACCAAAAAATATCATCATGGTAATAGCTGATGGCATGGGGCCGGCTTATACAAGCTCATATCGTTATTTTAATGACGACCCACTAACAGAACATGTTGAAGAAACAGTCTTTGACCGATTACTCGTTGGCTCAGCAAGTACCTACCCTGCAAGAATCTCAGGCGTAGTAACTGATTCAGCAGCAGGAGCAACAGCCCTAGCTACTGGTTTCAAAACATACAATGGTGCTATTGGATTAGATGTTAATAAGAAAAGTGTAGAAACCGTACTAGAATTTGCTAAAAAACAAGGCAAGAAAACGGGTGTAGTAGTAACGTCTCAAATAAACCATGCAACTCCAGCTTCATATTTAGCACACAATGAAAGTAGAGAGAATTATAATGCGATAGCTGATAGTTATTTAGATGACGGCATTAAAGCTGATGTTTATTTAGGTGGTGGCTGGAAATACTTTCTTCGTGATGATAGAAACTTGATTGATGAATTTAAAGCATCTGGTTTCCAATACATCGATAACTATAATGCTTTAAGTGATCTGAAGGAGAAAACACCTGTTATCGGTTTGTTTGCTGATAAGGGATTACCATCAGCGCTTGATGACAGTAATAGCCATCGTTTATCAACAATGACAAAAGTAGCGATTCAACAACTTGAAAATAAAAATGGCTATTTTTTAATGGTTGAAGCAAGCCAAATTGATTGGGCTGGTCATGCTAATGATATAGCCACAGCAATGGCTGAAATGTCAGACTTAGCGAAGACAATGATTTACTTAGAAGACTACGTAAAACAAAATCCCGATACATTAGTGATATTAACAGCTGATCACAGTACTGGAGGTTTAACGGTTGGCGCGAATGGAAAATATGAGTGGAACCCTGAAATCCTTCGTACAATGGAAAGTTCGCCAGTAGCAATCGCGAAAAAAATATCCGAAAAAACAATTACACAAAACCTTTTAACAGAATTACTTAAATTTAAAGTTACTGAAAAAGAAGTTAAAAAAATTCAATTAGCAAAAAACACGGCTATTGATAAATTATCTACATATAAACAACTTGATAAGAAAGCAAAATCAAATACGAAAAAACCAATGATGAGTCAAATAATTTCGGGATCAATTAAAAAAATCATTGATGTTAGAACAAACACAGGATGGACTTCTGGTGGTCATACTGGAATTGATGTGCCTGTTCATACATTAGGTAAAAGCAGTAAAAAAATTAAAGGTAAGATTGATAATACAGATATAGCCAAGCAAATATTTTTACTACTTGGTAAAAGTTAAACACGACTCTTAAAGTTTATTATATGAAAGCCGCTAATTTTGTTAGCGGCTTTTTTTATGCCTACCATGATCTGCGATCAAATTTATCGTTAAATCTACTCACTACTTATCCACTATATAAACGTTTATGAGCAACTCCTCTGAATATATTTAACTGTATATTTTAATAAAACATCTGCTCTTAACCTAAGTTACAGTAATAAACACTAATATTGTTATTCTAAATAATATTAACAAACTTCAAATGACAACTCCAACAACTCCCCAAGTAAGTAAATAAAATCAGGTATATGAACAAGTTAGTTTTGATTTTAAATATTTTAACAATGTATATTTTTAATAACTATGTCCTCAAGTGAATACTTACTTCTAGATAACCCGGGGTTATTGGGGGTACCTTGTGACGATCACCAAGGGTTACCAGAGTCATATCATACAACCAATTGGAGTTGCTGGGCCTCTAAACCCATTGACTTCAAGGGTTGCCGGGGTTATAGTTTTTTTTGTAATGAATTTAAAGGAGTATGAAATGAAATACCCTATCGCATTAAAGAAAATAATGGGTGTCGAGAACTACAAAGTAAGTGTTCCTGATTTACCAGGTTGTGAAAGTAATGGAGAGAACGTTGATGTTTCTTTAAGTAAGATCTATGACAGTATAGCGACGCACCTTTCTATATTGGCGGAGTATGGTGAAGCTATTCCACACGCTACCACTATTGAACATCATCTAGATAAATATCCAAGTGTTATCTGGGCAGTTATTGACATCGACATAACGCCCTATTTAGGTAAGAGTCATAAAATCAATGTCACCTTACCTGAATTACTGATCAAACAAATTGATGATCGGGTGAGTAAATCTTCAGCATATAAAACACGTTCAGGATTTATAGCAAGCGCTTGTATGAGTGAATTAAATCAATAAGTGCTTTAACCCTAATTAATATTTAAACGAAGAAGAAAACAAGAGATATAAAATGACGAGTAAAAATTTATTACTAATTAGTAGTTCGCGTGCAGGCCAAACGGCATATTTAGAACATGCAAAAACAATGATCGAAGATCATTTAAAAGGAGTTAAAGATGTTCTATTTATTCCTTACGCAGGTGTTACGGTAAATTATGACGATTACACAGATAAAGTACAAAGTGCCTTAACATCATTAAATATTAAAGTAACAGGGATACATCAGTTCGATGATGCTCTTACTGCAGTTAATAATGCGAAAGCAATCGTCATAGGTGGTGGTAATACTTTTCACTTATTACACCAACTGTATGAAAATAATTTACTCTCCGCAATCTACGAAAAAGTAAATTTAGGCATACCCTATATTGGTTGGAGTGCGGGTTCAAATGTGGCGGGTACAAGTATTTGTACCACCAATGATATGCCAATTATTGAACCCAGAAGTTTTAAAGCGCTAAACTTAGTACCTTTTCAACTCAACCCTCATTACACAGATTTTAATCCACCCGGACATAATGGTGAAACAAGAGAACAGCGTTTAGCCGAATTCATGGTAATTAACCCTGAAATGCCTATTGTGGGTATAGTAGAAGGAAGTGCTTTGAAGTCAGTAGATGGTAAGTTATCGCTCATTGCTTATGAGAAAATAGAAAAGCCGGATGGATTTTTATTCGAAGGTGGAAGTAAAAGTACTATTACTGTTAAAGAAGATATTAGCCATTTACTATAAATATTAGGCAGCATGAATAAAACTAAAGTGAACAAAAACACCTCGTTCACTTATTCAAGGCAGCCCTTATTGAATATAAACAATATCAGGTTAAAGCAGTTCAGTAATAGAAGATAAATCTAATGCTGACACTGCTTTTTTTATATCTGCTTCAAAACCAAGTTGTGCAATGAGTGGTGAGTGAATAAGTGAGCGAAGTTCTGCTATATTCTCATCTAAGTAATTCATTGGCTCAGCACAATTAGCAATCCAACCAATACACTCAAGTCCGTCTGCTAAAATTGTTTCATAGGTAAGTAAAGCATGATTCAAGCACCCTAGTTTCATATTGACCACTAAAACCACTTTCTGTTGAGTCTGCTGAGCAAATTCAGATAAAAACTTACCTTCACCTAATGGTAATCGCCAACCACCTGCACCTTCGGTAATAACAATATCACTCTCTCTAGCAATAACATTTTCAAATCCATCGAAGATATCAATAGGTTTAATTTTAACATTAACTAAATTAGCAGCAATGTGCGGAGCAATCGCAGGTTCGAATGCAAGAGGATTAATTTCATTAATACTTTGCCCACAATTTGCCTGTTGCTGAAGTAATTGAGCATCTTCATTAACAAGGTTTATACCGTCAGCGGTATGTATAAGTTCGCATCCAGCTGAAATGGGTTTAAATACCGCTACCTTATAATTTTTTTGAACCAAAGCTGCCGTAATCAATTGAGCAACATAGGTTTTACCCGCATCAGTATCTGTTGCAGTAATAAAAATTTTAATCATTGAGTTTTACTACAATTCCAGAATAAACACAGTAAGTAGCCGGGTAAATACCACTTGGTTCTTGAAAGTCTTGATAGCTACTCGTCATCTTATTCCATTTATCTTTACCGGCTAAACCTTTTCCTTTTTCCTTGGCTACATGATTTGCACCTAATCCTTTAAGCTCTCGCGCTAAATGGATAACGTTTTGATACTCTAAAACCAAATTTTGACTTTTTTGTTCAAGTAATTTACATGAACCATTATCGAAAACTGTTTCTAGGTATTCTTGAGTTTTAAAGTCAATAACATGTTTTTCATCATCTATTTGCGCCCATGATGACTTTAATTCATGTAAAGTCCCATCAAGCAATGTTGAAAATATAAACAATCCGCCAGGTTTTAATACCCGCAAAATCTCTTTAACGAGAAGATCTAAATGATCACACCACTGTATAACTAAGTTAGAATAAATTACGTCAATACTATTTTCTTGAAAAGGCAAATGGTATGCATCTGCTTCTAACCAACTAATTTCTTTATTGCGATTTTCTTGGGCAAAAATTAGCATTTCATTTGAAATATCGACGCCAATGGTTTGTTGGTATTTACTGGCTAATATGTCAGTAAAAAATCCCGTACCAGAACCCAAATCAACAACAGTTATATCTGTTCTGTTGGGCAACAATGACATCAAATGTTTGCCCGTATAGCGTTGTAATCGTGAAGAAACATCATACGATTTACTCGCTGAGCCAAAAGACTTAGCTATCTTAACCCTATTTAATACATCAGGCATTAACTTAAAACCTCATTCAATGTTTCTGCTAAATAATTGATATCATTATCTTTATGCTTAGCTGTAATGGTAACGCGTAACCTTGAGCTGTTATTAGCAACGGTTGGTGGACGTATCGCGGTTAACCAAATACCTTTATTTTTTAATTTTTGACAGACATCCAGCGCTTTATCTTCGCTTCCAATAATAATAGCTTGAATCGATGAAGATGAAGGGATTATTTGAATACTGTCATCAAGTTTATCTATTAAAAGTTCACTTAATTGTGAGATATTATCCCTGCGCCAAGATTCATTTTTCGCAAGTTTCACACTTGTTTTTGTTGCCCATGCAACAGCAGGAGAAATTGCTGTTGAATAAATATAATGCCGAGAAAAATTGACGAGATATTCATACATATCTTCATCACAAGCGATAAAAGCACCACTCGTTGCAAGCGCTTTACCAAACGTTGCCATAACGATATCTACATTGCCAAAACTGCTACTTCCCTGACCTGATTCTCCAACGACACCAATACTGTGAGCGTCATCCATATAAATCATAGCTTTTTGTTGTTTAGAAATATTAATGAGTTGGCTGACATCGGCACAATCGCCATCCATACTAAAAACACCTTCAGAGACTATGAGCTTATTTTCAACGTTGCTTTTAATTAAATATTTTTCAAGTTGCTGGTGATCATTATGTAAATAACGCTTAACAAGGGCATCACTTGATAAAGCACCGTCTATCAAAGAAGCGTGACTTAGTTTATCTAAAAAGAACTGACTATCTTTATTACCTAATGTTTGTAATACACCTGAATTAGCGCCAAAGCCACTGCTATAAAGTAAACAACGTGGTTTATTTAGCCATTCGCAGACGTCTTCTTCTAAAGCTCGGTGCGCGTAATGAAACCCCGTGATCAAACTTGAAGCACTGGCACCGCTACCGAATTTATCAACACCCTCTTGAAGTGCTTTGTTTATTTCGTGGTGATGGTTTAAACCGAGGTAATCATTAGAGGAGAAATTTAAGTACCTTTTGCCTGACACAACTATTTCTCGGCCATTTTGCTCGCTTATACATTGGCGTTGACGGTATTGTGATTTTTCTTTTTGCTGAGCAACTTGCTCAGCAATAAAGTTAAAAGACATAGATTTAAGTTTAACTCTTATTCTGTGCGCAATATTTACAAAGAAGCGTCGTAAAACAATTCTTTGTTCTGCTGATTCACGACAGCTGTTGTTATTTGCTGCTCTGTATTATCATCTTCAGTCGCAACTGTTTCAGTATTAATGCCTAATTTGGCAAACAACTGCATATCTTTATTAGCTTCTGGATTCCCTGTTGTTAACAATTTACAACCGTAGAATATTGAATTAGCACCCGCTAAAAAACACATTGCTTGCATTTGTTCATTCATCGCATCGCGACCAGCTGATAAACGAACATGACTTTTCGGCATCATGATACGTGCTATAGCGATACAACGGATGAAGTCAAACGCATCTAAATCGTCAACATTTGCTAGTGGTGTACCTTCAATTTTAACTAACATGTTAATAGGTACACTTTCAGGGTGCTTAGGTAAGTTAGCTAATTGTGCTAAAAACGATGCTCTGTCTTGTGCTTTTTCACCTAACCCAACGATACCACCACTACAGACTTTCATACCAGAATCACGAACATTCTGTAAAGTATCTAATCTATCTTGGTAGCTGCGTGTGGTTATTATAGAATTATAATGTTCTGGAGATGTATCAAGGTTATGGTTGTAATAGTCTAAACCAGCTTCTTGTAATTCATCTGCTTGACCTCCATCAATCATGCCAAGTGTCATACAGGTTTCTAATCCCATAGCTTTAACACCTTTAACCATTTCGAGAACGTAAGGCATATCACGTGCTTTTGGATTTCTCCAGCCCGCTCCCATACAAAAGCGCGTTGACCCTTGATCTTTCGCAATTTTTGCGGCTTCGAGCACTTTTTCAACTTCCATTAAACGTTCTTTTTTAACATCTGTATTGTATCGAGCACTTTGAGAGCAATATTTACAGTCTTCAGGGCAAGCACCTGTTTTGATTGATAACAAGGTGCTTACTTGTACTTCATTAGGGTTAAAGTGTTCACGATGAACGGTTTGAGCTTGAAACATAAGATCACTAAAAGGAAGAGCAAAAAACGCTTCAACTTCAGCTATTGACCAATCATGACGCGTGATATTTGTTTGAGACATGTGAAACCTTAACTATAAATATATAAATGTGAAAATTGCATCGCTAAATATTAGCAGGTAATCTATGCGGTAGTCATTAATTGTCAACATAAAAAAACGCGCAAGCTTTACATATGAATAAAAAACATACAGATTTAATTGATTTTGATAAAAAACACGTTTGGCATCCTTATACATCGATGTCTAATCCTCTACCTTCTTATTTAGTTGAGTCAGCCGAAGGTGTTCATATTAAGCTCGTTTCAGGAGAGAAACTTGTTGATGGTATGTCTTCTTGGTGGTCAGTATTGCATGGTTATAATCATCCGAAATTGAACCAAGCTCTTATAGATCAAACTCAGAAAATGGCACATGTTATGTTTGGAGGTTTGACCCATGAACCTGCAATTAACCTGTGTAAAAAACTCATATATATGACACCAGCCCCCTTACAAAAAGTATTTTTGTCAGACTCTGGTTCAGTATCAGTTGAGGTTGCAATTAAAATGTCATTACAGTATTGGCATAGCCAAGGGAAAAATGAGAAGCACAAACTATTAACCGTTAAAAATGGCTATCATGGAGATACCTTTGCTGCTATGTCAGTATGCGATCCAATAAATGGAATGCATCAGATATTTGAATCAGTATTAATGAAAAATATTTTCGCTCCTGCCCCTCAAAGTGACTTTTACAAACAATGGGATGCAAATGAATTAATTGTCTTAGATAATTTTTTTAAAACACACCATAATGAAATCGCTGCATTTATTATCGAGCCAATTGTACAAGGCGCTGGTGGCATGCGTTTTTACCATCCTGAATATTTAAAGGCCTGTAGATACTTATGTACAAAGTACGACGTATTATTTATTGCTGATGAAATTGCTACTGGTTTAGGTAGAACAGGTAAATTATTTGGTTGTAATTGGGCTGAAATAAGTCCAGACATTATGTGTTTAGGCAAAACCTTAACGGGTGGTTACATGACACTTGCAGCCACTTTATGTACAGAACACATTGCAGAAACCATCAGTAATGGTGAAGCTGGATGTTTTATGCACGGCCCTACTTTTATGGCTAATCCACTTGCTTGTGCAGTAGCAAATGCAAGTTTAGCATTATTAGAAACGGGTGAGTGGCGACAGCAAGTTAACTTTATTGAATCATTCCTGAAACAGTATTTACTACCTTTAAACAGTCATAAAAGCGTAATAAATGCTCGAGTATTAGGTGGAATTGGAGTAATTGAAACACATTCGCCTGTTAATATGGCTACTATACAAAAGAGATTTGTTGAATTAGGTGTTTGGATCAGACCATTCGGTAGGCTTATCTATATCATGCCGCCATTTATTAGTAATGAAGATGATTTAGAGATGTTAGTTAATGCTATTAGCACTGTACTTGATGAAGAACAGTGCTTTAATAGATAAAACATTGTTTAAATTTAGATAATTTTAACTATGTTTAAAGTTGCAAGCTTATGGGTAAGTTTGCAATTCATTAAGTTTAACTAAAATGTACATTACCCAAGCAATCGTAACAGTAAGCAACAACACCAAATTAAAATGTTTGCTGTCACGTTTTCTTCTGCTTCTATAATGATCAAGTACCAGGCAAAAATAACTGCACAAAGCACTTACCCAAAGTACGATATATAAATAGCCAGTTAAAGGTGCCAACCAAAACTGTCTAATTTCAATATCTCTAAATCGCAGTAAACCATAATCCTGATCTGGCGCCGCATAATAAGACATAACGATGGCAAAGATGAATAATACCCATCCACTTAATGCTAAAATCCTTGTTAACACTACCCCTATATCTGTAGAACTCCGTCTGTTTTGAATATCCAATATCATTGATTTAATACCTCTAAAGTCAATATTACTGTTTTTTGTTTTTATATAGACCGGATCAGCAAGTTTTACTTGTTAAACGCAGTAGTAAAGGTAACATATCACACCTTAAAGTTAGTGCAATATATTCAGCACCAAAAACTGCATATATGTACAAAAAATCAAACAATAATTAATAAAGAAAGAGGTTGATAATGTCAGTTATCTCAATCACTGATGTGCTTGCTGGAAAATATCCAGTAAGTGAAGCAGTTACAATACACGGTTGGATAAGAACTCGCCGTGATTCTAAAGCCGGTATTTCATTTTTAGCCGTTCATGATGGTTCATGTTTTGATGCTATTCAAGCTATCGCGCCAAGTGATCTCGATAATTATCAATCAGAAGTTTTAAAACTTACCACTGGTGCTGCTGTTAAAGTAACAGGTATTTTGGTTGAATCTCCTGGTAAAGGACAATCATTCGAAATTCAAGCAACTAACGTTGAAGTTCTAGGTTTAGTTGATGATCCTGATACCTACCCTATGGCAGCAAAACGCCATAGTATCGAGTTTTTACGTGAGCAAGCTCATTTACGTGCTCGTACCAATATAGGTGGAGCAGTTGCACGTGTTCGAAATACTTTGGCACAAGCAGTTCATCGCTTTTTGCATAGTAAAGGTTACTTTTGGATCAGCACACCGTTAATTACCGGCAGTGATTGTGAAGGTGCTGGTGAGATGTTCCGCGTAAGTACGCTTGATATGGAAAACTTACCACGTACTGATAAAGGCGATGTTGATTACACAAAAGACTTTTTTGGTAAAGAGACATTTTTAACGGTTTCAGGTCAATTAAACGTTGAAACATACGCATGTGCACTTTCAAAAGTTTACACTTTTGGACCAACATTCCGTGCAGAAAACTCGAATACAACGCGTCATTTAGCTGAGTTTTGGATGATAGAACCAGAAATCGCATTTGCAGATTTATCTGATGCAGCAGATCTTGCAGAAGAAATGTTGAAGTATGTTTTCCAAGCGGTGCTTGATGAACGTAGTGATGATATGGCTTTCTTCCAACAACGTGTCGATAAAACTGTTGTAGACCGCATGAATTCAGTTATCAATAACGACTTTGTTCGTTTAGATTACACTGACGCTATTACTATTTTAGAAAACTGTGGTAAAAAGTTTGAAAACAAAGTGGCTTGGGGCGTAGATTTAAACTCTGAACATGAGCGTTATTTAGCTGAAGAGCACTTTAACGGCCCTGTAGTTTTACAGAACTACCCTAAAGATATTAAATCATTCTACATGCGTTTAAATGATGACGGGAAAACTGTTGCTGCAATGGATATTTTAGCACCAGGTATCGGTGAGATTATTGGTGGTAGTCAACGTGAAGAACGCCTTGACGTATTAGATGCACGTTTAGCAGAAATGAATTTAAATCAAGATGATTACAGCTGGTACCGTGATTTAAGACGTTACGGAACAGTTCCTCATTCTGGCTTTGGTTTAGGATTCGAACGTTTAGTTGCTTATGCAACAGGTATGCAAAACGTCCGTGACGTAATACCTTTCCCAAGAACGCCAAATAACGCGGCATTCTAGAATAATATTGAATAATAAAAAACCTCCGCTTGGAGGTTTTTTTATGTTCATAATTAATAGCCTTGAACCTTATTAGACATAAAAGCCTTTAAACAGTCTCATAACATGAAAAGCATCCGGTGTTTATGTCTAAAAAATATATTTTCTAAAGCTAAATAAGTTCCTTAACCATAAAATATTTACAGCCAGACTTGGGATAATTTTCTTGCACCCATTTAGTTATATAACCATATTTTTTGTAAAATGGCATAGCTTGAAAGTTTAAGGTATCAAGCATACTTAACGAACACCCTCTTGCTTTAGCTGCACTTTCAAGTTCATATAATATTTTAGAGCCAACCTGTTGACCACGAAGAGATTCATCAACCCATAAGGTATTAATTAATAGCCAATTACCAAAGGTTCTAGCAGATGAACCGGCTATAATATTACCTTTATCATCTTTTATTTGAATCGCTAATGGCTTACGTTCACTAACTTCCCAGTTAGCCCAATTAAATTCTGCTATTTTCTCATCTAAAAAATCAATTAATTGTTGCTCTGGAGCATCGAGAATTTCGATTTTCATAAGTTAACAAGTACCTTAGAGGTAAGAAACATGGTGCTCAAGAGACTTCAATGGTTTTAGTGGTACTTCTTTTGCTGGAGTTCCAATGTAGATAAAACCAATGATATCATTGTCTTGTGTAACATTTAATTCACGTTTAACTGCGTCGTTATAACTGAAGTCACCTGTTCTCCAAACAGCACCAAAGCCTAAGCTAAACGCTGCCATTTGCATTGAATGTGCACAACAACCGGCTGCAATAGTTTGTTCAATCTTTGGTACTTTTGCATGCTCTTGATATTGTGTGCTAATAACAATAATTATGGGTGCTCGATAAGGCATGTTTTTAGCCTTTAGTATTTTTTCTTCACTAAAATTTTGATCTATTGCAGCTTGTTCAAAAACACTACTCAGTTTATCTAAACCTTGCTCTTTAATTACGGTAAAAAACCAAGGTTTTAAACAGCCATGATCAGGTGCTCGCATGCCTGCATTAAGTATAAACTCAATCTCGTTTAAAACAGGTGCTGGGGAAGTCAATCTTGGGGTCGATTGTCGTTGTAATAATAATTCTTTAGCATTCATTAATTATATAAACTCTGTTTAACTTTTCGTTGGAAATGATTATAAAGGTAATGATCTATGCTGGTAAAGCGACCAGCACCAATAAAAAACAAAGCAAGTAACATAATGAAATAAGTACTGGCAAATTCGATTCCATTATTAAGGACGACAATAGAGCCATTTTCATATAACCACTCAGTGTTGCCATTTTCTTCCAATAAACCTCTCATTGCTTCTAAACGCGTACCTGTAGCTTCACTATTTTCAAGACTAGCCTGAGCATTATCAACACCAAGCCAAGTCAACATTTTTGCAGGACTTGTGTCTGGATTAGTGGGCGTTATTGCAAACCAGCCATTATCTGCATGTACAGTGGTTGCAGCGACTATCATGGTAAACATTAACGGTATACTGAGTAAACGTGTAAATAAACCCACTAATAGTAACCACCCACCAAAAAATTCAGTCCATGTAGCCAAATTCGCTAACAACGTAGGAAAAGGTAAACCTAAGCCCCACTCAGTATTACCAAACCAAGTAATAATATCAGGACTCGTTAGAAAGTTAGCTAACCCCGTTACTTCAGGATTGATAAATTGCATTTTCCCATAGCCCGCCATAATAAATATGGGCGCTAAATATAGGCGTAATAACAATGAAGGTATGCCATCGAAGTTTTTAAGTGTTTCTATAAATTTTTGATAGGTATTTATTAGCGTTAAAGAGGTCATAATCACATCATCTATATAGTAGTTAGGAATATTCATCCGATATGGACTAAGAATTAGACCTTACATGTGAATAATTACTTTCAATTACACATTTATTTACTATTGAGGCTACTTAACTGGGCAAAAATTAAGTAGCATAGTTAACAATTATTATTACTAACTATCATGCCGGATATTATGACAGAACAAACATCATTAGCTAATGCACCTGTAAAGCAAAGTGCTTTAAAACGAGTAACATTAAAAATTTTTAGTGGATTAAATACTTTTAGAAAAATTACAATAAACATCCTCTTTTTTATCATTTTGTTACTATTTATCGTAGCAATAACGAGTGATGAAGGCGAAGTTATAGTGCCTAATAATTCAGCCTTAGTTCTCAACATTTCTGGTGACATTGTTGAACAAAAACGTTCTGTAGATCCAATGGATGCATTCATTAATGAAGCACTCAAAGAACAGCAAAAGAATCCAGAGGTTTTGCTTAGCGATATTCTTAATGTTATCGAAAGAGCAAAGAATGACAGCCGTATCGAAATGATGGTGCTTAACCTCCAAGGTGTTAATCGTAGCGGGCTTAGTAAGCTTCAAGATATTGCGAAAGCTTTGGAAGAATTTAAAACTTCAGGAAAAAGAATAATCGCTGTTGGGGATCAATATTCACAAGATCAGTATTACCTAGCAAGTTCGGCTGATGAAGTATGGCTAAACCCTCGAGGTTGGTTATTACTTGATGGTTATGGACGTTATCAGTTGTATTTCAAATCTGCTTTAGAAAAATTATCGATTAGCCAACATGTCTTTCGAGTAGGTACCTATAAATCAGCTATTGAACCTTATATTCGTGATGATATGTCTGCAGCGGCTAAAGATGCAAATAAATTATGGTTAACTGATTTATGGTCACAATATAAGAATGATGTGGCAGATAATAGAGGGTTTACTATTGATAATTTTGATGAGAACGCCGACGTACTCGTTGCGAAACTTGAAAAAGCGAATGGTAATGTAGCTCAATATGCTTTGGAAAATAAATGGGTTGATGCTTTAAAAAATCGTCAAGAAATTAAAAATTCATTGATTGATCTTGTCGGAACCAACGCTGAAGGTGATAGTTATAATCATATTAGTTTCTCGAATTATCTAAAAGCTACCCAGCCAATATTTCCAATTATAAATCCAAATACGGATAAAGTTGCTGTTATTGTTGCAAAGGGAACAATTTTAGATGGTAACCAAAAAGCAGGAACAATTGGTGGCGACAGTACCGTTTCACTCTTAAGAAAAGCGCGCTTGAACAACAAAGTAAAAGCTGTTGTATTACGTGTTGATAGCCCTGGTGGAAGTGCTTATGCTTCAGAAATCATACGCCAAGAAATTGAACTCATAAAACAAGCTGGAAAACCTGTTGTTGCTTCAATGGGAACTTATGCTGCATCAGGTGGTTATTGGATTTCTGCTCCAGCAGATAAAATAATAGCATCGCCCTCCACTATTACTGGCTCCATCGGTATTTACGGATTTTTTATGACATTTGAAAATTCTTTAAGCAGGCTTGGTGTTCATACTGATGGTGTTGGCACAACAGATATTGCAGGATTTGGTGTTACTCGTCCACTTACAGATGGAATGGCGAAAATATTTCAATTGAATATTAATAGAGGTTATCAAGATTTTATTAGCTTAGTTGCAGATAATAGAAATATGACACTTGAACAAGTTGATAATATTGCACAAGGGCGAGTATGGTCTGGTTTGAAAGCAAAAGAGCTAGGTCTTGTAGATGAGTTAGGAGATTTAGCCATGGCTATTGATGTCGCTGCAGAATTAGCCGAGTTGAAAACATTTGATACGTTATTAATTGAAAAGGAAAAATCAGCAAAAGACTTGTTTCTACAAGGATTAATGGGACAAGCGACAATTTTATTTCCTTCTTCTGAAACAGTGAATTTAAGTAATACCGATAAATTGTTTATACAATTAAAGGCGGAATTGTCACACTTAAATTTACTAAATGATCCTCAAGGTGTTTACACATTATGTATGGCTTGTGAAATTAATTAGCACGCTTTGATCTAAGGGTATATGATAGCCTCGATTTTTCGGGGCTTTTTTACGCCTAAAACAAAAAACAGTAAACTAACGTTGAAAACGTTATCACATAGTTAGGCTATAGATATTATATATTTAAAGGGAAAAAAATGAAAAAGCGCATTTATATCGCCTATACTGGCGGTACTATTGGTATGAAAAACAGTGAGCAAGGTTACATACCTATAAAAGGCCATTTAACCGAATCAATAAATGGTACACCTGATTTCCACCGAGAAGAAATGCCTGAATTCAACATTAATGAATACTCGCCTTTAATCGATTCTTCCAACATGGCACCCAGTGATTGGCAACGTATTGCCGACGACATAAAAGCAAATTACGAAGATTACGATGGGTTTGTAGTATTGCATGGTACAGACACGATGGCTTATACAAGTTCTGCGCTTTCGTTTATGTTTGAAAATTTAGAAAAGCCTATAATCGTTACAGGCTCACAGATTCCGTTAAGCCAATTACGCTCAGATGGACAAGTTAATTTATTAAATTCTCTTTTCATTGCAGCAAACTACCCTATAAACGAGGTTGGTTTATATTTTAATAACAAGCTGTTTCGCGGTAACCGTTGCATTAAAGCTTACGCCGATGGTTTTAACGCGTTTGACTCTCCAAACATGCCGCCACTTTTAGAAGCAGGCATTAATATAAAATTAATTGCTGGTGAATTGAATGTTATGAGTGAAAAGCCACTTACTTTGACACAAATCACACCGCAGCCTATTGGTGTTGTACATTTGTACCCAGGTATTTCTAGTGAATTAGTTGCTAATATTATCAAACAGCCGGTCAAAGCATTAATCATTCGAAGCTATGGCGTTGGAAATGCTCCACAAGATGAACAGCTCCTTGCTTGTTTAACACAAGCATATCATCAAGGTATTGTTGTGGTTAATTGTAGCCAATGTATTCAAGGTACCGTAAATATGGACGGCTATGCAACTGGTGTAGCTTTAAGCAAATGTGGTGTTGTAGGTGGAGGTGATATGACGTTAGAAGCGACATTAACTAAGCTTCATTATTTACTCAGTAAAGATTTACCTCAAGCAGAAATAAGTCGTTTATTAAAAGAGAATTTACGTGGTGAACTCACCGAAATTAATTAAAACTTAATGTGTATATTTAGGCTATTGTGTATTATTTTTCATAATAGTCTAATTTATTTGATTTTATAGCATACTAGAAACAAACGGCCTCACCATGTTCTCTTTATTTACATTAAAGCTTTTAATTCAACAGCTTAGAAAGCTCGTTAGGACTCATCAAAACACAGGAATCAGGTTACGCGATACCCTTACTTTGTATTGAAATTTGATTTTAAGATATGTTACTTTCAATAATGCATTATATAAAATAACAACACTTCCCCGTTAATAACAAAAGAGTAAACATAAAAAAGCCACTGAATATTCAGTGGCTTTTATTATACATAGACGTTAATTCTAAACTTTGATATTAACAATAAATTGCTTTTACTCTTGATAATAAAGGTAAGTCAGCTTTTGATAATTTACCTAATTTTAGCCATTCAACAAGTGAATTCGTTAAATCTATTGTTTGTCCTGATAGCATTTGGCTTTGCATTAATTCAACCTGTACTTGCAAACGCTGGGCTTTAAACTCTTCAGGAGATTGTTTGCTCGCTAATATCTCAAGCTCTAAGGTTTTATTACTTCGGTCAATCTCATTACTGTTTTGATGACATTCTTGTAAACGTTTTTGCCAAGCGTTTGGTAAATCTTTCAATGACTCACTGAACTCTTCTAATGTTAATTCTTTATTTACAGCCAAACCTTCTAAACAATCGAAAACTAATTGCCAGGTTTTAGCCTTTTTGTTTTCTGAAATTTGTGATAATTGCTTTGATATTTGTGTCAACAGCTTTTCAGATTGTGTTGCAACACTTTTAATCACTGGTTTTTGATTCACAATGCTAGTTCGCAATGCCTCAATACTTTCTTGTAAAGTATAAAGTTCTGTCTCAGGTAATTGTGAAGTCAATTGTTGTTGGTAACTGTCTAGCTGTTCAGTTAATTCAATTTGCTGGTTGTTACGATTTGATTGTTCGGCGAGCTTAGCTTCATCACGTTTAGCAAAGAGTTGGTCGTTAACTTTTCTAAATTTCTGCCAAAGCTGGTTCTCTTCACGCTGTCCGCTGTAACCGATAGCTTGCCACTGCGTTTGTAACTTCTTAACATTTTCAATTGCAGAAAAAACGTTCTCTTCGTTTAAAGCCTGAGTGACTTGGTTAATCAATAGATTTTTACTGTCACTGTTACGTTGATGATAATTTCTCAATTCAGTTTTAATTGGCTGTAGAGTTTTAATAAACGCTTCATTAAGTGATTGGAATTTATTTTTATCAACCTGCCCGGAATTCTGCCATTCTTGAGTTAATTTATTAAGCGTACTATCAGTATACTTCCAATCAATAGCTTTATTGTCGGTACCTTCATTAACTTTTACTAAAAAATCATCGGCGAAGTTTTTTGCTTTATTAACAAGCTGTTCGCGTGTTTGAAGATGCTGTTCACGTAATTTTTCTTGCTCTGCATAAAACAAACGACATGGTGCAAAGGCTTGTTCGCATAATGCATTAAATTTATAATTTAAATCTTTTTCAACTGACTCTTCAGCATGACCAAGCGAATTCCACGTTACACGAAATTGTTTTACTTTAGCCGCTTGGTCATTAGGGTTATCAAGTGGCTGGTTAACTAACAGTTGTATTTCTTCCAATAGATTGTGTTTTCTTGGTGTGGCAATAGATTGCTCTAGATCACTAAGTGCTGAGATTTGATCTGAAATATCATTGAAATCTCGTTGAACACGTGATTTTTGATTATCAGATAATAGATCAAAATTCTTTTTAGCCTTCTTGAAAACACCGAAAGCTGCATTGTATTTTCCGCTAGTAATTAAGCGCTTAACATCTGAAATTTTCTTCTGACATTGTGATAAAAGTAAATCTTGCTCTTTAATTAATGGTTTAAGACCCTGTTGCCATTGTTTTTTTATTTCTTTAAAAGCGTCGACAATAGATTCAGGTAAAATCCCCGCAGCTTTTTTTTCTACGGTTTTCCATTCTTGTAACCATTCATCAAACAAAGGCTTACGAATGTTTAGTTCATCAATAGTTTTAGGTAAGGCTACTTGCGATATTTTTGAAATCAAATGAGTCGCATCACTGACTGATTTTGCTATTTCAGGCAATTGAACAAGTTTTTTATTTTGAACATTAACTAATGCTATAAAATGATCTTGTTCTTGGTTATTCAATGTTGATGATTTTATTTCTGTTATTAATGTCGCTAAATGTACTTTGTATTGTTCTTCATCAAGTTCACCACTTTCAAAGATAGTTGTGGTTAGTTGTTGATTAATTTCATTAAGTTTTACATTAAAATGTTCAGTGGCAACTTTTTTGTCTTGAACTAATTTATCAGCAATAAGCTGTTGTTCAAAAGCTTCATGTAACGGTGCGAAATGTCTTGCGAGCTGTGTTTTAATATCTTGATATTTAACATTGAAGCTTTCACATTCTAGTGTAGTAAGACAAGTGAACTCTTGATGATAACCGTTCCATTGTTCATCTAAACTGACTTGTTTTTCTTTTAATTGAACGTAATCATTAATGTCTTTCAAAGCGAGTAGCTTAGCTAAGACTAATTGAACACCCTTTTTTACTTTATCCGGCTTTTCTGCAGATTCTTTTAATGTTTGTATCTGGTGTTCAATTTGGCTTTTAATTTTATCATTACATGATTTTTTGAACAGTTTCTCTAAAACGTCAATAGACAAAGTTTGCTGAAGTAAATAAGTTTGCACCGCTTCGTCTTGTTTGTGGGTAAAGACTGATAGTGTTAGGTGTGGTTTATTTATTTTTTTAAATAAAGAAATCACAACTTCAGCTTGTATTTCGTTTTGTAACCATAACTCTAGTGCTGGTAATTTACTGTCACCTGTAAGTAAAGCGAGTTTATCTTCATTACTAATAGTTATTTCATGCTGACCTAATAGGATTTTTTCAACCTGTTTTACACAATATTCACGGATTTTCTTATTATCGTTATCGGTACTATTTACATGCCAAACAGAAAAGTCAGCTATTTTGATCAATGCAGCACGTCGAACAAGTTCGTTCGGATCTGTTTTCGTTAAGTTAGTTAATATAACGACATCATCGGGGTTATTCAGTGACAACTCATCACTTATTGCGGTAAGTCGCACATTATGTTCTTTACTTTGCCAATTTGCTTTGAAAAATTTGGAAAAAATCATATATCGGAGAACCTTGCAATATTATTATCTGGTGTGTTTTTAAGATCAGCAAATTCATTTTTTAACTGACGTTTTGTTTTATCTACAATCAACCCATCTGAGCCAATGCTTAATATTTCATCTGAATTTAAATGTCTTGATTGATATGCCATCGCAATTTGCAATGCTGATTCTCTTTGTGCTTTATCAACCACCGTACCTTCTGGCCATTTACCTGTTTCAGCAGCGCACTTTAAGCGCAAGTACATTTCTTCAGACATATCGTCTACTAATGAAATAATATCCATTGTTTTATTTACAGCCTTTATATTAATTCTTGATAGGAGAATTTTATGTTAATTACGGTATTTAAGCATGACCAAACGAACACGTGTAGCGATATACAATATGAACCCAATGACAGCTGAACCTATACTTGCAAAATATTGCCAAGTGCCCTGCTGAGCATCTTGCCAATATAAAAAAAGAAAACCACCACAAAAAAGAAGCATTGCGATAAAAGAATGATTCATCAATGTTTGGGATTGCTTGATCTTGTCGACTTTTTTCATTGAAGCAATTTGTTCAGCATCAACTTTAGTTAAATCGATGGCACAATGAGAACATGACTTGGCTTTGTCTGATATTTTTTTCTTACAGTTTGGGCAATTTATTACAGCCATAGAAGATAAAATCTCATTAAATTATTAGTGCTAATATTCTACCTAAATTTGCACAAAAAAAAACGTCCGAATGGACGTTTTTTGAAGTAAATTGCCATTAATTTTTCAAAAATAAATGACAATCAGTTAATCACAAAATTACTTACTCTTATTTATACGTTCTTCCCAAAAATCGGCTTTTTCAATACCTAAAGCTTTTGGATCGAAAGTGTATTTTTCTACACCGTCTTTCTGCTGACGTTCGTAATCTTTTAGTGCTTTAATTGCAGGTTTAGCCATAAAGAAAATAGCAATAATTGCAAAAATATTTAGCCATGCCATCAATCCAACACCAATATCACCTAGGCTCCAAGCAGCACTTGGTTCTGCTACGGTACCGTAAAATACGGCGGACATCAGAATAACTTTTAGTACAAATTTAAGTACTGGCATCTTAATAGTTTTATTGATGTACGAAACGTTATTTTCAGCAATAAAGTAATATGCTAAAACGGTAGTAAATGCGAAGAAAAATAATGCGATAGCAATAAAAGGTGAGCCAAAACCAGTTAATACACTATCTACAGCAATTTGAGTAAATGCAGGACCGTTAATTACAACATCACTTGCTAAGTTCTGTACAACAAGGCTTGCTGAACCTTCTGGCATTACATTGTATGAATTAGTAATTAAAATCATAAACGCAGTTGCTGAACATACGAATAATGTATCAATATAAACAGAGAAAGCCTGCACTAAACCTTGCTGTGCTGGATGCTCAACTTCTGCAGCGGCTGCTGCATGAGGTCCTGTACCTTGCCCAGCTTCGTTTGAATAAACGCCACGTTTAACACCCCAACCTATCGCAGCACCGATGCCAGCCATTGGCGTAAATGCATCTGATATAATTAACATAAAGATGTTAGGTAATTGATCAATATGAAGCGCAATAATTGTACAAGCAATAATGATGTAAGCTAAAGCCATAAACGGCACAACAACTTGGGTGAATCTTGCAATACGCTTAACACCACCAAAGATGATAAAACCAAGCAATAAAACTATAAATGTAGCAGCATAAACTTTAGTTAATGGTAAATCACCCATAAATGAATTTACGGTACCACCTGTACCAAAAACATTGACCATCGCATCACCGATACCGTTTGATTGAACTACCGGTAACAAAACACCACAAGCAAGGATTGTTGATAAAGCAAAAAGCCAAGCATACCATTTCTGGCCTAACGCTTTTTCAATGTAGTAAGCTGGACCACCACGATATACACCATCTTCTTCTTCTTTGTAAATTTGAGCATTAGTTGATTCAATGTAAGCAGTAGCTGCACCTAAAAATGCAACAACCCACATCCAGAAAACAGCACCTGGTCCTCCGAACCCAATAGCGGCGGCAACACCCGCAATATTACCAGTACCAACACGTCCTGATAAAGAAACAGCTAGTGCTTGAAAAGGAGAAATACCTTTCTCCGAACTTTTACCTGAAAGTAACAAACGTACCATTTCACGGAAATGACGTACTTGAACAAAGCGCGTTAACACAGAAAAAAATACACCTGTTCCTAAACAGAGATATATTAAATATGGGCTCCAAATATAGCCATTAATCGTATTTATAATTTCTTCCACATGACACTCCTGATTTATTATTATTATATAATTATTTAAATTCTATACAGTTTACTTGTTGTTCATCATTTATTCATTTTGTTACGCTTAGCGTAAATCATCTACAACATGATAAATGGCGGTTAAAAAATCACGTCCGAATAAACTACTTCGGTTGTCTGACCAACCAACGCTATGGTCTGGTAGTAAGTCATTATCTTTAAAAGGCATTTCTACAGTATATGAAAGACATTTAAAGTTATTACCTACCCAATTAGCACCAACGGTTAGGTTTGCTTTACCGGGTTCATCTTTGTCATAACCTTCATCATCTTGAAATTCAGGTGTTACCGCTAATAAAATAGCTTTAAATTTCTCTTCAAGTGCTTGATGTTTAGCATCGTATGCAGGAACGCCTTCACAGCCAGCAACAAAATTAAATGGTAAGGCTTCGTCACCATGAATATCAAGAAACATATCGACGCCTGTTTCTAACATTTTTTCGCGGACTAAATAAACTTCTGGGCTTTTCTCCATAGAAGGCTCTAACCATTCACGGTTCAAGTTAGTTCCTACGGCATTTGTTCTTAAATGCCCTCTTACTGAACCATCCGGATTCATATTTGGAACCAAGTAGAAAACTGAACTGTCTAATAAAGAACGTGCTACACCATCATCTTCGTTTAATAAACGGTCAATGAAACCCTCCATAAACCATTCAGCCATACTTTCACCTGGATGCTGACGTGCAGTTACCCAGATAACACGCTTGTTTTCGCCTTCTTCACCGACTTTTAGTACAGACATATCACGTCCGTCAATGGTTTGTCCTAAAACTTGTAGCTGGCAATCAATATCTAATTGAGCTTGATGAAGTAAGTCTTGATGACGTTCATAACTATATGGGGCGAAATAAGCGAAATAAACAGAATCGTATTCTGGTGTTAACGTGATACTAAGCTTTTCACCGTCAAATTCTGTTGGAACACGAAACCAATGTTCGCGATCATAAGAAGCTACGGCTTGATAATCAATCCAACCTTCTTGATAAGCAGAGGTAGATGCATTCATTAAATGAAGTGTATGTTCGCATCGTTCGGTATTATGTAGTTTGAAGTGAAACCATTGATAAAAGTCTGATTGATTGTCTTTAACAATTTCGAGTTGAATATTACTAGCTTGGCTTGCGTCAATAACACGTATATTGCCACTATCAAAATTTGATGTAATTTGCATCACAAGATCTTCTGTTTTTATTATGTATGCCACAGTGTACACAAACAATTAAAAGATCAGAAGTAATATGCGTTAAAGTGTTCTAAGAAGAAGCCCAATTTCAGAAGAATAACCCATAGATTTTGCAATAATAGTATTTTCTTCATTTATAACGTAATAACTTGGGTAACCTTTTACTTTAAATTGTGCTTTTATTTGCTCATTACCAAGAGCAATGGGAAAAGTTAATTTATGTTGATTTGAAAATTCAAATACTTCTTTATGATCAACATAATCAAGTGCAACAGCAACAACATTTATGTGATCGTTTTTTTCATATATTGCTTGAAGATTACTGATACTCATATGACAAATTTGACACCAAGGTGCAAAAAAATAAACAACGGTAGTTTTCTCTATATGATTAAGTTCAATGGTTTTATTATCAAGAGTTTTTAAGGAAGTTTTTTGTTGTATAACAGCTTCTCCAGTCGATAACATATCTGCTTCACGAAACATCGATAAAGCTTGAAAGATAGTAAAAAAAACTATGACCTGAATGAGAATACTTTTTATCAAGAGACACCTTTATGAATAATTAACTGACAAATTTATAGACCCGATCATCAGATTAAAAATTTCACCGTCACTTTTTTACATAGACGTTCATGGATGAACTAATGTAGTGAAGGCATGGATGCCTAAAAACTACCATATGATCTCGACATTGCCTACATTGATGTAGGTACTTAGTTTTTGTTTGGAACAAAAAAACTGACGTATATCCTATACATCGTCACTCATTCACATCCTTGTGATCGTGACATTGCCTAGATGGATGTAGGTACTTAGTTTTTGTATGGAACAAAAAAAACTGACGTACATCCTATACATAAAAAATCCAATACCTAAGTATTGGATTTTAATAGCAATCAATAGATTAGTTTTAACCGATTTGCGTTAAACCATTCATGTAAGGTTGTAATGCTGTTGGGATTTTCAAACTGCCATCAGATTGTTGGTAGTTTTCTAAAATTGCTACCAAAGTACGGCCAACAGCTAAACCTGAACCATTTAAGGTATGTAATAATTCTGGTTTTTTCGTTTCGGTGTTTCTAAAGCGAGCTTGCATACGACGTGCTTGGAAATCGCCCATGCTAGAACATGAAGAAATTTCACGGTAAGTATTTTGAGCCGGCAACCAAACTTCAATATCAAACGTCTTACTTGAACCAAAGCCAATATCGCCAGTACATAAAATAACGGTGCGGTAAGGTATTTCTAATAGCTCAAGTATTTTTTCAGCATGGCCAGTTAATTCTTCTAATGCCGTTAATGAATCTTCAGGTTTAACTAATTGCACCATTTCAACTTTATCAAATTGATGTTGACGAATTAATCCACGAATATCACGTCCACCAGACCCAGCTTCACTTCTAAAACATGGTGTATGAGCACACATCTTAATCGGTAATTCAGATTCTTCAACAATTTCATTTCTAAGAAGATTAGTTAAAGGTACTTCTGCGGTTGGTATCAAAGAGAATTTTTTATTACTTAATTCTGTATGAAATAAGTCTTCACCAAATTTTGGTAATTGACCTGTTCCGTATAATGAATCTTGATTCACTAAATAAGGCACGTACATTTCAACATAACCATGCTGTTCTGTATGAACATCAAGCATCAATTGTGCAAGTGCGCGATGCATTTTAGCGATTTGACCGCGAAGAACAGCAAAACGAGTGCCCGCAAGTTTAGCACCACTTTCGAAATCTAGACCGTTAGCAATTCCTGCACCTACATCAACGTGATCTTTAACTTCAAAATCAAAAACACGAGGTGTACCCCAACGTTTAATTTCAACATTGTCGTCTTCACTTGCACCATCAGGAACAGATTCATGAATTAAATTAGGCACAGCAGAGAGAATAGTATCAATTTTAGCTAAAACTGCATCTTGCTCAGCTTTTGCTGCATCTAATTCAGCTCCTAATTGACTAACCTCGGCTAAAAGCGGCTGAATATCTTGGCCACTAGCTTTCGCTTTACCAATAGATTTGGAACGTGTGTTACGTTGATTTTGTAATTCTTGAGTTTTAATTTGGAAGGCTTTACGCTGCTCTTCTAATTCTATTAATACCGCTGTATCTAAGGTAAAACCACGTTTAGCTAATTGGGCTGCTGTGGCTTCGATATGATTTCTAAATAATTTTGGATCAAGCATTTTTGTTCACATCTGCAAGTTAAGTTGTTGTTTGTTTTAAATTGGCTTATTTAGAAGCATAACTTACTAAATAAAGCCCAATACCAGCTGCAAAGACACACAAGCTGACATTCAGTAATATATTTATCATGGCTTTTAAAAACTCACCTTGCTGCATTAGTAATAATGTATCAAGTGAAAAAGTTGAAAATGTAGTGAAGGCGCCTAAAAAGCCGATTCCAACTAGGGTTCGGTAGACACTGACTTCAATTACACCATTTTCAATAAGCCCATATAAGGTGCCCATGATTAATGAGCCGGAAATATTAACCGCCAATGTAGCAAAAGGGAAACCTTTTCCGAGCCAATTCAATATTAATTGTGAAAAATAAAATCGAAGACTCGCTCCGCATGCTCCGCCAAGCGCTACAAAAAGATATAAAGAAAAAGTGCTAATGGTATTAGTCATAACGTTTATTATTACTCAGACGGTTCAATTCATTGAGGTATTGCTGTTTATCTTTAAGCTGTTTTTCCAAACCTCGCTCTGTCGGTTGGTAAAGAGATGTATGCTTCAACGATTCAGGAAAGTAATTTTCTCCTGCAGCGAAAGCATTATCTTCATTATGCGCATAGCGATACTCGCTTCCGTGACCGAGCTCCTTAGTGATGCTACTTGTTGCATTTTTTAAGTGAAAAGGTACATCTAATTCAGCTGTATTTTTAGCAAGCTCTTTAGCTTGACTAAACGCCATGTAAACCGCATTACTTTTTGGGGCCAATGCCATATAAACAATAGCTTGTGCTATAGCTCTTTCACCTTCACTAGGTCCGACACGTTGAAATGTATCCCAAGCATTTATGGCAAGTTGCATCGCTCTTGGATCCGCATTACCTATATCTTCACTGGCAATAGCTAAAAGTCTACGAGCTACGTATAAAGCGTCACCACCACCCGCTAATATTCTTGCATACCAATAAAGTGCAGCATCAGGAGAACTGCCTCTTACCGATTTATGAAAAGCACTGATTAAATCATAAAAAGCGTCCCCACCTTTGTCATACAGTGCAATTTTATTTCCTGCAACTTGAACAACAGTTTCTAAGGATATCGTTTTTAATGACCCTGAAAGAATATCGACACAATTTTCGAATACGTTTAATAAACGTCGAGCATCACCATTAGCCAGAGTTAGCAACTGATGTTCTGCTTTAGATTCAATCTTTATAGTTATTTTTTTATTGAGTTGTTCGTTTTCGCAAGCACGATGTAAAATAACCGTTAAGTCAGAACGGGTGAGTTTTTTTAAGGTATAAACACGTGCTCGTGATAACACCGCTTGGTTTAATTCAAAAGCAGGGTTTTCGGTTGTTGCACCAATAAAAATAATGGTTCCATCTTCGATGAAAGGTAAAAAAGCGTCTTGTTGACCTTTATTAAAACGGTGTACTTCATCAACAAATAAAACAGTACGTTTTTGTTGGTGAGCTAAGCGTTGCTTAGCGTTTTCTATCGCCTGACGAATATCTTTAATACCTGAAGTTACTGCCGATAAACGTTCAACTTCTGCATTCGCATGGCTCGCAATAATTTCGGCTAATGTGGTTTTACCTGTTCCGGGTGGCCCCCAGAAAATTACCGAATGACATTTTCCTTGTTCAATGGCAATTGTAAGTGGCATACCAGGAGATAGTATATGTTGCTGCCCTTGATAATTTGCTAATGTTTTGGGTCGAAGTTTTGCTGCAAGTGGTTGAAACTGATCATGTTGAATGTCAGTTTCATGCTTGGGTTCATCAGCGAAATCTAAGGGTAAAGACCCACTAGTTGTATCGATAACATTAGCCATTAACGTTGATCATCTAACTCAACACCTTCAGGTATTTCAAAAATAAACAGTGAGTTTTCAGGGGATTTTTTTACATCAAATTGCGACAATTTAAAATGGCTTAACTGACCCGTAGCATCTAGGATAGTGAAACTTTCAACCACATTACTGCCCTCTTCAAAACGTAATTCTAACGTCTTAACTTGAGCATTATTATCATTAGCATGAATGAGGTAATTATTTTCGTCCATTGAGCTCACACTATAATGTTGCCACATTGAAGGGTCGCTACTTGTTAATAATAAAATCGGTGTATTCATTAATGCTTTTTCTAAAAGATAAGCACTCACCTGTTCTACAAAAGGGTCAAAGAACCATAACGTTTGGCCATCTGATACAATCAATGATTCATCTGGTTCTGCCGTTTTCCAATGAACCAAATTAGGCTTTTGTACAACGAGTGTTCCTGATGCATTCTGTAGCTCATTGCCATCTGCATCTAGTACTTGTTGATTAAAGTTAGCTGAAAAGAATTCGAGCGTAGCGAGTTTATTCATTAAGCTACGTTTAATTGTGTTAGTTTCACTTTCTGAATTATTTACCGATTTTTTTTCTGCGTTCATCGTACCGTTCAATTGCACTTCAAAAGAAGAAGCACTCAAGCTGGTTAGCATTACAGCGGAAAAAAGTGAAATGATTGCTGTTTTTTTTAGGGAAAAAATCACTAAGTTATCCTTATATTTATCTGAAAAAATGTTTAATTATTAACAACGATTAATCTCTTACCGGTGGCGGCGCTAATACTTCACGGGCTCCATTATGACCTGGTGTACTTACAACACCTTGGTTCTCCATATCTTCAACAATACGCGCTGCTCGATTATAGCCAATTCTGAATTTACGTTGAACACTGGAAATTGAAACACGTTTACCTTTAGTAACAAAATCAACAGCTTCATCATATAAAGTATCAAGCTCAGTCGATTCTTCACCTTCTGCTTGTTCACCAGGTAATAAAATTTCATTTTCTGAGTCACCTGATAAAATTTCGTCAATATAGTCAGGCTCGCCACGAGATTTCCAATCTGCTACCACTGCATGAACTTCGTCATCGTTTACAAACGCACCATGGACGCGTATTGAAACTGCTTCTCCAGGGGGTAAATAAAACATATCTCCCATGCCTAATAGCTGCTCAGCGCCTTGTTGATCAAGAATAATACGAGACTCCATTCTTGATTGAACACGAAGTGCCATACGCGTTGGAATATTTGCTTTAATCAAACCTGTTATAACATCAGCCGACGGGCGTTGAGTGGCTAATATTAAATGCATGCCCGCTGCTCGAGCTTTCTGTGCAATTCGGGCAATTAGCTCCTCAACTTTTTTACCAGCAACCATCATCATATCTGCAAACTCATCGACGAGAATTACAATCGCAGGTAGCTTTTCTAGTAAAGGAGGTGTTTGTGTAAAGGCATCGTTAGGTTGCCACGTAGGATCAATTAACGGCTCTCCTGCTTCAATGGCATTGAGTACTTTTTCGTTATAGCCTTTAAGATTACGTACGCCTAATGAAGACATAAGTTTATAGCGACGTTCCATTTCACCAACACACCAACGTAGTGCGTTTGCTGCTTCTTTCATGTCGGTAACAACTTCAGACAACAGATGCGGGATACCGTTGTAAACAGATAATTCAACTTGTTTAGGATCGATCATTATCATGCGCACATCTTCAGGAGAAGATTTATATAAAATACTGACGATCATCGTGTTAACAGCAACTGACTTACCAGATCCAGTTGTACCTGCAACGAGTAAATGTGGCATTTTAGCTAAATCAGCAATAACAGGTTTACCTGAAATATCACTACCAATTGCCATAGCAAGATGTGAGGGTGATTCTGCGAATGCGGGTGCAGATATAACATCAGTAAAGAACACGGTTTCTCTGTATTTATTAGGTAACTCAACACCGATAACAGATTTGCCTTCAATAACTTCGACAACACGAACACTCTTAGCAGATAATGAACGGGCAATATCTTGAGACAGCCCTGTAACTTTACTTGCCTTGATTCCCGGTGCAAGGTTTAACTCAAATCGAGTAATAACAGGACCAGGATATACACCAACAACTTCGGCTTTAACGCCAAACTCTAAAAGCTTCTCTTCAACTAAACGACTTATTTGTTCAAGTTCTTTTTCGTCAATGGGGTTTTTAGTTCTATCAGGACGGTCTAACAAATCTAATCCAGGTAGGCCTTGATAAACTGCACTATCACTTTGTGGTGCTGACTTTACAGGTTCATCAACAATGATAGGGTCAATTGTTTCGAACGCTGCCGTTATTTCTTGTTCACTGACATGCTCTTGTACATTAAAGGCTAACGGCTCACCAATTAAGTCATCAATCGCAACAAAATGCTCTATATCGTCTTCAGATTCAAACGATAAATCATTTTTACTTGGCGCGATAATATCTTCATGTTCTTGTTCATTAATAGTGTTAAATGCATGATGCAATTCATCATTTTCATCTTGCTGTTCAAGATTAATTTCAATCTCAAAGCTTTCGGCCTCTTCCTTTATCTGTTCAGGTAAAGCAATTGATTCTTCTTTTTGTGGGCTTGTTTCAATTAATAAAGACTTTTCAATCTTGGAAGCTCTCAAATCACTGAAGTATTGATTTATTTTTGCAGGTATCGTTAATAGATATTGGGCAAATCGAATTGTATAAGCACCGGTTTTATCGATAAAACCAATTAAAGAGAACCCTGTTAATAGAACAAAACCTGAAAATAAGAAGGTTAAGAATAATAAAGTACTTCCGACAAATGAAAAATATGGCAATACAGTTTTACTGAGTATGTCACCAATAATTCCGCCTGCTGAGAAATAGAATACGTCATCAAAATTCATACTCGCAATTGACGTTACACCTATATAAAGAAGAATAAATCCTATGAATTTCAAACCTAACGTTAAATAATCTAACTGAATTAAACGATGATATTTTTGAAACAATAACCAACCCGTAATAGCCGCTACAAACGGTAAACTATAGGAAATATACCCAAATAGGTTTAATAATAAGTCAGAAAGGTAAGCGCCAACCGCCCCACCTAAATTACGAATAGGTGTTTGGTACCCAGTTTGAGACCAACCGGGATCGGCGGGATCAAAGCTAAACAGCGCTAACATGATAAACATGGCAAAAAGAAAAGAAACCAACAAGCCTGCTTCTAACAGACGTTGTACGCCACTTAATTTAATTTGAATAGGAGATTCTGTAGACAATATAATAAACCGAGTTAAAAGCTAATGTAGTTTTATACAGTAAAATACCAAACTATTGAAAAGAGTTAAATGTTTTAATGATTTACTTTAGCTGATTTGCTTATTTATCGTTTAATCGGTATGTAATTGGTGGATTTTACCTCTTCCATTACAACATAAGTTCTACTTTCACTTACCGATGGCAGACGAAGTAAAGTATCTCCGAGTAATTCTCTATAAGCAGCCATATCAGCAACTCTTGTTTTAAGTAAGAAGTCAAAATCTCCTGAAACCAAATGACATTCTTGTATAACATCAAGTTCATGTACCGCAGTAGAGAAATCATCGAAAACATCTGGGCTAGTTTTGGTTAATGTTATTTCAACCAGTACCAATAATGCTGCTTCAAGTTTTTCAGGATTTAGTATAGCTTGATATCCTTTTATGTAATTTTCTTTTTCTAGCCTTTTAACTCTTTCTAAACAGGGTGTTGGGCTTAAGCCTACTCTTTTAGATAACTCGACATTAGATAATCGGGCGTTTTTTTGAAGCTCAACGAGAATATTACGGTCGATTCTATCAATAGTTTTGTTCTGAACATTTGTCATTTTATAAACAACTAGATAACTACAATTAAACAGGATTATATATCGACAAGACCAATAATACGACAGGTTAATTCGAGAATAACTCATTATAATAGTCACAAATATTATAAAAACTATACAAAAAGTGAGAAAGATATGATTATTGGTGTTCCTAAAGAAATTAAAAACCACGAGTACCGTATTGGTTTAACTCCTGCTGGCGTTAATGAACTAACTGTTAATGGCCATGAAGTAATTGTTGAGAATAACGGCGGCGCATCTATTGGTTTTGAAAATGATCAATATATTGCTGCTGGTGCAAAAATAATTGATACTGCAGCTGAAATTTTCGCAACCGCTGATATGATTATAAAAGTAAAAGAACCTCAAACTGCTGAGTGTTTAATGCTACGTCCTGGCCAAATTCTTTTCACTTATCTACATTTAGCACCAGATCCTAAGCAAACTGAATTATTGGTTGCATCTGGCGCTACGTGTATTGCATACGAAACGGTAACGGCTGCTGAAGGTGGTTTACCATTATTAGCGCCAATGTCTGAAGTAGCTGGTCGTATGTCTATTCAAGCTGGTGCGCATGCACTTGAAAAAGCCCAAGGCGGTTTAGGTGCTTTATTAGGTGGTGTTCCAGGTGTTGCTCCAGCTAAAGTATTAATTATTGGTGGCGGTGTTGTTGGAACTCAAGCAGCACGTATGGCAGTAGGAATGGGAGCTGACGTTACAATTTTAGATCGTTCATTACCGCGTTTACGTCAATTAGATACAGAATTTGATGGTCGTTTAAAGACTGTTTATTCAACTGCAGATGCTATGGACCAACTTATTGTTGAAGCTGACCTCGTTATTGGCGCGGTATTAATTCCAGGTGCAGCAGCACCTAAATTAGTAACAAAAGCACACATAAAAATGATGAAGAAAGGTGCTGTTGTTGTTGATGTTGCAATTGACCAGGGCGGTTGTTTTGAAACTTCAAAAGCAACAACTCATCAAGATCCAACTTATGTTGTAGACGACGTTGTTCATTACTGTGTAGCTAACATGCCAGGTGGTGTTGCTCGTACTTCAACGATGGCTTTAACAAACGCAACAATGCCATTTGCAGTAAAACTTGCTAATAAAGGTGCAAAACAAGCAATGCTTGATGACGCGCATTTAATGAATGGCTTAAACGTTTTAGGTGGTAAAATCACTTACAAGCCAGTAGCAGATGTTTTAGGTTACGAATACGTATCACCAGAACAAGCTATAGCGACTTTATAATCACTGAATAAAATATTATATTGCATTAATTCAAATATTTTAAAAAACCTCTGTTATATTTTTAACAGAGGTTTTTTTTACTTAAATCTAAAAGCTGACCATTTGGTTAGGTTATGATATATTCATTTAATCATGACAAAATAATATAGAGGAAATCAATCATGCAAATTCAGATTGTCGATTATCAAGACAAAAATGCTGGAAAATTATTTGTTCAAAGTTTGAGAGAAACTGGTTTCGGTGTCTTAATAAATCACCCAATTCAACAAGAGCTTGTTGAATCAATTTATAAAAATTGGTTTGAGTTTTTTAGCACTGAAGAAAAGCGTGAATTAAGTTTTGATCCAAAGAAACAAGACGGCTACTTCTCTCCGGAGATATCTGAAACCGCAAAAGGTCAAACTAAAAAAGATATCAAAGAATATTTTCATGTTTATCCTTGGGGAAGAATCCCAGTACAGCTAAAAGATGAAATACTTACTTATTATAAGAATGCTTCAGATCTAGCCGCTGAATTACTTGATTGGGTAGAAAAATACAGCCCAGAGAATGTATCTTCAAAATATTCGGAAAAACTGTCGAATATGATCAAAGATACGCCGAATACATTGTTACGTATATTGCATTACCCTCCTCTTAATGGTGATGAAGAACCCGGAGCAGTTAGAGCTGCTGCACATGAAGATATTAATTTATTAACCATATTGCCTGCTGCTAATGAGCCTGGACTTCAAGTGCAACAACAAGACGGTTCATGGGTAGATGTTCCTTCTGATTTTGGCAGTTTAATTATTAATATTGGTGACATGTTACAAGAAGCGTCGGGGGGGTATTTCCCATCTACCAGCCATCGTGTAATTAATCCATCTGGAGAAGCGAGTAAAAAGTCTAGAATATCACTTCCATTATTTTTACATCCAAGGGGTGAAGTAGTCTTATCTGAACGACACACATCAGAAAGTTACCTTTTAGAAAGATTAAAAGAACTTGGCGTTAAATAATAATATTTGATGGCATATAAGGGTTTATATGCCATCACTGTACAATTAACATTGCACTTATAAAATTTATTTATCGAAAAAGTAATTTACCCACTTGTGATCTTTGCTTAAACTCCCAATTAATAATCTATTAATACTTTTTTTTTCATATTTGGAGTCATACATGAGCGAAGCAAGACATTGCCCGTTACTCATTTTAGGATCAGGTCCAGCTGGTTACACCGCAGCTGTTTATGCCGCACGCGCAAACTTAAAGCCAGTGATGATCACTGGCATGCAACAAGGTGGTCAATTAACAACAACTACAGAAGTTGAAAACTGGCCTGGAGATGCCGACGACCTAACAGGTCCAGCATTGATGGATCGTATGCAAAAGCATGCTGAAAAATTTGATACTGAAATTATTTTTGATCATATCAATGAAGTTGACTTTTCTAGCCGCCCTTTCAAGTTAAAAGGTGATAGCGGAAGTTATACCTGTGATGCATTAATTATTTGTACAGGTGCATCAGCTCAATATTTAGGTTTGCCTTCAGAAGAAGCATTCATGGGCAAAGGTGTTTCCGCTTGTGCTACTTGTGATGGTTTCTTTTATCGTAACCAGAAGGTTGCCGTTGTTGGTGGTGGTAATACTGCTGTTGAAGAAGCGTTATATTTATCAAACATTGCTTCTGAAGTACATTTAGTGCATCGCCGTGAAACTTTTCGTTCTGAAAAGATTTTAACTGACCGTTTATATGAAAAAGTTAAAAACGGTAATATCACCCTTCACTTAAACCAAACTTTAGATGAAGTTTTAGGTGACAACATGGGCGTAACTGGTGTTCGTTTAAAAGAAACTCAATCAGACACAACTAAAGATATCGACGTTATGGGTTGTTTCATCGCTATTGGTCACAAACCTAATACTGATATCTTTAAAGACCAATTAGACATGAAAGACGGTTACTTAACGATACAAAGCGGGACACAAGGTAATGCTACACAAACCAGTGTTGAAGGTGTTTTTGCAGCCGGTGATGTTGCTGACCACATTTATCGTCAAGCAATAACATCTGCGGGTGCTGGCTGTATGGCCGCGCTTGATGCAGAACGTTATTTAGACGCTAAAGGTTAATAGGCATTGAAAAACCAGATTATCGAATTACTAAATGATGATCTGGTATTCCCTCCTTTAAAAGAAGCGCTAACAGATCCTAACGGCTTATTAGCTGTTGGTGGTGATTTATCTGTAGAACGTCTTAAAGCAGCTTATCAAGCTGGAATTTTCCCATGGTATAGTGATGGCGACCCAATCATGTGGTGGAGCCCAGATCCGCGTGGTATTATTTTAACCGACCAATTACGTATTAATAAAACCCTTCGAAAAGTATTGAAACAAAAAAACTTTACTGTAACGTTAAACCAAGCCTTTGACCGTGTTATCAACTATTGTGCTGATGCTCCGTTTCGCAAAGAAGAAACTTGGATTGTTGATGAGATGCTTTTCGCCTATCAAAACTTGCATAAGCATGGCATTGCACATTCTATTGAAGTTTGGATGGACGGTGAATTAGCTGGTGGATTGTATGGTGTAGCGATTAATGGATATTTTTCAGGTGAATCAATATTTTATAACAAAAGTAATGGTTCAAAAATTGCTCTTGTTTATTTAAGTGAGTTACTTAAAACTTACAATATACCTTTAATTGACTGCCAAATGCTCAACCCTTTTTTAGAAAATATGGGATGCTTAGAAGTTCCACGATCACAATTTATAGCGAAACAGGAAAAAGCATTATCTATTTTGTTACCTCCAGATTTTTGGTTTCCGCGCCAGCTCACATTATAATATTACTATGAGTACAGACTTTCAGCTAGGAATTACCCAGTCATTCCCTTGTAGCTACTTATCCGATGAAAATGAACGTTTATTAATTGCTACCGATGAGCGTTTACAAAACGCAGAACATTATGGCTGGTTAATGGCGCAAGGTTTTAGGCGTAGTGGTGATCAAATTTACCGACCTCATTGTGAGTTATGTTCTGCGTGCAAGTCTTTACGTGTCTTGGTAAATGAATTTTTATTATCAAAAAGCCAAAAGCGCAATATAAAGAAAAATAAAGATTTTATTATTAAAGTGTCAAATGAGAAAAAAGATAATTATTACGCTTTATATGAAAAATATATAAATACATTGCATACAGATGGCACTATGTTTCCGGCAACGATGGATCAATACAAAAGTTTTATCAGCTGTAATGTAGCAGAGCAGTTATACCTTGAAATATGGCATGATAATGAACTTATTAGCGTAGCAGTTACCGATATACTAAAAGACGCTCTATCAGCCGTATATACGTTTTATCATCCAGATTATAATCGACATGGCTTAGGTGTGTTTTCAATCCTTAAACAAATCTCGTTAACAAAAGATATGGGGAAAGAATTTCTCTATTTAGGTTACCAAATTGACGAGTGTAAAAAGATGAATTATAAAAATCGCTATTACCCTCATCAAGTCTTAATTCAAAACTCTTGGGAAACCGTAAATAAATAGCACTATAGCTTTACATTTCCCCCTGTATTCGGCATTATCTGCGCAGATTTTTATTTATGCACAACTTTAGAGGTTTAGCGCCCAATGGCGAAAGAAGAAAATATTGAAATGCAAGGTACGGTTCTAGATACCCTACCAAATACTATGTTCCGCGTTGAACTAGAAAATGGTCATGTTGTTACGGCACATATTTCAGGAAAAATGCGTAAGAACTACATTCGCATATTAACGGGCGATAAAGTAACGGTTGAATTAACGCCTTACGATTTATCAAAAGGCCGTATTATTTTCCGTGCTAGATAATTAAGACCTTATAAAATCAAAAGCCGTGTGAATTCATATTCACACGGCTTTTTTATTATATCTAAAGAATCATATCGTAATTATTTAAACAACATAATTTTTAGTACTAACCGAGTCTTTTCAATAATCCATCACTCGCATCTTCCACAAGCTCTAAAACAAACTTAAATCCACGAGCACCACCATAGTATGGATCTGGTACTTCGAGTTCTTCATGATTTTCGGCATATTCTAAAAATAATTGAATTTTTTCATGTTGAGCATCTGGTGCTACTTTTTTGAGCTCTTTTACATTGTGCTCATCCATCGCCAACACCATGTCAAATTTGGTAAAATCATCAACAGTGACTTTACGTGCTTTAATTTTGTCGAACGAATAACCTCGTTCTGCACCAATTTTTTGTGCTCTATGATCTGGTTTTTCACGCGCATGTGACCCAGTGGTGCCTGCAGAATCTATTGTTAAATCAATGCCCTTCTCATTCATTTTGTGTCTAAAAACTGCCTCTGCGCTTGGTGAACGGCAAATGTTGCCCATGCAGACAAACAATACCGATTTAACATTTTTCAAGTCTTTCAAAATTCTATTCCTTCATTATAATCAAACACTTAACAAATCCAACGGTACAACTGACTTTTTCATTAAGGGTAAAACATCAACTTTATAGCTATCAATAGGTTACATTTTTTTTAGGAAAAAATATAGTTCATTGTGGGATATTCATAGGATATTTATTTACAAATTAGTATCTTTTATAATCACGTATGAGTAGTTAGCGATAGACATGTATTTGAACGTTTGTCTTACATAAATTAATCATTTGATCAATTTAATGCACTTTGAGATATTTGTTGAGTAAAGAAATTAATTTTAATAAAAAGAGTACAATTAAAACTATTTGTATTAAATCCTGATTCCATTTACAAAACTACAATTAGGGAAGAAAGAATAACGATCAATAGGCTTAAGCCCAATAATATTTATTTTACTTACTTTATCTTTTTCAACTTTTTGTTCTATTTCGAAATAAAACCACCACCTTTGGTTTGAAGATGTTAGCTCGATGTACGGATAACTTCTTATTTTCCAAGTTCCTTTAAGGTGATCGGTACGTTCATTAATTTTGCTAGTAAAAGATAATATATAAGTATTATTTTTATTTAGATTAAGACTCACTAAAGTATCACAATTGCGACTTTCGTAATTATTAACAAGATCTTGAATAGCGATTCTATCTTTTTGTTTTATTCCCTCAGGAAGCAAAAACAAACCTACACTATTTTTGCTATACCAATGATTGCCTGAAACAAGAGATTCAACATTAGGAATATCCCAATCTATATTAGCAAGTGATTTAATTAATAGATCTAAAGTTTTATCCCCCTGAATGAATGGTGAATAAAGCAGAGTTGATTGATTAATTGTTTCAGGGAAAGGAAGAGTATTAATAACAACTGAAAAATTAGACTCTTTCAGCTTTGAACTGATTTTTTCTATTTCAGTATCTGACAAATAACGAGTATATAAATGAACATCTGTAGAAGAACAAGATAAAAGAGTAATGCTAAGCAACATAATACTCAAAAATTTCATTCAAACGCATCCTTACGAATATAGTACCCTGCTAATAAAGGTAAATAATAGTTTGCTATAAAAAAGCGATGAATATCAAATAACGGCAATGACTGTAATCATATTCGGGCCTGTAACTAATTTTGTGTAAGTACTTTTCTCCAGTTACCCTAGTAGGGTCAAAGAAAGGTAAAACACATGAACCAGAAAGAACTTGAAGCTTTTGCAAAAGAAGCAGCAAAAAACATTAAAAC
>Ga0209184_1000350_pt1 | contig 53653 bp, 52 predicted proteins | sample EN8Hudsemesocosm_2_FD_184627 | JGI IMG/M metagenome (GOLD analysis project Ga0209184, IMG submission 184627) | Methane-oxidizing microbial communities from mesocosms in the Hudson Canyon - EN8C Hudson Canyon (SPAdes) (version 2) | ecosystem: Environmental > Aquatic > Marine > Cold seeps | place... | reverse complement strand
CAAAGTTTCTATTTTTTCATCTATGCCTTGGTGAACAACATCATCTTCAGCAACACTATAACTGCTAGGCAACAACACGCTAACAAGTGCAACGGTTAATAACGATTTTTTGAACATTTTGTGATCCTTTAGCGCTAAATTTTTTAAATAAATAATGGTCGCTATTTATAAAGCAAAAGGAAAACTGCTATGTGATCTAAGTCAAAAATTTGTATGACTTTGTTTGAACAGCACAAATTTATATTAAATAAAAGATCTACATCATAATTTCAATCAATGTATGAAGGAGCATATAAAACCTATTCCTCCCTAATATCGAAGTCATTCGATTACATCATTTTAATATTTGGTGATTTAAATCAATAAACAGTTACCTTGCTTTTCAAAAAGATGATCTTGGGCAAAAAAATTGTTTTTCTACTTGTGTAAACTTCTTGTCTAACAAAAAACAGTTTTTGAGTAGTTAACATGAATTCATCAATAATCAAACTTACTTGCTTTATAAAGGCAATATTATTGGTCTTTTTAGTTGTACCTAATCAAAGCAACGCTGATGAAAACCAGTCCCCTGAAGGTAAGCTTTCTAATGCTCGTCAAAATGAGCTAACTCATATAGTTAAGCAAGACTGTGGATCTTGTCATGGAATGACATTAAAAGGCGGATTAGGCCCTGCCTTGCTGGTGGAAAATTTACAAGACAAACCTATTTTATTTATTCAAAACACTATTTTATATGGTCGACCTGGTACAGCTATGCCGCCGTGGAAAACACTATTAACTGAACAAGAAACTTTATGGATAGCCGAGCAATTAAAGCAAGGGAAAATTACCAACGAGCCCATTAATAAAGAATAACTAGGAATTTTCAATGAAAAGTAAACTACTTCAACTTACCAGTCTTAGCCTTTTTAGCATAGCATTAACCGCTTGTTCAATGACAGAGCAAGCACCACAAGCAGAGCTACGTGCAACGGGTGACATGGGCGTGATTATTGAACGTGCAACAGGGCAAGTTCAAATCGTCGATCACACCGATAAAAAAATCATTAGTGAAATTGATGGCTTAGGTGATTTATCTCACGCGTCTATTGTTTACTCACGTGATCAACGTTACGCCTATGTATTTGGTCGTGATGGCGGCTTAACCAAGATTGATTTACTTAAGGACAAAATAGCTAAGCGTGTGATGCAATCTGGTAACAGCATAGGTGGAGCAATCAGCCAAGATGGGAAGTTAGTTGCAGTATCTAATTATACTCCAGGCGGCGTAAAAGTATTTAACAGTGAAACACTCGAGTTAGTGGCAACTATCGACAGCTCAGTGTTAACCACTAAACCTAAAAATAAAGACGGTAGCCCTGCCCGATCAAAAGTAGTTGGTTTAGTCGATGCGCCAAACAATAAATTTGTTTTCAGTCTGTTTGATAGCCATGAAATTTGGATTGCCGATTTTTCAGGGATAAAAGACGGTAAGGAAATGAAATTAACTAAATTTGAAGATATTGGCTTGTTTCCATACGACGCACTGATTAGTGGTGATGGTCGATATTACATCGCCGGCTTATTTGGCGAAGATGGTATGGCCTTGCTTGATTTATGGCATATCGAAAAAGGTGTTACTCGCATTTTAAAAGATTATGGCAAAGGCGAGCAGAAACTACCTGTGTATAAAATGCCACATCTTGAGGGTTGGGCTATTGCTGGAGACCACGCTTTTGTTCCAGCTGTAGGTCAACATAAAGTATTAGTAGTAAGCACTAAAACATGGCAACAAGTTGCAGAAATTCCGGCTCATAGCCAGCCTATTTTTGTGATGGCACAACCTGATAACAGACAAATCTGGGTGAATTTTGCTTATCCAGATAACAATACTATCCAAATATTTAACACCGAAACGTTTGAACTAGTAAACACCTTAACGCCTGGTCCTGCAGTATTGCACATGGAGTTTACTCCTCGTGGTGAGGAAGTTTGGATGTCAGTACGCGATAGCAATGAAGTTCAAATATACGATACTCAAACACAAACCTTGATAAAAACCTTAAAATCTAAAAGTCCGAGCGGTATCTTTTTTACCAATCGCGCCCATCAAATAGGGCTATAAACATGACAACTACACATCAAACGTTATCGACTGATAAAAGTAATAATAAGCTTACTCAGCTACAACAAGATATAATCAATAACTTTCAAAAGGGTTTTCCTCTATGCAGTAACCCTTATCTTGCTATCGCACAAAAGCTTAGTACAAAACGAGGTCAGGTTACTGAAAATTCAGTAATTAACGCGCTAGTAGATTTAGATAATTCAGGTGTTACTTCGCGAATCGGTCCTGTTTTTGATCACAAAAAAGCGGGGGCAAGTACATTAGCGGCTTTAGCCGTCAATGAAGAAGACCTTGATAAAATTGCCAGTATTGTTAATCAATTTGACCAAGTAAATCATAACTATGCCCGTGGCTCTCATTTTAGCAAAACAAATTACAATTTATGGTTTGTTGTGACTGCTAGTGATCCTATCGCCCTTAATAGTACGCTCATGCGAATTGAGTTATTAACCGGTTTAAAAGTGTTAATACTACCAATGGAAGCGTCTTACCATTTAGACCTAGCATTTGCCATTAATGTTACCGGTAAAATAAGTCCAAAAGTAAATGACGAAGGTTCATTAGAGTTTATTAGCAAAAGCACACAGCCTCTAAGTGAAACTAAATCGTTGACTGAAATACGGCTCTTAACTGAGGTACAGAAGTCACAGTTAAGAAAGTTAATAGAAGCGGGTTTACCAAAACAGCTTCAACCCTATAAAGAATTAGCACAAGCCATTAATAGCACAGAGCCACAAGTACTTGCTCAAATAGCAAACTGGCAACAAACAGGCTTGATACGAAGATTTGGTTTAGTGGTTAAACATCGTAAACTTGGTTATAACGCTAATGCTATGGTGGTTTGGAATATTGATAGTGAAAAAGTTGACGCTGTTGCAGCTAAACTTGCCAAACGAGAAGAGGTTTCTTTATGTTATCGTCGTCCTCGCCGATTACCTGATTGGCCTTATAACTTGTTTTGTATGATACACGGCACAGATAAAAATATTGTCCTGCAACAAATTGAAGAGATTACTAAGCAATTGTCTTTAAACAACATAGAAAAAGACATACTTTTTAGCTACAAAGCTTATAAACAAAAAGGAGCTAGTTACTTTAAAAGCAGCAGCATAAAAAGAAAAGTTGGGGGAGCTCATGGATAAAGCTGCAACAACGCAAGTTAGTGAATTGTCTAACTTAGATAAAGAGTTAATCAACCTATTGCAAAAAGGTTTACCTGTTTGTGAACGCCCTTTTGCTGAAATTGCCGAAACGCTTAATACTAAGGGTATCAAGACAAGTGAAGAAGAGGTTATTAACCACTTACAAACACTAAGGGAGAGTAAAATTTTAACTCGCTTTGGCCCAATGTTTGATGCCGCTTGTCTTGGCGGTGCTTTTACTTTAGCTGCCCTTGCCGTCCCTGAAGAAGATTTTGAAAAAGTTACCGAGCAAGTCAATAGCTTTGAGCAAATAGCCCATAATTATCGTCGTGATCATACCTTTAATATGTGGTTTGTCATCGGCACAGAATCACAAGCTGAAATTGACCAAGTTATTTTAGCGATTGAAGAAAAAACTCAATTAACAGTACTTAACACACCTAAATTGGAGGAATTCTATGTCGGTCTCTACCTGCCAGTCTAGTGAGTTAACACCTTTAGAAAGAGAATACATACTAGCCACTCAAAAAGGCTTACCTATTGTTGAGCGACCTTACGATGTTATTGCTGAAAAACTTAACATTAGTGTTGAACAGGTACTTAACTTAACCAAAGATCTACAAGAACGTGGCATCATTCGCCGTATAGCTGCCGTTCCAAACCATTATAAAATTGGTTATAAATTCAACGGCATGACTGTATGGGATGTTGATGATAACTTCATTCAAGAGTTCGGTCGACGCATTGGCAAACTGCCCTTTGTAAGTCATTGCTACCAAAGGCCACGTCACTTGCCTCACTGGAATTACAATTTATTTGCCATGGTGCATGGAAAAAACCAGCAAGAAATCCAAATATACCGAAGCCAGATCAAAGAACTATTAATTGATATTTTAGTGCAGCGTAAAGATGATTTAGGTCAAGGTAACCTCACTAAAAGTAATGATATGTTAACCAGCACACAGATATTGAAAAAAACTGGCTTGCGCTTAAAAACTAATACAAGCCAAACAGTAAATAGAAATACCGAAGGTTAATAAAAAAGGCATAACAATTATGTTTAGAATTTCACAACTATTAAAAACACTACATGACGATTTAGCAGAGTTAAAACCGGTGAAAGCCGCTAGAAAAATTCCTGGTCCTGTCGTCATTTGGAACTTAATTCGTCGCTGTAACCTACGTTGTAAGCATTGCTATGCAACCTCTTTAGATATCGACTTTAAAGATGAATTGTCTACAGAACAAGTAAAAGCAACCATAGACGATTTAAAAGTAGCTCAAGTGCCGGTATTGATACTTTCAGGTGGCGAGCCATTAATGCGTGAAGATATTTATGAAATTACCGCTTACGCTAAAGAAAAAGGCTTTTTTGTTGCCCTTTCAACCAATGGTACCTTAATCGACGAATCAAATATTGAACAAATTAAGGCCGCAAATTATCAATATGTTGGTATCAGTATTGATGGTTTAGAAGCATTCCACGATGAATTTCGCCGTCAAGAAGGTAGCTTTAAAACTTCAATGCATGCCATTAAGTTATGTAAAGACGCAGGCATTAAGGTAGGTATGCGCTATTGCCTAACACAGGATAACTACAACGACTTACCTGCCATGTTAAATTTAATGGAAGAATACAATGTTGATAAGTTCTATTTATCACATTTGAATTATTCTGGTCGTGGCAAACGAACTGCAGAACAAGATGCCATGTTCAAAATGACCAAAGACGCCATGGAGTTGTTATATGAACGTGCATGGTCACACATTTCTCAAGGCATAGAAACTGATTTTGTTACCGGCAATAACGATGCTGACGGTCCATTCTTATTACAGTGGGCAAGCAAAAAATTTGCTCAGCACCCTCAATGCATAGCTAATTTAAAACAGCGTTTAATTAATTGGGGCGGGAATGCCAGCGGTGTTAACGTTGCTAATATAGACAACACTGGCACTATTCACCCAGACAGCTATTGGTGGAATCACCCCATTGGCAATGTTAAAAACGAGAAGTTTTCTGATGTTTGGAAAAATACTCAAGATCCACTTATGCTTGGTTTTAGAGAAAGTCCAAGGCCAGTAAAGGGCAGATGTGGAAAATGTGAATACTTAAATATTTGTGGTGGTAATACTAGAACTCGCGCCTTTGCTCAGTCTGGCGATGCTTGGGCAGAAGATCCCGGTTGTTATCTTGACGATAATGAAATTGGGCTAGTACAAACAACAAGCAATATTAACCACAGTGACATTAACAACAGTGATATTAATATCCCTGTAGTAGAAGTTTAAAAGAGACTTATATCATGACAAACATGACAACCAAATCACCTACTTCTCAAAAAGATAACATACAGTCAAAAGGAAAATCCTGCCTTAATAATGGTGAGGTAGCCCTCGTTGGCTCAGGCCCTGGTGATGCAGAATTACTGACTATTCGTGCGATGCGCTTTATTGAACAAGCGGAAATAGCTATTTATGACCGTTTAGTAAGCGAAGAAATACTAGACTTACTGCCACAAGATTGTGAGCGTTTTTATGTTGGCAAAGAGCAAGCTAAACATTGTGTGCCGCAAGATAAAATCAACCAAATATTGGTAGAGCAAGCCAAATTAGGTAAACGTGTTTTACGCTTAAAAGGCGGTGATCCATTTATATTTGGTCGTGGTGGTGAAGAGGCCGAATACATGCTTGAACGTGGCGTAAGTTGCCATATTTGTCCCGGCATTACTGCCGCTTCTGGATGTACAACCTATGCAGGTATTCCATTAACACATCGAGGAGTTGCCCAAGGTTGTACTTTTATCACGGGTCACATTCAAAATAATGGTCAACTCAATCTGCCTTGGTCGAGCTTAAGTTGTGCGACTCAAACCGTGGTTTTTTACATGGGCATTAATACCCTACCTAAAATTGCTGAACAATTAGTTGCACACGGCCGTGATGCCAATACACCTGCAGCACTCATTCGTAAAGGTACACAACCCGAGCAAAAAACATATCGCGGTACTATTGGCAATCTAGCAGAGTTAGTAGAAAAGCATAACATTACCCCGCCTACCTTAATTGTTATTGGCGATGTGGTAAATCAACTAACAGAGCAACAATTGAAAACCCCAGGTTTTTTAGATGCGAATGATTATGTTCAATCAGTCTCTGAAAAAATAGCTTAGCTTGCTCTTAGCTAAAAGATAAAGGTAACCCCATGAGCAAATTTCCTTTTCTCCTGTCATTTTCTCTGATTCTGTCATGTACCAGTGTTAGCGTTTTTGCAGAAGAAACCTCTGCCAAAGTGTCTAGCGAAAAGCTTTATCAAACACATTGTCAGAGTTGTCATGGTGTCGATCGCCTTGGCGCGATGGGCCCAGCTTTATTACCTGAAAACCTTGCACGCTTTCGCAAAAACAAAGCCATTAAAGTCATCAATAAAGGTCGTGCTGCCACGCAAATGCCTGCCTTTAACCAAACGTTGAATAAGGCTGAAATCGCCGGCTTAGTTGATTACATTTATACGCCATCAAAAGCGTCGCTAAAATGGAATATTGCCGATATTAACGCGTCAAAAGTACAACATTTTGACCAAAGTAAACTACCCAATGAAGCGCAGTTTGACGCTGATTTGATGAATTTATTTATTGTTGTTGAGTTAGGTGACCACAGCGCCACCTTATTAAATGGCGATACATTTGAGCGTTTAGATCGGTTTAAAACGCGCTTTGCCTTACATGGCGGGCCAAAGTACTCACCTGATGGTCGTTTTGTATATTTTGCCTCGCGTGATGGTTGGATCAGCAAATACGATATTTATAACCGCAAAACCGTCAGTGAAGTTCGCGCAGCAATTAATACGCGTAACATCGCTATATCAAATGACGGCCAATACTTAATTGTTGGTAATTACCTACCTAATAACGTAGTAATACTAAATACCACCGACTTATCACCACTTAAGGTCATTGATGCCAAAGACAAAGATGGCAAGAGCTCTCGTGTAAGCGCCGTTTATAATGCTCCACCACGCTTTAGCTTTATCGTTGCGCTAAAAGACGTAAAAGAAGTATGGGAAATACCTTACAGTGATGAAGGTGGCGTTGAAGTTTTTAAAGGCTGGGCGCATGACTATAGAGTAGAGGCCAAAGCAGAAGGCTGGAAGGTAAAAGACAAATTCCCTATTCGTCGCATTAAAACCGATGATTATTTGAATGATTTTTTCTTCGATCCTGATTACATCAACCTAATTGGAACAGCACGAAACAGCCACAATGGCCAAGTAATTAACCTAGACACCAAGCGAAAAGTCGCTTCTATCGGCTTAACTGGCATGCCGCATTTAGGCTCTGGTATTACCTGGAATCATCAAGGTAAGGAAGTGTTTGCTTCACCTAATATCAAAGAAGGTAAAATTACCGTCATCGATATGGAAAACTGGAACATTATTAAAGAAATTAAAACAGAAGGACCCGGCTTTTTTATGCGTAGCCACACTAACTCACCTTATGCATGGACCGACGTATTCTTTGGCCCTAATAACGACAAAGTACACGTTATTGATAAAAGCACCTTAGAGATAGTGAAAACCTTAGCACCCGCACCGGGCAAAAATGCTGCTCATGTAGAGTTTACCAAAGACGGAAAATACGTATTACTCAGCGTGTGGGATATGGACGGTGAACTGATTGTCTACGATGCACAAACGTTGGAAATTGTTAAACGCATGCCAATGAAAAAACCCTCAGGCAAGTATAATGTTTACAACAAAATTAATTACGAAAGAGGAACAAGTCATTAATATTAATGACTTGTCGGTATATTATCCAAGTGAGATAATTAATCACAGAAAAGATTACTGAGCTATTTTCACTCGAATTTTATTTTTAGCAACTCTAGTTTCATGTAAGCTAGATAGTGCTAATTTTGCTTCACTTTCATTTGGCATTTCTACAAAAGCAAAACCTTTTGACTTACCTGTAACTTGATCTAAAACTAAACTACATTCAGTGACAGAGCCATGAGTTGAAAATAAAATGCGAATTTCTTGTTCCGTAGTTGAACGAGAAAGGTTACGAACTAAAAGTTTCATAATTAACCATTGGTATGTTGTTTCAATCTGAATTGTCTCATATATTTGAAATAGACCAAGATATATCGTGCATTTAATCAAAATAAACTATGTTAATAGTTCAGATTTTACCAGTAAGTAGTGCTCCACATACCTCAATATAGTTTATGTCATAAAATCATAGTCAGCGTAGTTAAATGACATTAGGGCAGCTTTGATCGATTTTACTAACTTAACAAGGGATAAATACGCTAAAATAGAGGTTATAACCTTCGCTTTGAGCCCTTTAACTTAATGAGCATTGACACAACCAAAGTCACAACGCCTACCAACTTTGCAGAGCTTGGCCTTATTCCACCCTTATTAGCTCGATTAATTGAGCTGGAATATCAGCAACCAACGCCCATTCAAGCGCAAGCTATCCCAAGTGTATTAATGGGACGTGACTTAATTGCAGGGGCAAATACCGGCTCGGGTAAAACGGCCTCCTTTGCACTACCACTGTTGCAACACCTTTTTCAGCAGCAACAGGCTGAAAAGCTATTAACTGGTAAAAACCGTAAAAGCAGTAAAGGTAACTATGTTTCTGGACTGATTTTAGTGCCCACTCGTGAACTAGCTAAACAAGTTGCGGACAGCATTAAATCTTATGCTGCGCACTTTAACGGCGCAATTAAAACAGTTGCTGTTTTTGGTGGTGTATCAGCGAATACTCAAATGCTAGCACTACGTGGTGGCACTGATATTTTGGTGGCAACGCCTGGTCGACTACTGGATTTAATTTCAAGTAATGCGATTAAGCTCGATTTGGTTAACACCTTAGTGCTTGATGAAGCCGATAGAATGTTAAGTTTAGGTTTTACTGAAGAGCTATCAGCTCTGTTAGCATTGTTGCCAAATAAAAAACAAACGTTGCTTTTTTCAGCGACATTTCCAGAACAGGTACAAGCATTAACTCAATCATTGCTCAATGACCCCATTGAAATACAACTGCAAAGTGCGAATAGTAGCACCTTGGTACAGCGTGTTTTTACCGTTAACAAGGGCGAGAAAACAGCGGTGTTAGCGCATTTAATTAAGCAATATCAATGGCGGCAAGTGCTTATTTTCGTAAATGCCAGAAATCACTGTGAGCACCTAGCTGAAAAACTCTCTAAACGTGGTATTACCGCAGAAGTTTTTCATGGCGATAAAGGCCAAAGTGAACGTAGTCGTGTGCTGGAGGGGTTTAAATCTGGCGAGATTGATGTGTTAATTGCAACGGATATTGCCGCCCGTGGTCTAGATATAGAAAAACTACCTGTGGTTATTAATTTTAACTTACCAAGAAGTCCATCAGACTACATGCACCGTATTGGCCGAAGTGGCCGCGCTGGTGAGGTAGGTTTAGCCTTGTCACTTATCGATCATGAAGATTATCATCACTTCAAAGTGATCGAAAAGAAAAATAAAATTCGTCTTGAACGTGAGCAAGTAGAAGGGTTTGAAGCCGATGAAGTTAGCCCTTCAGCAGTAGATAAACCTATGGCGAAGCCTGAAGGTAGCGGCAAGAAAAAGCGCAAAAAGAAAACGTCAGTGAATGCCGATATCTGGTTGAGAAATTCTTAACTAGCATAAAATGCAAACCGTACGAGTTAAGTATAATTATAAATACAATGGGTTATCATTTATGAAATTTACATATCGAGTTATATTCACACTCTGCGTTGCTATTTTTATCTCTGCCTGTGTATCCTCCACGAGTAGCACCCCAAGTACAAACGAAGAAAATCTCGTTCAGTTAGTAGAATGCACAGATCCAAGACCGCAAATCTGCACCCGTGAATACATGCCGGTATGCGCCACTAAAGACACCGGTATAAAGTGTGTTGGCAAGCAATGTCCTACCAGCAAAAAAGTGACTTATGCAACGGGATGCACTGCATGCGCTGATCAGAAGGTACGGGGTTACATGCCAGGAGAATGTGATCCATAAACTATCAAGGTACCGGCTAGCTTGTGTGTTACCTAGTTTGATTAATACAAATAATATACCTGTAATTATTTAACAAGCTATTCCGTTTTAAAACCGCTAATGATATTTAATTCGATATACTTTTTAATGACATCATCAATTGAAATATGACTATCTATTTTAGTGCTAGTTTCAATAGCATTAGCCAAACTTTGATTCTGATAGAATGATGACAGGAAAGCGAATTCGCCCTCTGTCACTGCCATAACTTCCGTTTTCAACCCACTTCTAAAAACGACGAGTGAAGTTTTTTGAGCAAGATTTATTTCCCTATACTCTAGCGAATTTTCTTGATTCATTTGCCAAATTTGACCAATAGAAAAGGGGGAGTTGATAAGCTTTACAGAGGGTGCAAGTAACAACCTTACTTCCAAGGCCTCATCCGCATCTACCGTTGATAAGCAAGTCCAATCTACCGCTATAGAATCGCCAGCTAATGAACTTAGATGAAACAACCACTCAAGTTGCGCAACATCTTTTAAATAAACTAACTGTTTAGCAGGCTCAAAGGAAGCTAAAAAATCAGCATATTCTACGCCATAATCATCCATGTTAGCGCTTTTTGGCCAATGTGCCGAGATGAATTCTTTACAGCTAGCTCGAAAAAAGTCTTCTCCTACTAACTTCTCGATAACCGGATAAGTTAACTTCATTGCCTGAATGATATTGCCAATGCTGCTATTTTGATAAATAGCCATCAAGCTTGGAGCTGATATTAAACTAGTATCAATATCTTTAGCCAATAACGTATTAGTACTAGTGAGTTGCCCTGATAAGCAATCACTAATGAAATTACGTTGTAACTCAGCCAATGTTGTCATTATGCAATCTGCTTTTTATTTATTTTAGTGACTTGGGTGATTATCATTTCTGCTTTACGCTTTTCATCCAACAAAACCGACAGTTCTGGCACATCACTGTCCCATTCAATTAAAGTTGGCAAAGCACCAAAGCGCTCGATAGTTTTTTCATAAAGCTGCCAAACACCGTCATAAACTCTGTGTCCGTGAGTATCAATATAAATATCTTTTCCTTCAATATTATCAACACTATATCCGGCTAAATGTATTTCTTGAACCGCTGTTACAGGAATATTTTCCAAATACATTTGCGCATCAAAACCATGATTGTGAGCACTAACATAAATGTTATTTACATCCAGTAGCAAAGCACAACCCGTTTTTTGTACAAGCATCGACATAAACTCCCACTCAGGGATTGGTGAGTTTAAATAGCTGAGATAACTAGAAGGGTTCTCAATTAGAATTTGTCTTTGTAAGACATCCTGCACCTGATTTATGTTTTGAACGACAACATCAAAGGCTTCTTCAGTATATGGTATTGGCAGTAAATCAGGTAAATAGTGGCCATTATCCGAAGCGCTCCAAGAAAGGTGATCAGAAACCAAGCTCGGTTGTAACCAGCCTAGAGTCGCTTTTATGTTTTGTAAATGCTGGGCTCTAATCGAACAGGCGTTAGTGGCCGACCCTAAAGATAATCCTACACAATGAGCAGATATTGGATAATTTTGGCGAATCTTCGCTAGATACTTGGCCGCGGTACTATCTTGACTAAAAAAATTTTCCGTATGAATTTCTAGCCATGGGACATCTGGCTTATCTGCCATGAATTCTTGAAAATGTCTATGCCGTAATCCTAGACCAACACCACTAATATCTGCCATTCATGCAATTTCCTATCTCAATGATAAATTAAGAAGCGTGCAGCCAATTAGCTGCACCTATTAACATATACTACTTCTTAGCTGGTTTTACCGCTTTAACCACACCGCCGGTAATTTTTTCACAAGTTCCTTTAGGTACATATACCCATTCACTATCATCATTATCCGTTGTCGCTTGTCCGGCACAATTATGTGAGCCGTTTAATGCGCCACAATCATTTTTTCCAGCCTTAGCTATGCCTGCACATTTCTCCCATTCTGCTGGCTGACTTGGTACTGCATTGGCAGAGGTAGCGGTTAAAATGCCTAAAGCCAAAATACTCGAAATAGCGCTAGTCGCAATTTTTTTGTTATCCATAATTTCACCTTTTATTTGTATGTTAAATACTAAATTCATAAAAGGAGATAGACAAAACAAAGAAAAAATTTCAAATAAACTAAACTATTCAAAATTTATAAGGTTCATGCTATTGCCTCTTTTATAGTTGAACGTTAAAAACATAAACTGGCTAGTTAAACCAATAAGTAGTGCAAATAATGGGTAACAAAAAAGAAATTTTAACTGAAGATCATTTTAATGTATTCAATTCTTGGCAAAAGTTGCAAGTATGTGCTTCCTAATAATTTGAAATTATGGGATATTAATTCGAAGTAAATAAAGTTTATGGAACCGACATTGCTGAGGAGTATCCATAAAAAGCTGCTATGTTTCAAGGAGTCGAATTTGAAGTGTCCAATCGATGGAGAAGTTTTAAAGGCTGATAAAGCCGAAGCTCACACCGGGTATGGTTGTCAATCTTGCAAAGGATCTTGGCTGTCCAAAAGCTACATTGATTCAATACAATACACAAAAGAGTTTGAGCCACAGAAATTTTTTAAAACATTATCAAGTGCAGTTAATGAAACTATTAATTCCAAATGCCCAGTAAACTGTGGCATATTGAGTTCAATAACTAAGTTAGATGGTGTTAGCTATTGTCCTTCTTGTTTAGGTGTTTGGTTTGAGTCAAGGGCATTAAAAAATATGCTTAATAACCACCGAAATAAAAAAGAAAACTCAGGAATTGCTGACATACCTAATACAACAATAGGTATTTTTGACTTGTTAGGTGCTTTGTTCAAATAGAAACTATAAGCTATTCAAGCGGGACAAATAACAGTTGCTTTTTTTCCTTCGTCGCTATTTTATCCAACAATTTCCTGCCCTAAGTTAGTTGACCACTACAGGGGCGCCATACGCACAAGGAAGGTTCGAGTTTTGAGTAATATTTTAATCTTTGGTAATTCAGGTTCAGGTAAGTCAACACTTGCAAAAAGTATATGTAAATCTCAAGGCTTAGCGCATTTAGATCTTGATTCACTTGCATGGGAAGCAATAACACCTCCTGAAAGAAAAAGTTTGAAATCTTCTAAAAAGGAAATTGATAACTTTATCAAAATAAATAAGTCTTGGGTTATTGAGGGTTGTTATACTGATTTGTTAGAGTTAGCTAAATCATATTCCAGTGAAATAATATTTATGAACTTACCAATTGAATCGTGTATTTCAAATGCAAAATCTCGCCCTTGGGAGCCTCATAAGTATGAATCAAAACGAGCCCAAGATGAAAACTTGGATATGTTAATAGACTGGATATCTCAATATATAAAAAGAGATGATACTTTCTCAATGGTTGCTCATCAAAAGTTTTATAATAATTACAGCGGTAAAAAACGGATAATAAACAGTAATCTAAAGTACGCATAACAAATCACTAAAAAAACAAGTAACAGTTGGTTTTTGCTCCTTCTTCGCTTACTTTAACTGAGTATTATTTGCCTTGAGGCGTTAGTTACCATATTTGGGAGTATATATGTCATTTGAGAGGATCATGGGATTAGAAGTTATTAACGAAGAAGAGTATCAAAAGTATCGTGAAAATATGATACCAATACTCCAATCATTTGGAGGAAGTTTTGGTTATGATTTTAAAATTGGAGAAGTATTGAAATCAAAAACGGATGACGTGATAAATCGTTTATTCACTATTGATTTTCCAAATAGAGAAGCAATGGATAATTTTTTTGATGATCCTGCTTACCTTGAAGTTAAAAGTAAGTATTTTAAACATTCGGTAAAATCAGTGACGACAATTTCTATGCATGAAAAAAATACCTAAAATAATATTGTTTGTGGTTTACCTTGTAATAAGAAGTGAACGTAAGCAAAATTAATAGGAAAATAAAACGGCAACCGCAATTAAGGATGGGTGATGATTCAGCTAATGCTTTTAAAGCATCAGTGCTACATAAAATCTGATGCTAACTAAATCCAAGTTTTGTTAATTTTTCTCGAATAGCTTGATATCGTTGCTGCTCACATGAAGCAAACCCTGATTGTTTCCTGACTTTATTACGACCAAAAAGTGGCACTGTCATGCCTGCAAAAAAACGACAGTAGCTTTCCAGTGTTAATGGGGCGTTTACTTTCCCTTTTAAGTGCTTTTCTAAATGATTTTTTAGCGCTTTACCATTTGCTACTAAGGTTTCATCACTTGGCCATTGTGCTTGTTGTGAGTACTCAAGTTTTGCAATATTCCCTCGACAAACACTACAGTGACCGCAATTTTCAGGGGAGTTAAATCCTTGAAAAAAAGTATCATCAAAATAGCGCGCTAAATTGACACTTAAACACGTATCAAGTTGGAAAAAGCGCACCAGAGAAGCAATACGTTTAATTTCCTTCTCTTCTTTATCAACAAAGTAATTATAAAGGCTTTTGCCTAAAGCAGGATCATTAAGTTCATTGTTGTTTACTTTGAATACTTCCGTCATACGAGAAGTTTCTAACACAATCATTTGCTGTTCTTGCAAGTATTCTAGCGCATCAATTACTCGCTTTCTCTCAATAGACTTATCTTGCAATAAGGTATCAAAATTTAAACTACCCCAAACTTTTTTAAACGCTGTCGCTTTAAAAACTCTTGCTAAGAAGTCTCTTCTTTGCTCATTGAAACCCGAGAGTATTTGATCAACAGTTTGCAGTAGTTTTATTTTAAAATCAGCAAAGTAAGCATACATGGGCTCAATTACCCCTGCCAATTCTAACTGTACCAATAATGTTTTAAGTGGCAATTGTTTGATATTACAGGCATTGGAAAGCTGTAATAATTGCAGCTCCCATTTACTTTCATATTGTGTTACTTGCACTTCAGCTTTAATATTTTCAATAACATACTCTATCCCACTAAGCTCAGGTGTATCACCATAGACAAAGTTCTCAACAGTATTAAGACCGTCTAAATTAGCTAAAGTGATACAGTGAGAAAGCAGGCCATCACGCCCTGCTCTGCCAATTTCTTGTGAGTAGTTTTCTATAGATTTTGGTAAATCATAATGAAAAACAAAACGGATATCGCTTTTATCTATACCCATGCCAAAGGCAATCGTCGCCACAATAACCTGTATTTTTCCTACCATAAAATCCGCTTGAATTTGACTACGCTTATCATTGTCAAATCCTGCATGGTAAGCACATGCGTTAACACCGGCTTTCTGTAAATAAGCCGCCACTTGCTCTGCACTGTTCTGCAAGGTGACATAAACAATGCCAGAGCCTTCTTTAAGATGTGGATTCTGCTTGATTTGTTCCGCTAAATAAGCACTTTTATCAACACTGGCTACGGGAACAACAGATAAGTCTAAATTGTTACGATAAAAGCCCGTTTGCACAATATGGTGTTCGTTAATGGCAAATTTTTCTGCCATATCCAACTTAACTTTTTTTGTCGCTGTTGCAGTTAATAACAACGTTAGTGGAATGTTTAACTCTTTGCGGTAATTTGGCAGCTTCAAATAATCGGGTCGAAAATTATGCCCCCATTCTGAAATACAATGCGCTTCATCAACCACTAACATAGAAACAGGAACGGATTGAATAAACTGTCGAAAGCGCTCATTTTTAAAACGCTCTACCGACACCATCAATATTATAATTTCACCACTTCGCACCGCAGCCATAATTTCTTGCGCTTGATTACCTTTTAAGGTGGAATCAATACTTGCAGCTGCAATCCCTTTACTGGACAAAAACTCTAGTTGATCTTTCATCAAAGCTAATAAAGGAGAAACAACTAAGGTCAAATGAGGTAAATGCAAAGCGGTTAATTGATAACATAAAGACTTGCCTGAGCCGGTTGGGAATATTGATAAAGTCGAATGCCCAGCAAGTAGTTGTTCGATTGTTTGCTCTTGGCCTTGCCTGAATGAGTCAAAGCCAAACCGTTCTAGAAGAGATATTTTAAGTGATTGATTATTCATAATAGGTCTACAACGGCCTTGTTACTTTCTAAACTTTAATAGAGCCTAAATTTCTGCGGCGACTACTGAAATCTCAACCAACAACGCTTCGCGTGCCATTTTAGCGGCAACACAAGCTCGTGCTGGTGCATGCCCTTCCAGAACCCAAGCATCCCATACGGCATTCATTTCAGCGAAATAACTCATGTCTTTAACATAAATAGTTGCTGATAGAATGTGTTTTCTATCACTACCGGCTTGACTTAATAATACATCAACTTTATCTAGCATAGTTTGTGTTTGTTCGGTGATATCTTTGGTAGCATCGGCCGCCACCTGACCACATAAATAAATGGTACCGTTATGTTTTACGATACGACTCATGCGCTGTTTTGTCTCAATTCTTTCAATAGACATTCTTATTTCTCCAACATATCAATAAATTTTTGTGATTGTTCAATGGCGTCATTCATGTCTTTAATTAACACACTAACATCTCTTTCAATGGATACCATTTCACCTTGCAATGCACCCACAGCTTTGGCATTTAAGTTATGTTTTAAAAAGAGGCTATTGTCTTTTAGTGCCGATAAAACAGGTGCCATTTTACTTTCTGCTTTACGCATCGACTTTATCAATGAGTGGTAACGACGTTGAGTGTCCTTTAATTTTGACGAGCTTTGTCTTTTAAGGTTCGAGCTTGAGATTTGCTCTATTTCATCTTGCCATTCTTCAAATAACGCATCAGAAACATCTTCTATTTTTTCAATGCGCGAGCTAACAAGTTCAGCTGCTTCTTTCGAGTCTTCGTACTGTTCTTGAATGACATTATATTGTTCTTCAAGATCACCACCGTCAAAATTGATTAATACCGTCATTTCTTCTAATGCCGATTTAAACTGCTCTTGAGCTTCTTGTTGTGATTCTTTGGCATCAACCACACGATCAACCATGATGTCACGTTTATGAATACCCACTTTTTCCATTGCAGAATAATATGCAGTTGAGCAAGCTGACAAGATTAAAATAGCCGATAGCATTAGCAATGTGCGTTTGAATTTTAACATGAACATTTCCTTTAATTATTCATTTATCACTTTGTTTATAAATCTAAAGTAATATGCCAATAATAGCTATTTCTTACTTCTAAAATAAAACCCCAGAGTTTTTCAACAATGAGGTTTTTTAATTCAAAAATTAATTGAGAAAATAGCGCTATTTGCAGGTAGTTCGTCTTAGTTCAAGGAGGAAGCACGGAGTTGACGGTAGTCAATGAGTACTTCCAAAGCCGAAATTAGGCGAAATAACAAAAAAGAGAGCCTATTTTTATTCCCATTCTATGGTTGCTGGTGGTTTACCTGAAATGTCGTAAACAACACGTGAAATACCATCAATTTCATTAATGATGCGGTTAGATACTAACCCTAAGAAATCATACGGTAAATGTGACCAACGAGCTGTCATAAAGTCGATAGTTTCTACACAACGTAATGAAACAACCCAATCGTATTTTCGGGCATCCCCCATTACGCCAACCGAGCGTACAGGTAAAAATACGGTAAAGGCTTGGCTAACTTTATGATACAAGTCGGCTTTGTGTAATTCTTCAATAAAAATTGCATCCGCACGACGTAATAAATCAGCGTATTCTTTTTTCACTTCACCTAAAATACGTACACCTAAACCAGGACCAGGGAATGGGTGACGATAAAGCATGTCATACGGTAAGCCTAGTTCTAAGCCAATTTTACGTACTTCATCTTTAAATAATTCACGTAATGGCTCTACTAAACCCATTTCCATATCGTCTGGCAAACCGCCAACGTTATGATGCGACTTAATTACATGGGCTTTACCAGTAGCTGATGCTGCAGACTCAATCACGTCTGGATAAATAGTGCCTTGTGCTAACCATTTAGCATTTTTCAGTTTCTTCGATTCTTCATCAAATACTTCAACAAAAACATTACCAATGATTTTACGTTTTTTCTCAGGGTCGCTCTCATCAGCTAAACGATCTAAAAACCTGTCTTCGGCTTTTACATGAACAATTTTTAAACCAAAGTGATCGCCAAACATATCCATGACTTGTTGCCCTTCGTCTAAACGAAGTAAGCCGTTATCAACAAATACACAAGTAAGCTTATCACCAATAGCGCGCTGTAATAACATGGCAACAACCGATGAATCAACACCACCAGAAAGGCCTAAGATAACTTCATCATCACCTACTTGCTCTTTCATTTTAGCTATAGCGTCTTCAATAATTGACGCTGACGTCCAAAGCTTTTCACATTGACAAATATCAACAACAAAATGCTCTAAAATACGCATGCCTTGTTTAGTGTGAGTCACTTCAGGATGAAATTGTACACCATAAAAATGTTTGTCTTCATTTGCCATTGCTGCAAATGCACAGCTATCAGTTTTCGCAACAGTAACAAAGCCTTCAGGAATTGCAGATACCTTATCACCATGGCTCATCCACACATCTAATAAAGCATTGCCGTTAGCACTAACGCTGTCTTCAATAGCATTAAATAAAGCAGATTTAGTAATCACTTCTACTGCAGCATAACCAAATTCTTTATGTTCGCTACTTTCTACGCCACCACCAAGCTGCTCAGCCATTGTTTGCATGCCGTAACAAATACCTAAAACAGGTACATTAGCTGTGTACACATATTCTGGTGCTCGCGGTGAATTAGCCTCAGTCACTGATTCTGGCCCCCCAGCAAGAATAATTCCTGTTGGATTAAACTCTTTTATCTGAGCTTCAGACACATCCCATGACCAAAGTTCACAGTAAACGCCAATTTCACGAACACGGCGAGCAATAAGCTGCGTGTATTGTGAGCCAAAATCTAATATCAGTATGCGGTGATCATGAATGTTTTTACTCATGTTTGTTTTCCTACTTAATTACCAACAAAGGTATTGTTTATAAATAACAACACCCTGAGATTTTCTCTGACAAGAGTGCAGCTCAAGGTGTTTGAATTTTTATTTTTACATTATAATTAAAACAAGAATGTTTTAATTCAAAGCTAGTTAGCGTTAGAGCAAAGAAGAGGCGCGGAGTTGACGCTAGTCAATGAGCACTTCTGATGCCGCTATTACGTTAAATAGCAAAGAAATGAAATATTCGGCTTAGCCCATTCTATAATTAGGGGCTTCTTTTGTGATGGTTACATCGTGAACATGCGACTCGCCCATACCCGCTGAAGTTATCTTCATAAACTCAGGTTTGGTACGCATCACTTCAATGTTTTCACTACCCGTTAAGCCCATAGATGAACGTAAACCGCCCATTTGCTGATGAATAATAGCCGCTACAGGGCCTTTATAAGCCACTCGCCCTTCAATACCTTCTGGTACTAACTTATCCGCTTCACCATCAGTTTTTTGGAAGTAACGATCACTTGAACCTTCTTTTTGATCCATCGCGCCTAAAGAGCCCATACCACGGTATGATTTATAGTAACGGCCCTGATAAAGTTCAACTTCACCCGGTGCTTCTTCAGTACCTGCTAACATGCTGCCAACCATTACACAGTGTGCTCCAGCAACAAGTGCTTTAGCTATATCGCCTGAAAAACGAATACCACCATCGGCAATCACTGGAATACCCGTACCTTTTAAGGCTTCAACCGCATTTGATATAGCCGTTAATTGTGGTACACCAACACCGGTAACAATACGGGTTGTACAAATTGAACCTGGGCCAATGCCTACTTTAACCGCATCAACACCTGCGTCAGCCATCGCTTTCGCACCAGCACCAGTAGCAACGTTACCCGCTACAATTTGTAAATCAGGATATTTATCGCGTGTTTCTTTTACTCGGTCTAACACGCCTTGTGAATGACCATGAGAAGTATCAATTAATAACACATCAACACCAGCAGCAACTAAAGCGTCAATACGCTCGTCTGTACCTGCGCCAACTCCTACAGCAGCACCAACACGTAAACGACCTAATTCATCTTTACAAGCATTTGGTTTATTTTCAGCTTTTTGGTAATCTTTTGCCGTGATAAGACCTACTAATTTGAATGCATCGTCAACCACTAGAATTTTCTCAATGCGGTTACTGTGCATTAAGCCTAAAATTTCTTCGCGAGCTGCGCCTTCTTTTACCGTCACTAATTTTTCTTTTACCGTCATAAGTGATGAAACAGATTTAGTTAAGTCTGTTTCAAAACGTAAATCACGACCAGTGATAATACCAACTAAGTTGTTGTTATCATCAACAACAGGGAAGCCAGAAAAGCCTAAATCATCAGCTTTGTGCATTACAGCTTCAATAGTAAAGTCAGCACTTACGGTCACCGGATCAGAAACAATACCGCTTTCATATTTTTTAACTTGCGAAACATTGCTAGCTTGTTCTGCGATGGTCATATTTTTATGAATGAAACCTAAACCTCCCTCTTGAGCTAAAGTAATAGCCAAGCGTGCTTCGGTTACTGTGTCCATAGACGCAGATACCATAGGTACGTTTAAATTAATTTTTCGGGTTAAACGGGTTTGTAAGTCAGCAGTATGAGGTAGTACTTTAGAGTGAGCAGGTACTAATAGAACATCATCAAAAGTTAACGCTTCTTGGGCAATTCGTAACATCGCAATATCACCAGAGTTAAGAGTGGAGTGGACACCAAAATAAGTAAAAGTTGGTATCGAATATTGCGGCAGAATTTTAACCGTTTTCTTTGGTTAGGTAAACATAAATTTGCTTTAGAGGAGTAAAATAATTCGCATCAAGATCATTATATTTAAGACGCCTTTCACTATACTCCATAATATTTAAAAAGCGCTCAAACGATTGATTAACCAAATCATTGCTATAGAGCCTGAAAAATAGCTCACCAATTTATGAAAACTGTGTATGTTGACATCGTTTTTTACGTTTTTAATTAATAAAAAAAGACTAAAAAGAACTAAAATAAAAAGTAACTGACCAATTTCAACACCAATATTAAAATAAAGTAACGCCGATATTTTTTCATTTTCAGGTAAGCCTATATCTGACAACACTGAGGCGAAACCAAACCCGTGCAACAGGCCAAACGTTGCAGAAACAACCATGGGATATTTAAAGGTTAAACTGCTTTTATTTTGTTTAGCTATTTCCACCGCTAAAAACACTATGCTTAGCGCTATAACCGCCTCGACTGGCTCAATAGCAACCCTTATAAAGCCTGTTGTTGCCATAATCAAGGTAAGAGAATGCGCAATAGTAAATCCAGTGATGGTATAAAAAAGTTTTTTTCTAGATGTTGAAATAAACACAAGACAAGCAACAAAAAGTAAATGATCAAAGCCAACTAAAATGTGCTCTATACCTAGAAAAACATAAGTTAAGAAAGTGTTTTTCGCCTCAATATCGGCTTGAAAAAGAAAATTGGGAGTATCTGTGTTTAACACAGCAGAAACAACTGTTTTGTCTTGTTTCACAACTCTCACCAAGACATCTGTTGTGGTGTTTTCTAACCCTATAATCGAAAGTCTAAAATTGCCATCTTCTTGCACTGTATTGATATGCCACGTTTCTACATAGGCATTGTTAATAAACTGCGATAATCTAGGTGAAATAGTATTAACTTGCTCATCAAACTTTACATCTAATAAAAAGCGTTTATTGCCTTTCGCGGGTACTTTCCATAAAAGAGCATAGCTAATGTCATTAATGGCCGTAACTGTTAATGAGGCGGGCCTCATATCATCAGCGATAATTCGTGTTGAAAATAGACAGAAAACTAAGAACAACGTTATTTTATATAACTTCATCAATTAGCTTTTAACCTTTTTTGATACAGCTAACTGTACGCCTGCATCCACTATATTAATATCATATTTTCCCAATAATTCTTGCTCATAAGCTTGTTGAAATAATTTACTCTGCTGGTATTTCCAATCAACAATTAATTGAGCTTGAATACTTTCAAACGCTTTAGCTTGCTTTAATGTACGCTCAGATAGTTTCACAATATGGTAGCCTAAACCCGAACGAATGGTTGTTGACCACTGGTTTAGCGCTAAAGTATTTAACTTTGCTGAAAAGTCTTTGCCAAATTGTCTGTCCACTTGAAAAGCCGTATTGTTAATTATCTGCTTCGCTAGCAAGCTAGAGTCACCTTGAGGAATATTTCCTTGCTCAAGCTCTGTTAAGATTTTAGAGGCCATGTGCTGAACTTGCACTTTATTCTTTTGAGGTGATATATATACTTGTCTAAAACTATAGCGAGCTTCATCAATATATCTATCCTTGTTTGCATGATAATACAGCATTAAAGTTTTCTGATCTGGCTCTTGCAGCGATGAGACGTCTTGTAGCATAAATTCCATTTTTTGACGCAAGCGCTTTCGAACCACTGTATCATTCTCTACTAAGCCAATTAGTTGCGCCTCACGTGCATAGATTTCATCAAGCACATAATCATCAATAAGTTTCTTCAGTTCTTGTGAGTTCGGCGCTCTTGACCAAGTTTTTTCAAAACCATTTTCAAGTTGTTCAACACGCAAGGATGATAAAGTGATCTTATATTGCTCTTCGTCATTATTAGTACCGACTAAGCCATGAATAACAAAGAACAACAGTGCTAATAACACAAAATGAAGAAGAGGCTCAGCCAATATTTTTTTTAACATTAGTTTGGTCTACATAGGGATTGAATGAAGTGCTAAAAAACCGTCATTGAGTAGATTAATCAATGACGGTGTTGTTGCTACTATATAATAAAGTGAATACTAGTGGTTATACCAAATAGGTGATGTGTAAGCTCTATCTTGAATTGTTGCAGGTACATCATTAGGTAGTTCAACCCCATATCGTACTGCATCATAAGTAGTCCAACGTGGTGTAGGAATAGCCAGTGCACGCACATAATAGAAAGCACTTTGATTGGCATCAAACTCTGGATCTTGCCAAAAACCTTTTAAAGTTGCTGAGCCAATATCATTACTGTAAGTGGCGGTCTTTATATCAACAGTATTACCAACGGCTTTTTCACAACGACGATTCACAATGGTACGACTATCACTACAGGCAATATCAAAGATTTTCTCATGAGTATTACCATCAACGTCCATCCAACCTTTAATGACTTGCATACGATCCAAATTAGCAGCATCAGGATCTTTCATACCCACCACCATCAACTTAGGAGCTTTACCATTTGCTGATATTAATTGTCCTCCCATAGGAACACCGTTTTCGTAACCTCGAGAAGCAAACTCATCACTATTCAAATCAGCTTCAGTAAAGTCCCACCCTGCGAACACTCGTACTTGCATTCGTTGCCCTGTTGTGGCGTATGTCTCTTTGCGTTCCATGGCATCAAATAAAGCCTCACGAGTATTCTCCTTAGCCCAGACCCCTGCTAAACCAGAAGCAACTGCTTGTCGGTAATAAATAATTTTGCCACTACCCGCTAACACTGGATCTGTCATTCTTTTCGGACCTGGTTCCATGGTTGACATCTTGCCAAAAAAGTTATCAGCTTCTGTTGTCGCTAAGCTGGTATGACTATCTGTAGAACCGATCAAACCAAATTTATAGGGGTTAGTACCTAATTTTTTCTCTAAAACCAAGCCTCTTTTTAATGCTTCACGGCCATATTCTCCGGCCAGCATTTCATCAGTTTTTAGTGCTGAAAGATCTAAGTTACCAAATTCCCAGTTTTCAAAATCTGCAAATTCATCATTTGGTGATAAAACAGGATGTGACTCTCCGTCACCTTTTATTTGGGTGATCTCATATAAAGGCTCCCAACGCGCTCGACTTTCTACATATTCCTTGTCTAGTTCAACACCGTCATACTGTGCTTCCAGTGGAAACATTATGCCGTTAGCTAGATTACCATTGTGGGCAATGGCTAGAACATTTCCTTGAGTATTATTCTCGTAGGATTGCATCCACTTCCATAAGTCTCTTGGATTTTGACTGCCGTAAGGAGGCGCCATAGTATAAGGCACCATTTTACGGCCTTTTTCTTCGCCATCACGATAAACAACAACGCGGTGCATATTGTTACCTTTCACCAAAGACGTCCACTCATAACCAATAAAGGCGGTAAATCTCCCCGGTTCATTATATTTTTCAGCTGAATCAATAATACGATCCCAAGTATCTTTATATCGCTTAGATTCCGGATCATAAGTTAAAGCATCTGGTAAGGTCCCCTGAGAAAACTGTTTTATTGCTTCAATTGCAACTTCATGATTTTTGCCTGCTTGAAGATCTTCATAAAACTGTTTACCCATAGGATCAGCAACAATCCACTCTTCTCCTGCATATAAATCAGGGATCATACCCATGTTGTCTGAATGATCTGAAACGACAAGAAAATCTAAAGGTTTCACTAATTGAGTTTTTAAACCCATTGATGCAATCACTTGTTCACCACGGGCATATTGGTAGGCTACATTAGGGTCTAAAGTATTACCAAAGGCTCCTGCATCAAATGAGTTTGAGGTATGCAGGTGAGTATCGCCGAAATACACTTGTTGAGGATAGTCTGGAGCGACTGAACTCGGCTGCGACATTACTTTTGCTTCGGTTTTAACTTCTGCAACTTTGGTTTCTGTTTTTGTATTCGGCTGTTCACATGCTTGTAGTAAAATCACACTCACTAAGCACGATATATATTTCAGTTTCATCTTTCCCTGCCCTATTTTTTGTTTAATTATTTGTTAAAACTACAATCATTTAAACAACATCATAAAATGATTAAACTAATTTAAAGCAATCACAAATAATTTACAATAATATCTAGTTTTGAGTTAGTGAGAGATTAGGTTTTCTTAACTAACTCAAAATTAGATAAAGAAAAATATATCCCCTAAATTATCAGGGTAAATATATAATAGGCTCAAAGTTGTTATTAAACCGTTAAAATTAAGAAAATAAAACCAATCATTATGGCAGCACAACACATTTTACAAGTTAGTGAGTTAACTAAAAAAGTACGCTTTATTTTAGAAAGCGAACTTAATACCGTATGGTTAACAGGTGAAATATCGAACTTTGTTGCTGCTAGTTCTGGCCACTGGTATTTATCACTAAAAGACAGCAAGTCGCAAGTACGCTGCGCAATGTTCAAAAGTAACAATCGCCGAGTTAGACTCAAAGCTGCAAATGGGCAACAAGTGTTGGTTAGAGCCAAAGTATCTTTATATGAGCCGCGCGGTGACTTTCAACTTATTATTGAACAAATGGAAGATGCTGGTGAAGGTTTACTGCGCCAACAATACGAACAATTAAAAAACAAGCTCAATGCGCTTGGCGTATTTTCTCAAGACAAAAAGAAAACCATACCTACTCACATTAACACTGTCGGTATAATTACCTCGCCTACCGGTGCTGCAGTAAAAGATGTACTTACAGTACTCAAGCGTCGTAATCCAAATATCAAAGCAATAATTTATCCTGCTTTAGTACAAGGCGAATATGCGAGTAATGATATTTGCCATGCTATTGCTCAAGCAAATAGCCGTAAAGAATGTGATGTACTCATTGTTGGCCGTGGAGGTGGCTCTTTAGAAGATCTTTGGTCTTTCAATGAAGAAAGTGTTGTACAGGCTATTTATGATTCGACTATTCCTATCATCAGTGCTGTTGGTCATGAAGTTGATACAACGTTAAGTGATTATGTTGCCGATTTACGTGCTGCAACACCTTCAGCTGCAGCTGAATTGGTTTCAAGCGATAGCCGTGAGCTACTGAACAAAGTTACGCTGCTTACTCAACGTTTAAAACTGTCTATTACTCGTAACAATACTTCATTCTTTCAGAAGTATAGCCATCTTCAACATAGATTGACGCAAGTTCATCCTGAACAACAACTACTTGTACATCAACAAAAGTCAGATGAATTAAATCTACGATTAATACAAGCAATCAACCGATCGATAGACCAAAGTCAGCATCAACCAAAGCAACTTCAACAACGTCTAAACCGGTTATCACCAAACAAGCAGATCGGTGAACATCAAGTTCAAGTTAGGCAGTTAGAGCAAAGGCTAATCAGTGTAATGCAAAGTAAATTGCAGCATAAAAGTGAGTTGTTTGTTCATTTAATTGAGCAATTACAATTAGTCAGCCCATTAGCTACTATTGCAAGAGGCTATAGTGTTACTCGCAGCTCTGAAGATGAAGTAATTAGCTCTGTTAAACAGGTATCGGCTAACGATGAAATAAGTATTCAAGTGACAGATGGTTCAATAAAAGCAAAAGTAGTCCATAGCCAAGTAAATTAATCTTGAGATGTGATCGTGGTTAATAATAATTGACTAACTTGGTCGAGACTTTTCTCATCAAACTTAACACCAAAAGATAAACCGTCTATTTGCTGTTTCAAATTACAGACAGCACCGTTTAATTTGAAATTATTTCCACCCTGCTCATCTTCAATCACAATTTCCAGCGATTTCTTTTCAGCTAACATTAATTTTTCACCGTTATCAATATTCAACTGGCAGCCGTTAATGGATAGGTTGGTGATAGTAGTATGCCAATAATTTTGATCTATTTTTACTTTTGCGTGTATATGCGTATCAATACGAATAGACGAACGTAAATGTTGTAAACCAACAGTACGAGGAAAGTCTAAAACCATCAGTCGAGATGGCATTTGTAAGGTTTGTTTAATCGAACTAACAAAGGCAACTACCGCCCCTTCATGACCTTCAATTAAACCACGAACAGTAATAGAAGCACCTTGAATGAGGTGCTGTGAAAATTTACCTAATTTACTTGCTTCGGGAAATTGAATTAATACATATCTTTTAGGTAAGTAACCAATGAATGTCGTTCTGAACTTAGCTCGTTGGCCTGCTGGAGTTGCTACATCAATAGTGATCAACGAACCAGCATGAAGCAACGCCAAATTGCGATCTAAACGCTTTGCGGTATCAATATTTGAAGGTTTTTCAGCCATAAGTACTTTATTAACAATAACTAGGGTTAGTTAACCAACAGTAGCTAAAGGATAGGTTAAAAGCAATAAATAGATATAAGTTGCGAGTAACGAGTTGCGAAGAACAATTTGGAGCCTTCGAAACTCGCTACTAATAGCTCACTATTTATTATCTTTATTATAACCTTGAGTTGCTCTGGCTATTTTCTTTTGCTCGGTAAAAGTTAATTTTTTCTTACCTGCAAATGGGTTTGAAGTTTCTCTAAATTCAATACGAATAGGTGTGCCCATTATTTTTAAAGACTTACGATAGTAGTTCATTAAATAACGTTTGTATGAGCTAGGTAACTTTTTCGCCAAGTTCCCATGTATAACAATGATAGGCGGGTTATAACCACCTGCATGTGCGTATTTAAGCTTAATTCGACGACCATTATGCATTGGCGGTTGATGATCAAATGCTGCCATATCTAATATTTTAGTTACCATGGCGGTAGAAATACGTTTGGTAGCACTTACAAAGGCTTCTTCAACTGACTCATACAAGTGACCAACACCTGTACCATGTAAAGCAGAAATGAAGTGAATTTTAGCAAAATCAATAAAACCTAAGCGCCTGTCTAATTCCGTTTTAATTCTATCTTTTACATGATCATCTAATCCGTCCCATTTATTAACCGCTAGTACTAAAGAACGACCAGACTCAAGAATAAAACCTAATAAACTTAAGTCTTGATCAGTAATACCTTCACGGGCATCAATAATAAGTAAACAAACATTAGAGTCTTCAATAGCACGTAATGTTTTAATCACTGAAAATTTTTCAACAACATCAGTAACATTTTTACGACGACGAATTCCAGCGGTATCAATTAAGGTATACGAGCGACCATTATGCTCCATCGGAATATAAACACTATCGCGAGTCGTGCCTGGTGCATCAAAAACCACAACACGTTCTTCACCTAATATACGGTTAGTAAGTGTTGACTTACCTACATTAGGTTTGCCAATAATAGCTAGTTTAATCGTGTCATTTTCATTAGGTGCTTGTTCAATTTGTTTTTCTAATTCTGCTTCTGACAACTCGGTATCATAGTCACCGTCAAACTCACCTTCTTCTGCATCAACTACTTTAGGTTGACCCAGTGCTTCAATATGAGGAGTAAGCGCTAAGGTTAACAATTGCGTTACGCCACGACCATGAGCAGCGGCAATTTTATGAACCTCTTCACCAAGACTTAACGCGTAAAATTCAGCGACAGCCGAATCGGCGTCTATACCATCAACCTTATTGGCGACGAGGAAGATTCTTTTATCTTGTTTACGTAAATAGTCGGCAATACCGTGATCAGCAGAGGTTAAACCATCTCGCGCATCAACTAAAAAGAGTACCGCATCTGCTTCTTCAATGGCCATTAAGGATTGTTCTGCCATTAACGCATCAATGCCTTCTTCATCACCATGAATCCCCCCTGTATCAATTACAATAAAAGGGTGTTCTTCAACTTCCGCTTTACCATATTGGCGATCCCGGGTTAAGCCTGGGTAATCGGCAACTAGAGCATTTCTAGAGCGCGTTAAGCGATTAAATAATGTTGATTTACCAACATTTGGACGGCCTACAAGGGCAACGACAGGAAGCATGAAAACCTCAAAAAAATTTCATTTTTAAAATAAGTTACGGCCCCACATGCTTATGCACTGGAGCCGTATTTATATAACTAAGTGTATTCTAGTATAAAAACTAGTTAAAAGCTTTGGGCTTATAGCTCAGCTTTTATGATTTTAGGTGTTTCAATGGCTTGTAAATCACCATCACGTGATTGGCTGTACAAAACATTATCAACCACCGTTGGCGTAGAGTGAATACCGCTACCATCAACTTCATGACGTGCAACAATCTCACCTGTATCTTGGTCTAGCCAATGTAAATAGCCTTCAAAGTCACCCACAACAATGTAGTTATCAATTACCGCAGGACCAGTTACACCACGATTCGCAAGCGCTAAATTACTCCAACGCTCAATACCACTTACTCGGTCTATTGAATAAACATGACCTCGTGTATTTGTTAAAAAAATAGTATTACGATAAATCGAAATTTGACGATAAGAAGAGTATTGACGCTTCCAAAGAATTCGACCACTTTGCAGTTCAATCGCGGCTAAATTGCCACGAGATGAAACAGCATAAATTTTATCCCCAAAAACAACCGGCGCTGAATCAACATCAATCACTCGTTCAAGCTCAGTTGAACCTGTTGGTTCACCTATTTCAGTTGACCAACCTTGCTGGCCTTTATTTAGCAGATAAACATTAACGCCACCTTTACCTGTACCAATTAAAACGCCACCAGACGCAATGACAGGAGCACTGATTCCGCGAAGTGTTAGTGCAGGAACGTCTTGCTCAATTTTCCACAGTTCTTCACCATCTTCAGCATTAAAAGCCTTCATTATCCCTGAGGCAGAGTTAACCACAACAACACCAGAATCCACTGCTGGAGCATTGATAACCTCACCCTTAATATTTGCTTGCCATGAAAGTTCGCCTGTTTGCGCATCTAACGCATATATTTTACCGTTTTCGCTACCAATAAAAATTTTATTTAAACCCGCAACTGGACCACCTGCGAGTAAAGCTGAAACTCGGCTATCCCAAAAGCTTCTTTTAGTATCAATTTCACTTAAATCTGTTTGCCAAATTTCTTTACCCGTTTTTTGATCAAAAGCAATTACTTCACCAGCCCTACTTGCGCTATAAACTTTATCATATGCAACAATGGGTTTTAAGCGGGAAAAGTAATCATCACTACCATCACCAACACTTTTTTCCCATAACACTTTTGGTTCGAACTTTTTATCAAATTCGGTTAGTTCAGCGGGTAAATCACTAGTATCCTCTTCATCATCGGTTGATGAACATGAAAATAATACACTAGAAAGCAAAAGCACAGCGAACACTTTAGTGTATTTACTTACCTGTTTACCTAACTCTTTGCCTAGTAAAGTGTTACTTGTTTGTCGTTTAGAAAAAAGCATTCAATAACCTTATTTTACTTAGCAGCAGGAACAATAGTCGTTAACTTTATAGCTGTCGCTAAATCATCTAACTTCATTTGTAGGTTTGGACTACTAGCTAAACCATCGGCTGCAATAGCTACTTGATAGGCGTTACGCGCTAATTCTTTTTTGCCTTGAAGTAAGTAGGTATCACCTTTTATTTCTTCAATTGCTGCGGAGAAAGAATCTGGTAAAGGCTGAGCTAATGTTGTTAACGCTTGCTCATATTGTTCTAGTTGAATTTGTACACGAGCTAAACGCAAACTAGCAATACCTTTAATACCATCACTTGGTGCACTTTTAAGTGCTGACTTCAATTGAGTTTCTGCACCTTGCCAATCTTTATTAGCTGCGGCTTCTTTTGCTAAAGCTAACGACGTTAATGATACATAACTAGTGCCTGAATTTTCGCTAATAAATTTTTCAGCGTTTGCACTAAAAGCAGCTTTATCTTTGACGCTATTTCCAATTAATGTTTGATAACTATCTGATACAGCTAATTCTTGTTCAAGCTTGTTGTCTTTGTAAAAATTAAAACCAATAAAGCCAGCAAAACCTAAAACGATTCCTGCAACAATCATATTACCATTTTCGGCCCAATAGCCTTTCATTGCTTCTACTTGTTGTTCTTCTGTTTGATAAACTTCCACTACTTCACCTTAACTAAAAACTTTTAAATTAAATCACTTAACAAACTTGGAATTTTCTCAAACGCCACGTTTTGCTGCTCTTGTTGCCCGCGTAAATATTTAACCATAACACTTTGATTGGTAATTTCATCATCACCTAAAATTAACGCGATTTGCGCACCTGACTTATCAGCACGCTTTAATTGTTTTTTCATGTTGCCACCGCCACAGTGACATTGTAAACGAATATTAGGTACTTGATCACGCCATTTTTCAGCTAGTTCATTCGCTTTTATTTGTGCATCATCACCTAAAATAACTACGTAAGCATCAACTTGTGGACGTATATTAGTTACTTTTTCTAAACTTGTTAGCATAAGTACTAAACGCTCAATACCTAAAGCAAAACCAAATCCTGGTGTTGCTTTACCGCCAAGTTGCTCAACTAAACCATCATAACGCCCACCTGCACAAATTGTACCCTGTGCGCCAAGACTAGTTGTAACCCATTCAAATACAGTACGGTTATAATAATCTAGCCCGCGTACTAAACGTTCATTTAATTCATACTTAATACCGGCTGCATCTAACCGCTGACATAGATTAGCAAAGTGCGCCTTAGTTTCTTCACCAAAATAATCTGATAATTTTGGTGCATCTGCTAATGCTTCTTGCACTTGCGGATTTTTACTGTCTAATACACGCAATGGATTTGTATGCATACGGCGCTTAGAGTCTTCATCTAATAATTCTTCACGCTCAGTCAAATATACTACTAACGCATCACGGTAATTAGCACGCTCTTCATTGCTACCTAATGAATTCAACTCTAGTGTGACAAATTCATTGATGCCAAGTTCCCGCCATAAGCGAGAAGTTAATAAAATAATTTCTGCATCAATATCAGGTGTTGCTATGCCAAAGGCTTCTAGGCCAAACTGATGGAATTGACGGTAACGACCTTTTTGTGGTCTTTCGTGGCGAAACATAGGCCCCATATACCAAAGACGTTGCTCTTGGTTATACAAAAGCCCATGCTGATTAGCTGCACGTATACAACTTGCGGTCCCCTCAGGGCGCAAAGTTAAGCTATCACCATTACGATCATCAAAGGTGTACATTTCTTTTTCAACGATATCGGTTACTTCACCAATAGAACGTTTGAATAATGCCGTTGATTCAACAATCGGCATACGAATTTCTGCAAAACCGTAGTTACTGGCCACTCGACACAATACTGATTCTACCATTTGCCAGGTATTCGTTTCGCTTGGCAAGCAATCATTCATACCACGAATTGCTTGTAGCGCTTTATTTTTAGCCACGTCTTGTATCTCTCTTTTTATACCAATTCTATTAAATTCATTAATTTTTACGCAGCGCGCATTATACCCAATATGCTATTATTCTCAAATGAGAGAATAATAGCATTTAATCAACGGCTTTAAAGTCAATTTGATTTTGTTTCGCTGAACGTTCATCCATAGCAGTTGCCTTTGCACGAATACGCTGCTCAAGTTGATCAACTAAATCGGTATTATCAAAACGCTCTTTTTGACGAATACCATCAAGGTAATAACCGCTTTTTTTATTACTACCCGTTAAACCTAAATCTGACACCATAGCCTCACCAGGCCCATTAACTATGCAACCGATAATTGAAACATCCATAGGTGTCATAATATCTTCAATTCTCTGCTCTAGAGCATTCACTGTTGCTACTACATCGAACTCTTGACGAGAACAACTTGGGCAGGCAATCAAGTTAATACCTCGACTGCGAAGTTTAAGTGATTTTAAAATATCAAAACCCACTTTAATTTCTTCAACTGGATCAGCAGCGAGTGAAATACGTAAGGTATCACCAATACCTTGTGATAATAACAAGCCTAAACCAACAGATGATTTGACCGAACCTGAGCGTAAGCCGCCAGCTTCTGTAATACCAAGGTGCAACGGATTATCAATTTGTTTTGCTAATAATTTGTATGATTCAACGGCTAGAAATACGTCAGATGCTTTCACACTAACTTTAAATTGATCAAAATTAAGCCTGTCTAAAATATCAACATGGCGCATAGCTGATTCAAGTAACGCTTCTGGTGTTGGTTCAGTATACTTTTCTTGAATATCTTTTTCTAAAGAGCCACCATTAACACCTATGCGAATGGGGATGTTCATATCACGAGCACATTCAACCACACTTCGAACACGATCTTCTCGGCCTATATTGCCTGGGTTTATACGCAAACAGTCGGCACCATATTCTGCAACTTTTAATGCAATTCTATAATCAAAGTGAATATCAGTAACCAAAGGTACATTGACTTGCTTTTTAATTTCGCGAAATGCTTCAGCAGCATCCATAGTAGGCACACTCACACGCACAATGTCAGCGCCAACTGCTTCAAGCGCTTTGATTTGCGCAACGGTGGCTGCCACATCAGTTGTTTGAGTATTAGTCATTGATTGCACAGTAATTGGCGCATCGCCACCAACAGGAACATCACCCACCATAATTTGGCGAGATTTACGACGAATAATTGGAGATTCTTTAAACATACTTTCCTTACAAATTAACCTTACAAACTTATTTTACAAACAATTTATTAATTTAGTGGCAAGGTAAACTTAGCAATATTACCTTGATTAAAATCTGACATATCAATAAGCTGGCCGTTAAAAACAATAGCGGCTAACTCTGGTTTCCCCAATGTTATTTTCAACGGAGCCTTGCCCGTAATAGTCATCACGTAACCTGATTTTTTCACGCCCCACGCAATTCGCTCACCTGTAGCATCGAAAATATTAACCCAACAATCACCTGAAAAGGTAAAGACAGCGGTACTTACATCAACAACTGGTTTTTGAACTTCTTTAGAAATATCATCAGGAATCACCTCTTCTAAAGTTGTGACTGTTGATTCAATAACGTTGGACTTAATAACACCTTGCTTTGTTGTGTCACCAATCGGCAATATCGTCGGTCTCTCTATTTCTAATTTATCAGTCATTAGTTCAGTGTTTTTTTGAACCGTTAGCTCAGCCTTGTTATTCTCATCTAAAGTGGAATTTTTCAACGTAATTGCTGGTTGTACTTCTGTTTCTTTTTCATCAACAGTTTTCTTTGGTTCTTGTTGCCACCATAGTACCATCAAGCCAATCAATATGGCTGCGATAAGGTAACTAAGCCACATTAATCGGCTATGTTCAGCTTCTTTTTCAGTTAAATTAGAGAAGCTTTGCATTTCACTTCGCTGAACTTCAGCAACGCCTAACATGTCATAAGCACTTAATACTTCATCAATATCAACCTTAACGAGTTTTGCGTAACTTCGTAGATAACCACGATTAAACGTAGCAGGTAATTTTTGATCAAATATATCTTGCTCGATGTTTTGCACTAAACATTTTTTAAACTTCAATTTTTCAGCGACATCTTCTACGCTAAGCGCTATTTTCTTTCTAGCTTCACTTAGCATTTGCCCAGGACCAACCACTTCCATATCTTCGCTAAGTTCATCTACTGGTTGTTTATCTTTAGCCGCCATTTATTGCTTACTCATCTACTGGTTAATCGACTTAGGGTTTTCTAAAAATATTATATCTTTAATATGAATTTTTTGGTTTTTGGAAATCTTATTCCACCGGCGTAACGCCTTGATTTTTATATTATATTCAACAGAAATATTATACAAAGTATCTCCTTTTTTAACCACATGGAAGTCTGGAAATTTTTGTGGCTGCTCGTTATTAGTCGGTTTTGGCTCTTTTTCAACTGTTTGTGTTTTGTCTGGTTTAATTTCTTCAACTTTGAATTCTTCGGTTTTAGCTTGCTCAGTTTCAGTTGATTCTAAAACCACTACGCGTTTACCTTGATTATTTTTATCTACGGGCGTTTTGGTTGTTGTCTTTTCTTCTGTCTCAGCACTCACAATCAACACAGGTTCTTCTTGAGCAACGGATAAATTAGTTTTACTGGCTTCCTTCTCAGCAACAACTTGTGGCTCTAATTGAGCTTCCACTTTAGGCTCTACTTTTACTGCAATAGCTTTTTGGGGTGATAGTTTAATTACACGTTTATTCGATTTCGCCTGCGTAATAGTTGCTTGTGATAGTTGATACCTTTTAGCTAGATTATCAGCCTCTATTAGTTCAAGCTCATTGAGTAAATATTGCTGAGCTTCCCATGATTGCGGATACATTTTCACCAGCATAGTGCCGTAATTTTTTGCGGTTTTACGTTGCCCAAGTTTATAATGTACTTTATAAGACAATGCTAAGGACTGAGAAGTAAAGCGGCGAGTCACTTTTTCAAAACGTTGTTCAAATGATTTAGCCTGCTTGTAATCACCCATGGCATATTGTAACTGTACCATTTGAAATAAAGTCGAAGAGCTGCTTGGACTGTGAGAGATCGCTTTATTCAAGTACATCTCGGCTTTATCAAAATCATCTTTTTGTAAAAAACAAGCTGATAAATTTTCATAGCTTTTGGCAACTAAAATATAGCTAGGTACTGCAATTGCTTTTAAAAGCTGTTTTTCTGCTGCCTCAATTTTATCTTGTCGACACAGATAGACGCCATAATTATTTAAAGTATCAGCATCATCACTTTTTATTGATAATGCTTTTTCATATGACTCTACGGTTTGTTTATGTTCACCAACCGTTTCATAATAATGAGCAAAAGCGGTATACACCTGTACCATTTCAGGCGAAAAGTTTTTCGCTTTTTCCAAGTTTTGTTTAGCTTGGGGCATATTGCCCATTTTCAAATAACCTAAACCTAACGAAACTCGTGTGGCCGCCATATCATCTCGATTGGCTTGGTTTTGGACAACAGGGGTATCATCATTTTCATAATTTTGAGTAACACAGCCTGATAAAATAACAGACAACAATACCAAAGGAGTAAGAATAGTTCGTTTTGAAATTAAGTATTTATCCATAATATAGTGAACTTGCTTCATTAATTTTATTATTTTTAAAAGTGTTTTGATAATAGCGCGATCAGACTATCTTTACCGAAATTTCGTCAGCTTTCACCTGTTTTTTTTCAGTTTGAACATTTTGTTGCACTTGGGTACGTTTAGTTCTGTCTAAAACATCCCCAGCTAATTGACCACAGGCAGCATCAATATCTTCACCACGAGGCCTTCGCGTTATCACCGTTAAGCCATAACTTTGCAATACCTTATCAAAACGATCAATACGAGAGTTACTCGGCCGTTTATAAGGAGTGCCCGGATAGGGATTAAAGGGAATCAAGTTGATTTTGCTAGGCAAATCTTTCAAAACATGTGCTAAGGCATGAGCTTGATCGGTAGAGTCATTAACATGGTCAAGCATGACATATTCAATAGTTGCTTGCTTGTTAGCCTTTGAACCATCGATATAACGACCCGCTGCAGCGATAAATTCTTCCAGTGGGTATTTTTTATTAATAGGTACCAATTCATCACGTAAAGCATTGTCTGGTGCATGAACTGAAATAGCTAAAGCACAATCAATTTTTTCTTTCAGCATATCAAGTGCTGGTACAACGCCTGAAGTACTTACAGTAACTCGGCGCTTAGAGAGGCCGTAGCCTAAATCATTCAGCATGGTATCAAGCGCAGGAATAAGGTTTTTCATATTCAGCAGTGGCTCCCCCATGCCCATCATCACTATATTGGTAATCGGTCGTTTGCCTGTAATACGAGTAGCGCCTATATCATTAGCTACGCGCCATACTTGGCCAATAATTTCAGCCATGGATAAATTACGATTGAATCCTTGTTGAGCTGTTGAGCAAAAGGTACATTCTAGTGCGCAACCTACTTGAGATGACACACATAAAGTAGCGCGATCATTTTCAGGAATCCACACGGTTTCAACTTCCTGACCGCCCTCTAAAACAAGCGCATATTTTATCGTGCCATCACTAGAAACTTGCTTTTGTGAAATATCAGGCGCTTTAATTTCACAATTTCGTTGTAATTTTTCCCTAAGCTTTTTATTCAAATTAGTCATTTGCTCAAAGTCTGAATAACCAAAATGATAAATCCACTTCATTATTTGATCAGCACGAAATGGTTTTTCGCCAATTTCAGCAAAGTATTCACGCAAACCTTGGTGGTCAAGGTTTAATAGATTTATTTTAGCGCTTTTTTTGGCTACTTCTTTGACGATAGGGTCACTCATACAACAAACTCTCACAATTTATACAAAAAAGAACAGGGAAAGATAAAACAAGGTGCGGATTGTACGCTTTTCGAGCGAAATTCGCAATTTCACCATCAAGGTAAAAACACAAAAGGATTTTACTGACTGATCAGTAAAATCCTTTTCTTCACTTCTATTTAATTCATTTTTTAAACAAAGCAAACGATATGAATTCTAGAAGGCTGCACGGAGTTGACGTCAGTCAATGAGTACAGCCGACAACGAAGTCATGAGCTTTGTTAAGTTTACAAATGAATTAACGAGTGCGGGGGCATACCTCTTCATCACTGAAGAAATAAGCAATTTCACGTGCCGCTGATTCTAAAGCATCTGAACCATGAGCAGCATTTTCGTCAATGCTTTCTGCAAGATCAGCACGGATAGTACCTGCTAATGCTTCTGCTGGGTTGGTAGCACCCATGATTTCACGGTTTTTAAGAACAGCGTTTTCGCCTTCTAAAACTTGAACCATTACAGGGCCAGAAGTCATAAATTCTACTAAAGCGCCAAAGAAAGGACGTTCGCTATGCTCAGCATAGAAACCTTCAGCTTTTTCTTTGCTTAGGTGTAACATTTTTGAAGCAACGATCTTAAGACCAGCAGTTTCAAAACGGTTGTAAATTTGACCAATAACATTTTTTGCTACTGCATCAGGTTTTACGATAGAAAAAGTACGTTCGATAGCCATGATAAGCCCTCTTTAATATAAGAATAAAAGTATTAAAACTAAAAATAAGTAATTCAGGTATAAATACCCTAAATAATATTAAGGTATAAATTTTGGGCGGGATTATAGACGAATAGAGTGCAAAAGACTAATACTATCCATTACTTTGAATCTAATAAATAGGATTGTTTTGTAGGCTATTGAAAATTAAGTTTCTTTTTTTTCTTAATGATCAAATCAATATGAGAGATCAACGCTTCTATCTATCCAAGGTGCTCCCTTATTGATTGCTACTAACTTCCAAGAATCTAAAATGGCCAAGCTTAACTTTTCAGTTTTTTCTGCTTTGGCCACAATTAGCTCTGGGTTACTGGCTCTAGTAAATTTACAAACTTATCCGTTTATATTGACGATACTCAGGTTGCCAAAAGTTTCGCTCAATTTTAGCCTTAATTTCAGCATCGGATAACTCAAGTGCTAGGCCCTGCTCATAAGCCACTTTTGAAATAGCAAAGGCAATGTCTTTACTTAATTGTGCTATTCCTGTCAACGGTGGTAACAATTCACCTTCCCCTGTATTCGCTAACGGAGAAGCCGCAGCTAATGTTTCGCTAGCAACTTGCAACATTTCATCCGTAATTCGATTGATATTAGCTGAAATAACCCCTAAACCAATACCAGGAAAAATATAGCTGTTATTACATTGTGCTATTGGGAATATTTTCCCTTGATATTCAATTGGTTCAAATGGGCTGCCTGTGGCAATAATAACACTTCCATTTGTCCAGTTAATAACTTGACTTGGTGTAGCCTCGACTTGCCTTGAAGGGTTGCTTAGAGGGAAAATAATAGGCTTATTGCAATGCTGCTTCATCGCTTTGATAATTTCTTCACTGAACAAACCCGCTTGACCTGAAACTCCGATCAAAATATCTGGTTTAGCGCCATGCATTACTTCTAAAAGAGAAGCAAATTCGCCCTCTATTTGCCATGAAGATAAAGCCACTTTACTTTGAACCAGTCTTTGTTGGAAGTCTCTTAAGTCTTCCATACCTTGAGTTAGCAAGCCATAACGGTCAACCATATATACTTGGCTACGAGCTTGTAATGGTGCCAACCCTTCTGAAACCATTTGAGTAATGATTTGTTCTGCAATGCCACATCCCGCAGAGCCTGCGCCTACAAAGGCGACTTTAAGTTGCGATAGTTTAACCCCCTTACTTCGACAAGCAGCAAGTAAAGTACCAACCGTAACTGAAGCCGTTCCTTGTACATCATCATTGAAGCAACATATTTGATCTCGATATCGGCTTAATAGCGGCATTGCATTCGGTTGTGCAAAATCTTCAAATTGCAACATAACATGCGGCCAACGACGCTTAACTGCGCTAATAAATAATTCTAAAAACTCGTCGTACTCAGCTTGACCAATTCGTTTATGACGAGCGCCCATGTACATAGGATCATCTAATAACTTTTGATTATTAGTACCAACATCCAACATTACAGGCAAAGTATAGGCAGGGCTAATACCACCACAGGCGGTATACAAAGATAGCTTACCAATAGGGATTCCCATACCTCCTATTCCTTGATCGCCTAAACCTAGAATACGTTCACCATCAGTTACTACAATCACTTTTACTTTGTTTTTAGTCGCATTACGTAAAATATCATCTATTTGATATCTGTCTTCATAAGAAATGAATAAGCCACGTGAACTACGGTAAATATCAGAAAATTGCTCACAAGCATCACCCACTGTTGGGGTATAAATAATAGGCATCATTTCAGCTAAGTGACTTTGTACTAATTTAAAAAATAAGGTTTCATTATTATCGTGAATAGCGCGTAGATAAATGTGCTTGTTAATATCGTTTTGGAAAGAGCAATACTGTCGGTATGCCCTCGCAACTTGTTCATCAATTGTTTCAAACCGTGGTGGTAATAAGCCCGTTAAATTAAAATTAATACGCTCCTGTGGGTCAAATGCACTACCCTTATTTAATAATGGCGTTTCTAATAATGTAGGACCTGCGTAGGGTATATATAAAGAGCGCTTGTTTTGAGTCATTTTTATTTGCTACTTCTCTTGGGGTTTATTATCTTGATAAATAATTCCGGTGAATATCGAAAATACATTTTACTTATATCAGGGTGGAGTATAGATGATATTTACAGTTCAGCAAAGACTACAAAAGCATAATTACGAAAACTAGTGTAATGAATAGAGCTAGTCTGCTTCATCAATCCAAGCCAATTGAATGGCTTCTAACACTCGTTCACCACAATGATTTGGATCATCGTCAAAGCGTTCAAGCTCAAGCACCCACAATCTAAGATCCGTAAAATGTAATTTAAGCGGATCAACTTCAGGATGCAGCTCAATTAAATCAAGTGCAATCTCTAATGAATCAATCCATTTTAATCCTGACGAAGTGCTCATAATTTATCCTGTGTAATCAAATTTAAAATAAAACTTAAATTAAAACTTAAATTAAAACTTAAATTAAAATAATAAATGAAACCAAAAGTAGTCTGCTAATAACATTAGTATAAGCCACAGCAATAGCAACCTTGCTCTTTTGCAGAATTTACAATCGGTATGCCACCATTGTTGAAGCTGGGTAATAAAAATGCTTTTTGTCATTTATCTAAATAACCTTTTTAACATGGAGTCATTCTCAGCAGGTTTGACGGCTGAAACAATATATTCATTACAATGTAATGGTTTAAAGCCATTAAGGCCAACATAAATCTGTGGTTTGTCTTCAGGCAACACCTGCTTTTCAAAATCACCGGTTGCGGGGTTAAATCGATACTCTTTTGACCATTCATGAATATTATTCGTCAACGTATTAATCGACTCAACTACAAATTCTGCCTCGTCATTTGTGGTAGTTGGATGAAAAGAAGCTCGGATCCAGCCAGGTTTTTCACAATAATCCCCTTCGTCAATTTGTTGAGTAATTTGCTGCGAAGTATCATGGTCAACATTCAATAAAATATGGCCATAAGTTCCTGCACATGAGCAACCACCACGTGTTTGAATACCAAACTTATCATTAAGTAAACGCACTACTAAATTGTAATGCACATTAGTAATATAAAATGAAACTATGGCTAAACGATTGGTTACTGATGGTTCAAGCATTTTGACTAGAATATTTTTACCAAGCTCTCCCATAACATAATCAACCAACTCTTGCTCACGTGCTGCAATATTATCAGTGCCCATCGCCTCTTTCACTTTGATCGCTAACGCTGTGCGAATACATTGTAAAAAACCTGGTGTTCCACCATCTTCACGGACTTCAATATTATTAAAGAAACTATGCTCTCCCCAAGGGTTTGTCCATGTTACTGTTCCGCCACCCGGATGATCTGGCACTTTATTTTTATACAAAGTTTTATTAAAAATAAGCACACCTGAACTCCCCGGTCCACCGAGAAATTTATGAGGCGAAAAGAAAATTGCATCTAATGCTTGAGCTTTATTTACCGGATGCATATCAATGTCAACATAAGGCGCTGAACAGGCAAAATCAACGAAGCATAAACCGCCATATTGATGCATTACTTCTGCTAATTGGTGGTATGGGGTCTTAATACCCGTCACATTAGAACAAGCCGTAAAAGAACCAATTTTTACTTTGCGATCTTTATATTGCTCTAACAAGTGTGACAAGTTTTCTAAAGAAGGCAAACCATTCTCATCACTAGCAACTATTTCTAAAGTAACATCGCATTCGTACCAAGTAGTTTGATTAGAATGATGTTCCATGTGTGTGATAAAAACGACTGGTTTATCTTCATCACAAAAACTTACTTGCTCTGCCATACGTTCAGGAATTCTCAGTCCTAAAATACGCTGAAATTTATTCACCACATCAGTCATACCTGCACCAGAGGTGATTAAAATATCATTATCACAAGCATTAACATGACGTTTAATCACTTTTTGCGCATCATGATACGCCATGGTCATCGTGCTACCTGTTAGATTAGTTTCTGTATGCGTATTCGCAACATAAGGCCCAAGAGTGTTAGTAATATAGTCTTCTATTGGTTGATATAAACGGCCACTTGCAGTCCAGTCTGCATAGATGACCGATTGCTGCTTGCCGTTAATTTCATGCTCAAGATCTTGTCCAATAATATATTGGCGAAATTTGGAAAAGTGTTGTTCTAACGACATTGGGGATTCCTCTTTGCGACCAAACTTTTTAATGATAAGTATAGTCAATTATTAATCGAAAAGAGAACGTTTGAACTTGCTTATTCTGATGTATTCTCAGGAACAATTAATGGCAATTCAGTAGAACGTTTGATCTCTTCCATGGCAAAACTAGAGGTAACGTCAGTCAAGCTAGTGGCTTGAATAAAGCGCTGGTAGAAAGCATCATAATTGGCAATATCTTTAACTACAACACGCAGTAAGTAATCATATTCACCACTCATTCGATAAAAATCCACTACTTCAGGGAAAGCTGAAACAGTTTTAGAAAACTGCGCTAGCCAATCACTATCATGCTTACTGGTTTTTACTTGTACAAACACCGACACACTTAAGTCTAATAACTTAGCATCAAGCAACGCCACTTTACGTTTGATAATGCCGCTTTTCTCTAGTTTTTGTAGACGACGCCAACAGGGGGTTTTGGTTAATCCAACACGCTTAGCTAAATCATCAATCGCAATACTAACATCACGCTGCAAAATAGCAATAAGCCGCAAATCTATTTCATTTAAGTGCATTTTGTTTTACTTTAAAGGTGCTTTATAGAATAAAATACCCAAACACAGCTCAAAAAACAAGATATAAGAAAAGTTATGTCAAAAAAGGATTAATGAGGGAAATTTAATTTTTCTAAAATATGAAAATAAACTTAAAAAAATGCAATAAAAACGAAATTTTTGACGAAAAAACATTTAAAAGTAATGTAACAGTGATTTATTTAGATAGTTAAAGTGAACGTTACTGGTCCATCATTCAGTAATTGTACTTTCATGTCGGCAGCAAATTCTCCAGTAGGCACTGCAAAACCTTTTTCTCGAAGTTGCCGGCAAAAATATTGGTAAAGATCATTGCTAAATTCAGGTTTAGCTGCCGAGGTAAAACTAGGGCGCATGCCACTGTTAGTGTCTGCTGCTAAAGTAAATTGCGACACTACTAAAATATCCCCGTCAATCTGTTTAACATTTAGGTTCATTTTTCCATTTTCATCATTGAACACTCGATAACCTGCAACACGCTCAGCAAGACGCTTTGCTTTTGCCTGTGTATCTTCAGGCTGAACCGCTAAAAAAACTAGCAAGCCTTGATCTATTTTACCGATAACTTCACTGTTAACAGTAACTCTTGCTGAGCTTACTCGTTGGATTAACGCAATCATTCAACCTCCCTCTCTAATTCATATTCTTGTAAGGACACTGTAATTACGGCGCCACCTAAAACAATGAGCCAAGACAAATATACCCATAAAAATAAGATCGGCACTATAGAAAGAGCACCATAAATAGCTTGATATGAAGGAAAGGCTGTCAAATACCCTGCAAATATTTTCTTTGCAAATTCAAATAAAATAGCGGCAATCAACGCACCTGAAAAAGCATACTTAAAAGGAACGGGCTTATTGGGAACTAACATATACAATAGAACAAAAGCCGCCATGGAAGATAACAACGGTAGCATTCGAAAAAACATATTGGTGAGACCAAAACTGTCTTCAACACCCAATGATACTAATGACACTATATAAGAAGTTATAGCAATGCTTGCACCAACTAATATCGGTCCCAAGGTCAAAATCATCCAATACATTGAAAATGAGGTGATTACACGACGTTTTTTCGTGACTTGCCAAATATTATTGAATGTTTTATCAATGGACGATATCAATAACAAAGCAGCTACAAACAAAAATGAAATAGCGACCGCAGACATCTTAGATGCATTATCAACAAAAGAAGATAAATATTGTTGCACAACATCACTAGCCGTTGGTACAAAATTATCATAAATAAATTGTTCTACACTGTGATGAATATCTGCGAAAATTGGAAAGGCAGTAGCTATTGATAATGCCACCACCATCATAGGTACCAACGACATTAAGCTGACATAAGAAAGATAACCAGCAACAACTTGTAACTGTTCTTTCTTAACTCGCTTTCCTAAGAAGTGAAAAAATGATAAGTAGTGCCTCCAAGGTAGAGAGTGTTTTATTCGTTTGAAGAGTATTGCCATAGAATTCATATTTGCTAACAAATAGGTGATTTTTTAATAATTAATAATATATTATGATAACTATTAATTATTTACTAGTTATACCCAAATGAATTGAAGATGGGTAAATAAGGAAACAAAATGGCAAGTCAAGGCTCTGCTGGCAATGTTATTGCTGCTATTTGTAATGTGTTTTTTCCTGGTTTAGGCCAATTAGTACAAGGGAGGCTATTGCCTGCAATTATTTTTGCCATAGTTTGTGTCGGTGGATATGCACTATGGTGGCTAATAGTCCCGGCAGTCATTGCGGGGATTTTCCATTTATACTCAATTATTGATGCCGCAACTTATAAAAATAATACTTGATATTATTTAACAAAATTTCATCAAAAATGTAGTTGATAGAAAATCATCGAGGCTCAGCAATACAATTATCATGGCTGAGAGGTTGCTCAAATGCACCGTTGATTTGCGCTAATAGATCTGATAATTGTTGAATTTGTTTGGAACTAGCTTGGCCTTGACTAAATATATGGCTAAGCTCTTTTAATTCTTTAAGTTGAGTAGGGGACATGCTGCAATTCCTTCTGCTAAAAACTCACTAATGTTATATCCATATGTAAGTGTAATATTAAAACAACAAATTTAGTGTAGCAGTAAATAGTTTTTTGCTCAATATTTGATCTAAAAAAGCCGCCTGATGAAACATCAGACGGCTTTTTAAAATTTACTAATGTGTACTTAAGTTCTATTTAGAACCACGACTATCGCGTTTACGCTCATTTTCTTTTAAAAGCTTCTTACGAATACGAATACTCTCTGGTGTTACTTCTACCAGCTCATCGTTATCAATAAACTCTAACGCTTGCTCTAATGACATAACAATAGGCGGCGTTAATGTTTGTGCTTCATCAGTACCTGATGAACGAACGTTAGTTAACTGCTTACCTTTAAGGGCGTTTACTGTTAAGTCGTTATCTCGGCTATGAATACCGATAACTTGACCTTCATAAATATCAACACCGTGACCGATCAACATGCGACCACGAGATTGTAAGTTAAAGATAGCGTTAGTTAATGCTTTACCGGTTGCATTACCAATCATTACACCATTTTTACGTTGGCCAATTTCGCCACCTTTATGCGGTCCGTATTCAAAGAATGTATGATAAATCAAACCAGAACCTGACGTTAATGTCATAAATTCAGTTTGGAAACCAATCAAACCACGACTTGGCATGATGAAATCCATACGAATACGACCCGTGCCATCTGGTGCCATGTCAGTCAACTCAGCTTTACGAATGCCCATTTTTTCCATGATAGGACCTTGATGTTGTTCTTCAACATCAATGGTCACTGTTTCATATGGTTCATGCAATACACCATCAATTTCACGTTCAATAACTTCTGGACGTGAGACGGCTAATTCAAAACCTTCACGACGCATATTTTCAATTAAGATACCTAAGTGAAGTTCACCACGGCCAGAAACTTTAAATTTATCTGGATCAGCGAGTTGTTCAACACGTAAAGCAACGTTGTGCACTAATTCTTTGTCCAAACGATCTTTAATATTACGTGAAGTAACATATTTACCTTCTTTACCACAAAATGGTGAAGTATTAACTTGGAAGGTCATATTGATAGTCGGTTCGTCTATCGACAATGCAGGTAAACCCTCAACTTCTGTTGGACAACAAATTGTATCTGATATTTTTAACTCACCTAAACCGGTAATTGCGATAATATCACCTGCAAAACCTTCGGCGATATCAAGTCGCTCTAGGCCTAAGTAACCAAATACTTTGCCTACTTTAGCATTGTGTACACCACCGTTTGCTAAATTAATCGTTACTTGTTGATTTGCTTTAACGCTACCACGCTTAATGCGACCAACACCAATGACACCTAAATAAGAGCTATAATCAAGCTGAGAAATTTGCATTTGAAATGCGCCTTCAGGATCAGCCGTTGGTGCAGGAACTTCTTCAAGAATAGTTTCAAATAAAGGCGTCATATCTGAACCAGTTTCGCCTTCTTCTAGCGAAGCCCACCCATTGATTGCTGAAGCATAAACTACTTTAAAGTCAAGCTGTTCATCAGTAGCGCCAAGGTTGTCAAATAATTCAAAAACTTGATCCATAACCCAATCAGGGCGAGAGCCAGGCTTATCAACTTTGTTGATAACTACAATTGGTTTCAAACCTTGGGCAAAAGCTTTCTGCGTAACAAAACGAGTTTGTGGCATTGGACCTTCTTGCGCATCAACAATCAGTAAAACTGAATCAACCATCGACATAACACGCTCAACTTCACCACCAAAATCAGCATGGCCAGGAGTATCTACAATGTTTACACGGTAGTCTTTGTAGTTAATTGCCGTATTTTTGGCTAAGATTGTGATACCACGTTCTTTCTCGATATCATTCGAGTCCATCGTACGCTCTTCTAGACCGCCTCTCACATCTAAGGTACCTGATTGTTCAAGTAATTTGTCAACAAGGGTGGTTTTTCCGTGGTCAACGTGGGCAATGATTGCAACGTTACGTAATTTATCTAACACAGGCTTTTACTCGCTGTTACTATTATTTATATTGCAACTAAACAAAAAGCTGACCATAAATAACTAAGGCTATAATTGGGCGCGCATTATACAGGTAATTTGCTCAAAAAGATATCAATTATCCTACGTCTATTTTTGTTCCTATATATAATGGTGAGAATATTTAATCTATAACAAAATGTCATCGGATAAAACAAATTAGTACAAGCAAAAATACCAAAATGATATATAGTTATTTACAAGTTAAAACCCACTGCACCAAAAAGATCTATCTGCGCACCATTTAAGTGCAATAGTTTTTTTTACAATTAACTAAGCGCTTGTTTATAATGCCTTTTATTATTGGCATAATTTTAGCTTATGTTAGCCACAACATTGGTGTATACCAAAAGAAATTTAAAACTACCTCTCTGGAGAGACAAAATGTCACAAGCAGTATTCGATATAATAAAAGAACACGATGTCAAATTTGTTGACCTTCGTTTTACCGATTCAAAAGGTAAAGAACAACACGTTTCTATTCCTCATCATCAAGTTGACGAAGATTTTTTCGAAGATGGTAAAATGTTTGATGGTTCTTCAATTCAAGGTTGGAAAGGTATTGATGCATCTGACATGGTAATGATGCCTGACGCATCAACAGCTGTTTTAGACCCATTCACTGAAGCTGTAACTTTAAATATCCGTTGTGATATCGTTGAACCTGATACTATGCAAGGTTACAGCCGTGACCCTCGTTCTGTTGCTAACCGTGCTGAAGAATACATGCGTAGCACAGGCATTGCGGATACTGTGTTAATTGGTCCTGAGCCAGAGTTCTTTGTATTTGACGATGTACGTTTCCACACAGATATGAGTGGTTCTTTCTATAAAATTGATGATAAAGAAGCATCTTGGAACTCAGGTACTGAATACGAAGATGGCAACATGGGTCATCGTCCTGGCGTTAAAGGTGGTTATTTCCCTACATCACCTGTTGATTCATCACAAGATTTACGTTCTGCTATGTGTTTAGTAATGGAAGATATGGGCTTAGTTGTTGAAGCACATCACCATGAAGTTGCTACTGCTGGCCAAAACGAAATTGCTTGTCGCTTTAATACTATGGTTAAAAAAGCTGATGAAGTACAAATATACAAATATGTTGTTCATAACGTAGCGCACGCTTACGGTAAAACAGCAACATTTATGCCTAAGCCATTAGTTGGTGATAACGGTACTGGTATGCATGTTCATCAATCTCTAGCTAAAGATGGTGTTAACTTATTCTCTGGTGATAAGTACGGCGGATTATCTCAAGATGCTATTTACTACATTGGTGGTATCATCAAACATGCTAAAGCATTGAACGCGTTCACTAATGCTTCTACTAACTCATACAAGCGCCTTGTCCCTGGTTTTGAAGCACCTGTTATGCTTGCATACTCTGCACGTAACCGTTCTGCGTCTATTCGTATTCCAATTGTACCTACTCCTAAAGCAATGCGTATTGAAGTACGTTTCCCTGATCCAACGATGAACCCTTACTTAGGTTTCACTGCTATGTTAATGGCTGGTCTTGACGGTATTAAAAACAAGATCAATCCTGGCGATGCAATGGATAAAGATTTATACGACTTACCAGCAGAAGAAGCTGCCGAAATTCCGCAAGTTTGTTCTTCATTAGAAGAAGCATTAGATTCTTTGGAAGCTGATAGAGAATTCTTAACTGTTGGCGGTGTTATGGATAATGATATGATTGATGCTTACATCAGTCTTAAACGTGAAGAAATTGAATTATTAAACTCTACAACTCATCCTGTAGAATTTGATATGTACTACAGCGTATAATTTTAAATTATACCAATATATTAAGCTCACTTCGGTGAGCTTTTTTATGCTCAAAATTTAAAACCAAAGAAAGATACATTTCAGTGGTAAACCTCTACATTTTTGTATAGATTATAAATACCTATGTTCTCACGTTAGCGTATTTGGATATATCTGAAGGAACGAGATATACTTAATGAACTATGATTAGATTTTTATTATTGATATTACTAGCCCTTTCAATAGCGATCCCTGTGAACGTTCAAGCTAGTTCAGCTAAAATATATGTCTGGCGTAATGAAAAAGGTGAATTGGTCTATTCAGATACACCTAGACCTGGTGCTGAAGAAGTAAAAACCAAGCCAGGTAATGTAATAAAGTCATCTACAAAAGTAGAAACGCAAGTTCTAGATATTAAAACAAAAGAAATCTCTGAAGAATACCAAGTTGTTATAGACATCCCTAAAGACAACAGCACGATTCGAGACAATACCGGCTCTGTTTATATTCAAGGTAGTATCTTACCTATATTCAAACGAGGCTTAAAAATTCAATTAATTTTGGATGACAAACCTTATCAAAAACCCCAGAATCACACTAAATTTTCTCTTCGAGATATTGACCGTGGTGAACATAAAATAAAAATGAAACTATTTAACGAAAAGGGCAAGGTAATTGCATTATCTAAACCCATAACGTTTTATATGCACCGAGCCTCTGTTAATTAACAGAAACTAGCACCAAATAGCGGCATTAAGCGCTGCAAATAAAACCTTTCTAGAATATACTAAATCAAACGCACCAAATCAGTGCACCTATAGTATAAGTATGAGGCTTTATGTTGCACACTAGACAAGAAATCCAACAACTAAAATTAAGCTATCAACAAACATTAGCCAATCAACTAGTGACGGCAGTGCTCATACTCGATCAAAATCTCAAAATTTGTTATGTAAACCCTGCTGCCGAAGCTTTATTAATCAAAAGTCTAAATAAACTATATGGCAGTTCCTTTGATTTAATCTTTGCAACTACATCCATAAACCAATCTCGCTTAGAGCAATTACTTGCAACAGGCCAAGAGTTTACTGATAGTGAGATTCTCATTGAATTTAGTGAGAGTCATCGCTTTACAGCAGAAGTAACAGCTTCTGCTGTAGAGTTTGATCGTATTCCACATGTACTGATTGAATTCAAACAAATTGATCAGCAAAAGCAAATTAGTCTTGAAGTTTTCCAGCAACAACAGTGGATTGCTGCGCGTGACTTGATCAAAGGCTTAGCTCATGAAATTAAAAATCCGTTAGGTGGCTTACGCGGTGCAGCACAACTGTTAAATAAAGAGCTAGATCAAGAACAACAAGAATACACCGAGATGATCATTGAACAAGCTGATAGATTAACAAATTTGGTTGATAGGTTATTAGGACCAAATCAACTACCACAAATTAAAAGCCACAATATTCATTCGGTATTAGAAAAAGTTTGCCAAGTTGTTAACTTTTCAAATGATCTAGAAGTAAAATTAAAGCGTGACTATGATCCCTCTATTCCAATTATTAAGTGCGATCAAGAAAAAATTCAGCAGGCAGTATTAAACATAGTAAACAATGCCATTCAAGCAATATCACCTGACAACTTAATAACACTTAAAACCCGAATTGCCAGTAATAAAACGATCAATGGCAAGCAGGTGAAACTGTCAGTACAAATAAGCATCATTGATAATGGACCTGGTATTCCTGCAAAAATACAAGATACACTGTTTTACCCTATGGTATCTGGGCGCTCAAATGGTACGGGCTTAGGTTTATCTATAGCTCAAACCTTGGTAAATCAGCATCAAGGAAAGCTTTCTTGTCATAGCCGGCCTGGACATACTGAATTTATAATACTTTTACCTTTAACCTAATAATAACTGGCTTGAATAAAAGCCAATTACTGCACCTTTAACGTTAACCCAAGAGAAAAAATAATGAACACTGAACAAGTTTGGATAGTTGATGACGATAGTTCTATTCGTTGGGTTTTAGAAAAAGCCTTTAATAAAGCGAATATTTCTTGTGCTTCATTTGAAAGTGCTAGAAATTTATTAATCGCCCTAGATCATGGTCAACCTGAAGTCATCATATCTGATATCCGAATGCCAGATATTGATGGTATGAGTCTACTCAACTCTATTAGCAAAGATCATCCTAACATTCCTGTAATTATCATAACAGCTCACTCCGATTTAGACAGTGCAGTAAATGCCTATCAAGGTGGAGCTTTTGAATACTTACCCAAGCCTTTTGACATGGATGAAGCGGTTACTTTAGCAAAGCGCGCTCTCACACATGCTCGGGAGCAAAAAGCAAAAAATCAGCCAAAAGAAGTCGCTCCTCTTGCGGCTGGATTAATTGGCGAGGCACCCGCAATGCAGGAAGTTTTCCGGGCTATTGGGCGATTATCCCGATCGAGTATAAGTGTCTTAATAAACGGAGAGTCTGGTACTGGTAAAGAATTAGTTGCTCATGCCTTGCATTCTCATAGCCCACGTTCAAAGTCACCCTTTATTCCACTAAACATGGCCGCAATTCCGAAAGATCTTATTGAATCAGAGCTATTTGGTCATGAAAAAGGTGCTTTTACTGGCGCCAATTCAGTGCGCCAAGGTCGTTTTGAACAAGCTCACGGCGGCACATTATTTCTTGATGAAATAGGTGATATGCCTTTGGAAATTCAAACACGCTTATTACGCGTATTATCCGATGGTCAATTTTATCGTGTCGGTGGACATTCACCTGTGCAGGTTGATGTACGTATCATCGCAGCTACCCATCAAAATTTAGAAGATAGAGTAAATAATAATGAGTTTAGGGAAGATTTATTTCATCGTCTTAATGTTATTCGCATACAACTACCAAGCTTACGTGAGAGAAGAGAAGATATTGTTCAACTTAGCCATCACTTTCTAAAGCAAGCAGCTAATGAGTTGAGTGTAGAGCCTAAAACAATCAGCAAAAAAGCGGCTGCATTTTTACAACAATTCCAATGGCCAGGCAATGTTAGACAGCTTGAAAATATTTGCAGGTTCCTCACTGTGATGGCGAGTGGTCAGGAAATATTATTAGAAGATTTACCAAGTGAGCTAACTGAAAAATCTACTCAAATCAGCTCACAAACGTCGTCATGGCAAGCCGCGCTCAGTGATTGGATGGATCATGAGTTATCACAGGGCAATACAGCAATTTTAGATACTGCCATGCCAGAATTTGAAAAAGTAATGCTAGAGCGTGCATTAATTTTTACTCAAGGTCACAAACAAGATGCGGCAAAGAAATTAGGCTGGGGAAGAAATACATTAACAAGAAAACTAAAAGAGTTGAATTTATAGATTTGTTTACATTATTAGTTAACAAGCTCATGCAATAAAGGCAAGAGCTATAAAGAACTACAAGTCTCATCATCGCACTGCTTACAACTATTGCAAAGTTTAATGTTAATAAAGTGAGCAGCTACGATGAGGCTTGCCCCACCAATAATAAAATAGACTTCCATAGCTTCAGAGAAGTCATGCTTTATCCAATACAGCGCAACACCTAGGTAAAGTAAATAGAATGGATATAAACGTTTATGATAGCGTTTAAATCCTGAGAAAAGTGCAATAGTTCCCAATGCCGCAGTCATTAATAAAAATACATGTTCCCACGCATGATCAGCTAAGAAGCTCAGCCCCATTAAAGGTAAAACTGGCAACAGAATAGGTAAAAGTATGCAGTGTAATGCACACAATGATGTTGCTGTAATACCAATTCTATCTAACATAATACTCCTAAACACCTTTCGATTTTTCTCAAAACTAAGCAGCACTTTTACTTAAGCACACGGCTATTTTGAGATAATATCACAATTGATACTTTATAACATTAGTAAAATAATCAGAATTTAACAAATTTTAACAATGATCAATGGGAAAACTGATCACATGTTCGATTTTGTTAGCATTTAGCGCTAACATTATTAACCGATCAATGCCTAAAGCTACACCTGAACATTGTGGTAAACCATAAACTAAGGCTGATAAAAAGTTAGTATCTATTGGCTTTTCTAGTAAGCCAAACTCAAAACGATTCATGTTATCCTGTTGAAAACGTTGAGCTTGACTCTCTGTATCAGTTAACTCATTAAAACCATTCACTAGTTCTATTCCTTGATAATAACACTCAAACCGTTGAGCAACTCTATTATCAACAGGGCAGATTTGAGCTAATGACGCTTGTGATTTTGGGAAATTGTAAACAAAACATGGCGCACACTCACCAATATTAGGTTCAATAATTTCACTGAAAATAAACTGTAATAAGATATCATTATTGTGTTCTGTAACTAGCCAATTACTTAATTTATTCTCTTTAGTAATCACTGCCAATAATTGTTCACGACTTGCGATTAAAGGATCTAAACCCAGCTGCTCTATAAATAATTGTTGATAGGTCACTTGTACTGGTTGGGCACAATTTAACACTTTTATTAGTAGCTCAGACACCTCATTCATTAAGTCAAAGTGATCAAAGCCTAAGCGGTACCATTCAAGCATGGTAAATTCTGGATTATGATATCGCCCCGCTGCTTCATGTCGAAATGCCTTAGCAATTTGGAAAATGCAACCGTAACCTGATGCTAACAAGCGCTTCATATGAAACTCAGGTGAGGTTTGTAAATACAGAGCTTTAGACTGTTGATCAGAGCTATCTGCAAGGAAATTATAGCGACAAGTTAAAGCTTCTAAATGAACATCTGTTACCGTACCTTGTGATAATGCAGGAGTTTCAACTTCGATGACACCACGTTCAGTAAAAAACTGCCTTATTTGTTGTAATATTTGAGCTCTTTTCTGAGCGTTGTTCCAAGTGAGAGTTGGTTGCCAAGACATGAATAGCTCCTATTCCGAGTTTCCCTTCGACTGCTTCGCGCTCAGGGCGAACGGGTTAGTTCTATGAAAATACCATACAAAAAAGGCCGCTCCTCAAATTAGGAAACGACCTTTTAATTAAATCAAATTGATTAAGTAATTTGATGCTAGATGCAGAATTAGCGAAGCGGATGCACGGAGTTGACGTTAGTCAATGAGTACTTCCATTACCGCTAACACAAATTCTAGCGCAAATTAGTCATCAATTAATCCATAATCTTAGAAACAACACCAGCACCAACAGTACGGCCACCTTCACGGATAGCGAAGCGTAAACCTTCGTCCATCGCTACTGGGTTGATTAGCTCAACAACAAACTTCAAGTTG